>Ga0299906_10000340_pt1 | contig 45696 bp, 37 predicted proteins | sample RVTome_14_FD_200259 | JGI IMG/M metagenome (GOLD analysis project Ga0299906, IMG submission 200259) | Soil microbial communities from uranium-contaminated site in the Upper Colorado River Basin, Wyoming, United States - RVT145D125 (version 2) ... | reverse complement strand
CGACGGGAGGCTCTGGACCTTCGGCGGGAGGGTCGGCGCCGTCGAGGAGCGCGGTGCGAGGGTTGGGGAGATCTGGTTCCTGGATCCTGTGGCGCCCTGAGGGGCGGGGGAACCAGGCCGCCGGGGGGCTGCCGCATTGTCCGGTTGCGCGCCGGCGAGTCCCACGACCGGACGCACCCGGGCGATCCGTGCCAATGGCCATCACCGTAACGTGAAGTACCCAAACGAGTTGCCGACCAGGCCCGCTGGCATGCCCCCTGCCCTGAGAGGTGGCAGGCCCTTCGCGGATCACCCGTAATGGACACCCTGCTCCAGGACCTTCGGTACGCGGCCCGCACCCTGGCGCGGTCACGCGGCTTCACGCTCGCCGCCGTGGCCACGCTGGCCCTGGGCATCGGCGCCAACGCCTCCGTGTTCGGCGCCATTCACGGTTTGTTCCTCGCCCCGCTGCCCTATCCACACGCCGACCGCATGCTCTTCGTGTGGGGCCACCGGACGACAAGCACGCATCCGCAGCTCCCGGTGTCGCTACCGGTCGCTCTCGACGTCCATCGACGCACCCGGAGTTTCGACGCCGTCGCCGCCTGGACCTCGCTGCCGGACACTCGTTTCAGCCTTACCGGCGCCGGCGAGCCGGTCGATGTGCAGTACGCAGTGGTGACCGCAGAGCTGATTCCGCTGCTGGGCGGCCGCCTGGTCGCGGGCCGCGGTCTGCTCGCCGAGGACGACAGTCTCGGCGCGGCGCGAGTTGCCCTGATCGGTGAGCGGCTCTGGCGCGACCGTTTCGGCGCGTCTTCCGCCACGCTCGGCCGTGCGATCACCCTCGACGGCGTGCCGTATGACGTGGTCGGGGTCGTGGCGGAGGATTTCCGGTTCGTGGAATACCCGCGGGCCCCCGAAATCTGGCTGCCGCTCGGCTCAGACCCGTTTGGCGACCGGCGGTTCGCGCCTGCGGCGGCGATGGGCGTCATCGCCCGCCTCAGGCCCGGTGTAACCCTGGACGCGGCCCGTGCGGAGCTGGCGGCGCTGGCCACGGCGATCGGAGAGGCGTTTCCGCCCTTGCGGGACTGGACCCTGGTGGCCGAACCGTTTCGCGAGCAGCTCGCCGGCGGACAGCGCCGCCTGGTGCTGGCGTTGATGGGAGCCGCCGGGCTGGTGCTGCTGGTGGCGTGCACCAACATTGCCGGGCTCTTGCTGGCCCGCGGCACCCGGCGCGCTACTGAGCTGGGAGTCCGCTCGGCCCTCGGGGCGTCCGGCTCCCGCCTGCTCCGGCTCGTGCTGACCGAGAGCGCCCTGCTCGCGGCGCTGGGCGGCGCGGCGGGCATCTTGGTGCTGCAGTGGACGCCCGCGCTGATGGTCCGGCTGGCGGCAGGCGAATCGAGCCTGTTCCAGCCCTGGCGGCTGAGCGCGGCGGATCTGGGGCCCACCGCGGCGACGGTCGCCTTCGGCCTCGGCCTGGCGCTGCTCACGGGAGTGCTGATGGGCGTCGTGCCGGCACTCATGGCCCAGCGCGGGGCGGCGCTCGCCGAGGCCTCCCGCTCCGCCGCGCGCGTCACCCGGCCCACCCATGTGCGCTCGGCGCTGGTGGCGTTGCAGGTGGCGCTGTGCTTCGCGTTGCTGGTGGGAGCGGGGCTGTTCGTGCGGAGTTTTGAACGGCTGTCGGCGATCGACCCGGGGTTCGCACCGGCGGGCGCGGCGGCCGTCGATCTGGCACTGCCGCGCGCCCGCTACGACACGCCGCTGCGCCGCGCCCAGTTCTATGACGAGATCCTGACCCAGCTCGAGGCGATGCCGGGGGTCAGCGCCGCCGGCGCGGGGCAGCAACTGCCGCTGGCCGGGCCGCTGCCCTCGACCGACATCCGGATCGCGGGAGAGCCCGCGCCGGAGCCGGGCCGCGAGCCGCGCGCGGAGTACCAGTCGGTATCCGCCGCGTGGTTCGCCGCCGTCGGCGCCGGAATCGAGGCCGGCCGCGCGTTCGCCGCGGGCGAGGGGATGGGGGCCCCGCGGGTCGCCCTGATCAATCAGGCCATGGCACGAACCTACTTTGCGGGCCGGAACCCGCTCGGCGCGCGCGTCGCCCTCTCGCACGAAGCGCTGAGGTTCCCCGGCCCCAATCAGCCGCCGGTGCTCGATTTCCCTGCCGCCTACCGGCACATCGTCGGCGTCGTCGGGGATGTCCGCCAGGGCGCGCTCGACGCGCCCGCAGCGCCGACCATCTACCTCCCGCTCAACCAGGCGCCGCCGGCCCAGGTCACGCTGGTGGTCCGGGGCGAGGCTGGACCGGCCGCGTTGCTGGAGGCGGCACGCCGCGCCGTCCGGACGGTGGACGCGACCCAGCCGGTCACCGCGCCGCGCTCGCTCCAATCGGTGGCCGATGCGGCGGCGGGGGAGTCCCGGCTGCGCGCCCTGCTGCTCAGCGGCTTCGGGCTCATGGCCCTGCTGCTCGCGGCGATCGGCATCTTCGGCGTGGTGTCCCACGAGGTGGGCCTCCGCACTCGCGAGCTGGGAATCCGCCTGGCGCTCGGCGCGCGGCCGGACTCGCTGGTGCGCGAGACCGTGCGGCACGGCCTGGTCCCCGTGATGTTCGGGTTTGCGCTCGGGGTGCCCGCCGCCGCGATCGGCGCGCTCGCCATCGGGCGGCTGCTGTACGAGGTGGCGCCGCTCGATCCCTGGACCTTTACGGCGGTGGCGGCCCTGCTGCTGCTGGCGGCCGCGGCGGCGAGCTGGGTTCCCGCCCGTCGGGTGGCGCGGGTCGATCCGACCGTCGCGATCCGAACCGACTGACGATCCCACCGCACCGCCGCGCGGCCCAGGTCCATTCGCGGCGTCCGGATTGACAGCGCCCGCGATCCGGCGGATGATGCAAGTCGGTGCGCGCCCCGCGTGCCCATCCCTACGGTCCCGTACTTCGCTCGGAGCGTTTCATGTCGCGACCCCCCCGCCTTCGCCGCCTGGTTCTGGCTTTCGTGGCCGCCGCTGTGGCGGCCGTCCCGGCCTTCGCGCAGGAGCTTGCCTATCCCCGCGCCGAGAAGGTCGAGCAGGTGGACAACTACTTCGGCACCGTGGTGCCGGATCCCTACCGCTGGATGGAAGACGACACGGCCAGTGCGGTGCGCTCGTGGATCGAGGCGGAAAACGCGGTGACCTTCGCGTATCTGGCGAAGATCCCGTTCCGCAGCCGGTTGCGGGCACGGCTGGAGGAGCTCTACAACTATCCGCGCTACTCGGCGCCCTCCAAGCGCGGCCCCTACTACACCTTCAGCAAGAATGACGGCCTCCAGAACCAGTCCGTGCTCTACATCCAGCGCGGGCTTGACGGCGAGCCCGAAGTGCTGATCGACCCGAACGAGCTTTCCAGCGACGGCACCGTCCGGCTCGGCGCCGCGGTGCTGTCCCGCGACGGACGCTATTTCGGCTACGGCCTGTCCAGCGGTGGATCGGACTGGCAGGAGTACCGGGTGATGGAGACGGCCACCCGGCGTCCGCTGGACGACCGGATTCGCTGGGTCAAGGTCTCGGGGCTCACCTGGTACCAGGACGGCTTTTTCTACAGCCGCTACCCCGCCCCGGACGATACGGCGAAGGCGCTGAGCGGAAGCAACGAGAACCATCGCGTCTTCTATCACCGGATCGGGACGCCGCAGGAGCAGGACCGCCTGGTCTTCGAGGATCCGGCCAACCCCAAGCGCTTTCACACGGTCTCGCTCACCGACGACGAGCGCTTCCTGATTCTCAACGTCTCCGACCGGAGCACCGCGGGCAACGACGGCAACGCCTTCTGGATCCGCGATCTCTCCAAAGCCGAGACGACCTTCCGGCCGGTGATGAACCAGTTCAAGGACAGCTACGGGGTGGTCGACAATGTGGGCGACAAGCTGCTGGTGATCACCAACCGGAACGCGCCCAACTGGAAGCTGGTGCTGGTCGACCCGGCGAATCCCGCCGAGTCCGCCTGGCGGGACGTCCTGCCGGAGCGCGCTGAGCCGCTCGGCAACGTCAGCTCGGCGGGGGGGAAGCTGTTTGTGACCTACATGAAGGACGTGACCCACCGGGTCTACGTCCACGATCTGACGGGCAAGCTGGAGCGGGAGATCGAGCTGCCCACCCTGGGCCGGGTGGGCGGCTTTGGCGGGCGTCCCGAAGACACGGAGGTGTTCTACACCTTCTTCAGCTTCACGTATCCCCCGACCGTCTTCCGCTATGATATCGCCGGCGGGCGGTCCACCGTGTACCGGCGAACCGAGGTTCCCTTCGATCCCACGCAGTTCGAGACCAAACAGGTCTTCTTCCCCAGCAAGGACGGCACCCGGATTCCGATGTTCCTGGTGCACCGCAAGGGGCTGGAGCTGGACGGGCAGCGGCCGACCCTGCTCTATGCCTACGGCGGGTTCAACATCACCAGCGGGCCCAGCTTCAACCCACTGCTGGTGTCCTTGCTGGAGCAGGGCGGGGTATATGCGCTGGCCAACCTGCGGGGCGGCGGCGAGTACGGCGAAGAGTGGCACCGGGCCGGCATGCTGCTCGAGAAGCAGAACGTGTTCGACGATTTCATCGCGGCGGCGGAGTGGCTCCAGAGCAACGGCTACACCTCGAGGGAGCGCTGCGCCCTTCAGGGGGGTTCCAACGGCGGGCTGCTGGTGGGGGCGGTGATGACCCAGCGGCCGGACCTGTGCAGGGTGGCGCTGCCGGCGGTGGGGGTGATGGACATGCTGCGCTACCACAAGTTCACGATCGGCTGGAACTGGGCCGCGGAGTACGGCTCGAGTGACGACCCCGAGCATTTCCGGAACCTCGTGAAGTACTCGCCCTATCACAATCTGAAGGACGGGGTGAGCTATCCGGCGACCCTGGTGACCACCGCGGACCACGACGATCGGGTGGTGCCCGCGCACTCCTTCAAGTTCGCGGCCCGGCTCCAGGAGGCGCACCGGGGGCCCAATCCGGTGCTGATCCGGATCGAGACCCGGTCGGGGCACGGAGCGGTGAGCACCGCCAAGCGGCTGGACGAGACCGGGGACATTTACAGCTTCATGTGGCACAACCTGGGGTTCACTCCAGGCTACGGAATGACGCCCTGACGGAATCACACCCTGCCGGCCGGACCTGGTCCCGAGTCTTCGGGAGGGCCCGGACAACGAGGACCGGCAGGGGAGCCGTTCGCCCCTCAGGCGGGCCCTTTCCGGCCCGAGGCCGCCACCAGCACGATCCCTCCCGCCAGGACCAGCCCTCCGACCAGCGGAGGGATGATCACTCGCTCGCGCGTCTCGGCCTGAATCTCGACGTCGCCGACCGAGAGGACCGTCTCACGGTCCGGGTAGGCGATGTACCCCCAGATCAACGAAATCACGCCAAGCAGAATCATCACAACGCCGAGGACGCCAATGGCCGATTTGCTCATGGTGCCCTCAGATCGCCACGATGGGCCAAAGCATGGGTCTCTCCTTTATTGTGAGGACTCGGGGGGGGCATCGATGGGGACAGCCCACGGCCCTGCCTCCCGTTCCTCATTCTGGGAGACGCGGAGGAAGCGCAGGCCGGACACTCCGCGGTTGTTCCTGCGCCGCATCGAGGAGATCTTCGATCCTCATGGCACAACGGCCCTTTGACCGGATGAGCAACCGGGTGACTCGAATTGCGACCCGGACCCTGTTCGGGCTCAGCGCGTTTGCGGCCCCGGTGGCGGCGCAGGACGCGGGCGCCGACGTCGATCTGCGATCGTTCGACGCGGCCTGGCGGATCATCAACGCAACCCACTTCGACACCACGTTCAACGGTGTGGACTGGGCTGGGTTGCGGGATTCGTTGCGCCCCCTGGCGGTGGGGGCCGATCGCGACTCGGTGCGCCGGCTGATCCGGGGCATGCTCGGGCGGCTGGGGCAATCGCACTTCTCGTTGGTGCCCCAGGACGCGGCGGACCGGAATCCGTCGGGCGGCGACGGGGCCGGAACGGTGGGGATCCAGTTCCGGCTGGTGGACAGGAGGATCCTGGTAACCCAGGTGGAGCCTGGCAGCGCCGCGGAGGCCGCGGGGATCCGGACTGGGTGGGCGATCGAGTCCGTCGATACCATGCGGGTGGCCGCGGCGCTCGAGGCGCTGGAAAAGCGGCCCAGCCGGTATAGCATGGACCTCCGCGCCTGGGGCTTGGTCACCGGCTGGCTGGACGGAAGGCCCGGCGACTCGGTCAGCGTCGAGTTCCGGGACGCCGCGGAGCGCTCGGTGAGCGCAGGCATGGAGCGGCGGCCCAGCCGCGCCCTGCCGGTCAAGTTCGGCGACATGCCGGTCTTTTACGCCACGTTCGACAGCGAGCGGCGCGAGCCCGAACCCGGCTTCGGCGTCGGGCTGATTACTTTCAGCAGCTGGATGGTGCCGCTGGTCCGCCAGGTGGATTCCGCGGTGAATGCCCTGCGCGACGCGCGGGGAATGATCCTGGATCTGCGCGGCAACCGGGGCGGCGTTGGCGCGATGGTGATGGGCGTGGCCGGACACTTCACCGCGACGCGCGATACCCTCGGCAGCATGCGGAGCCGCTCCGGCACGCTTCGCTTCGTGACCAACCCGCGCATGGTGTCGCCGGGCGGCCTCGCGGTGCGTCCGTTCGACGGCCCCGTGGCCATTCTCCAGGACGCGCTGAGCGGCAGTGCGTCCGAGGTGTTCGCAGGCGGCATGCAGGCGATCGGCCGGGCGCGGGTGTTCGGCGCGACGTCGCTTGGCGGCGTGCTCCCCGCCAGCTGGGACCGGCTGCCCAATGGGGACGTACTGTATCATGCGATCGCCGACTTCGTCACCAGCGACGGCGTGCTGCTCGAAGGCCGCGGCGTGATTCCCGATGAACCCGTCACCGTAACCCGCGACGACCTCCTGGGCGGACGCGATCCGGTGCTCGACGCGGCGATCCGCTGGATCCGGAGCGCCGCCCGTACCCAGGGAGGATCCCGATGAGAGTTCCGGCACTCTGCACCCTGCTCGCGGCGGGCGCCCTGGGCGGCCTCCAGGCCCAGGCGCTCCCGACCGCCGAGGTGTTGCATGCGAAGTACGTCGAGGCGACCGGGGGGCGCGATGCGATCGCATCCCAGACGGCGCGCCGGATGTGGGGCCACCTCTCCGTCCCGGCGCAGGGGCTGGGCGGTCCGCTCGAGGTCTATACGGCCGCGCCCAACAAGTTCTACTTTCGCGCGGAGTTTACCGGCCTGGGCGAGATCATCCAGGGGTATGACGGCGAGACCGCGTGGACCATCAACCCCGCGCTGGGGCCGATGATTCTCGACGGCAGGGCCCTGGATCAGATGCGCCAGGCGACGGATTTCTACGGGACGATCCATCCAGAGCGCTACGTGATGTCGGCGGAGACGATCGCGGAAGAGACCTTCGAGGGCAAGCCGGCCTACAAGGTGAAGGTCACCACCAGGTGGGACGAGGTCTACCACGAGTACTTCGACAAGGCGAGCGGCCTCATGCTCGGGGTATCCCGCAGCCAGGCCTCGCCGATGGGCGATATCGAGGCGCTGACGGTCTTCGAGGACTACAAGATGATGGGCGGGCTCCGCCAGCCGGGCGTGACCAGGATCAGGGTGCAGGGGTTCGAGCAGATCCTCCGGGTCGATTCCGTCTCGACGGCCCCGATCCCCGACTCGGTCTTCGCACTGCCCGACGTGATCAAGGGGTTGAAGCCGAGCTGAGGAAGTCCAGGGCCAGACCGGCCATCGTCCGGACCCCGAGCGGCAGCACGCCTTCGTCGACGAAGAAGCGGGGCGAGTGGTTCACGGCAATCGTGGCCGGATCCTGGCCCGCCGGCAATCCGCCCAGGAAGAAGTAGAAGCCCGGGACCTGCTGCTGGAACCACGCGAAGTCCTCCGCGGGCGTCGAGAGTTGTGCCGTGTGCACGCGCTCGGCGCCCGCGACCCGTTCCAGGGTGGGCAGCATCCGCCGCACCAGCGCCGGATCGTTGTAGGTCACCGGGTTGTTGCCGCTGCCGAAGTCCACCGTGGCCCCGGCCCCGGCCGAGGCGGCGATCGACTCCGCGGTGCGGCGGATCCGGTCCTTGATGTCGGCGCGCATCCCTTCATCGAAGGTCCGCACCGTGCCCTGCATCACGACGCTGTCGGGAATGATGTTGCCGCGGTTCCCGCCTTGAATCATCCCGACCGTGACGACGGCCGGCACGTTGGTCACATCCACCTGCCGGCTGGGGATGGTCTGGAGCGCCAGCACGATCTGGGACGCCACCACGATCGGATCCACGCCGCCCCAGGGCGTCGCCCCGTGGGTCTGGCGGCCCCGGACCACGATGTGGAGCCAGTCCGAGGCCGCCATCGTGGGGCCTGACCGGTAGGAGATCGTGCCGACCGGGCCGGGCCAGACGTGGAGGCCGAAGATCGCCGCCGGCGCCGGGTCCTGAAGGACCCCCTCTTCGATCATCAGACTTGCCCCGCCCCGCTCGCCCGGGGGAGCGCCCTCCTCGGCCGGCTGGAAAATGAACTTGACGGATCCCGGCAGCCGCCCGCGCATGCCGGCGAGCACCTCCGCCGCCCCCATCAGGATGGCGACGTGGTTGTCGTGGCCGCAGGCGTGCATGACGCCCACCTCCTGGCCGTTGAAGGTGGTGCGCACCGTCGACTTGAACGGCAGCTCCACCTGCTCGGTCACCGGCAGCGCGTCCATGTCCGCGCGCAGCGCCACCACCGGACCCGGCCGCCCGCCGCGCAGCAACCCCACCACGCCCGTGTGGGCCACTCCGGTGTCGACCTCCAGGCCGAGGGCGCGGAGATGTTCGGCTACCAGTGCGGCGGTGCGAAACTCCCGGTTGGACAGTTCCGGATGCTGATGAATGTCCCGGCGCCACGCCACCACCTTCGCCATGACCGCCTCCGCCCGGCGATCCAGCTCGGCCGCGAGGGGGGTCGGACGCTGGGCCCACAGCCCGGTCGGGAGGAGCGCCGTGCTCAGGGCCGCGGCCAGCGTCAGGGAACGGATCCCCGAGGGGTTGCACATGCCGGATCTCCTCTGCACCGGAGTCACGCCCCGGCGCCGCAAAGAATGTCGCGCAGCGTCCGGACGTCGATGTTCCCGCCGCAGACGATCACCACTACGTTGCCGCCGGGAAAGTCCCGCGCCAGGCGCCGGGCCGCGGCGACGGCGACCGCGGCCGAACCCTCGACCAGGTGGCCGGTCTGCTCCAGCGTGAGCGGGATGGCCTCCGCGATCTGGTCCTCCGAGACCAGCTCCCAGCGATCCACCAGCGCGCGGCAGAGCGGGAACGTGATGCTGTCGGCCTCCAGTCCGCCCGCGGTCCCGTCCGAAAGCGTGGGCGTCGAGGGCATGTCGAGCACCCGGCCGGCCCGGACCGACTCGTGCATGACCGCGGAGTTCGCCGCCGAGCAGCCCACCACGGTCACCTCGCGCCGGAACGACTTGAGATAGCCGGCCACCCCCGAGACCAGGCCGCCCCCGCCCACGGCGGCGAAGATCGCGTCGATCCGTTCCAGCTGCCGGCTCAACTCCACGCCGATGGTCGCCTGGCCGGTGACGACCTGCGGATCGTTGTAGGGCGAGATGTAGACCCGGCCGTTGGCGTCGGCGAAGCGCCGGGCTTCGCGCTCCGATTCCACCCCGTCGCGTCCGTGCAGCCGGACCTCCGCGCCGAGCGCGCGAATGGCATCGAGCTTGGTGGGGCTGGCCTCTTCGGGGGCGAAGACGAGCGCCGGCGTGTTGAGCAGGCCGGCGGCGAGCGCCACGGCTTTCCCGTGATTGCCGGTCGACGCGCTGACCACCCCCAGCGCCCGCTGGCTCACCGGCATAGTGAGCAGCCGGTTGGCCGCGCCGCGGATCTTGAAGGAACCGCTGGACTGCTGGTTCTCCAGCTTGAGATGCAGCCGGCACCCCAGAGACTCGCTCCAGCGCGGCACGGGCTCCAGCGCCGTCTCGCTCGCGTAGGGCCGGATCCGGAGGTCGGCCGCTTCGGCCTGGTCCCGGAGGTGATACAACAGGTCGCCGGGTTCGGTCATGAACCGTTGCTGGGCAGGGTCAGGCGCGGCCGCGCCGCGCGGGGGTCAGGGGGTCCGCTGCAGCGAAAGCGCCCCCGAGTTGATGCAATAGCGCAGGCCCGTGGGCGCCGGGCCGTCCTCGAAGACGTGGCCCAGGTGGGCATCGCAGGCCGCGCAGAGTACCTCGGTCCGTCGCATGAAATGGCTCGTGTCCGACCGCGTTGCCACGGCGTCCGGCTCGGCCGGCTGCGTGAAGCTGGGCCAGCCCGAGCCGGAATCGAACTTGGCCTCGCTGCGGAACAGTACGGTGCCGCAGCACCCGCAACGGTAGACCCCGGCGTCGTGCGTGTCCCAGTACTCTCCGCTGAAGGCCGGCTCGGTGCCCTGCCGCCGGGCGATGCGAAACCGCTCGGGTGTCAGGGCGGCGGCCCATTCCGCGTCGGGACGGCGACGCGACTCGGTCATCAGAGCTGGCCGGTCGCGACCGCGCGAACGATGTCCGACTGCGAGATCACCCCGACCAGCGCCCCGTCCTCGACCACGAACAGCCGGTGCACGTCCAGGTAAAGCATCTCCTGGGCCGCGAGCTTGATGTCGGCGTCGGCCTGAATGGTCTTCGGCGTGGTCGCCATGATCTCCGCGACATTGGTCTGGGTCACCACCCGGCCCAGCGAGCGCGAGTCGTCGGTTTCGGCTTCGGCCGCCAGAATGTCGGTCGAAGACACCACGCCGACCATGTCGCCACGGCCGTTGAGCACCGGCAGCGCCGAGACGTGTCCGTCCGCCAGCAGTTGAATCGCGCTCGACATCGGAGCGTCCTGCGCGATGGTCCTGACATCCCGCGTCATCAGATCCGATACTCGCTTCATATACCCTCCGGGAGTTGAGGCGCTCGCCCAGCGTTCCCCAGCAAGGGAATCCCGAGGCCCTGAACCGGTCGTGAGCGCCCCGTGAACCCGTCTTCACGGGGGTTGGAGCGGTCCCGAAAGACCGGCCCGAACGATATCAGCGGCCGGAGAGCGAATCCAGGCTCCCGAACACGGGCCGTCCTTCATGGAAGGTGAGCAGCACCCGGGTTTCGCCGATCCGGGACGGCGGAACGACGAGCAGATCGCGCTCCAGCACAACGATATCCGCCATCGAGCCCTCCATCAGCGCGCCCTGCGCCGCCTCGAGCCCGAGGGCCCAGGCCGATCCGGCGGTATAGGCGCGGAGCGCCGCCTCCAGGTCGATCGCCTGCTCTGGAAGGAGTTGCGCGCCGGTCGTGTCGGAGGGATCCCGGCGGGTCACGGCCACCTGGATGCCCCGGAGCGGCGCCAGGGACGACACGTTCCAGTCGCTGCCGAAAGCTAGCCGTCCGCCGGCGCGGTGGACGTCCCCGATCGGATAGAGCCGGGTGGACCGCGCGGGACCGAGCGCGGGCCAGGTGAGGTCGCGAATGTAGGAATCGGGATAGGCCCAGAGCGGCTGGAAGGTCGCCGTGACGCTCAGCGCGTGGAAGCGCGCGACGTCGGCCGTGTCGATCACCTGCAAATGGGTGATCTGATGCCGCCGCCCTTCACGGGGGCGCCCCCGTTCCGCGGCTTCGATGGCGTCGAGCGCCATGCGGATCGCCCGGTCGCCGATGGCGTGGAAGTGCAGCGAGAACCCGGCCGACACCGCGCGCGTCGCCAGCGAATCCAGCGCCTCCATGCCCCAGCCGGGCTCGCCCGCAAAACCGGGCCGATCGCTGTAGGGTTGGAGCATCGCCGCGGTGCGCGCCTCGATGACCCCATCCAGGAAGATCTTGACGGCGGTCGGGCGCAGGACGGCGCTGCTGAACTCGGTCCGCAGCGCGACCAGTGAATCCACCTGTGCCGCGCCGCGCTCGGGCACGGCATGGAGGGCCGCCACCACGGTGGCCTGAAGCTCGCCCAGCCGGTCGAGGTGTCGGTACGCCGTGAGCAGCGACCGGTTGGCGCGCGCTTCCAGAAACGCCGTGACGCCCTGCTCCTGGAGCAGCGCCACGGTCCGGCGCAGGCCCTCCACCAGTTGCTCCGCCGCGGGGGGCGGCACAATGTCGCTCACCAGCGCCATCGCCGACTCCCGCAGGGTGCCGGTGGGCTCGCCCAGCGTGTCCCGCTCGATCCTCCCGTCACGCGGGTCTTCCGTTTCCCGGCCGATGCCCGCAAGCCGAAGGGCGGCGCTGTTCACCCAGGCCGAGTGGCCGTCCGCGGCGCTCAGGTAGGCCGGCCGATCGCCCAGGAGGCTGTCGAGCCATTCCTTGCGCGGCGCCGCATCGGGGAAGATCGGGAGGTCCCAACTGGACCCGAGCAGCCACGCGCTGTCGGGCAGCGCTTCCGCGCATTCCGCGATCCGGGACAGCACCTCCGCAGCCGTCCGCTGCTCGGCGAGGTCGCAGCCGGTCAGCTCCATGCCCCCGGTAACCGGGTGGATGTGGGCATCGACGAACGCCGGGAGCACCATGCGCCCTTCGAGATTCATCACGCGTGTGGAGGGTCCAGCGAGCCGGCTGGCCCCGGCGCCCGGACCCGCGAACACGATCCGCCCGTCCCGGACCGCGAGCGCCTCCACCCGGGGCTGCGCGGGGTCCATGGTGAGGATCGTCCCGCCCACCATCACCAGGTCCGCGGACGGGAGCCCCTGCTGGCAGCCCAGCGCGCCGCCGGCCAGGAGCAGCGCGTGGGTCAGGCGTCTGGCGCGGCGGCGTGCGGGGCGAAAAAGGGTTCGCTGCGGCGGGCCGTTCATCCCAGCTCGAGTCGGCCAAAGTGGGCGGGGTCCTGGCGGTCCCCTCGAAGGTATACCCACCCATGGCCGCCGCTCCAGACCAGCTGGCCCGCGCGGCGCTCCCGCCCGGGAAGCATCTCGTTGACGATCAGGTCGAAGCCGAGGCTGTCGCCAACGGCGATCGCCGCGATCGCCTCGCTCAGCAGATCCAGCGTGACCCGGTAGCCGGTCTCGGTGCGCCTCCAGGCCCCCGAGATCTCCACCCCGGAGAGGGCCGTGCCGGCCACCGGCCGCACCCGGATGCTCCCGTCCTCGTTGAGCGATACGACCACCGCGACCGGCTGAAGCGTCCGGTGCGCGAGATAGAGCTGGAGTCCGTCCGCGTGGATGTCCTCGGGCTCGTTGTCCAGCGCCAGCGGGGGCGCATCGGGCGCGCGGAGGATCAGGTCCGGCTTGGCGACCTCCACCGCGACGAAGAGCCCGTTCGGATTCCGGTTGACCCACGCGGTGGCCACGAAGTCGGGGTCATAGGGCTCCTCGCTGGCGCGGTAGTGATGCTCGCCGCCCAGCTCCAGCGGTTCGGAGCAATCCCAACCCTCCAGCGTGCCGTCGACCGATGGGGTGTGCCAGACCCGGACCGCGTGCCCCCGGGCATCCCAGCCGAGTTCCTGCGCCGGGGGCGTCCGCTCGGGAAGCTCCGGCAGCGCACCTTCCAGGTGCGACTCCGCCCCGTCGACCCGGACGGTGACGCCGGTGGCCGAGAGCTCGACCTCGGTCGAGCGGCCATCCTCCCGCACGACGATGACCTCGTCGCTGACCGCGATCTCCGGCGCCCCGCTGCCGAAGGCGATAGCGGACACCCACAGCGCGGCGGCTGTCTCAGCGCCCAGGAGAACGAATTCCCGTTCCTGGTCCTCGCCGGGCAGGCCGGGCCCGCGCACGAGGAGCACATCCGCTCCGGGGGCGAGCAGGGCCGCGTGGAGGGTCGACCCCCGCGCCTCGGCGGCCACGCGCGTGAGCCCGGTCGCATCGGGAGTCAGCGCAACCCCGCCGCCGATGAACGGCCCACCCTCGACCTTCATTCGGTCGATCTGAGCACGATTGGCGGAGAGCGTGCCGGCGAAGTGCCAGGGCAGCGTCAGCCGCCGGGGCGCCCGGGCGTCGAGCTGAAGCACATCGAGCAGCCAGCGCGGGCCCAGTATCACCGTCCGGGTCAGCTCGCCGGCGCGGGCCCGGATCCAGCCCCACTCGCCCTCCATCGCAAAGCCGAGGCACTGGGCGCCCCTGCCGCCCGCGTTCCGGCCGTCCAGCTCCGGCGCGTTGTGCGCCAGGGCGGAACGGTACCAGGCCAGGGTAGGGGTCACGTACGAGCCGGTCCCCGGATCGGGAAGCCAGTGCACCCCGGCTGCGTGGAGCGTCAGGTGCAGCCGGTCTGGATGCCCGTGGCCGCTGGTGACCGGGCCGCATTCCAGGCTTGCGTAGGTATCGCCGTGGCGCAGCACGCCCAAGCCATGCTGCGCCAGACGGACCGGGCCCGGCCGCCACAGCGCTTCCGCCACGTCGGACGGCTGGCCGGGCGGGGTCAGGGCCCACCACCAGCTGAGCGGGCGCTGGCCGGCCGGGCCGCCCACCACGCGTCCCGCGTCGTGCAGCCACGCGTCGTAGCTCGGCGAGGGGGACGGGCTCGCCTGCTCCAGCGCCGCCAGGAGCCCGTCCAGCTCGGCGTCGGGGCCGAGCCAGACGCGTCCGATCCGCCAGAGCTCCAGGTAGGGCTGCTCGGCCAGGCTCACGCCGTAACGCGAATCGCCGCGCGCCGGATAGGTGAGATCGGGCAGGGCGGTGGCGGCCGGGGCCAGCAGCGCGTCGCGGAAATGCCCGCGCAGCTCCGGATCCTCCAGCAGCTCCGCGCCAAGCGTCCGCGCCCACTGCATGCCCAGCATCAGCCCCCGGATCGCGAAGAGGTGGTAGTTCTCGCCCTCGTGCCAGAGGCCCTCCTCGGTGAAGCCGTCGGTCAGGTGACCGAGCAGGCCGGTGCGCGCCTCGATCGCGAGACGGCCCAGCTCCTCGTCCCCGAACCATGCGGCGATGGCCGTGAGCGCCGCCGAGTGCCAGGTCTGGCGGTTGGAGAGCCCTTCGCTGAACCCGCCGATCAGCTCGGCCGCCTCGTCGGCCATCGCGCTCAGCCGCTCGCCGGTCGAATCCGGAAGCTGGCCCGCCTCCCGCAGCACGCAGGCGGCCGCCATGAGGTGAGTCACCCACATCGACTCCAGGTAGGTCGAGAAGAACAGGTGACTGGGGCCCAGCACGTTGTCGCGGTTGGGCAGCGAGGGGTACACCTCCGCATACCGATCCAGCAGCGCGACCGCGGCGTCGCGCGCGGAGCGATCGTCGCGCAGCGCCGCGAGCGCGGCCAGGTCGCACGCCCGTTCGGCCAGCCAGAGGTGCTGGCTGCGGGCCCAGTGCCGGTCGTGGCGCTCGCCGCCGAACTCCGCCCCGCATCGGGGACACGCGTGGGCATCGGGCCGCAGCGGGTCGAAGCGAAGCGCGGCTCCATCGCTGGGGCACACGCCCCCGTCCCGCGAGAGCAGCGCCTTCACGTGGGGGACCGTGACCCGCCCATCGAGCACCGGCCCCGCCCGCACGCGAAGGACCTCGAGCAGGGCCGCACGAGCGGGGTCGGCGGACAGCGATTCGGCGATCGCCCTCAGGTGGTCGGCGCGGTACATCGGATCAGGAAGCCGCGGACACGCCCCAGGCACGGAAATCCGACTCGTCGTCGACCCCGAGCGCGTCTGCCATGCGGTTGATGTAGTTGAAGTAGGCGATGACCTGGGTGGCGTCGAGAATAGCCCGGTCGCCGAAGCCCGCGGCGCGGAGCGCGCCCAGATGATCCTGCGTCATACCCGACGGCTCCCGGGTGACCGCTTCCGCGAAGGCGCAGAGCGCGCGGTCGGCCGGACCCAGGTCGGCACAGCGCCAGTCCGAGGCAACGGCGTGGACCAGGCGGTCCGCGGCCGGGTCATCCTGGATCCCGAAGTCGGCGACCTCTGCCCGGAGGTCGTTGGCGTGCGCCTGGATTCAATAGTGGCAGCCGTTGGTGCGAGAGACCACGACGGCGAGCATCTCGCGCCGGCCGCGCGAAAGGGGCGACTGGCCGTACATGGTCGCGAGGTAGAGTCCGATCGAGGCCTTGAGGGCCGCGGGATGGAGACTCTGGAGCCGCAGGATCCCGAAGACCCGCCCCGCCCGCGCCACCGCCCGGTCGTACTCCTCCTTGAGTGGCCCGTCGGCCTCCTCCGGGGCGATCGTCCGGATCCAGGCCATTACCAGCCTTCGCGCTGGCGCAACGATGTGATGTGCGCCACGTGGTGCGGACCGTGCCAGGCGTAGAGCGCCAGCAGATCGTCAAGCGACATCTCACCGCTTTCCGGGTGATGAAGCCGCCGCGCAAAGTCGGCCGCTCCCATGGTGCGCAGCAGCCGCACCCAGCGCGCATGCAGGCCGTCGAGCAGGTCCAGCGACGGCGCGATCGGATCGCGGCTGTCGGGCAGGTTGGCCCATGCTGCCTGGTCGTAGGGCCGGATGGTCGGCCTTTCCTCGGTCAGGCCCAGCTTGAACCGGATGTAGGCGTTGAGGTGGCTGTCCGGAACGTGATGCGTCACCTGGCGAACTGTCCAACCCCCCGGCCGGTACGGGGTGTCGAGTTGCGCCTCGCTCAGGCCGTCCACCGCCCCCCGCAACCGCGCAGGCGTCTCGGCGATCGTGGCGATCGCCTGGGCGCGGAGGTCCGGAGACAGCGGTCCCGGAGGGACGAAGGGGCCGATGGGATAGCGCAGATCCATGGCGGCTGGTGGCCTCGTGGAAGCGAGCGGACGGCTCAGCTCAATGCTCGTGGCCGCCGTGCGCGTGCCCAGGGCTGCCGTGGCCCATCTCGAGTCCCTGCATGTTCTTGAGCAGGTTGTCGATGTAGGCAAGGTACACCCCGTCCGCGGGATCGATCCCCGGCCAGTCCTCGCCCCGATCGGGCCGGAACAGGCCCGCGACCGCCCCCATCCCGCCGAAGGCAATGGTCGAGCCGGTCGGGTTGTCGTAGAACACGGTGACGCGGTAGGTGTGCTCGGGCTCGATGTGCACGCCAAGCCGGTACCACTTGTAGAGCCGGCCGACCGGGAGTTTGCTCACCCGCCCACTGCTGTCCAGGACCGGAGTCTGCTGCCAGATCACCTCACCGGTCGTCATGTCCCGCAGCTCGAGGGACGTGGCCAGGTCGTGCACGTGCCCGCCCAGGCCGATGATGGTGCCGGGCACGGCCGGGCTGCTCTCCCAGTAGTGCGCGGACTTGCCCGGAGGCAGATCGAAGTCCTTGCGCCCGCCCTCCCCGCCCAGCGGGAACTTCACGTCCATGACCCAGGGATAGGCCTCGAAGAGCGGGAAGATCACGCCCGGCCGGACATAGCTGAACACCAGGCGGGCGCGGAGCCGCATCGGCCGGTTCTCCGGATTCGCCAGCATGGAGCTTGCGATGTAGCGCTCGCCTGCTTCCAGCGGCATCCCCAGCAGAAACCAGGGAACCGACGGGGCGGGGGTTTCCTTGCTGGCCGCCATGACGTGGAGCGGCAGCGGGGCGAACAGCTCCCGCCGGTCGGGGTCGGTGAGGTTGAAATGGTGCAGCCGGTCATTGGGCAGCACCCGCCCGGCTTCGTCCAGCACTTCCACGCGGAATCCGTGCAGCGCGACCTCGAACGGCACCCGGGCGCGGTGCACCGGGGTCCGGATCATCCCGTTGGCCGGCACCTCGACGGGCGGCAGCTCGATGACCAGCTCGTTGGCCCCCTCGTCCACCCTGGTCGTAGCGAGCGGGAGGGAGTCGATATGCGCCGGGGTGAACCGGCTGGCCGGTGCCTGGGTGAGCGCCGCGAGCAGCAGGGTGGTCAGCATTGGGCTCCGTTCGGAAACCGGTGGGGGTGGGGGGCTGCCCGGGGACCCGGGACGCCCCCCAGAGTGCTGCCGTGGCGGGGACATGGCAAGGTACCCCCCTCCCCGAGGAAGCGCCGGGGTGCTCTACCAGCCGATACCATAGTCCTCGCCGTGGTTGCTCGAGCCGCCCCACATGGTGCCGTGCTTGCGGTCGAACCAGATGGCATTGATGGGTCCCGAGGTCAGCCGCGCGAACTCGAGCGTGTAGCCCATCCCCCGCAGCTCGCGCCGGGTCCAGTCGGGCACCGATTCCGCCAGGAGCATGCGCCCCGGCCGGGCCGAGTGATCCCCGAAACTGCTTCGCATCTGATAGCTGTTGATATTGGCCGCCTCGGCCGCTTCCTGCACCGTCATCCCGAACTCCACCACGTTGAGGAAGAACTGGAGCAGGTTCTGGTCCTGGGAGTCGCCGCCCTGCACCGCGAAGGAGAGGAACGGTTTCCCGTCCTTGAGCGCGAGCGAAGGCGTGAGGGTGACTCGCGGGCGCTTGCCCGGTACCAGCACGTTGAAGGGATTCTCCCGCTCGTCCAGCACGAAGCTCTGCATCCGCTGGCTCATGCCGATGCCGCTGCGGCCGGCGATCACCGCGGGCACCCAGCCGCCGCTCGGGGTGATCGACACCACCCAGCCCGAGGAGTCGGCGGCCTGGACCGTGGTGGTGCCCGCCAGGAACGTCCGGAGATACTCCTCGTCGGACAGAGGAGTGCCTCCCTCGGTCACCGTCCTGGGCTTGGGCGGCCAGTCGCGCAGCAGGTCGAGGTAGGGGTTGCTCCCCCCCATGAACGGATAGGGATCGCCGGGCTTGATCCCGGGATCGTTCTTCGCGGGGTCGAGCTGCCGCGCGCGGGCCCGCGCGTACTCCTTGCTCAGCAGCCCTGCCACCGGCTCCTCGGGTGGCGAATAGATGTCGCCGTAGTAGAAGTCGCGGTCGGCGAACGCCATGCTCATCGCCTGATACACGGTGTGCATGTAGCGCGCGGAGTTGTAGCCCATCGCCTTGACGTCGAGGTCCTCCAGGATGTTCAGCGCCTGGAGCAGCGCGGGACCCTGGGTCCACACGTTCAGCTTGTAGACCTCGATCCCCTTGTAGGTCGTGCTGACCGGCTCCTCGATCCGCACGCGCCAGGCGGCCAGATCCTCCATGGTGTGGAGCCCGCCCTGTTCCCGCGAGCCGCGCACGTATTCCTCGGCGATGTCACCCTTGTAGAAGCGGTCGTAGGCGGCGTAGATCGCCTCCTTCCGGCTCTTGCCGGCGCCGAGCGCGGCGCGCTCGGCTTCCAGCAGCTTGCGCAGCGTGACCGCCAGGTCGGCCTGACGGAAGATCTCGCCGGCCAGCGGCGCCTCCCGCGCTTCGCCGGGGTGGGTGAGGAACAGCTCGCGGGAGTACCGCCATTCCCTGAGCCGGGCCTTGCTGCGCTCAATGTTGTCCGCCGTCTGCCCTTCGATGGGATAGCCCTCGGCCAACTGGATCGCCGGGGCCAGGACCTGGGCCAGACTCATCGTGCCGTACTCGGCGAGCATGGTCATCAGCCCGCCCGGCGTACCGGGCGTGGGCGCGGCGAGCGGCCCGAATTCGGGCGGATAGGCCATGTCCTTGCCCTGGAAGAACGCGGGGGTGGCTCCGCTGGGCGCCACGCCCAGGGCGTTGATCCCGATCACCTTGCCGGTGTTGGGATTGTAGATCAGCGCCTGGGTTTCGCCTCCCCAGCTCAACACGTCCCACAGGGTGGCGCTGGCGGCCAGCATGGCGGCCGCGGCGTCCACCGCGTTGCCGCCCTGCTGGAAGATCGTGGCCCCGGCGGTCGCCCCGAGAGGCTTCCCGGTGATGGCCATCCAATGGCGGCCGTGCAGGGGAGGTTTGGCGGTGCGCTGCCCCTGGGCAGGCGCGGCGAGCAGCAGCAGGACGGCGGAAAGAACGGCCAGGCGGAAAGCGGGGCCGGATCGGAGCGAGGACATGGAAACCTCCGGCTGGGGGCGCCGACGGGGATGTCGGAGAATCGGGGGCGGGACCGGGTCTGTCAATCGTCCTGCATCGTCCTGCATCGCCTTCTATTCTTCCTCGTCCGCCCCTCCGCCCCCTCCCAGCCACCCCTTCCGCCGGAAGTAGAGCAGCATCCCCACGGCGGTCGCCACCATGAGCGCGAGCACCGCCGGGTAGCCCCAAGACGAGTGCAGTTCCGGCATCGCCTCGAAGTTCATCCCGTAAATCCCGGCCAGAAAGGTAAGGGGGATGAAGATGCTGGCCAGAATCGTCAGCACCTTCATCACCTCGTTGGTCCGGTTGCTCAGCACCGACAGATAGGTCTGGATCAGGCCGTTGGCCAGGTCCCGGTAGCTGTCCAGCGCATCCACCAGCTGCGCGCAGTGGTCATGGGTGTCGCGCAGGTAGAGCCGCACCGGCGGCGAGATGAAGCGTTGCTCATCCCTTGGAAGCCGGCCCAGCGCATCGAGTTGGGGCCAGACCCCCCGGCGGAGAGTGTCGAGGATCGCCTTGAGCTGGTTGACCCGGTCCACCTGGCGCGGATTGGGCCGCTGGAGAATGCGGGCCTCCAGCCGGCCGATCTCGTCGCCCAGGGTCTCGAACACCGGGTAGTAGCCGTCCACGATGGTATCGAGCAGCGCGTAGGCCAGGTAGTCGGCACCCGATTCGCGGATCGGCCCCGCGCCCTGGCGGATCCGCAACCGCACCGGATCCAGCACGTCCTCGTAGCGCTCCTGCACGGTCAGCACCCAGTTGCGCCCGACGACGATCGCTACCTGCTCGATGTCCAGGTCGCCGGGCGCCGGCAGCCGTGCCATCCGCGTGACGATCAACAGATGGTCGGGGTATTCCTCGATCTTGGGCCGCTGCGGGACGTTGACCATGTCCTCCAGCGCCAGGGGATGCAGCCCGAAGAGCCGGCCCACCTGCCGCAGCAGCGGCTCGTCGCCCAGGCCCTGGATGTCGATCCAGTGAACGCCCGGGCCGGCGAGCCGGCCCTCGAGCGTCTCGAGGGTCTCGAGCGCGGCCTCCTCCACGGTGGCGCGCCCGTAGCTCATCGCGTGCACCCGCGGCGGGACGTCCTCCTTGGTGACCACCAGCGTTCCCGGCCGGGCGCCCACGGGCGGATGCCGTTTGCGGAAGAGCGACAGTGCCGACAAGGCCATCAGGCCCACTCCCCGGAAGGTCCGCTTCAAGGAACCCGCTAGGCCGCCCGTCCGGCAAGCTGCCGCAGGGAATCCTCGATGGGCGCGTCGAGATGAAGGTCCAGCTGCGGAAACGCGATCACGATGCCCCGCTCCTTGAAGGCCCACCAGATCGCCTCGTGCACGTCGGACACCGCCGGCCGCCATTCCCACGGGTCATCGATCCACACCCCGACCTCCCAACCTACGGAGTGGTCGCCGAACCCGGTCATGGCGACCTGGGGATGCTGTTCCTTCACTCCCCAGCGATCGCTGACGTTCCGGGCGACCTCGGTCAGGGTCTCCTTCACCAGCGCCATGTCCGAGCGGTAGACCACGCCCACCGGCACCCGCACCCGGACCGCCTGGTCCCGCAGGGTGTAGTTCTTGACGCTGGTCTGAATCAGAATGGAGTTCGGGATGATCACGTCCTCCCCATCGCGGGTCTGGACGATGCTGGCGCGGATGCCCATCTCCAGCACCTTCACGATCTTCCCCTCCACCTCCAGCAGGTCGGCCGGCTTGATGCTCCGCTCGGCCAGCAGGATGACCCCGGCCACGAAGTTCTGCGCGATGCTCTGCATGGCGAACCCCAGCGCCACCGCGAAGATCGCGCCGGCCGCGAACATCGCCGTGAGGTCGATCCCCGCCGTGCCCATCGCGATGCCGAACCCGGCGAGCAGCAGGGTGTAGTAGATCAGCCCGCTCACGGTTCCCACCACCGAGGGCCGGCCGCCTCGCTGAGTCAGCACCCGGAAGATCATTCGGCGGATGCGCCCGGCCATCCAGACCGAGGCCAGAAGCAGGAGGAGAAAGGCGAGCAGGGTCGACAGGGTGAAGGGGGTGTCGCCCAGGGTGAACAGTTCGGTCGCGAGGATGTCGCGGATGGCGCGGAGCAGATCGGCCGGCATGAGGCCTCCGAAAGCACGAGGGGGTCCGCTAAACTACGCGGGTCCCGGCCCCGGCCTCCATGACCATCTTTCATGTTCTCGCCACCCTGACCACCTTGGCGGCGCTCGCGGCCTGGGTCAATTACCGCTTCGTCCGGTTGCCGATGACCATCGGGCTGATGCTGATCGGCCTGCTGACCTCCCTGGCGCTGGTGGCGCTCGGCAGCGCGGGCGTCGGCGTGGTGGAGCCGTTCACCCGGTTTGTCCGCGCGGTGGATTTCGACGAGGCCCTGCTGCACGGCATGCTGGGCGCGTTGCTGTTCGCCGGCGCGCTGCACATCGACCTCGACGAACTGCTGGCGCAGAAGGGCATCATCACGCTGCTCGCCACCGGCGGCGTGCTGCTGTCCACCGCGCTGGTCGGGTTCGGGGCGTGGCAACTGTTCGGCTGGCTCGGGCTGGGGGTTCCGCTGGTCTGGGCCCTGGTCTTCGGCGCGCTGATCTCGCCCACGGATCCGATCGCGGTGGGGGCGATCCTGCGCCGCGCGGGGGTCCCTCGCTCCCTCGAGATCAAGATCGCCGGCGAGTCGCTCTTCAACGACGGCATCGGCGTGGTGCTGTTTGTCATCATGCTGTCGCTGGCCACCGGGAGGCACGAGGTGGGGGCACGCGCCGTGCTGGAGCTGTTCCTGCTGGAGGCCGGGGGCGGGGTGGCCTACGGCGCGGCCCTGGGATGGCTGGTCTACCTGATGCTGCGGAGCGTCGACAACTACCAGGTCGAGATCCTGCTCACCCTCGCCCTGGTCACCGGGGGCTACGCCCTGGCCAACGCGCTCCACCTCTCCGGGCCGCTCGCCATGGTGGTGGCGGGGCTGCTGATCGGCAATCGCGGACGGCGGATGGCCATGTCCGAGGTAACCCGGGGGCGCCTGGACGCGTTCTGGGAACTGGTGGACGAGTTTCTCAACGCCGTGCTGTTCGTGCTGATCGGCATCGAGGTGATCATCCTGGAGGTGACGCCCGCGATCCTGACCGCGGGGCTGCTGGCCATCCCGCTGGTGCTCCTGGCCCGCTGGTTCAGCGTCGGTCTCCCGGTGACACTGCTCCGCCTGGTCCGGGCGTTCTCGCCCGCTGCGGTCCGCATCATGACCTGGAGCGGCCTCCGGGGCGGCATCTCGGTGGCGCTGGCCCTGTCCCTGCCGGCGGTCCCGGCCAGGGATACCTTGATTGCGGTCACCTATGTGGTGGTGTGCTTCTCGATTCTCGTGCAGGGCCTGACCGTGGGCCCGCTCACCCAGCGCCTCATGCGCCGCGCCCCGGCGGGCACCTGAGGGAGGACAACGCCATGCCCCGGCTCACCTTCGCGCTGCTCGTATCGTCCTGCCTCGTCCTGCCTCGTCCTGCCTCGTCCTGCATCGTCCTGCATCGCCCTGCATCGCCCTGCATCGTCCTGCATCGCCCTGCATCGCCCTGCATCGTCCTGCATCGCCCTGCCTCGCCCGGCATCGCCCGCCAACAGGCGGGCGATTCGGTCAAGTGGTCCGTCGCGACGTCGCTCGGCCCTCCCGCCGACACGGTACGGTTCGAGACCGGCGAAGGGACCTGGATGAACCTGGACGTAAGCCCCGACGGGCGCACCATGGTGTTCGATCTGCTGGGCGACATCTACACCATGCCGGTGAGCGGCGGGCGCGCGACCCGCATCGCCTCGGGCATGCCGTTCGACATGCAGCCGCGCTTCAGCCCCGACGGGGCCTGGATCGCCTTCATCAGCGACCGCGACGGGCTCAACAACGTGTGGGTGATGAAACCCGACGGCAGCGGCGCCAAGCAGGTGACCAGGGAGTCCGCCCGCGACGTGAACAGCCCCGAATGGTCGCCCGACGGACAGTACCTCTACGTCCGCAAGCACTTCGTCGAGACCCGCTCGCTCGGCGCCGGCGAGGTGTGGATGTACCACGTGAGCGGCGGCACCGGTCTCCAGGTGACCGACCGCGGAGCCAACAACTGGCAGAAGGACGCCGGCGAACCCGCGATCTCGCCCGACGGGCGCTGGCTCTACTACAGCAAGGACGTCACGCCGGGCAACACCTTCCAGTACAACAAGGATCCCTACGGCGTGATCTACGCCATCCTGCGCCGGGACCTCAACGACGGCACCGAACGGACCCTGAGCGCCCAGCCCGGCGGTTCCCTTACCCCGCGGCCCAGCCCGGACGGGACCACGCTCGCCTTCATCCGGCGCGTCCGCCTCAACACGGTGCTCCATCTGCGCGACCTGGCCACCGGCCGCGAGTGGCCGCTCTGGGATGGGCTCGAGCGCGACATGCAGGAAACCTGGGCCATCCACGGGGTGTACACCCAGTACGCCTGGCTGCCGGACGGCAGCGCTATCGTCATCTGGGCGCAGGGCAGGCTCTGGCGGGTGGACGCGGGCACCGGTCGCCCGACGGAGATTCCGTTCACCGCCCAGGTCGAGCAGCCGGTGCACGCCGCCGTCCGTTTTCCGACCCCGGTGGGCGCCGAGCGATTCCCGGTGCGCATGCTGCGCGACGTCGCCACCAGCCCGGACGGGCGGACCGTGGCCTATTCGGCGCTGGGGCGGATCCATGTCAAGGGCCTTCCCGGGGCCGCGCCGCGCCGGCTCACCCGCGATGCGCCGCTGGAGTACGACCCCGCGTTCTCCCCCGATGGGGGGGCGCTGGTCTACACCACCTGGACCGACGCGGGACGAGGACGGGTGCGGGTGACGCGACTCGACACCGGGCAGGGACGCGACGTCGTCACCCTGCCCGGCCACTACATCGACCCTTCCTTTTCGGCCGACGGGCGCTGGATCGTCTATCGGGCCACCGGTGGCGACGGCACGCGTGGCCCCACGCATGGCGAGGACCCCGGCATCTTCGTCGTCCCGGCCGACGGATCGGCGCCGCCCAGGCGGGTGACCCGAAGCGGCGGCGATCCGATGTTCGATCACACCGGGACCCGGATCTACCTCGCCGGCAACGAGAACGATCGCGCCATCCTCTACAGCGTCGACCTGATGGGCGGCGACCGCCAGGTGCACGCGCGTTCGGAGAACGCCACCCAGATGGTGCCCTCGCCGGACGGCAAGTGGATCGCGTTCGAGGAGCGCTGGAAGACCTACGTCGCCGCGTTTCCGCGTGCGGGCCGGCCGGTGGACATCGGGCCCGGCACCCGCTCGCATCCGGTGTCCCGGGTCAGCCGGGACGCGGGCGCGTATCTGCACTGGTCGGCCGATAGCCGGCGGCTGCACTGGGCGCTCGGCCCCGAGTACTTCACCCGCGACCTCACCGAGACCTTCCCCTTTGTGGCGGGCGGGCAGGAAACCGCCGACGCGCCGGACAGCGCGGGGGTCGCCATCGGATTCGACGCGCCCGCCGACCGGCCGACCGGCAGCGTGGCGTTCGTGGGCGCGCGGGTGATCACCATGGAGGATGGGGTGAACGGCGGGGTGATCGAGAACGGCACCGTCGTCGTGACCGGCGCCCGCATCGCCGCGGTCGGGCCGGCCGCGCAGGTGAGGGTCCCCGCCGGCGCGCATCGCGTGGACGCCACGGGCAAGACCATCATCCCGGGCCTGATCGACGTGCACGCCCACGTGGGCGGCGAAAGCAACGGCATTCTCGCCCAGGCCAGCTGGCCGCTCATGGCCAACCTGGCCTTCGGCGTCACCACCTCCCACGACCCCTCCAACAACACCGAGACCGTCTTCAGCAACAGCGAAATGATCCGCGCGGGGCTGAAGCTGGGGCCCCGGCTCTTTTCCACGGGCACCATTCTCTACGGCGCCGAGACCCCGTTCAAGTCGGTGGTGGAGAGCTATGAGGACGCGCTGGGCCATCTGCGCCGCATGAAGGCGGTCGGGGCCTTCTCGGTCAAGAGCTACAACCAGCGGCGGCGCGACGCGCGACAGATGATCATCAAGGCCGCGCGCGAGCTGGAGATGCTGGTGGTTCCGGAGGGCGGGTCGCTGGTCTATACCAACATGACCATGGTGAACGACGGGCATACCGGCGTCGAACACGCCCTGCCCATCCCCAACGTCTACCGCGACCTCGCCACCCTCTTCGGCCGCAGCGGGACCGGCTATACGCCCACCATCATCGTGGGCTACGGCGGCATCTGGGGCGAGAACTACTGGTACGAGCACGACAACGTCTGGGAGAACCAGCGCCTGCTGACCTTCACGCCGCGGGGTGTGGTCGACGCTCGCTCGCGCCGCCGGCCCATGGCCGCGGGCGAGGACGACTACAACCACGTCGACATCGCCGGGGGCGCCAAGGCCATTCTGGACGCCGGCGGCAGGGTGCTGCTTGGCGCCCACGGCCAGCTCCAGGGCCTGGGCGTACATTGGGAGCTCTGGATGCTGGCGCAGGGAGGCATGACGGCGCTGGAGGCGCTCCGCGCCGGGACGCTGCACGGAGCGGCCTACCTCGGCCTGGACGGCGACCTCGGTTCGATCCGCCAGGGCAAGCTGGCCGACCTGGTGATCCTCGGCGCCAACCCGCTGGAGAACATCCGCCACTCGGAACGGGTCGAGCAGGTGATGCTCGGCGGCCGGCTCTACGACGCGCGGACGCTGAATGAGATCGGGAATCGCCCGCGGGAGCGGCCGAGGCTGTGGTGGGAGGGGAACTGAAAAGCAGTGCGAAGTACTAGGTGCGAAGTACTAGGTGCGAAGTACTAAGTACTAAGTGCGAAGTGCGAAGTACGAAGTGCTAGGTACTCACTACCGGGCGCTGGTGGACCAGGAGCGCTGCAGGTGGGCACCGCCGCCGGTCGTAGCTGCAACGCGTTCGCAGGACATACCTTCGCTTCGCACTTCGCACTTCGCACCTCGCACTTCGCACTTCGCACTTCGCACCTCGCACCTCGCACTTCGCACTTCGCACTTCGCACTTCGCACTTCGCACCCAGTACTGAAGTGTACTGTGCACCTGGTCCTCTTCACTCCAGCCTCCTCCCCCGCGTCTCGGGCAGCCACCGAATCAGGATCCCGGCCGCGACGTAACACAACGCCGTCGTCCCCAGCGCATAGCCCAGCCCCCGGGCGTCCGCGATGGCGCCGATCAAGAACGGCGCAAGCGCCGACACCGCCCGGCCCGAGTTGTAGCACAGGCCCTGGGCCGTCCCCCGGATGCGGGCCGGGAACAGCTCGGCCAGCATCGCGCCAAACACGCTGAAGTACCCGTGACCGAAGAATCCGATCAGCGGGCCCAGCACCATCAGGACGCTCGCATCGCGGGCCGCCGCGCCGTATAGGGGCACCAGGATCGCCGAGGCCAGCACGAAGACCAGGAAGACCGGCCGGCGGCCGAAGCGGTCCGCCAGGAACCCGAAGGAGAGATACCCCGCCAGCGCCCCCAGTTGCATCGGGATGATCCACCCGGACGACCGGACCACCCCCATCCCGGCGCCGCCCTCCTCGATCGGCGAGGCCAGGAAGCTGGGGACCCAGGTGAACAGGCCCCAATAGGCGAACAACAGGACGGTCGCGACCGCCGTGGAGATCAGGGTTCGGGCCAGCAATGGTGGGCGGAAGATCGACCGCAGCCCCTCGAACACCGAGACGCCCTGCCGCGCCTCGGGCCGCCAGGCATCCGGCTCCGGGACGTTCCGCCGCACCCAGAAGGCCAGCAGCGCCGGCAGCACTCCCACCATGAACAACGGACGCCAGCCCCATCGGGGCAGAATCAGCGCCGCCAGTCCGGCCGCGAGCATGTACCCCACCGCCCACCCCGACTGCATGATGCCGATCGCCTTCCCCCGGTCCTTGTCCGGCCAGGTCTCGGCCACCAGGACCGAGCCCGCCGACCACTCTCCGCCCAGCCCGAAGCCCACCAGGGTGCGCCAGAGCACGAGCGCCGTGACGCTCTGGGCCGTGGCGGTCAGCGCGGTGAAGATGGAGTAGGTGAGGATGGCGACCCGGAGCATCCTGGCGCGGCCGTACCGATCGGCCAGCACGCCGAAGCCGATGCCCCCGACGGCGGAGCTGAGCAGGGTCACCGAGGCAAGCGCCCCCGCTCCCGCGGCGCTCAAACCGAATTCCTCGCGGATGGCGCCCAGCGCGAAGGCGTAGAGCATCACGTCCATCGCGTCGAGCATCCACCCGGCGGTCGCCGCGCCCAGGGCCCGCCACTCGCGTGGCCCGGCCGAGCGCCACCAGGCGTCTGAAGGACCGCTCATGGCCTCATCCCGTTCGGTTGCCAAGCCTCGCGCCGGGAGGTTTGGTTACAGCCCATGACGACCGTGCCCGTCGAGGCAAAGGCCGCCGCCACCATCCGCCGATTCTCCATCATCTCGCCCGCCGTGGATCTCCTCTGCGTGGGCGGATTGTCGATTCTCGTCCTGGTCCCGCTCCTGCTCTCGGGTCGCGCCGACCTGGGTTTCGTCACCCTGGGCGCCCTGGCCTGGATCCAGATTCTGGTCAACATGTCGCATTTCATGGCTTCCTACCGGATTCTGTACCGGAGCCGGGACATGATCGTGCGTCACCGCTGGGCGGCCCTGGGTGTCCCCGCCATTCTGGTCCTCTTCATCATGGCCGCCCTGGCGCAGACCCAGGCTGGCGGTGCGCCGCTGCTGCTCGGGGTGCTGGTCGCCGTGTCGAGCGGGTATCTGGCCTGGCACTACACCGGCCAGACCTGGGGGATGATGGCGTCGCATGCGCATCTGGCCGGCAATCGGTTCGACGAGACCGAGCGGATTCTGATCCGGACCAGCCTCAGGATTCTTCTGGCCTGGCATCTCATCTGGTTCGTGCGCATCTGGTTCCAGCACACCTCGCTGGCCATGCCCGCCTGGGTCGGCCCGGCCTACAATCTGATCAGCGCGGCCGCGCTGCTCGCGCTGGCGCTCGGCGGCTACGGGCTGCTGAAAATGCGCGCCCGCACGGGGCGCTTCCCGCCGGCGCCGGCCGTCGTCGCATGGCTGGCGATCTTCGTCTGGTACGCGGCGATGGCCCGCTGGGGGCTGCTCGGCCTGTTTCTGGTGCAGTTGGCGCACGCGCTCCAGTATCTCGAGTTCCCGGCCCGGGTGGAGCTGAACCGCGCGACCCGCACCGCGGCGGGCCGCGCTGCCCGCCACATGGCGCTGTACGTGGGAGCCCTGGTGGCCGTGAGCTTTCTGGTGACGCTGGTGGTCCCCGGCCCCGCCATGGGCGGCGTGGCGGAGTTCTTCGAGGTCGCGCCGCAGCGCGCCGCCCCGATTCTCATCCTCATGTTCATCAACATCCACCACTACTTCACCGACGGGGTGATCTGGAAGCTCAGCAACCCCGAGGTCCGCCGCGAGCTTTTCGCCCACATGGCTCCGGCCGAAACCCCGGCGCCCGCGGCCGCGTCCGTGAAGCGCGAGAGCAGAAAGCGCCGCAAGCAGCGGCGCTGACCCCGGCCCCGGAGCCTGTGCCACATGTTCGACTCGCCGTTCATTATCCCCGTGGTGGTCGTCCCCTCCATCCTCATGTTCATCCTGCTGATCGGGCCCTTCCGCCAGCCGCTGAGCCGGGCGCTCACCCGAAAAGCCGAGGGCGGTGAAGGGGACCTGTTGCGGGAAGACCTGGCCGAGCAGGCCGAGCGGCTGGCCGAAGCAGAACACCGTCTCGGGGAGCTGGAAGAACGGCTCGACTTTGCCGAGCGGCTGCTCACCCGCGGGGAAGGGCCGAGTCCCCAGGGGCCCCAGGGGGCCGCCCCCTGACGAAATCGGTCAGCACCCTCCCAAAGCCCTCCGGATCGTCGTAGTGCGGGAACTCGCCGGCGCCGTGCCAGGCGAGGAACTCCGCGCCGGGCAGCAACGCCGACGCCTGGCGGGACAGCGCGGCCCCGTGATACTCGTTCGGGGTGCCCCAAAGCAGCAGCACCGGCACCTTGATCCGCTTGAGCGCGGCCGCGTCGAGGACCAGCTCGGGACGCGGTTGCTCCTCGGCGAACAGCCGGTCCAGCAACGATCGGGTCGCGCCGCGCCACCCCGGCCGGCGTGACATGATCTGGTAGAGGTCGATCAGCTCGGGTGGAACGTGGCCGAACGCCCGGGGGCCCAACGCGCGCTGGAGGTAGGACTCCACCGTCGATCGCCCCAGCGTCCGGTCGTGCGCGATCCGGCTCTTCGGCGCGGCCAGCAGCGCCAGGCCGCTGTCCGGAGCGAGCCCCGGCAGCGCGGTCCCCGGAGTACCGATCAGCGCGATTCTGCTGACCCGGTCGGGCAGCTCGGCCGCGAGCCAGAGCGCCATCATGCCCCCGAAGGAGTTACCCGCCACCGCCGCCCGGGGCAGCTCCAGGGCGTCCAGCACCCGGCCGAACCACTCCACCGCCCAGCGCCGCAGATCCGCCGACTGGTAGTCGATGGCGTCGCTCAGGCCGTACCCCGGCAGGTCCGGCGCCAGGGCCCGCACGCCCAGATGGCGCAGCATCGGCGCCCAGTAGGCCCCGAAAAAGGTCAGCCCGTGCAGCAGGATCACGGCCTCGCCGGCGCCATGCTCGTGGACCCGGAGCCGCTGCGCCGGGGTGGGACGCAGGATCCGGGTGATGCCTACGATCCGGCAGCGCTGGAAGAGCCGGTCCTCCACCGCTTCGATCTCCGCGTCCAGGCCCTCCCGGGCCGACAGGCGCTCGAGGTTCACGCCGGACATCGCCGGTCTCGCGACTCAGTCATGCGGTGGTCCGGCCACCAGGACCTCCAACTGGGTGAGAGCGTCCTCGGGAGAATCCGCCACGTGGAGCAGAGGCCCGCCCAGCCGGTGAAAGAGCGACCGGGCGTCGGGCTCCGCCCGGAGCAGGATGGTTGGGACGCCGGCCTTGAGGGCGAGCGCGACCTCGGAGGCGGTACCGCTGCCTTCGATGCCACAGGCGACGACGGCGTGACAGGACAGCACATTGATGGCGTTCCTCGCATCGCCCATTCCCGTTACGATCGCAACGTCGACGGCCGGCGAAGCATCGCCCGGCGAGCGGCCCGGCAGCACCCCGACCGTCAGGCTGCCCGGGACCTCGCCGGCCCCGGCCGTGGCGGCGGCCATCACCCCGGCGTCGCGTCCGCCGGTGAGCACGACCCAGCCCCGCCCGGCCACCAGCCGCCCCATCCGTCGCGCGTCATCCAGGTGGGCCGGCGATGGATCGGCGGCGCCCACAATGCCAATGACGGTGCGCGGCATCGGGCCCTTACCCCCGCGTCGGAGCGTTCACGCAGTGCAATGTCGTGGATTCGCGCGCCATGGTCACCCCCCGGGCCTGCTCAGCCGCCGCCGGGGCCGCGGGCCAGCGCCTTGCCGCCCCTCCCGCTGACCAGCTCTATCCCTTCCTGGTGGATTTGATGGAACCGGTCCAGCAGCGAGGGTGTCGGGGACGGCAGGGCATCCACGACCCGGGCCGCCCAGGTCAGGTAGTCCAGCCGGCGCTCCACGCTCCAGGCCGCCGCCGGCCGGTGTCCCACATCCCAGGCGTTGGCGATTTTGTCGGCCAGTTTGATCAGGGCGCCCTTGGGAGTGGCGTCGGGCGCATGCTCGACCTGCAGCCGCTTTCGCTCCTCTCGAGACAGGTTCTTGTCATCGGTGACCTCGACCACCAGCGCCCGCACCTCGGGGCCGAACCGCTCCTCGATTTCGTCGAGCGACGTCTCGGTGTCCTCGATCGTGTCGTGCAGGGCCGCCGCCTGGAGCGTCGCCGGGTCGCGCACGCCGTGGTCCACCAGCACCTGGATGACGTCGATCAGGTGGTTGACATAGGGAGTCTTGAGTTGGTCCTTGCGGGCCTGCTGCCGGTGCCGCTCCGCCGCGAAGGCAAGTGCCCGGAACAGGGCGGGAAGCGGGTCGGCGGCTGACGAGGACATCGACCCCCGGATGGTCGCCGGGAAGGAGGTTGGCGTCAATGGTGCTATCCCCTCCCCAGCGCCTCCGGCGCCCGCGACCTCCCCATGCCGCCCGCCAGCGCCAGCAAGGCCAGCCCGTAGGGAAGCATGAGAAAGAGCTGATAGGGCGCCCGGAGCCCCGCCGCCTGGAACAGGAACTGGAGCGCCGTGGCCAGCCCGAAAAGCAGCGAGGCCCCCAGCACCCAGACCGGGTGCCAGCGCCCCAGTACCACGATCGCGATGGCGATGAAGCCTCGGCCCGCCGTCATCTTCTCGGCAAAGGTGCCCACCTGGGCCAGCACCAGGGTGCCTCCGCCCAGTCCGGCCAACACGCCGCCCAGGAGCGTCGCGGTGGCGCGGAGTCGCCGCACCGGGACGCCCGTAGCGGTCGCAGCCTCGGGCGCCTCCCCCGCCGCCCGAAGCGACAGGCCCCAGTGGGTCCGGAACAGCGCCCACCAGCAGAGCGGCACCAGCAGCGCCGCCACGTAGGTCGGCGCCGGCTGCGCGAAGAGCGCCTCGCCCAGCAGGGGGAGATCGGAAAGCAGGGGCAGCCGAAGCGGCCGGAAGGTGGGGAGGGTGAGCCCGGGTCCGACGGCGCCGAAGGCCTCCCGGAAGATCACTCCGGTGATCCCGACCGCCCCGAGCGTCACTGCGGTGCCGGCGATGATCTGGTCGCCGCGGAGTCCGATCGCGACCCAGGCGAAAACCGTCGCGGTGAGCGCTCCGGCCAGCATCGCGCTGCCCGCGCCGAGCCACACGCCGCCGCCGCTCGCGCCCAGCGCGCCCCCCAGGGCGCCCGCCAGCATGGCGCCCTCGATGCCGAGGTTGATCATCCCACCGCGTTCCACCAGCAGCTCGCCCAGCGCGGCGAGCAGCAGTGGAGTGGCGACCCGCACCGCCGCGGCCAGGAACGAGGCGACCAGGACCTCGTCGATCACACCGCCTCCGCCGCCACCACCGGAGTCCGGCTTTCGCGCCGCCGCACCGCGGCGTCCGCCACCAGCACTACCAGGATGATCGTCGCCTGGACCACCGACACGGCGACCGCGGGGATCCCGGCCTCGCGCTGCATCGCCCCCGCACCGGCCTCCAGTGCCCCGAAAAGAATGCCCGTGACCACGATGCCCAAGGGCTGGCCCCGCCCAAGCAGGGCCACCGCGATCGCGCTGAACCCGTAGCCCGGCGAGAGGTTCTGGAACAGCGCGCGGGTCACCCCACCGATCTCCACGGCCCCGCCCAGCCCGGCGATCGCGCCCGAAGCCAGCAGCGCCAGGGCCAGCAATCGCCCACTGGCGATGCGACCGGTGATCCACGCCGCACGCGGACCCGCGCCCACCGCTTTCAGGCGAAAACCCCAGATCGTCCGGCTGAAGAAGACCTGTCCCAGCGCGGCGAGCAGCAGCGCCACGGCAAATCCCAGATGCAGACGCGAGCCCGGCAGCAGAGGCAGGCGCGCCGATTCCGCGATCATGTCGCTCTGCGGGTAGATCCCTTTCGCCTCCCGGAGCGGCCCCTGCACCATGTAGCTCACCAGCGCCTCTGCCACGAAGTTGAGCAGCAGCGTGGTAATCACTTCCAGCACGCCGAAGCGGAGCCGGAGCAGCACCGGAATCGCGACCCAGAGCGCGCCCGCCGTCAGCGCGGCCAGCCAGACCGCCGGCACCGCCGCGACCGGGGGCAACTCACCCACCCGGAGCCCGACCCAGGTCGCCGCGATCGCCCCGGCGAGGAACTGCCCCTCCATGCCGATGTTGAGCGCCCCGCCGCGCAACGCCAGGGCAAAGCCGAAGCCCAGGATGATGAGCGGCACCGCGCGGACCAGGGTCGCCGAGCCCAGCGCGTACCACGAGCCGAACGCCCCGCGCCACAGGGCGCCGAACGCGGGCCCTGGCGCGTAACCCAGGGCCAGAAGCGTGAGCGCGAGCGCCAGCAGGCCCATTGCGAGGGCCGCCGCGGCCATCCGCCACCGCATCCGCAGCACGCCCGTCACCCGGCTGGCCTTCCCTCCTCACCCAGCATCAGCCGGCCAACCACCTCGCGCCCAGCGCCGGGCGGTGCCTCGCGCACACGGCCTCCGTGCATCACCAGAACCCGGTCAGCCAGCGCGAGGACCTCGTCGAGGTCGCTGGAGTAGAGCAGGACCGCCGCGCCCCCCGCCGCCACCGCGCGCAGCCGTTCCGCTACCACGGCGGAGGCCCGGATGTCCAGCCCCCGGGTCGGGTTCTCCGCGAGCAGCACCCGGGGCTTCCGGGCCAGCGCGCGGCCAAGCACCAGCTTCTGCTGATTGCCGCCGCTCAGGGTCGCGGCCGGCGCGTCCGGCCCCGCCGCGTCGACCGCATGCTCCCTGAGCAGCTCGGCCGTGAATCCTTGCGCCAGCCTCCAGTCGAGCCAGATGCCGCGCACCCAGGGCGCCCGGCCCCCGAACTCCAGCACCACGTTCTCCGCCAGCGACAGGGCCGGGATCAGGCCTTCGCTGCTCCGGTCCTCCGGCACCAGCGCAAGGGGGCGCGCGACTTCCAGCCGACCGGCCACCGCCCGCAGCAGGCCCGCGAGCGCAAGAAGCAGCTCGCGATGGCCGTTCCCACCCACGGCGGCCAGGCCGACGATCTCCCCGCCGTGCACCTCAAGGGACGCCCCGGCCACGCCGGGACCTCGGCCCTCCAGTGGGAGGACCTCGAGTCCTTTCGCCAGGATCAACGGCCGCTGAGACGGGGACGCGGGGATCCGAAGACCCGAAGACGAGACCGCGGCCGGCGGGGGTCCGGCCCCCAGCATCGCCTCGGCCAGCGTTTCCCGCGTTGCACCCGCGATCGGACCGCTGTAGACCGTCTCGCCCCGGCGCAGCACGGTCACGCGGTCGGCGCCGGCCAATGCCTCGTGCAGCTTGTGGGTGATCAACACGACCGCGCCCCCGGCCACCGCAAAGGCGCGGACCGAGCCGAGCAGCTCCTCGACCTCGGAGGGCGCGAGCACCGCGGTGGGTTCGTCGAGCAGCAGCACGCGGGCCTCGGCCGCCAGCGCCATGAGGATTTCCAGCCGCTGCTTCTCGGCCACCGAGAGGGTCTCCACCATCGCCCGGGGATCCAGTCCCTCCCCCAACCTCATCGTCCTGCATCGCCCTGCATCGTCCTGCATCGTCCTGAGCCTCAGATTCTCCTCCACGGACAAGCGGCCGATCGAGGTGAAGTGCTGGTGCACCATCCCGATTCCTCGGCGCCGGGCCTCCCGCGGCGAGCCGATCCTCACCGGGGACCCGTCGAGCAGCAGCTCGCCCGCGTCGGCCTCCAGCAGCCCGTAGGCGATGTGCATCAGCGTCGATTTCCCCGCCCCGTTCTCCCCCAGCAGCGCGTGCACCTCCCCCGGGGCCAGAATGAAATCGGCCCCGCGCAACGCATGCACGGAGCCGAATCGCTTGACGATCCCGCGAAGTTCGAGCGCGGCGGGGGTCAAAGACCCGTCGGATGATCGTGAAACTCCCACAACACCCCGAACCGGCCCGCCAGGTGCGCGGCCAGCGCCTTCACCCCCAGCTGCTCCGTCGCATAGTGGCCGGCGTAGATGACGTTGACCCCAAGCTCCATCGCGTCGAAGTACGTGTGGTGCGCTCCCTCACCGGTGACCAGCGTGTCGCACCCGGCATCCCGTGCCTCGCGGATCATCGAACCGCCCGCGCCCGTGACGACGCCGACCCGTCGCGTGCGGTCCGGCCCCCCCGGGATGCTCCGGATCGCGCCCTCTCCCCCTCTCCCCATCCCTCCCTCCCCTGTGAGAGCGACTGCGACCCGCCCCACCAACTCCTCTCTGGCCACCGTCAGCTCCCCCGCGACCCCCAGCAGCACCCCGTGATACATCCCGAACGGCGCGGGGGACGCCAGTCCCAGCGCCCGCGCGAGCAGCGCGTTGTTGCCCACCTCAGGGTGGACGTCCAGCGGGATATGGGCGGAGTAGAGCGCGATGTCATGCTCCATCAGGGTGTGGAGCCGCCGGTACCTCCTCCCCGTGACCGGCTGGTTGCCGTCCCAGAACAGCCCGTGGTGTACCAGTACCAGAGGCGAGCCCTGCGCGCCCCGCGTCCCTAGCGCGGCGGCCACGCCGTCGATGGTGCGCTGCGACGCATCGACCGCCGACACGATCCAGCCGATCGATCCCGCGTTCTCGACCTGGAGTCCATTCAGCGCCTGGGGGGTGTCCGGGACCTCGTCGATTCGCAGATAGGCGTCGAGGTAGGCGACCAGCTCGGACAGCACCGCCATCCGTCTAGCCTGGCGAGGGGGCGGGAGGACGGGGGGACGAGGCGGGAAGCTCCTGCCCCGAGTCCAGTTCGCTCACCCGCAGCGTTCCGGCGATGATCGAGTCGCGCGCGGCGTCGAGCCAGGCGCGCAGCGCGGGCGTGAGCACCGAATCCAGGGCGGGATTACCCACGTACCGCACGACGCCGCCCTCCAGCCCGAACGATTCTACCCGCGGGGTAAACCTCCCCGCCTGGACCTCGCGGGCGACCATCAGGATCGCCCGCGGCACGTCGATCACCGCCGAGCCCAGCACCCGGTCGGGGGCCAGCGCCGACTGGTCGGCGTTGGCGCCGAAGACGTAGACCCCCGGCGATTCGCGGGCGGCCTGGAACACCCCGAGGCCGGCCTGATCGGCGTTGTGGTGCAGCATGTCGACGCCCAGACGAATCATGGCCAGCGCCGCTTCCCGCCCCGCCACCGCATCGTCGAAGTTGTTGAGGTAAGTGCTGCGAGTCTGGACCCGGGGGTTGGCCGAGCGCGCACCCCGCTCCCAGGCGTCCTGTCCCAGCCGCACCGGCGGCAGTTCGATCCCTCCGATGAACCCCACCCGGCCGCTCCGGGTGAGGGAGCCGGCCACCATGCCCGCGAGATAGGTGGCCTCGCCGAAGCGGAACACCAGGGGCACCACGTTGCCGCTCACCCGCTGGCCCGAGGTGATCACGAAGACCGCGTCCGGGTAGTCGGTCGCGACCCGCTCCGCGGCATCCTGGAACTCGAACCCGTGCCCGTAGATCACCCCATAGCCCTGCGCGGCGTAGGCCCGCAGGGCCTCTTCCTGCTCGGCCGGGGTTCGGGCTTCGATATGACTGACCGGCAGGCCCAGGGAGTCCCGCACTTGGAGCAGACCGGCGTAGGCGCCGGCATTCCAGGCGGCATCGGCGATGGAGCCCGGGGTGATGAGGGCCGCCCGGATTCCACCGCCGTTATTGGCCTGGTTGCTTCTTGGACCACATGATGTCAAGACAGCGACACAACAGAGTATCAACAGTTGTAAGACAGCGACATGACGCTTGCGCGTCATACCACCCTCAGACTCTCCTGGTCGCTTTCACGGCGTTCCGCCTGCGGCGGTGCGGGCTTGGCCGCCTCGTGGCTGGGGCTCCGGACCTCTTCGGCCTGGTGGGAGCCGTCCCGCATCTGAATCTCCCCGTTGATCCGCCCCCCCTCCTGGATCAGGAGACGGGAGGTGAGGATGTTGCCGGTGACGACAGCGGTCGCGAGCAGCTCCACCCGTTCGGAGGCTTCGATGCTACCCTTGACCACCCCGCCGATGACGGCTTCGCGGGTGACGACGTCGCCCTCGATGATTGCCCCGGCGGCCACCAGGACCTGGTCGCCGCCGCGGGTGGCCCCGCGCACATGGCCTTCGATCTTGACCGTGCCCTCGGTCTCGAGGTCCCCGGTAATGGTCAGGTCGGGGCCGATCATGGAGGGGCTCCCGCCCTCGGCGCGCCGGCGTGGGGGCGCCGGAGCGGGCGGCGCGGCGGACGCTGGCCTGGCCGGGGTGGGCTTGGGCGGCGTGGGAGAGAACAGTGCCATGCTAGGAATCCTCCTTGACGAGCGTCGCCGGATCGATCGAACGGCCATCCCGGCGGATTTCAAAGTGAAGGTGCGGCGCGGTGGAACGTCCGGTGTTGCCCGACAGCCCGATCACCTCTCCCGCCCCGACCGTGGTGCCGTTTCCCACGGTGAGCCGGGAGAGGTGTCCGTACATGCTCTCGTAGCCGCCGGTGTGTCGCAGCAATACATAGAGCCCATAATCGCTTGCCCGCCCGGCCTCGACCACCGTCCCGGCCGCCGTCGCGCGCACCACGGACCCGACTCGCACTGCAATGTCGAGGCCCGGATGGGGCTCGTCGCCGGCGGCGGCCGTATCGCTGGCGCCACGGGTGACATAACCCGCTTCCTCCAGCGGCCAGTAGGTCGGTGTGGCGACCCCGGAAACATACCGCATGATGCCGGGGAGCATTGCCGTAATCCCGGGTGATTCATAGGCGGCGCCGGCCAGATCGGCCGGGTCCGGGACCAGGTCCGCCCCCACCATGCGCCGGAGTCGGAGGTAGCCCGCCTCGACGCTGTCCAGGGCCCGGGCCAGCTCGGTGACCTGGGCGTTCTCGGCGCGGAGCCGGTCGACCTCGCGGGTGAGCGTGGGGACCTGGCCGGCGGCCCGCGTGACTGGAGTGTAGAGCGCAACGGCGAGCAGGACCAGGACCGCCATCGCGGCCAACCCACCCGCGGCAGCGCGGACGCCCCAGAGCGGCACCCGGTAGGTCCGGGAATCGACCCGGTCCTCCCGGAAGTAGATGATCAGCGCGTGCCGGACCGGACGTTTGATTTTCATCCGTCAAAGGGGCGCCCCAGCATCAGCTCGAGCAACCGGGCCAGATCGTCGTTGGTGTAGTAGCTGATGGTGATGGCTCCGCGACCCCTGCGCTTGGCGGTAACCCGCACGTCGGTGCCCAGGTGTCTGCGCAGCACCTCTTCCACCCGGCGCTGCTCGGCGTGGGCCTGGCGGACCGGTGTCTTGCGGACCAGCCGAGCCTTGGCGACCTGGGCGGCGGGCCCCTCCCCGCGCACCAGGGCCTCGGTCTCGCGCACCGACCACCCGTGCTCCACCACCCGTGCGGCGACGCGCGAGATCTCGCGCGCGCCGGCAAGGGCCAGCAACGCCCGGGCGTGGCCTTCGCTCAGCGCCCCCCTGCCGACCAGGGTCTGCACGTCGGCCGGCAGCGTGAGCAGCCGCAGGCTGTTGGCGACCGTGGACCGGTCGCGGCCCACCAGCCGCGCCACCTCGGCCTGGGTGAGCTTGAAGTCCTGGAGCAGGCGCCGATAGCCGGCCGCTTCGTCGATGGGCGAGAGGTCATCGCGTTGCAGATTCTCGATCAGCGCGAGGGTCAGCAGGGCGCGATCGTCGGCCTGCCGCACCACCGCCGGCATCCGGCGCCAGCCCAGCTTCTGCACCGCGCGCCAGCGCCGCTCGCCGGCGATCAGCTCGTACTCGCCATCCCGCGGCCGCACCACCACCGGCTGGAGCAACCCGGAAGCCACGATCGAGGCGGCCAGCTCCGCCAGGCCGTTCTCGTCGAACTCCCGGCGCGGCTGGAATGGATTGGGATGGATCGAAGAGACCGCCAACTCGCGCAGCGCACCTTCCGCTTCCGCCTGCTCCCGGGTGATGGGGCCCAGCAGTGCTTCCAGTCCGCGGCCCAGCCGCTTGGTCTCGGTCATCGAATCGCTCCTGTGGGCATCGTCCATCGTCCTGCATCGTCCTGCATCGCCCCGCATCGTCCTGCATCGTCCCGCATCGCCCCGCATCGTCCTGCATCGTCCTGCATCGCCCTCCTAAGCCGATTCCTTCCGCCCCCCGGCGCGCATCAGCCCGCGCTCCACCCGCTTGACCAGTTCCTGGGCCGCGGCGAGGTAGCTCTTGGATCCCGCCGATTGCACGTCGTACATCAGCACCGGCTTCCCGAAGCTCGGCGCTTCGGCCAGCCGTACGTTCCGGGGAATCACGGTGCGCAGCACCTTGTCGGCGAAGTATTCTCGCGCGTCGGCGGCGACCTGGCGGCACAGGTTGAGCCGCGCGTCGTACATGGTGAGCAGGACCCCATCGATCGCCAACTCGGCGTTGAAGTTCTGCTGCACCAGCCGTACGGTGTTGAGCAACTGCGAGATGCCTTCGAGCGCGTAGTACTCGCACTGGATCGGGATCAGCACGCTGTCGGCGGCGCTCAGCACATTCAGCGTGATCAGGCCGAGCGAGGGCGGGCAGTCGATCAGGATGAAGTCGAACCCGTCGCGCACCGGGGCCAGGGCCTGGCGCAGGACGCTTTCGCGGTCCGCGCGTTCCACCAGCTCGATCTCGGCGCCGACCAAATCCTGGTTGGCGGGCAGCACATGCAGGTAGGGCAGGTCCGCATCGGCCTGGATCGCCGCGTGGGCCTCCAGCCCGTCGATCATGACCTCGTAGAGGGTCGGCCGGCCGTCGCGCTCCGCCCCCACCCCGCTGGTCGCGTTGCCCTGCGGGTCGGCGTCGATCAGCAGGGTCTTGCGCTCGGCGATGGCCAGGGACGCGGCCAGATTGACGGCGGTCGTGGTCTTGCCGACACCGCCCTTCTGGTTTGCGATCGCGATTACTCTACCCATATCTTACGCTATTGCAAGTGATTATATTCAAAAAGGCGTGTTAAATCACGTGAGCGGACACCCCGTCCGGTCAAATACTATGCAGGAGGGGGCCGGAGCGCCAACCTGTTTCACGTGGAACAGGGCGATGGAGGGCGATACAGGGCGATGCAGGGCGATGCAGGACGATGTAAGTCAGGTATGGGGATAGTCCTGCATCGTCCTGCATCGCCTTCCCCTACCCCCGCCGCGCCCGGAGCACCGCGAGCACCAGGTTCTGAAGATCGCTCGGGGTGACCCCGGGAATGCGGCCTGCCTGCCCCAGGGTGCGGGGCCGGACCTTGGCGAATTTCTCCCGCGCCTCCCACGACACGGTCTCCAACGCCCCGTACTCCAGGGTCTCCGGCAGCTCGAAGCCGTCCATCGCCTGTGCACGACGGGCCGCTTCCGCCTCCCGGGCCACATACCCCTCGTAGCGGATCTCGACTTCGGCCCAGTGAGCGGCGACCGGGTCGACTTCAATGCCGGCGGCCGACAGCGCCGCGCCGAGCGGGACCCCAGGACGCTTGACCAGCGCCCGCACCCTGGTGGGCTCGTCGACCGCCAACCCTCCTCTGTCGCCCAGAAGTTGGTTTGCCGCATCCACCCCCAGGTTGACCGCGCCGGCCGCCTCAAGGGCGCGGTCCCCGTCCGACAATTGTCGCTCCGCCGTCCTGCACTCCCCTTGCGTCAGCAGGCCGCGGTCGTTCGCTACAGGCCACAGCCGACGGAGCGCGTTGTCCTGCCGGATCGTCATCCGGAGCTCGGCCCTCGACGTGAACAACCGGTAGGGCTCGTCCACCCCCTTCGTCACCAGATCGTCCACCAGAACCCCGATAAAGCTCGACTCCCTGGAGAAGTGGACCGGCTCCAGGTCGAGGGCAAACGCGGCCGCGTTGAGTCCGGCGACAACCCCTTGCCCGGCGGCCTCTTCATAGCCGGTCGTCCCGTTGATCTGGCCCGCGAAATACAGACCCTCTACGCCTTTGACCCCCAGCGAATGATCCAGCTGGGTTGGCGGGAAGTAGTCGTACTCGATGGCGTACCCGGGACGAGTCATTTCCACCTGCTCCAGCCCGGGAACGCTCCGCAGGAACTCAAGCTGGACCGGGGGTGGCAGCGACGTCGAGAGCCCGTTGACGTACATCTCCGTCGTCTCCAGACCCTCCGGCTCCAGGAAGATCTGGTGTCCCGTCGCCTGTGGAAAGCGTACGATCTTGTCCTCGATCGATGGGCAGTACCGGGGACCGCGCCCGCTGATGGCGCCGCCATAGAGAGCCGAGCTGGAGAGGTTCTCGCGGACGATCCGGCCGAGCTCCGGTCCCGAGCGGGTCAGGTAGCAGGGCAGTTGGGCAGGGTGCTCAACCCGCTCGTAGACCGAGAACCAATAGGGCCCCACATCGCCGTCCTGTCGGCGCAGACTCTCCAGCGCGACCGACCGGCCATCGATTCTCGGAGGGGTCCCGGTCTTGAAGCGTTCAACTGTAAGTCCTTGTCCTGCAATATCTTCTGAGAGATGTAACGAGGGGGGTTCACCGGCGCGTCCCGCCGGAATCGCGCCGCCGAGTCCCACGTGGATCCGGCCCCGAAGGAACGTGCCCGCGGTGATGACCACCGCCCGCGCCTGGTACCGGCGGCCGTCGGTGGTCTCGACTCCGGCGACCCGGGCGCCCTGCCATACCAGCCGGGCAACGGTCCCCTGGGCAAAGCGAATCCTTGGAATCCGCTCCAGCTCCATGCGGACCGCACGCCGATACAGGCCGCGGTCGCACTGCGCCCGCGGGGACCAGACCGCCGGGCCCTTGGAGCGATTGAGCATGCGGAACTGGATGCGCGACCGGTCGGTGGCTCGCCCCATGATCCCGCCCAACGCGTCCACCTCGCGCACCACGACGCCCTTGGCGATCCCGCCGATGGCGGGATTGCAGGACATCTGGCCGATGGTCTCGAGGTTCTGGGTGAGCAGCAGCGCGCGCGCGCCCGAGCGCGCGGCCAGCGCGGCCGCCTCCGCGCCGGCATGCCCGCCGCCGATGACGATGACGTCGATCGAACTCATGGCGGAATATACCGCTCGCCGGAGGGGCGGTATCGTCCCGCATGGCCCTCAAAGCCGCAGCCTCCGCATCGGCGAGCCCCGCACCAGCCGCCGCACCGGCTGGTACATCGCCCCGACCGTCACCAGCGTCACCAGGATCGGGACGATCGACAGCGGCACCGGATCGCCGGGATCCACGCCGGCCACCACGCCGCTGACCGGGCCCGCCACCGCCAGGGCCACTCCGAGGCCCACGACCAGGCCGATCGCCGGTGCGCGCGACCCCTGGCGCATCACCAGCCGAGTGACCTGGCCCGCGCTGGCGCCAAGCGCCATCCGGATCGCCATCTCCCGCCCGCGGCGCGAGACCGCAAACGTCGTAACCCCATAGATCCCGATCGTCGCGAGCACCAGGCAGAAGCCGCCCATCAGCGCCGCCACCAGCGCCGCGACCCGCTGCGGCAGCAGGAAGATCTCGAGCGCTTCGGTCATCGGCCGCGGTTGCGCCAGGGGCAATGAGGGCGCGGCCTCGCGCAGCGCGCGACGCAGCGTCCCCCCGAGCGCGCCGGCCGCGGCGGGATTGCGCGCGCGCACGTGCAGATGCGCCGCGGCATTGTACCATTGTGCCAGTGGGATGAAGTACTGCACTTCGGCGGGCTGGCCTGGCGCCGCCGGGCGCGCGTCGGCCGCGACGCCGACCACTTCGAACTCGTAGGTGAACGCCCCCGAGCCCGCGACGAAGCGCGCGCCGACCGGATCGGCGCCGGGCCACACCCGCTCCGCCATCGTCTGGTTGACGATCGCGACCCGTGGCCCGGTCTCGCCGTCGGCTTCGCCGAAATCCCTGCCGCGCAGCAAGGGCAGACCCAACGACCGGAAGTAGGCACCCGAGACGCGGTTGAGGCTCGCGTCGAGGCCCGGCGCCGCGGGGTCCGCGCCCGCCGGGCGCACCAGGCCGAACGAGGAGCGGCCGCCACCCGGCAGCTTGGCGGCGAATGCCGCGGCATCGACCTCGGGCATCGCGCGCACTCGGCGCAGCAGCTCGCGATGGAAGACCAGTCCCGCCTCCTGGGCCGTGCCGTTGAGCTCGAGATCCAGCGCGGTCACCAGCACGCCGTCCAGGTTCCACTGCGGGCGCAACTCCTTCATGTTCTGGAGCGCTCGGCCGAAGAGCGCGCTGGCCATCAGCAGCACGCTGGTCACCGCGACCTGAATCCCGACCAGCGCGGCCCGCAGCCGGGCACGGGAGCGCGGATCGGTGGTGGCGCCCTCACGCAGTGTCGGGACGAGGTCGAATCGGCTGGCGGCCAGCGCCGGCACCAGGCTGAAGGCGAGCGCGGCGCCGAACGTCACCAGGGCCGCGAAGCCCATGACCCGGAAGTCCAGTCCGAAGTCGCCGCCCAGCCGGCCCGGAATCGGCAGCGCCGGGGCCAGCCTGCCGAGCAGGCCGGTGGCCACGCCGCCCAGGACCACGCCCACCACGCCGGCGATCAGAAAGAGCACCGTGACTTCGCTCACGATCTGCAGCACCAGCCGCCCGCGCGTCGCACCCATCGCGCGCCGCACCGCCAGCTCGCGCTGGCGGTCGATCGACCGGGCCAGCAGGATGGTCGTCACGTTGACGCACGCCATGGCCAGGGCCAGGCCGACCAGCACCAGCATTACCGACAGGAAGATCGAAACCGGTCCGCGGATCAAGCCGGGAAGCGGGCCCCACGCCTCCACGGCAACGCGGTACGGGTGCTGGCCCCGCAGCTCTCCGGTTTCCCGCGCGAAACGGTCCGCCACCGCGCCAAGTCCCTGCGCCGCGTCGCCCCGCGAAACACCCGCCCGCAGACGGCCCAGCAGTTCGGCCGCCAGGGTGCTGCTCCCCTCCAGCACGGCGTCCCGGGGCAGGCCGGGCGCCTGCAGGCCGAACGGGACGAACACGTCGACCAGCAAGCCCGCGTGATGCCCGGCAAACCCCTCGGGCAGCACCCCGATCACTTCGAGCGGGACCCCGTTCACCCGGACCGAGCGGCCGATCGCGTCCCTGGCGCCCTGCAGCTCGCGCTGCCAGGCCTCGTGGCTGATCAGGACCACCGGCTCGACCCTGGGGAAGCTGGCTTCGTCCGCGGCGAACGTGCGGCCGAGGATGGGCTGCACCCCAAGCAGCGTGAAGTAGCTCGCGGTCACCGCCAGCCCGGCCCGCGCGACCGGCTCGCCGCCGTCGTCGAGCGAGGCCGCGACCAGGGCGAAGGCCGCGAGTTCCTCGAGCAGGGCCTGCTCCGAACGCAACCTGTCGTAGACGGGCCACGTCACGTCCGTGGTTACGCTGCCGACCGCTCGGGAGATCTCCACCAGCCGCTCGGGCCGGGTGATCCCGGGGACCTGTTTGAACAGGGCCGTGTTGAGCAGGCTGAAGACCACCGTCGTCGCCGCGATTCCCACGCCGATGCTCAGGACGGCGGCCAGGGTGAATCCGGGGCGCTTGGCGAAGCTCCGGAGGGCGTACCGGGCGTCCTGCAGCAAGGGGTTCATTCCGGGCGGCTCGGCGTTTCGGGGGATGGATCGGCGAAAGTCCCTCACACGACGTGTTCACCGCGCTCTGGTTTCAGGACCCCCCTTCGCGCGTTGCCGTCGCGGTCCAGGCCCTCTATTTTCCGGCACGCCTCGGCGCCTGGCGCACCACCTATCACCGCGCAGCCGGAACGCTTGCAGTCGACCCCGCCCCGGAGGCCGCCTTCGGGGCGTTTGGCGTGTCCCCCATGAACGGGAAATCGACGCACCCGGCGACCCCAGCCCGCCGGTCCACAGGCAGGGAGGTTTGACGGAGCATGCATCTGGAGCAGGTTGCGGCGGATCGCGCCGCGGCGAAGCTGGTTGCCGAAACGGCGCGCCGCCGGACGTTCGCCATCATCAGTCACCCGGATGCGGGCAAGACCACCCTGACGGAGAAGCTCCTGCTCTACGGTGGAGCCATCCACCTGGCCGGGGCGGTCAAGGCACGCCGCGCCGCGCGCCACGCCACGTCGGACTGGATGGCGCTGGAACGCGAGCGGGGCATCTCGGTGACCACGAGCGTGCTCCAGTTCGATTACGAGGGGCAGCGCTTGACGTTGCTGGACACCCCCGGCCACGAGGACTTCTCGGAGGACACCTACCGGACGCTCGTGGCGGCCGACAGCGCGGTCATGTTGCTCGACAACCGCAAAGGGGTCGAGGAACGGACCCGGCAGTTGTTTGCGGTGTGCCACCGCCGCCGCATGCCGATCTTCACCTTCGTCAACAAGTGCGATCGTCCCGGCGCCGACCCCCTGGCGCTGCTCGGCGACGTCGAAGGGGATCTGGGTGTGACCTGCGCCGCCCTCAACTGGCCCATCCGCCGGGACGGCCGCCTGATCGGCGTCCACGATCGCCGGAGCGGCCGGGTCACCCTCTTCCAGCGCGCCGGCGACCACGGCGCCACCAAGGTCGCCGCCACGATCCAGGGGGCCGCGGACCGGCGGCTGCGCGACCTTCTGGGCCAGGCGGAGCACCGCCGCCTCGAAGAGGAGCTGGCGCTGCTCGATGGCGCGGGACACCCCTTCAGCCAGGAAGCGTTTCTCGCGGGCGATCTTACG
>Ga0299906_10000339_pt1 | contig 45736 bp, 39 predicted proteins | sample RVTome_14_FD_200259 | JGI IMG/M metagenome (GOLD analysis project Ga0299906, IMG submission 200259) | Soil microbial communities from uranium-contaminated site in the Upper Colorado River Basin, Wyoming, United States - RVT145D125 (version 2) ... | reverse complement strand
GAAGGCCGACGTGGGGATCGTCGGGGAGAAGATCGCCGCCGTCGGCAAGGGGCTGGCGAAGAAAGCTGGCGGCGGCGCTGACGGCGGCAACGGCGGCAACGGCAACGATTCCATTTGCCGGGCGCTGGCTGGATCTGCACTTCAACGGCGACGGCCGGTCGCACACGGCGACTCGACGAGGCGAGCTGTGTCGGATCGTCCACGGCGCGCCGATGATCCGCAAACCAAGAATCCGACGGGATCGTCGCACCAGCGAACCGTCTACGCCGCGCCGCGGGCCTTTTTGATCTCTTCCGTCAGCAGCGGGACGACCTTGAACAGGTCGCCCACGATGCCGATATCCGCGACCTTGAATATCGGGGCCTCCGGATCGGTGTTGATGGCGACGATCCGTCGGCTGCCGCGCATGCCGGCGAGGTGCTGAATCGCCCCGCTGATGCCGCAGGCGATATAGAGCTGGGGGGTCACGGTCTTTCCGGTCAGCCCGACCTGCCGTGAATGCGGCTGATACCCGGCGTCGCAGGCGGCCCGGCTGGCGCCCACGGCGCCGTCGAGCGCATGGGCCAGATCGTAGATGATCTTGAAATTCTCCTCGCTCTTCAGACTGCGGCCGCCGCTGACGACGATTGACGCCTCGGTCACGTCCTTTTCGTCGCCGCCGGTCCGGGCGACGTCTTTCGTCGTCTGCCGGGCGTCGCCGCCATCGGCCGCGTAGGGAAAATCGATTCGCTCGGATTTCAACCCGCCGCCCGCGGGGGCCGCAAACGTATTCGGACGAACCGAGGCCATCTGGATGCGGTGACGGTTGAAATGGACGCGGCTTGCGGCCTTGCCGTTGAAGATCGGCCGCGTGACGACGAGAGCGCCCGAGTCATCGAGGGCCAGTCCGGTGCAATCGGTCGCCAGACCGGCGTTGAGGCGCACGGCCACCCTCGGGGCCAGGTCGCGGCCCATGAATGACGCCGCCAAGAGGACGATCTGCGGATCGGCCCTGGCGATCATGCCGGCCAGGAGCCGGGAATACCTCAAGGCGTTGCACCTGGCGAGATCAGCGTGATCGGCGACGCAGGTTGTTGCCGCACCGGCGCCTTCGACGGCATCGGCCGCGGCCAAGATACCCGAACCGATGATCCCGGCGACGATCTTCCCCCCGGACTTGGCCGCCAATTCGGCAGCCGCGCCGAGGCACTGCATCGCGCCGGGCAAGACCTTGTCATCCCGTTGCTCGACAAAAACGAAAATATCGCTGGTCATGGTGCCCTCGCCGTGAGTTCCAATCGGGGCGAACATGATAGGGGGCCGTGAAGAATCCGCAACGCCGCCGCCGGATGCGGGGCCGCTATCCGGACGACGGCCGTGACCTTGAACGCCGATTCGAACTTTCGGCCTTTTGAGGCGTATGGTTCGGTGATATCATCCGCGCCTTCGTTTCGGCCCGTCCGGGCGCAGGGGTGGTCATTACGGCCAATGGCCGAGGTGTGCACATGAATTCGGTGATCTCCATCATGCCGAGCAGCAAGGCGTTGATCGCTTCGGTCCAATGCCGGGAATTCGATCACGGCGCCAACGAGCGGCTCAAGCAGGAAGTGTACGACGCGGCCGCGACAACGAGCGGCCTGCCGTTGATTCTCGATCTTTCGAGGGTCACGTTCATCGCCAGCTCCACGCTGGGCGCCCTGGTGGAGCTACGCAACAAGTTCTCCAAGGATGGGCGGCGCATGGCCCTGACCGGCGTCAGTCCGGACATCCTCAAGGTGATGAAGACGTGTTCGATTCAGGGGTTGTTTGAAGTTCACGACACGGTCGAGAACGCCTTGGCCTAGTGGAGTCGCATCAACATGGATCTGGTTCACGCAAGAAGAATGGCCGCCGCCGCCGCCACGAACTGGGCGATCGATCATACGCCGGATCGCGCCGCCAAGGTCGAGCGCGTCGATGAATATTTCGGACGAGACGTCTTCAGCCGTCGAATCATGCGCCAGCGCCTCCCCAAGGACATCTACAAGCGCCTGATGAAAACGATGGCCCACGGCGACCCGCTCGATGCGCAAATCGCCGACGTCGTTGCCGCCGAGATGAAGGACTGGGCGGTCGAACGCGGCGCCACCCATTACACGCACTGGTTTCAACCCCTGACCGGCCTGACCGCCGAAAAGCACGACTCGCTCGTCGAGCCCGACGCCGACGGCGGCATGATCTACGCCCTGTCCGGCGCCAACCTCTGCCAGGGCGAACCCGACGCATCCAGTTTTCCGTCGGGCGGATTGCGGGCGACCTTCGAGGCGCGCGGATACACGGCCTGGGACCCGACGAGCCCGGCGTTCCTGGTGCGCGGCGCCAACAGCGTGACCCTTTGCATCCCGACGGCCTTCGTCTCCTGGACCGGCGCCGCGCTGGATCAGAAGACGCCGCTGCTGCGGTCCATGGACGCCCTTTCGAAACAGGCGATGCGCATCCTCCGGATTTTCGGAACCGACGTGGGCGTGAAGCGCGTGATTACGACCGTCGGCCCCGAGCAGGAGTATTTCCTGATCGATCGCAATCTCTATTACGCCCGGCCGGACCTCGTTTCCTGCGACCGGACGCTCTTCGGGGCCAAGCCGCCCAAGGGTCAGCAATTGGACGACCACTATTTCGGCTCGATTCCGCCTCGCGTCCTGGCCTTCATGGCCGAGCTCGAGCGCGAGCTCTATATGATGGCCATTCCCGTCAAGACGCGGCACAACGAAGTCGCTCCCGGACAATACGAGATCGCGCCGGTCTTCGAGACGTCCAACGTGGCCTGTGACCACCAGATGCTGATGATGGAGACCATCAAGCGGGTCGCGCCGCGTTACGGACTCCAGGCGATTCTCCATGAAAAGCCGTTCGCCGGCCTCAACGGATCCGGCAAGCACAACAACTGGTCGATGACCACCGACTCCGGCGTCAACCTTCTCGACCCGCAGGAAGACACCCACACCAACATGGAGTTTCTTTGCTTCCTCTGCGCGGTCATTCGCGCCGTGGACCGACACGCCACCCTGCTGCGGGCGTCGATCGCGTCGGCGGGGAACGATTATCGCCTGGGCGCCAATGAGGCCCCGCCGGCGATCATTTCGATCTTTCTCGGCGACATGCTTACCGACATCGTCGAGCAGTTGGAAAAGGGCACGCTGAGCCGCACGATCAAGGGCGGCGAGATGGACCTGGGCGCCACGACCCTGCCGCAGTTGCCGCGCGACTCCGGGGACCGCAACCGCACGTCGCCCTTCGCTTTTACCGGCAACAAGTTCGAGTTTCGCGCCGTCGGTTCGTCGGCGACGTCGGCGTGGCCCAATACGGTGATGAACACGATTGTCGCCGAGTCGCTTGACGAGTTGGCGACGGCGCTGGAAAAAGAGGTCGGCGGCCAGCCGACCCGCGAAAAGCTCGAAGAGGCGGTCCGCAAGCACCTCCAGCGGATCATCGGCGACCACCGGCGCGTGATCTTCAACGGCGATGGCTATTCCGCCGAATGGCACAAGGAGGCCCAGCGTCGCGGACTGCCCAACCTGAAGGACTCCGTCGCGGCGATCCCCATGCTGGCGACAGACGCGTCCATTCGCTTGTTCGGCAAATACCAGGTGCTCAGCGAGGTGGAGATCAAGAGCCGCGTTCATGCGTACATGGAAAAATACGCCAAGCAGCTCCTGATCGAGTCGGAGACGATGGTCCTGATGGCCCGGCAGCTCATCCTTCCGGCGGTCATCGCGCACGAGACGCGGCTCGCGGAGGCCGTCGCCGCCCTGAAGGCCGCCGGCGCCGACAGCAAGGACCGCAAGGCCATGTTGCAGGAGTTCAGCGACGTGGTCTATCGGTTCTGCGCGACGCTGACGTCCCTTGCCGAGGCGGATAACTACGAGGTCGAGGATCCGATCGAACAGGCGCGTCACATGAACGAGAAGGTTCTCCCGCTGATGGGCTCGCTGCGCGAAATCACCGACGATCTCGAAACGCGGGTATCGACCGATCTGTGGCCGTTGCCGTCCTATCGCGAGTTGCTGTTTATCAAGTGACGGCCGCCGTTGGCCTCGCGGGTGGACGGCCCCGGCCGCGGACCGCCGGCGCGACGGCTGGTTCGGCCGCCGCGCTGCGAAGCGGGTGGGGTTTTTCCGCCTATGGCGATTGGTGCACCGCCTTTCCCATCGTCCAGTCGCCAAGGGGTCGAACTCGCTTCAACCGGCCGGTCCTATGCGTTATTCTACCTGCGACCGCAATATGCACGTCGGCCGGCGACATGAACCATACGCGGCAAGAAGATGACCGAACCGAAGCTGGAAGCTGCCAAAGCCACGGCGCCCGCGCCGGGGCTGGATCCTCGCGACGAATTCGCGAAGCTCTTCTCGGACGCCTATCGCATATTATGGTTCATTGCCGTCGGAATCGTGGGTAACCGATCGTTCGCGGAAGACGTGGTGCAGGAGGCCGCCGCCATCGCCTTTGGCAAGTTCGAGCAATTCGAGCGAGGAACCAATTTCACCGCATGGATGGGGCAGATGGTTCGCCACGTCGCACTGAACACTCGGCGGAAAGAGCAGCGCAAAATCGACGGCGGCGCCGATGCCGCGTCCAACCATCGCCGATCGTCGCCATCGGGCGGCAGTTTGGCTGGCCTACACGACGACGCGGGGAAGCGGACGGCGCGACTGGCCGCCGGGAGTCTGCCGCCGGATCGCGGGGAATTCGATGACGAACTCGTCCGTGCCGTCGAATCGCTCAGTCCCGCCGCCCGCGCGTGCCTGCTGTTGCGCACCCTCGAGGGGATGGACTATCGCGGCATCTCGGGCCTGCTGGGAATTCCCCAGGCCACGGCCATGAGCCACGTGCACCGCGCCCGGAAGCTCTTGCGGCAGCGGCTGGAGGTCGCCAGTCGGGCGGCCGGCGGCAACAACGGTCAGTCCAGGATTGACAGAGAACGGAAAACGCGAACGGAATGAACGGCGACAAGACCGACAAGCTGGATCAATGGATCAATGCCTACGCCGACGGTTCGCTGTCGCCCGAGCAACTCCGCGAACTGAAACTGGCGGCGACGAAGAATGCCCGGCTTCGCGCCGCCCTGAAGAATCAGGCCGCGGTGGACGAGGCGTTGAGGCGATGTTTCGAGCCGCCGCCGGCGACTGACGTGTTGACCGGCGCGCTCGCTCCGGCGTCAGGCCCCGACAGGGCAAGTTCGGCCCGGCCCGGACGCCGGCGCTGGTGGATCGGGGCGCGGTGGACGATGACCGCCGCGTCGCTGGCCATCGTGTTAGTGGGCGGCGGCTTGGGCGCCTATTACCTGTATTTCAGCGAACCGCCCCCCCGGCGATTCCCCCCCTCGCCCGAGTTGCCCTATCGCCCGGTTCAGGACGTGTTCGCCGATTCTGTGGCCCAGGGGTTCAAGCCCGCCTGGGTCTGCGAAGATGACTGTCAATTCGTGCTGACGACCTATCGTCGCTTCGGGACCGGCCTGGCGCTGGCCCAATTGCCGACCGGCGTCGAGGCGCTGGGGTGGTCGTACAGCAACTCGGTCTCGCCAAAGACCGCACAACTCTTGGGACGATCGGGCAGCGCCCGAACCATGGTCTTCGTGGACAAGGCCGCCGATGATCAGGGCATCGAGCTTCCCAAGGATTCCGAATTGCATTTGTTCCGGCGCACGGCCGGGGACCTCGTATTGTACGAACTGTCTGAAAGTCGCGAGCCGGCGCTGCTCAATGTGCTGACCGTGATGGCCGACATTCCCGCCGACTGCCGCGGTCGACCGATGTACGACGTGCCCGAGCGCCCCTGCGATGAGCCGGCGAAACCGGCCGCGGACTAGTTCCCGCCTCCATCGCCCCGGTCGCGCTGGTCGCACGGAAGGGTGATGCGAAACGTCGCGCCGACGTTTCGAGTGCTCTCGACGGAAATTCGCCCGCCCATTTTTTCGATCAACTGCCGCGACACGTACAGCCCCAGCCCCGCGCCGCCGTCGCCGGCGATCGACGACCGCGTCGTGACATAGGGGTCGAACACCTTCTCGATGACCTCCGGAGCGATGCCGCCGCCGGTATCGGCAATGTCGACTTGCAGCGTTTTGCCTTCTGCAACGGCGCCGGCGCGGATGGACAATCGTCCGCCGCCGGGCGTCATCGCCTGTCTGGAGTTGAGGATGAGATTCAGCAGCACCTGTCGCAGTGACGCCGGGCAACACAGGGCAAACAGGTTGGCATCCACGTCCGTGTGGAGTTCGATGGCGTCCTTTGCGAGATCGCGCCCCAGGCAGGCGATCGCCTCCTCAATCACCGGTGCGATGCGTACGCGCGAGGCGTTCGTCGTTTCCGACCGCGCGATGGCCAATATTCGGTCGCAGACTTCGGCGATCTGTCGGGCGCCGCGGACGGCGCCGTCCAGCGCGTCCCGCATCCGCTTCGGGTCGTCCTCCCTGAGGGCAAACTGGCATCGGCCGGAGAGGGGGGTGAGCAGGTTGTTGATCTCGTGGGCCATCGCCGCGGTGAGCGTGCCCATCGTCGCCAGGCCGTGCAAGCGATGGACCTGCGACTGAAGCTGCGCCAAACGCTCCTCCAAATCGGCCAGGGCGGTCTCGATTGATGCCTGGCAGCCGGGTAACGTCGGAGGCGGGGCGATGGAGTCCATGGAATCCGTTCCCTGGAGAGCAGACGGCGACGGACGTCGGCCGTGTCGCCGACCGCCCTGTCGGCGACTATTGTAACATGCGCCGCCGACGGGAAAAACACCCCGGCGACGCGGGATGATATGGTCATGGAATCGGGCGACCGAATCGAAGCGCTGCTCGAGCTGGCCGAGCGGATCGGCCTGACGGTTCGTCGAGAGCCGCTCGGAGGCGAGGGAGGCGGTTTCTGCCTTCTCAAGGGCCGGCGCGTCCTGTTCGTCGATACCCTGGCCGACGAACAGACGCGGTGGGACAAGACCCTGCAAGCCCTCGCATCGCTTCCCGACCTCGACCGGCAATACATCCGTCCCGATCTGCGCGAAGCGCTGGAAAAGGCGCGGCCCCAGTCGGGAATACGGCGCGACCGATGATTCACGCCGCGGTTCCGCCGGCGCATCGCGTGTCGAGGACCAAGCGACGCCCATCGGCATGACGATGGCCTGTCACGTCTGTAGAATATCCATCGCTGCGCCGTCGAGGACGAGTCGCAAAGCAAAGAGACGTCGCGCCATGACATTGATGATGAGCGTATCGGGGGTGCGCGGGATCGTGGGCGATTCGCTGACGCCGGAATTGGCCGTCCGTCTCGCCTCCGCCTTCGGAACGCCGCTGGCCGGATCGACCGTCGTCATCGGGCGCGACACGCGGCCCAGTGGAGACATGCTCAAGTCCGCGGTCCAGGCCGGCCTGCAAGGCGCCGGGTGCCGCGTCGTGGACCTCGGCGTGGCCACGACGCCCGGCGTGGCGGTCATGGTCCGCGAGCGCAGCGCCGCGGGCGGCATCGTCATCACCGCCAGCCACAATCCGTCCGGGTGGAATGGACTGAAGTTCCTTACGGCCGAGGGCTCCGCCCTGACGGCCCGGCAGGCCTCCGCGGTGTTCGCCCGATTCCGGGATGGGCCGTTTGCCTTCGCATCCCATGACGAGTGCGGCGAGGTCGAGCGCGACCTCAGCGCCGCCAACCGCCACATCGTCCGCGTCATGCAGATCGTCGACGCGGCGGCCGTCCGACGGCGACAACTGAACGTCGTTCTCGACAGCATCAACGGCGCCGGCGGCGCCAGCGGGCGGATGCTGCTCGAACACCTGGGCTGCCAGGTGACGCATATCAACGCGGACGCCGGGGGGCGCTTTGCGCATGGGCCGGAACCGACCGCCGAGAATCTGGCGGGCCTGGGCGCGGCCGTTCGCGACAATGGCGCCGATGTCGGGTTCGCCCAGGACCCGGACGCCGACCGCCTGGCCATCGTCGACGACAAGGGTCGTTACATCGGCGAAGAGTGTACGCTGGCGCTGGCGGCTCGATCGGTTCTGTCGAAGACGCCGGGCCCGGTCGCCGCGAACCTTTCAACGTCGCGAATGATCGACGACATCGCGCGGCAGTTCGGCGCGCCGGCCGTCGTACATCGGACGGCCGTCGGCGAGGCGAACGTCGTCGAGGCGATTCGTCGCCACCATTGCGTTCTGGGCGGTGAGGGAAACGGCGGCGTCATCGATCCCCGCGTCGTACTCGTGCGCGACAGTCTGACATCGATGGCCCTGGTGCTGGGACTGATGGCCGAGGACTGGCGACCGGTGCACCACGTCGTCGACGATCTTCCGCAGTATGTGATGGTCAAGGAGAAATTCGACGCCGATCGTGCCGGCCTGGGCGCGTGGCTGGAGCGCGTGCGCATGTCGGCCGAAGGCGGATCGATCAACGACATGGACGGGCTTCGCATCGACTGGCCCGAGGGCTGGGTCCACGTGCGCGGGTCGAATACCGAGCCCGTCGCTCGCGTCATCGCCGAGGCCGCCGACGATCGGACGGCCCGAGCGCTGATCGAGCGCGTCACGCAGTTGCGATAGCCAGGCCGCCGACTCATCCTCAGGACGACGTCTCGGCGAAGCGGCGAGCCGGCTATTCGATGGCCTTCTTCAATGATGCGATCGCCCGTTCTTCCAGGGATGTCGCTTCTTCGAGCGTGGCGATCTGTCGGTCGCGCACGTTTCGCGGGGCAACGGCGCTTGGATACGCGTGTTCCGGTGGGACGTCCTTCAGATTGCTCAGCAGCAGCCGGACCTCCTGATCGTACAGATCGGCCGCGGCCTCCAGATGCGCGCGCCCGGAGGCAAAATCCGGGGCGATCATGCGCAGGTACCGGACCGCCGCCGCCCGCGCGTCGATCAGGCAGATGTACGACCAGAAATTCGCGTGCAGATACTCGCTGCTTCTGGCCCCCTTCAGACTCTGGGCCCACTCCCGAAAGGCGTTTTTTCCCGTGGCATACGAGCCAGCGGAGCGCTTCTCGAACATTTCGACGGCCCGCCGGATTGACTGCGCCCGCGCCTCCTGCGAAGCCGGGCGCGCCAGCCGCTTCGTCAGAATGACGACGGCCGTGGGCCACCCCCCCGCCGGCCGGTCCATGCGCTTGGCGCCGCCGTGATAGGCCCGGCACAACCAGAGTCGGTCGCGCCGGTATCCGGTGATGATGCCCCAGTCTTCCGGCGGCATGACGTTGGCCGCCAGAACGGGAACGCCCCTGTCGATACTCTTGCGGATGGCGCGATGCAGAGCGTCGACCTCGGCAATCTCGTCGCGGCGGACGATGCGAACGTCGTATTGCCAGCCGACGGCCGCGAACAGGTCTTCGAGTCGGCTGTCGCCTACCAGCGGGTCCGGGTTGCCCACGTCCCAGGCGTCCACGCGGAATTGCGCGCGAAACGCCATCCCCGACAGGCCCATCAGTTCGTCGTAACCGATGTTGCGCCCGACGGCGTCCAGCACGAGTTCGAGGCAGTGCATGAAGGTGCAGTCGCGATTCCTGGCAAAGCCGACGATGGGCCCGACGCCGTCGACGCGCGCCGCGCCCGGCTGCTCGCGGACGATGCTGATCCGGGAGCGCTCAGGCGCCGCCGGCGTCGCGGCCGGCGCGCCGCACCCGCCTGCGGCCACGCCCATCGCACAGGCGGCGAGGCAGCTCGAGATACGACGAAACCACACCCTGTCCGATCCCTCCGGGTCCGCGTTTGAAGCGCCGAATCATCATCCGGCGATGGGTTGGCTCTTCTTCAACGGCAGCGCCGCCGTTTCCGGCGCGCCGAGCACTAGCCGCATCCAGAAATACGCCGGCGACCAGCGGCCTATCATCATCAGGAGCATGATCACGATGCGACCGGCCGGCGTCAAATGAAGCGACGCGCCCGTCGACAGGCCGACGTTGCCCAGCGCCGCGACCGGCTCAAAAATGTTTTCGTACGTCGTCGCGTCACTGACCAGACTGAACAGACCCACGGCCGAGAGATTGACAATGATCCAAAATGCGCAGAAACCAACGATCGACCGGATCAGTCTCCTTGGCGCGCTTTCGCCTCGGCTCGCGTCCGGCGAGGGCCCGCGGCGGCGGCCGAAGCGACAGAGCGCCCACAGCGCCAGCGTCGACGTGCGAAGACCCCCCGCCGTGCCGGCGATCGACCCGCCGAGCCAGATCGCCCCCAGCATCAGTCCGTAGGTCGGCCACGACATCGCCCCCTGCGAAACCGGCATGCTCTGCATTCCCGCCGACCGAAGCGTGGCCGACATGAACACCGCCATCGTCCACCGCCGGCTTGGCGGCATGTCGTCGCGAATCGAGACCCGGCCGTCGCCGAAATCCACCGGTCGATCGGGCGCCATCGACACCGGCGAGAGCCGCGGCGATTCCCAGACGAATGCCATCGTCGCGACACCCACCAGCAGGGCCAGCGCCAATCCCGCGTCCCAGACGGGCAGGGCCCGCCACGGCGATCGCGCCAAGTGGCTCGCCTCCACCGTGGGCCCGGTCGACGATCGAACCAGGTCGATGATGATCGGCAAACCGAGCGAGCCGATCACGCTCGCCGCGCTGATTACCACGAAGACCCGGCCGTCGTGAAGATAATTCGCCAGCCCGTCGGGGCGCATCATCCAGCCGCTGTTCCAGATCGCACTGCCGACGTGCACGACACCGAACCAGATGCGCTGCGGCGCGTCGTTCGCGTCACCGTCGTGCCACGCGCCGTACGTCACTGCGATCGCCGCGATTTGTATCGCCGCGGCGCCAAGCCAGATCGTGCCGAGGCGAACCGGACGGCGGAGCATCGGTCGCACGGCGGCCAGCCCGATCCCGGCGAACGCCATGCCGGATAGCTGCGTCACCACGACGATCACCCACTGACCGAACCGCGTGTAGTCCTCGCCGAAGCTGTGGACGCTGGTCCCGACGAGACAGGCGGCGCTGACCGCGGCGCCGGCGGAGTGCGAGACGTGCAGCCAGAAATTGTGACGGTAGTCCGGCACGCCCGATTGCGTCGCCAGCGGGATCGCCAACAGCGCGGCAGCGAGCAGCACCATCATCAGCCAGGGCGTGAAGACCGCCCGCAAACAGTCCGTCGGGCGGCCCGTTTTTTCTTCGAGGTCCCGGGCGAGGCGCAACAGGTATCCCAGGATCGGCGTCGCCGCCAACCACGCGACCCAGCCGGTCAATGCCGCATCGATGGACTGCTGACGAATCGCGACGGTCAGGACGCCGGCCAGCACGATTCCGTCGATGATGCGCCGGTCCGAACCGCCGACCGCGCGGCCGGCAGGTCCGAGGAGGCGAGGCGGCATCAGCCCCAGACAACCGAGTGCGCAGGCCGGCAGTTGCAGCGCGGCGACCCAGGTCGGCGAAACGAGATAGGCCCCGTCGGAATGGCGGGAAAGCGTCGCGGCCAGGGCCACGCCGACCAGGCCCGCAACGGCGGCGCGGCCCGCGGGCGCCGGCAGATTCGCAGCGCTCGATTCCGTCAATCGGCCCATGCGCGCAAGCTATCTCAAAGGCCGCAGCGGTGAAAGCGACGCAGACGCGCGTCGCGTGCGCTCGATGGATCGCCGCCGGTTGCCGGACTTGTCAGCCCGGCCGCGCCGGGCAACAATGCGCCGAGGCGGCATGGCCCGCTGGACCGTCCCTCGACCTCGCTCAGCCATGGGGAACAACATTCGATGAAGCACAAGAAACAGTTCGCCGCATTGGGTCTCGCCATGCTCGTGTGCACGGCCTTCGGCGGGATGTGTTCGATGCCCGCGCCGCCGGCCGAAGCGGTTCTGGCCGGACTGTGGAATCTCTCGGCGCCGGAGGCGGCCGGCCTCGACGGAAAGATGTTTCTCTTCGACGAAAACGGGCGGTTAGCGGAAATCCGCACCGTGATCGACCGGACAACGATCGTCGAGCGCGACGTGCATCGCGAAACGATCGTCAATGGACTGAATGTGACCATCCGCGCTGCCGGGGGCCTGATCTTCGATGGCATGCTCAGCGACGACCGGACGATGATGACCGGCCAGTTGCGGACCGAGTTCAACGTGCCGTTCACCAACAACACGATTTTCACGGACGAGGGGCCGGGCACGTTCACGAAGCAATAGGGTGACTGCCGTTGTGCCGTTGGGTCAGTCCAGCAACCCAGGTCCCCGGTGACGCGGTGTCGCAGCGCCGCGGGCAAATGTCCCCTCGGAAAAACCCATCCCGCGCTTATACGATCCAACGATCACCGGCTACTCAATCCGCCGGATCTTGCTATCATCCGCGCCATGATGGGTATCGTCTCGGCGATCGACTGGAAGCGGCGCGGGGGCCGAAATGGAGTCAGCGTCCATGAAGTCAGTCGACTTGCAACCGTCGCAGAAAGTCCGCGTCGTGCAGACCATCCGCACCCGCGAGGGGCAGTGGCCGACGCAGATCGAGGGCGAGGTCGTATCCTGCGAGCAGGCGCCGACCGGGAGCTGGTTCGCCCACGGCAAGAACGACAAGCTCTGGCTCCAGCGCCTGCGCCTGAAGCGCAGCGACGGCGAACTCGTCGATCTCGTTCTCGACGAGGCGACGCAGATCACCATCCTCGGCGAGTAACGCAACGACCCTTCGGAATGTCTCCTACCACCGCCGGACCAGCGCGTTGAATCGCTCGACCAGCGGTTCGAGTTCGACGGACGTGATCCGCCCTTCCTCGACGACCGTACGCCCCGCGATGACCACCCGGTCGGCCCGCGCGACGTGGCAAAGGATCATCGCCCCCAGCGGGTCCTGCTCCACCGCCCCGGCCAGCGCCACGTCGTCGCGGCGGTAAAACGCCAGGTCGGCCGCGAAGCCCGGCGCGACGTTGCCCAGTTCCGGACGGTTGAGTACCGCGGCGCTGCCCATCGTCGGCAGGGTAAACGCCTGGGCGACGGTCATCGCCTCGGCCCCGCCGGCCAGCCGGGCCATCAGCAGCGCCTGCCGCGCTTCGGCGAGCAGGTGGCCCCCGTCATTGCTGCTGCTGCCATCGACGCCGAGCCCCACGCGCGCCCCACGGGCAAGCAACGCGCGGATCGGCGGCGTGCCGCTGCCCAGGCGCATGTTCGAGCAGGGACAGTGTGCCACGCCGGTGTGCGTCCGCGCGATGCGGTCGATGTCGCCGTCCGAAAGGTGCACGCCGTGGGCCAGGTACACGTCCGAGCCCAGCCAGCCGAGTTCGCACAGCCAGTCGATCGGGCCCATGCCGAACCTTTCGACGCAATAACGCTTCTCGTCGAGCGTCTCGGCGGCGTGGGTGTGCAGCAGCGCCCCGTGCTCCCGCGCCAGGGCCGCCGTATCGCGCGACAGCTCGGCGCTGACGGAGAACGGCGAGCACGGCGCCAGGTCGATCCGCCGCATCGATCCGACCGACCGGTCGTGGAATGCTTCGAGCACGCGGCGGCTGTCGGCCAGAATGTCCGCCTCGTCCTCGGTGCAGTCGTCCGGCGGCAGTCCGCCCTTCGACGCCCCGACGCTCATGCTGCCGCGGCAGGCGTGAATCCGCATGCCCAGCGACTCGGCCGCCTCCAGTACGGCTTCGAGACGCACGCCGCTGCCCTTCGGGAAGATGTAAAAATGGTCGCTCGTCGTCGTGCAGCCCGACAGCAGCAGTTCGGCGAGACTGATCTGAGAGGCGGTCCTGACCGCTTCGTAGTCAATCGTCCGCCATTTCTCGTAAAGGGCCCGGAGCCAGTCGAACAGACCGGCGTTCTGCACGCTCTTCAGTCCGCGGGTCAGCGATTGGTACAGGTGGTGGTGCGTATTGACCAGGCCGGGGATGACGAGATATTTCGACGCGTCGATCACTTCGAAAGGACCGATCGTTTTATCTGGCGAAAGCCCGGGGCATGCCTGCCCCGGATTTGGGGTGGTGACGACCTCGCCGGTCGGACGAACCTCGCGGATGAACCCGCCGTCGATCGTGATGCTGTGATCGTCCAGCACCACCGGCACGTCGTGCCGATGAGCGATCACCGTGGCATGGTCGTATCGGGTGGTCATCGATTCATCCCCGCGTGCGCCGGCGTCGTCGCCGGATGCGCCGGACGCGCCGCCTGCTCCGGGTGCAACAGCTCCCATACGCGCTGCGGGTTGCACGGCGTCGTGTGCGGCTGCGCCCCGACGGCGCTGCCGATCGCCGACAGCACCGCCGGCACCGCGGCGATCAGGGGCGGCTCGCCGATGCCCCGCGCCCCGAACGGCCCGCCGGGGTCGTCGTTCTCCAGAATCACACACTCGATCTCGGGAACGTCGCGAAACGTCGGCAGGATGTAGTCCGTGAAGTTCGGATTTTTCATCACGCCGTCCTCGTTGACCACCTCTTCCATCAGCGCCATGCCGATGCCCTGCGTCGCCCCGCCAACCATCTGCCCGGCGACGGACTGCGGGTTGATCGCCTTGCCCACGTCGTGACAGGCGACGTACCGCTCGATGCGCACCTCGCCGGTCTCCACGTCCACGACGACCTGGGCCAGGTGCGCACCGAACAAATAAGTGATAAACGATCGCGGCGACTGGCCCGTGGCGAAATCCTCGCAGACGGTTCGCGGCTTGAAGATGCCGAACCCCTCCAGGCGATGCCCGCGCCGGCGGCCCTCGGCCAGCACGTCGTCGAGCGTCGCCGACAGCGCAGGATCGAACCGCCCGACAATTCGCGCGTCGCGGATATCCAGCTCATGCGGATGGACGCACAGCAGCTTGCCCGCGACGTCGAGCACCTCCTCGCGCAGCTCGTCCGCGGCGATGCGCACCGCGTTGCCGGTGAAATACGTCTGCCGCGTCGCCGACGACGAGCCCGATTCCTGCGTCCGCCGGGTGTCGGCCCACACCACGTCCACGCGCGACAGCGGAACGCCGCACTTCTCCGCGGCGATCTGCGCCGTCATGTTCAACAGACCCTGCCCGTACTCGACGCCGCCCGTCGCGACCTCCATGCGCCCGTCGCTCTTGAAGCGGACCGTCGCCCGGCTGGCGTCGGGAAAGCCATCGCCGTATCCCAGCCCGAAACAGATGACCGACAGGCCCCATCCGCGCCGCTGATGCGCCGCCAGCGGCGGATCGACGCGGCGGTCATCGCGATATTTGGCCAGCGCCGCGTCCATGCAGGCCGTCGCCGTGACGATCCCGATGCGCTGGCCGGTCGTCACCTCGTCCCCGTCGCAAATCAGGTTTCTCCGCCACAACTCGACGGGGTCCATGCCCAGCCGCTCCGCCAGCCGGTCCATCATGCTGTTGTAGGCGATCGCCATCTGGCAGGCGCCGAATCCTCGCATCGCGCCCGTCGGATTGTTGTTCGTGAACACGCCGTACACGTCGACGTACACGTTCGGCACGCGCAGGGGGCCGGTCGCGTGGCTGGCGGCCTTGCGCAGCACCGCCGGGCCGGTCGACGCGTACGCCCCCTCGTCGGAATACACCGTGATCTTCGCGGCGGTGATCGTCCCGTCGTTCTTGGCCCCCAGCGTGTAATGAATGCGAATCGCGTGGCGCTTGTGCCGGGCACGCATCGACTCCTCGCGGCTGTACTGCATAGCGATCGTCTTGCCCGGATGCTTCAGCGCCGCCATGCCGAGATACACCTGCAAGCTCAAATCCTCGCGGCCGCCGAACGCGCCGCCCGTCGCCGGCGTGACGATCTGCACCTGCTCGATCGGCAGCCCCAGGGCCAACGCCGTCAGCCGCCGCTCCTCGTGGGCCCATTGGCCGGAGACCTGAATCGTCAGCACGCCGCCGTCCCACTGGGCGATGCCCGCCTCGAGATCGAGAAACGCGTGATCGACCGTCTGCGTCTGAAACGTCTCGCTGACAACCACGTCCGCCTCTTCCAGGGCGCGGTCGGCGTCGCCCTTGCGGATGCGCTTGCCGCCCATGACGTTGCCGTCGCGGTGCAGCTTCGGCGCGCTCTCGTCCAGGGCGTCGTCCATCGTGGCGACGACCGGCAGCGCTTCATACGCGACCTGCACCGCGTTGCAGCCGTTTCGCGCCGCCGCCTGCGACTGCCCGACGACGATCGCGACTGCATCGCCGCGATAACGAACCAGCCCCTCGGCCAGCACCGGATGATCGCGATGGATCAGACCCTGCCGGTTCGTGCCGGGCATGTCATGCGCGGTATAGACCGCGACGACGCCGGGAACGCGCAGTGCCGCCTCCGATTCGACGCCAAGCAGCCGGGCGTGCGGCATCTCCGACCGAACGACCTGCGCGAAGTAATCGGCGCGCTGGTAAAACAGGTCCGCCCCGTAGAGGCAGGTGCCGAGCACTTTCTCGCGGCCGTCGACGCGGCGCTCGCTCCTCCCGACGGGTCCCCTCGGGGACTCCTTGTACGGCGTATGCGACGGCTCGCTCAGCGGCTCGGTTCGCACAGGCGCCGTCGCCGCCCGTGCCGCGCGGTGCTGAGCATTCCGAATTCCGCATTCCGAATTCCGCATTGGCCACCCTACTGCCACTGCCGCGCGGCGGCGCGGATCGCCTCGCAAATCGACGCGTATCCGGTGCAGCGACAGATGTTGCCTTCCATGCCCTCGAAAAACTCCTGCTCCGTCGGGTTCGGCGTCTCGTCCAGCAGCGCCTTGGCCGCCATGATCAACCCCGGCGTGCAGTACCCGCACTGCGCAGCCCCGGCATCCAGAAACGTCTCTTGGAGGACGTGCAGCTTCTCGCCGCAGGCCAGCCCCTCGATCGTCGTGATCCGGCGGCCCTGCATCTGCGGACACAATACCAGGCAACTGTTGACCGCCTGCCCGTCCACAATCACGGTACACGAGCCGCACTCGCCCTCGAGACACGATCCCTTGCTGCCGGTCAGGCCTATGCCGATGCGCAGGAAGTCGAGCAGCGTCTGATCCTGCGGCACTTCGCAATCGACCGGCCCGCCGTTCACCGTGCATTGCAGCCGCCAGGTTGTCTCGAGCTGTGCCATATCAAGCCGCGGGCGCCGACGCTCGACCGCCCGTTTCCTTCTGAAGTTGGTTCAACAATCGCCGCGTCAGCACGCCGCACATCGCTCGACGGTACGCCGCCGATGCGCGGTGGTCGTCGATCGGGGCGACTTCCGTCATCGCGACCTCGGCCGCCTCATCGATCGCGACCGGCGACAGCCCGTGCTTTTCGACGATCGCCTCGGCCTTGCGGGCCCGCATGACAATCGGCGCGACGCAACCGAACGCGATGCGCACGTCGCCCCGCGGCGACAGACCGACGGCGCAACAGACCAGACTGATATTGATGCTGCCGCGCTTGCCGACCTTGTACCACGCGGTCCGCCAGTCGGCGTCGAAGCGAACCTGCGTGATCAATTCGTCGGCGAGCAGCGCGGTCTTGCGAAACCCGGTGAAATACTCGGCGATAGGAATGATCCGCTCGCCGCGCGTCGCGTGACGCAGCGCGATCCGGGCGTCCATCGCCATCAGGGCCACGCAACCGTCGCCGGCCGGCGACGCCGTCCCCAGATTGCCCGCGATCGTGCCGCAGTTGCGAATCGCCGCCCCGCCGACCGTCATCGACGCCTCGGCCAGCGCCCGGACCGGGAGCTTGCCGAGCCGGGTAAACGTCGCGCCGGCCGAGAGGACCCATTCGCCGTTTTCGCGCTGCACGTCCGGATAACCGACGACGTGCGTCAGATCGAGATAGTTCTTCGCGCCCGAGCCGACGCGGTTGAGCGCCACGACGATATCCGTCCCACCGCCCAGCGGCGTGGCGTCCGCGCCCATTTTCGCCCGGACCGCCAGCGCTTCGTCAATGGTCTTCGGCTGAAAAAACATGGCCGGCTCGTCCCCAATGCGATCGGCGACGTGGCGCGCCGGGAATCGGCGCCTCGCGGGTTCTATCATATCCCCGCGGTCAAAACCGCTCAATCCGCCGCGCGCCGCGCGCGATGTCGCGATTGTCCGCCGCGAAGGCCGCTTCTAAAATGGGCGACATGTCAAAACGTATCATCGGCAAACCGGACGGCGGCAATCTCCGCGTGGCCATCGTCGTCAGCCGGTTCAACGACTTCATCACCTCGCGGCTCGTCGCCGGGGCCCGCGATGCCCTGACACGGCACAACGTCGCCGACGAGCGAATCACGGAAATCCAGGTTCCCGGCGTCTGGGAGATGCCGCCGGTCGTCGCCCAACTCGCCGCCGCCGGCAAGCACGACGCCATTGTCTGCCTCGGCTGCGTCATTCGCGGCCAGACGAGTCACCACCTGTACGTCGCCGGGGAGGGGCTCAAGGGAATCGCAAACGTCGCGGCCTCCGCCGGCATCGCTGTCGGCCTCGGCGTCTTGACCACCGACACGGTCGAGCAGGCCGTCGACCGGGCCGGCGCCAAGGCGGGCAACAAAGGCGCCGACGCGGCCCTCGCCGCCCTGGAAACGGCCAATCTACTCAGGCAGCTCCGCGCCGAACCGTGATACGATTCTCCACCCGATCGCTGCGTTGCGCCGCCGTTTCGATACACTGGTGGCCATGAACCCGCGCCGACGCGCCCGAATCCTCGCCATGCAGGCCCTCTGCCAGGTCGATTCACTGGCAGATGCCTTCGCCGCGCAACTGGACGAGTTTCTCGCCGACGACGGCGCCCCCGCCGTCGCCATCGACTATGCCCGGCGACTCGTCAACACGTTTTCCGAACATCGCGAGGCGATCGACGCCGCCTTGCAGTCCGCCGCGGAAAACTGGCAACTGTCCCGCATGGCATTGGTCGATCGAAACGTCCTCCGCGTTGCCGCCTGCGAACTGTCGCACTCGCACGACGTGCCGCCGGCGGTCGCCATCAACGAGGCCGTCGACATCGCGGGGGCGTTCGGCAGCGCCGAATCGGGCGGGTTCGTCAACGGCGTCCTGGATGCGCTGCGGAAGAACATCGCCGCAAACTCCGCCGCCGGCGCCGCGTCGCACGCAGACCCGCCGGAAGCGACTGCCCAATCATCATCAGGGAGCGCCGACTGATATGGGCCTGTTCGATCGATTCAAAAGCGCCCTGGGCAAGACGCGCGACAAGGTCGTCACCAGCTTCAAGAGCGCGCTGCCCTTTGGCCGGGCCATTGATGAGTCCCTGCTGGACGACGTCCACGACACCATGATCCAGGACGACTTCGGCCCCAAGACCGCCGAGCGCCTGATCGACGCGGTGCGCCAGGCGTGGAAGGCCGGGGACATTCGCCAGTCCCAGGACGTCGTCGCGTTTCTCAAGGCGCACATCGTCGCCAAGTGGCCCGAGGACGTCCGAGCGCTGGCGAAGGCCGAATCCGGCCCGACCGTGATCCTCGTCGCCGGCATCAACGGCTCCGGCAAGACGACCAGCGTCGCCAAGCTGGCGAACTATCTCAAGAAACTCGAAAAACGCGTCGTGCTCGCCGCCTGCGACACCTTTCGCGCCGCCGCCGTCCTGCAACTGACCGAGTGGTCGAAGCGCTGCGGCGTCGACCTGATCAAGCACGGCCAGGACGCCGACCCCGGCGCTGTCGCCTACGACGCCTGCGAGGCGGCGGTCGCCCGCAAGGCCGACTACCTCATCGTCGACACCGCCGGCCGCCTGCACACGCAGGATAACCTGATGCGCGAGCTGTCGAAAATCGAAAAGGTCGTGCAAAAGAAGATTCCCGGCGCGCCGCACGAGGTCCTGCTGGTTCTCGACGCGACCATCGGCCAGAACGCCGTCAATCAGGCCCGCGTCTTCAGCGAGCACGTCAACGTCACCGGCATCATCCTGGCCAAGCTCGACGGCTCGGCCAAGGGCGGAATCGTCATCGGCATCCGCGACCAGCTCGACGTCCCTGTCAAATTCGTCGGGCTCGGCGAACAGATCGGGGACATCGAGCCCTTCGATCCCGAGTCGTTCGTCGAAGCCCTGTTCGCGGAATAGACTCTGGCTCAATACCCCGGAATGCGTCGTGCAAGTACCATTGTGGCACCGGCCAATGTGGAACCGGCCCTGCCTGTGGCACCGGCTAATATGTGGCACCGGCTAATAGCCGGTGCGACGGATTCTGCGAACCGGCTATTAGCCGGTTCCACATCAGCCGGTTCCGAGAATTCTGAAACCGTACCCGGTCGCGCCGCGGCGAATAACCACCGCGCGATGTCGGAAGCCCCATGTCGACGGACCCCATCACCAGCACGCAGAACACCCTGATCAAGCATGCCGCCGCGCTGCGCGATCGCCGCGACCGCCGGCGCGAGGGGCTGATACTCATCGACGGCTGCCGGGAACTGACGCGGGCGATCGAGGCCGGCGTGGAAATCATCCGCGTCTTTGCGCCGCGTGACACATCGACGGACGCCCGAGACGAAGAAGCCCTTGAGCGCAGCCGGCAGCACGGCGCGGAGGTCCATCACGCCGCGCCGGGCGCATTTCGCAAAATCGCCTACGGGCAAAGGGACTCCGGCTTGGTCGCCGTGGCCCGTCGGCCGGGTCGCGAGCTGTCGACCCTCACGACAGGCCATCCCGCCCTGATCGCCATCGCCGAGCGCATCGAAAAACCGGGCAATCTCGGCGCCATCATCCGCAGCGCCGACGGCGCCGCCCTGGACGCCGTCATCGCCGTCGATTCGGCGACCGACCTCTACGGCCCCAACGTCATCCGCGCCAGTCTCGGGACGGTCTTCACTGTCCAGGTCTTCGAGACCTCGGTGCCGCAAATGACCGCGTGGCTCGACGGACAGAGTATGCAACTTGTCGCCGCCGTGCCCGATGGGGAGACGTCGTATACCGACGTCGATTTTCGACTCCCCTCTGCCATCCTCTTCGGCGCCGAAGCCCACGGCGTGTCCGGCGCCTGGTTGCAGACGCCCATGATCCGCGCCTCCGTGCCGATGATCGGGCGCGCCGACAGTCTCAACGTCGCCGCGACGGCCGCCGTCTTTTTCTATGAGGCCCTGCGACAAAGGAATACCCGAGGCCCGCGGCGCTCCGTATAATGAACGGGGGCGGTCGGGCGTCGATGAAGCGTCAGTCGCGCCGGCGCCGATCGCGCCCTGAAACCAGGAGAATCCGTCATGCCCAACATCCCTTTCGCCGGCGACATCCCACTGAGCGTCGAAGGTATCCGCCGCGAGTTCGACCAGTTGCTCGATCGCGTCTGGCATGGCGGCCTGTCGACGGCCCCCCTCGACGGCCAGGACTGGGCTCCGTCGATCGACGTCGCCGAATCGTCGGAGGCCTACGAGGTCCGCGTCGAAGTGCCCGGTCTGGGGCCGGACGACGTCGAGGTGTCGGTTCAGTCCCGGATCGTGACCATCAAGGGCTGCAAGCCGCCGTCTGCGGCGCGGGGCGACGACCTTCGCCGCGTCCGAACGGAGTGCCGATTCGGCAGTTTCTGTCGCCGTCTCGAGTTGCCGACGCCGGTGCAGGAAGACGCGGTCATGGCCCGCTGCAAGAACGGCGTGCTGGACATCGTCATCCCCAAGAAGCCCGAAGCGAAGGGGCGGACGGTGACCGTGATCGCCGAGCCGTGACGCACGCGGGGTCCTGCGCGCATCGCAGGCCCGTGCTTGGCCGCGAATCGCACTGGCGGGGGACCTGTCAGTCGAGTTGAACGCTGGCCAGCCCGCTGGGCACGTTGTCGCAGAACTCGAAAATCTTATCGAGCCCGGTCACCAGGAATACGCCCCAGACGCCGGTCTGGATGGCGCAGAGCCGAAGCCGACCGTCGGCGGCGTGGACGAGCTTGCGCAGCTTGAGAAGCTTGGCGATGTTCGACGAATTGAGAAAGCGAACGTTTGAGAAATCAAGGACGACGCTGATTTGGCCCCGACGTTCGACCGTCTCCTGGAGCGCGTTGATGTCATCCGAAAAAATCGGATCATCCTGAAGCTCCCCGAGAACGATGTTGTCCGACCAGTCCTTGATTGACATATTCGGCTTTCGCGTTCTGATTGACTCCCCCTGATTCAACGGCGAACCGAACGAGACCCTATCCCCCGTCGGCGGCCCTGTCAACGATCGGCGGCGCGCCTCGGGCATCCATTTGAAGGAACGCCCCAAGCCGACGAACTGTCTTCTCGCCGATGCCCCGCACCTGAACCAGATCGGCGGGCCGCGAAAATACTCGGCGATCTTTGCGCCTGTCCTGTTCGGCATCGCGGAATGCCACGATTCGCCGGGCCAGCGCCTCGCCGACTCCCGGCAGTTGGGCCAGCTCGTACCAGTCCGCATGATTCGGATCGATTCCCGTCCGCAGGGCGGCCGTCAGCGACGCCGACTCCCCCGTCAGCGCCGGCCCCCGCGCGAGCCAAACGCCTGTCAGCCCGGAAAAAACCACGAGGAGGAGAATCTGCGCGCAGCGGGCAAGCTCGAATCGAGGATCACGATCGACTCGCGCATTCGGCCCATCGCCGGCGGCCGATATGGGTTCGTTCATGTCGCCGCACTATCCTCTCGGGCGCATGGAGTGTCCAATCCTTCGCGACATCGCCGATGGACACGGTATGGCGCCGCGCCGCCCAGGGCGTGTTTCCTGCCCGGCGGCGCCGGACGAATTGCCTGCGGCGGCGCCGACTCGTACCATCTTCGCCGAGTATACACGCATGTGGGGAACCATCGGAATCCATGCCATCGCCGACGATGCCGTCGCGGGGCTCGAGGCATCCGCCCGCGGCGGTGACGACGACCGTCCCGCGCCGCACCGTGTCCGCCGCGATCGATCCGCGGACCGGCCCGCCGACCCGGCGCCGCGGCGTTCGGGCCGCATCTGGGCCGTCGTCGCGACCGCGGCCGTGGGTGCCGGGGCGAATCTCCTCCTGGGCGGCACGCTCGATCTGTTCGACCACCCGACGCACGCGCCGACCGCCGCCTTCGCGCTGATGATGTCCGCGGCCCTCGTCTGGCGCGTCGCGTTGTGGATGCGGTATCGGCCGATGCCCGCCCCCGCCGAGCGCGACTTGCCGGCCGTTTCGGTGATCATGCCGGTCTTCAACGAAGGCCCGCTCGTCGCCGAGGCCATTCGCGCCGTGGCACAGAGCCGGTATCCCGCCGATCGATTGGAAATCATCGTCATCGACGACGGCAGCGCCGACGATTCGTGGTATCACGTCCTTCGCGCGGCGCGGGACGCCGGCGATCGCCTTCGCGTGGTCACGCTTCGACACGCCGTCAATCGAGGAAAGCGGCACGCACTGTACCTCGGTTTCTCCCGGGCGCGCGGAGACGTCCTGGTCACCATCGACTCGGACAGCATCCTCGATCCCGAGGCGCTGAGAAGCGGCGTGGCCCCGCTGGTGGGCGACTCGCGCATCGGCTGTGTCGCGGGACGGGTCCGCGTCCTGAACGCCCGACAAAGCGTCTGGACGCGCATCCTGAAGTGCACGTTCAGTCTTTCATTCAAGTTCGTCAGGGCCTATCAGAACGAGTTTCGCGGCGTGTTCTGCACGCCCGGGGCGATCAGCTTCTACCGGGCGGACGTCGTTCGCCGCGTTGCTGGCGAGTGGGTCGATCAGCGATTCCTGGGACTCCCTTGCGCGACCGGCGAGGACCGGGCGATGACCAACCTGTTTCTGCGCGATGGTTGGCTGACGGCCTATCAGCAGGACGCGGTCGTTCACAGCAATATGCCGACGACCTATGCCGGCACGTGCCGGATGTTTCTTCGCTGGGCGCGAAGCAACGTTCGCGAAACGATCATCTTGCTGGGATTCGTGTTCTCGCGCTTTCGCGGCGAATACCTCTGGAGCTTTCGCGCCAACATGGCGCTGGTCGTCTTCTCCATGATCCTCACGCCGGTCCTCGTCGCCGCCGGCGCCGCGGCCGCGGCCCAGGGCGGGCTCGCCCTTCCGCATGTATCGAGCTTGTTTTGCGTCTTTGCCCTGCCGATGACGATGATCTACGCCGCCAACGAAAAAGACGCCGATTGGGTATGGATTCTGCTCTATCAGGTCATCTGGGTCTGGGCGTTTGCGTGGATCATGCCCTACGCCGCCCTGACGCTGCGCAACAACGGCTGGCTCACCCGCGGCCCCCGCCGCGCCGCCATCGCAACGCCGTCTCCCGCGGCGCGGCTATCGAACATGGCTGCCGCTTGATACCGGCTGCGACGGGGACACGGCCGGCAGCCCGGCGGGCGGCGATCGAGCCGGCCCGGTCGCATCCGGCGCGCGGGACTCGAGGTAGTTGCCGTAGAAAGTCAGCCCCGCGACGTACATGTATCCGACCGTGAACAGGCACATGAAGAACAGTCCGATCCATATCTTTTCATAGACGGTATAGGCCACGCAGGTCAGCAGATAAAGCCCCATCCCCAGCTCGCAATAGACCTGCCACTGCCTGCCCCGCGTCCTGGATGAGGCCGCGCTGCGCCGCTGCCAACTTCCTCCGGACTCGCCGATGCCGAATTTCGGCGTGCGGACGAACTCGGACCGATGGCCCAGAAAGCCCTCCAGGGCCGCCCGTGCATTGTTGAGCGAGACGCCGACGCCCAGACTCATCAAGAACGGCAAGTATTTCAGACTCTCGCCCCAGGTGCGAAAGACCTCGCGCTGGCTCGCCACGTAAAAGGTGCTGGCCGAACAGGTCGCCAGGAGAACGAGCGAGATGTCGAAGACGACCCGCAGAAAAACGCTGTCCTGAAAGACGTTCGTCTTGAAATACAGGATCGGCAGAAGCAGAAACGTCAGCGCCAGGATCAGAAAGTAGCTGACCCAGCTCGTCAGGTGAAAAAAGGCCTCCACCTTGATCCGCCAGGATAGCCGCGACTTGAGAATGCTCGGCAGCAGTTTGCGGCAGGTCTGGGCTCCGCCCTTGGCCCAGCGATGCTGCTGGTTCTTGAAGGCGTTCATCTCCGGCGGCAACTCCGCAGGGCTCGTCACCTCGGGCAGATAGACGAATTTCCACCCCTTCATCTGCGCCCGATACGAAAGGTCCAGGTCCTCCGTCAGCGTATCGTGCTCCCAGCCCCCGGCGGACGCGATGCAGCTCTTGCGCCATGCGCCGGCCGTCCCGTTGAAGCTCATGAACCGGCCGGAACGGTTTCGCGCCGCGTGTTCAATCACGAAGTGCCCGTCGAGCAGGACCGCCTGGGACTTCGTCAGCAGCGACTGATCGCGATTCAGATGCTCCCACCGCGCCTGGACCATGCCGATCTCTGGATCGACGAAATGATCGATGAGATGGTCGAGAATGTCCGGTGGCGGGATGAAATCCGCGTCGAACATCAGGATGAACTCGCCGGTGGCAGTCTGGAGTCCCGACTCCAGCGCCCCGGCCTTGAAGCCGACCCGGTTGTCGCGGTGGATCAACTCCACGGGCTGTCCGGCAAGGCGCTGTTGCTCAACGGCCTGGCGGGCGATCTCCACGGTCTCGTCCGTCGAATCGTCCAGCACCTGAATCTGCAACCGATCACGCGGATAGCGAACCGCGCAGGCCGCGTCGATGACCCGCCGGGCCACCCATTTCTCGTTGTACATCGGCAACTGAATCGTGACCCGCGGGCGATGAAGAAAACACGCCGTCTGACGAGGGGAGTTCTTGCGGTACTTGTAATAGAGATAGACCAGGCAATACCGATGCGCGCCGTAGATCGCCAGCAGCGTGCAAACGACGAGGTGGCAGGTCAGAAGCCCGATCTGAACGCCCGACAAATCCATGGTCAAGGTGGTCTTTCGTTGATGCCCCGGCTCGTTGAGGGGCCGGCCCGTCGCCAAACAGCAGTACGCGATCCCCACAATGATGATTGTAGGCCCCCCCGCGGGGGCGTCAAAGGCCGCAAACGAGTCCGCTGGCCGGCCGGTGTGCCGTTCTTGTCGGGGGCGGCGATGGTTCCTACGATTGTGATTTTGCGAATGACCGTCCAATATTTCCGGGCCAACCCGAGATCGCCCGACCGCCATGCTCCTGCTCAACGCCGTCAATCTACGCGTGGAATACGGCCGCTTCGTGGCCCTGCCCCGTTTCTCGCTGCAACTGCCGCCGGGCAGTCTCCTGGGCCTGATCGGGCCGAACGGTGCCGGAAAGACGACGGGCCTCAAGGCCATCGCCGGCCTCCTGCCGCTCGCCGCCGGAAGCGTGCGCGTCCTGGGCCGAGAGGTCGAGCCCGGTAATCGCGACGTGATGTCGCAGATCGGATTCGCGCCCGACACGCCGCCGATCTACGAGGACCTGACGGTCGCGGAATTTCTTCGCTTCATCGGCAAGGCGTACCGGCTGCGCGCCGACCTGACCGAGGAGCGCACCGACTACTGGCTGGAGCAGCTCTGGCTGAGCGACAGGCGCGAGGCGAAGATCAAATCGCTGTCGCGCGGAATGCGCCAACGCCTCACCGTCGCCCGGACCCTGCTTCCCGATCCGGCGCTGATCCTTTTGGATGAGCCGGCCGCGGGACTCGACCCGGCCGGCCGCGTCCAGTTCCGTAAGCTCCTGGCGGAACTCCGCGACCAGGCCAGGGCGCTGATCGTCAGTTCGCACATCCTCGCCGACCTCCACGAGTATTGCACCCACATCGCCATCATGGAAAAAGGCCGCATCGTTCAATTCGGCACCGTCGCACAGGTCGTCGGCGGACACGACGCGAATCGGTGCCTTTACGAAGTCACGCTCGCGGCGGCAGTTCCCGACGTCGCATCCCGCCTCGCCGAAATGGACGGGCTGACGCGCATCGATGTGGTCGGACGCCGGATATCGTTTGAGTTCGAACACGACGACGCGGCGGCGGCGGCGCTGCTGGCCCGGATGTTGAAGGAAGGATTGCCCGTCGCCCGGTTTGCGCCGGTCGATCACGATCTCGAACAGGCCTATCTCCGCACCGGCATCCGCCAGGTGGATTAGGCCGGCGGCGGATGCGGCCGCGGCCCGTGCGCTGACTTCGAGAACCGGGCGACCCGCGGGGCGCGCCGGCGTTCCGGCGGCCACGCGCGTCGTTCGTTGTGGAGATCTTCGGCCGACGAGGAGACTACTCGCCGTCCTGCGGCTCGGCCACGCGAATTTCCAACTCGTGGGCATCGTCGCCGCCGATGCGAATGCTCCCCGGGCCCCGAATCATGGCCTGGCGCCGGCCTTCGGCGTCCCGGGGCAACTCGGCCGTGCGCAGCTTGATCTCGATGACCCGGCCGTCGCCCTCGTCCCAACTCAGCGTCAACGTGCCGTCCGCATCCTCGGTCACGACCGGATCGGCGGTCACGTCGCCGGGAAGCCGGGGGCTTCCCAACAGCCGAACGGTCGATTCGCCGGCCGAATCGGTGTCGACGGTCACGAGATCGAACTGCCCGCTTTCCTGCGGAAGCATGAAAAGTTCGAAGTACGATCCGTCCTCACGCTCTCTCTCGAAGATCGGCTCGGCGCCGTCGAGGTCCTCCAGTGCGTACGACCTAAGGTCGGTCTGCGACACGCGCTTGCGAACGATCTTCTCGACGTCCTCGGTCTCAATCCCGTCGTCGCCGCCGACGTTGACGCGAACCTCCATCGACTTCTCATCGGCGTCGCCCTGGGATTCAAAGCGGCGCACGTGAATGTTCGCCTGGCGGCCGTCTTCCATCTCACGCGTCATCTGACCTTCGTAGGCGCCGTCCGCGACGGGCGTCAGCTCGAGCGCTACCGGTTCGCCGTCGATTTCCACGGTGACGAACAAACTCTTGAGCTTTTCGATCCCGCCGCCGGCGGCAAAGGCCACGCCGCCGACCAGCAGAACGGCCGCGGCCGCCGCCATCGCGGGCCGCCGACGCCGGCCGGACGAAGCCGAATTTCGATCGAATTGTTCCATGAGTTTTTTCTCCAAAATGGGGTTGGTGGATGAGCCGGTCCATGCAGCGGACCTCAACGAATCGAGCGCGCGATCGACACGATCATGATCCGGGTTCATAGCGACGTCCTCCCACTCATTCGGGCACTGATGGAACGGTCGATACCTTCGGGCGCGGCTTGACCGGCGCGGTTCGGCGCGCGAGCCCCGTTGTGCGTCGAGCCCGGTTTTCGGCCCTGCGCAGGGTCCAGCCGATCGAGGGCGATTCGCAGGGCGTCGCGCCCGCGGGACAGCCGTGATTTGACCGTGCCGACGCGGCAGCCCATCGCCGCCGCGACCTCCTCGATGCTGAGCCCCTCGAAATAATACAGGGCGAGAACGGCCTGATGGTTAGGGGAAATCGAATTGAGCGCCAGTCGCGCGCGATGGAAGTTCGGCAGGCAGCGATCACCGTTCGGGTCGCCGGCGCCGTCAACGATGTCTTCCATGCGGCCAAACAACCGGCGCGTGCGCCGCCGCTCGCGCCGCGCCCAGCGATTGACCTCGTTGGTCGCGATGCGGTAGAGCCAGGCCTGCACCGGCGTGCCGCGGTGGCGGTATCGCGGCAGGTAGCGCAGGGCCGACAGAAACACCTCCGCGACCAGGTCTTCGGTGACGTGGCCGTCGCCGGTTCGCCGGAAAACGTAGTTGGCGATTCGGCCATAATGCTCCCGGTACAACGCGGCAAAGGCGTCGCGGTCGCGCTGGGCCCGCTCTACGAGGTCGGCGTCGCCGGCGTCGTTCGCCGCGAGCACCCGGGCCGGACATACCGATACTGGCAACTGCATGGCGGATCTCTGCGCGTTCGGTCCACGGGCTTCCAAGTGCCGCTTGTCTCCTGACAACCATCATAAGTCACCTCACCGCCGGAAGGTTCCACGGAATTGAGGTTTTGATGCGGGATGGCGACACGCCGCGGCGGCCCGACGGATCTGGATGCCCGGTGCAAGAAAAGGGCCGCCCGGCTGGACGACCCTCGCCTCATCTCGCACTCGTCGACCCGTGTCAGTTCGCGATCGCCGGCCCGCGGTCATCGGCGACCGACACTCGGCTCGGCGCACGATTACTTTCGTGTATAGACCACTTCCAGATTCTTGAATTCCTTGCCGTTTTCATCCGGCCCGTACATTTCAAAGGTGAACTTGCTGTTATTGATGATCCGGACGATGGATCGCGATTTGACCTTCTTGCCCTTCATCGGGTCGTCGTATTCGCCCCGGTAGCTGAACTCCTTGCCCGATGCGTCGCAGGTGCCGTGGGAGATCATCGGCGAGGTGCCCATCGAGTCCATCCAGATGTTCACGTACTTCTTGTTCATGTTGTCGAAGCCGCTGATGCCGAACCCCGAAAACGGCATGTCCATGGCGGTTCCTTCGTATTCGTCGACGACGTACCGCCCGCCCAGAATCGCCTTGGTCTTCGAGGTGCCGTTGCCCACCTGCGGCTCGGTCTGCGGCGCCATCCAGAACTTCGACACCGCGTTCCACTCGCCGATCAACTGCTTCAGATGCGCGTGATGCTCGCCCGGCGTGGCGAATTCGATGCACGCCTGCATCTCTTTCATTTCCTTCTCGGACATGACGGGCTTGTCCTTCTTGTCTTCCGATAGTCCCGGCGACGCCGCCAAGGCGATGACCGCTCCTAAAACGACCGAACCGAGCACCCAGCGAGCGCCGGCTGTCCATCCACGTTTGCTATTCATGTCGAACCCTTTCCATAACCATGCTCTTCCGCGCCGACCCTCAACGGTACGCCCCGATGAGTGCGACGGGCATTCAATAGACCACTCTTGCCCCGACGACGGCGCCGCCCCGCGGCCCGGACGATTCAGCGCACACTTAACATTAACCGAACTTGCTATGGATTGCAATGCCGCTCGCCAGAAAAAAGCACGCCCGCATCAAAAGGTCTGGCAGGACCCGAGGCGCTCCTACCTCTTTCCAACGAGCTGCCGATCGACCCCCTTTGATCGGACCTGCTTAGGGCCGCGGCGGTTAATCGCCCTAAGTCCATTCAAACAGGCGAATTGCGGCGGATTCACAACCGACGCCGATATATCCCGGAGCCGCCCGAATCGGTCGCGGCACGGAGCCGGTCATGCCCATCCTGCCGCTCGCCGAGCAAGATCACCACGTCCCCGGACTCCTCTGGGTCGCGCCGTTCGCCGCCCTGCTGCTCTGTATTGCCATCCTGCCGCTGCTCAAGCCGACCGAGCATTGGTGGCACCACAACCGGAACAAACTGACGATGGCAGTGATCCTCGGCCTGCTCACGCTGGTTTATTACCAATTCCGAGGATACGGATTCGGCCACGGCGAGCACGCCGCCGACGCGGGGTTTGAATCGGTCTTAAGCGTGCTCGACCACGCGGTGCTCAAGGAGTTCATCCCCTTCATTTCGCTGCTGTTTTCCTTGTACGTCATCTCCGGCGGGATCGGCGTCAAGGGCGACATCCCCGCACACCCGCTGACCAATGTCATTTTCCTGGCGACGGGCGGAGTCCTGGCGAGCTTCATCGGCACCACCGGCGCCTCGATGCTCCTCATTCGGCCGCTGCTGGCGACCAACGCCGAGCGGCGCAACGTGGTTCACACCGTCGTGTTTTTTATCTTCATTGTCAGCAACATCGGCGGCACATTGCTGCCCATCGGGGACCCGCCGCTGTTTCTCGGGTTTCTCAAGGGCGTGCCGTTTCTATGGACATTGGGGCTCTGGAAGGAATGGGCGACGGCGCTGGCGATCCTCCTGTTCGTCTATTACGTCTGGGACCGCGCCGCCTACCGCCGCGAAACGGTGCGCGACATCGTTCGCGACGAAACGCAGGTTCGCTCCCTGACCGTCACGGGAAAGCTCAATTTCCTCTGGCTCGCCGGCGTCGTCGTCGCCACCGCCACGCTGGATACGTCCAAGCCCTTTCCCGGGACCGACTGGACGCCATTTCCGTACCTCCGCGAGATCGTGCAACTCGCGTTCGTCGGCCTGTCGCTGGTGATGACGTCCGGACTGATCCGCCGCGAGAACAATTTCAATTACACCGCGATCCTCGAGGTCGCCTGCCTGTTCATCGGGATTTTCGTTTGCATGCAGGTTCCCATCGAAATACTGAACGCAAAAGGCGGCGAGTTGGGCATCAACACGCCCACCAGGTTCTTCTGGGCCACCGGAGTTCTCAGCAGTTTTCTCGACAACGCCCCGACCTACGTCGTGTTCTTCGAAACCGCCAACGCCATGACGACCACCGCAGGACCCGGCATCATCCAACTCGTCGGGGGCCATTTCGTGCGCGAGGATCACCTCATCGCCATCTCGCTGGGCGCCGTCTTCATGGGGGCCAACACCTACATCGGCAATGGCCCGAACTTCATGGTCAAGTCGATCGCCGAACACGCCGGCATCAAGATGCCGAGCTTCTTCGGATTCATGGTATTCAGTGTCGTCGTCCTGGTCCCGACCTTCGTGCTGATAAACCTGATTTTCCTGGTGTAACACAACGACCACCCGCCCACGAGCAAGGCCGCGAGCGAAGCAATTAAGTCCACAACGCCAGGACAAACAGATTGAAACCCTGAAATTGTCAAACCAGTCAGATCGCTTCGTGTTTTCAGCCCCGAAGGGGTTCAGGATCGTAGCCACGGGGCGACAGCCCGTGGAACCGAAGGCCCCAAACCCTCTTCGCCCCGACGGAGCGATGGAGCGCCGAACACGCGGCCTCGGTCATCCGCCGCACCTTCGGTGCGGGAAATAATTATTCCGTGCCCTCTCTCCAAGGGCTTGCGCCCGCGGCTACGTTCCATCGCCCCTCGGGGGCGAATTGTCGCCCACCGTGCGATTCTTAGCGCTGTAGTACTACGGCAGTTTCATTTTTTCTGTAGCGTCCGCCCTCCGTGGCGGACGGGAAAGCGGCTGTCTGCTTGCATATCACTCGTCGGCCCCGACGGAGCGATGGAGCGATGGAGCGATGGAGCGCCGAACACGCGGCCTCGGTCATCCGCCGCACCTTCGGTGCGGGAAATAATTATTCCGTGCCCTCTCTCCACGGGCTTGCGCCCGCAGCGACGTTCCATCGCCCCTCAGGGAGGAAATGTCGCGGACCGTGCGATTCTTAGCGTTGTAGTCCTACGGCAGTTTCATTTTTTCTGTAGCGTCCGCCCTCCGTGGCGGACGGGAAAGCGGCTGCCTGCTTGCATATCACTCGTCGGCCCCGACGGAGCGGGGCCGCTACACAAATTCTGAAACTGCTCGAAGAACGCCGGAACCCTTCCCCCCTCGTGACCACTGTGCAGCCGCGCATCTGCCTGTAATCGGTGCCGTTGGATTGGGAACTGTCCGGCGCCGATGGAAACGATGTCCCTGCTCCGCCCGCCGCCCGAGAATGAACATGGAGCGGTCTCGCAACATCATAACGACTGAAGCAAAGCAAGGGCAAGGCCACGTCCTCAGTGCTTATTTCCATTCAAACGTCACCTCCGATGTTCCGCTTGCGCCGCCATAACGATCATCGTTCTTCAGATAAATCCTGTAGTGTCCGTGCGGCAGCGTATCGGGAAAGAACACTTGTATCGAGGTGGCCGTCAGGCATATCACTTGTGACGCCGACACGTTGGTGCCGCCACTCACGGGCACCGCCTGTACTTCCGGCGGTCCGGCATGAGGTTGGCCGAGGCCTGCGTTGCGGGCGCCAGGGAAGATTCCACCGCCGATCACGGTCATCGTGATCTCATTGGAGAATTGCAACCGGGTTGGCGGGGTAATGACGTCGATGCTCACCTCGGGCGCATTCACGGGAACGTTGGCCGCTGAATAGGCCACAACATTCCCGACGCCGGCCGCATTCATGGCCGACACTTCGACGGTTCCTGTCGTGGTCTTACCATCTCCGCGGCGGACGGGGATGAAGACCTCGGGCTTGGGATAGGAGAACAATGGCGTGCCGACCAGCCCGCCGTCCACGCTGATGACGGCATGGTCCAATCCTTCCAACCCGCCGCGCTGCCCTGTGCCTTCGATCAGCACGGATTCAAGCGGCTGTTTGCCCGTGGGCGTGATCGTCTTTATTGTCGGCCCACAGCCGACCACCGAAACCAGCAACAGTAATTCGGCAAACCGCATCGTGTCAGGTACTTTTATGCTTCCGCCAAACATCGTTTTCTCTTTTCTCTTGCACCGCTCCGCAAGAATTGAATTGAACCCAACCTATGGACGCAGACCTCCACGGGACAGATCGTAATCGATCGTTCACACTCTTGCCATGATTCTGGTACTGGTATTGTTTGCGTCGAATCCAAGGGGAGCATCGGCGTCTCGCCGGTGCGAATGGCCTGGTCGCACCGGCGAGACGCCGATGCTCCCCAAACCATACCAGTACCATGATTCTCGCTGTACTAGCGAGTGCCGGCGCTCGTACGCCAGTGTATTCTCCAATGAACGCAAAGCCAGGGTATTCTACAATGAACGCAAAGCCACGGTGGCCCAGGTCTGCACGTCTTGCGGGACTCGAACCCTCTGCGCCCCGCATCGGATCGCCCCCAAGGCCGCAAGATTCACGCCCCTGCCCCCCCCACTTCATTCCGCTTTCCGCATTCCGCTTTCCGCATTCCGGATTCCGCATTCCGCATTCTGCATTTTGCATTCTGCATTCTGCATTCTGCATTTCGAATTCTGTATTCCCAATTCCCCACTCCGCATTCAACCGGAACGCTGATCAATCGTGACCCATTGACCTTCGCATTGCTGCGCCGCCGCGCCCGATGCATCGCCTTGGGACGTACCCGAGAACGACGCCCCCTCCGCGTCATCGCCGATCGATTTCAAGGATTTTCGGGATTTTTCAACTTTTTGCGCGCTGCTTGAAATTTTCAACCCCCAGCCAAAGGCCCAAAAAACCGTGCCCGCCATCCAGCAACCACCCGACGCGAATCGGCGACAGAATCTCTTCGACATTTCGCCTACGCTGTTTTCGACTGCTCAATCAGCGATGCGAAAACGGCAGCCGGCGGTCCGATTTGGGCGTGCCCCGTCGATAATCGCCCCGCCGGGCGGGCGCAAACGCCCGTTTGGTTGTTCAAGGCGCCGCCGGTGGCATACCATATAGGGCACACGCAGAGCCATCCTCGGGAGGGAACAAGGGGCGTGCTTCGGACAAAGGGATACGCCGCTGCCGTCATCTGGGCGATCGCCGCGCTCGCCGCGCCGGCGCCGGGTGCGGGGCCGGACGTCATCGTCGGCGACCTGCCCGCGGTCATGCGATGGGGCTGGTTGGACGGCATCACCGCCTACTCGGTCGGCACGACGTCGTGCAACGTCGGCGACACGCCCCTGAACTGGGTCGGCAGCACGGCCGATCACCCGGTGATCGCACAGAATCTCTATCGCCTTGCGGAAGGCCGCTTCGAGCAAGTCGGCATGGCCTGGGTCAAGCACGGGTTCTCCGCGCTGACCGAGAATCTCTGCGACACGTGCACCAATCCCGGAACCAGTTCGCTCCTGGGCGTCGGTTGTTCCGATCCGTACAACGCGGGACTGAACGGGAATCAATTCGGACTCGGGCCGCGCTCAGAAATCAACGCGACGACGGGCGTTTTCCCATACCCATTCACGCCGGCGCCCGGTGATCCCTTGAACCGGCCGTCCACGGCGTTGCGCGTGCAGGTGCATGACGCCGATATCGACCCCGACTCGAATCCCGGCGCGGCGTACTTCGTCGAGGGCCACTATGTCGCCGCCGACGACGCCGCGGCGGGCAACGCGCTGAACAATGCATCGTATCGTCGCGTGTTCGTCACCGAGCAGAACGCCCCGAGCACGATCTGGACGATCGGCGTCGATGCGATGATTCCGACGGTACGCGAGAAGGCCGCCATCTGGGCCTGGCAGGAACTCGATCCCGAGGTGACGATTTCCAACGTCGACGTGCCCGGCGACGGCCGCTTCATTGTCGGCGTCAAGGTCACCGACGAAGGCGATAATTTCTGGACCTACGATTACGCCGTGCAGAATCTCAATTCGCACCGATCGGCCCGCAGTTTTTCGCTGTTCCTCGACGATACCGCCGTGGTCGGCAGCGACGGGTTTCACGACATCGATTACCACTCGGGCGAGCCATACGACGGGATGGACTGGGCATTCTCGCACGCGGGCGGATCGGCGGCGTGGTCGACCGACGACTTCGACACCAACGCCGACGCCAACGCCCTGCGCTGGGCGACGCTCTACAACTTTCGGCTGACGACCAATAGCCCGCCGACGCCCTTTGCGGAGGTGACGCTGGGACTATTTCGGTCCGGCGCCCCGGCGTCGGTGGCGGTCACGACGTGGGGGCCGCAGGCCGGGCCGATCGACTGCGACAGCAACGGCACGCCGGACAGCGACGAGATCGCGATGGACCCGTCGCTGGACTGTAATTCCAACGGAATCCTCGACGCCTGCGATCCCGATTGCGACGGAAGCGGCACGGCCGACGCCTGCGAGATACTGCTCAATCCGATGCTCGACTGTAACGGAAATGGAGTGCTCGACACGTGCGAGATCGACGCCGGCAGCACGGCCCCGGGCGGCCCGTTCTTCTGCACGGCGAATTGTAATCCCGACTGCAACGACAACGGCGTGCCCGACGACTGCGACATCGCGGACATGACCGAATTGGACTGTAACGGCAACGGCACGCCGGACAGTTGCGAATCGGCGAACGACTGCAACGCCAACGACACGCCCGACGAATGCGAGATCGACGAGAACAGTACGGCGCCGGGCGGACCGTTTTATTGCCCGATGGACTGCGACCCGGACTGCAATGACAACGGGGTGCCCGACGGGTGCGACATCTCCGGCGGGGCGGAGGCCGACTGCAACGGCAACCTGCGGCCGGACAGTTGCGACATCGCCGATACGCCTTCGCTGGACTGCAATTCCAATGGCGTGATCGACGCCTGTTCCGAATTCAACTGCAACGCCAACGCCCTGCCGGACGATTGCGAGTATCCCGCATGTCCGGGCATCCTCAAGGGCGACATGGACTGCAATGGAATCGTGAACTTCGCCGACGTCGATCCCTTCATCGCCGAAATCATGAATGGCACGTCGCCGTGCCAGACCGATTTCAACGGCGACACGGCGATCGACGCCCTCGATCTACAGGGATTCACCGACGCGATCTGATTGTTCCGTCGCGGCCGCCGCCGACTATTCACCGCCCCCCGCCTCGTCGAGAAACGGTCCCTCGCTCCATGCCCGGGCTTCGTCGTGACGATTCCACAGCGAATACATCGCCGCCAGACTGCGACGGGTGGATTCGCAGTCCGGGTGCCGCGCTCCGAGCTGCTTGCTCAGTATCTGATACGCCGAGAGCATCAGCGGTTCGGCCTCCTGGAAGTTGGCCGTCGCCAACAGCACGTTGCCCAGGTGGCGGCGGGTCCGACCGATCAGGACGTGATCGGAATCGAGGGATTTCTCGAAAACAGGCAGCGCCTCGCGGAAGAACGGTTCGCTTTCCTGAACCTTGCCCAGCTCGAACAACGTCACGCCGAGGTGGTAAGCCGTGGTCGCCGTTTGAAGGTTCCCGTCGCCCAGCGCGTTGACGCGGCCCTTCCAGGCGCGGCGGAACAGCGGTTCGGCATCCGGTCTCTGGCCCCGACGATAGTGCAGCAGGCCGAGATTGGTGACGGCGGTCAGGGTCCGCGGGTCCTCTTCTCCGAAGGCCCGCGTCGAAACCTCCATCAGCCGCCTGCACACCGGCTCCGCCTCATCGAGGCGATTCTGGGCAAACAGGAGACTCGCCAGATCGCTCATGGCGGCGATCGTCGATTCGTGCTCTTCGCCCTTGGTTTCCGTTCGCAGGTCCAGCGTGGCGCGAACCATGTCCGTCGCCCGTTCGATTTCGCCGAGGCCCTGAAAGGCCGCCGCCAGCGATTCCATCACGTCGGCCTTTGCCTCCGGGTGGTCGGCGAAGCGATTGTCAACCTGGGAGACCCCGCCCATCAGGATGTCGACCGCCGCGATTCGTCGCGACGCACCCGCTGCGCTGCCGGCGCGGAACATGTCGACGAAGAAACTCGCGCGGTTTTCCTCTTCCTCTTTGGCGGCGTTGACTTCCGTCAGCTTCTCGGACAGATCGCTGTTCGCCGTCGTCAGTTTGCGGACAATCGTATCCAGTTGCTGCGCCTGCGATTCGAGTTGCTGCTGGCGCGTCTGCGCCGACTTCTGGACCTTTTCGCGGTCCGCCATGGCGCTGTCCAACTGCGATTCCGCCGAGGCCAGCGCCTCGCGCAAGGATTCCAACTCGCGCAATTGCTCCTCGGACAGGGTCGGCGCCAGGTCCGTCGCACCGTCCGGCGCCGCCGTCGGCTCCTGGTGGGGCGCGTCGGCCGGCACCGACGCCGATGCCGGGGCGGGAATGCCGTCTCCGCGATATCGCTCCAGCTCGAGTCCTCCGAAAAACGCGCCGGCGCCGACCGCGGCGAACATCCCCAATCGGAGGATGGCGCTGAATCTCGGCGGCGCGGCCTTGACCGGCGCCTCGCCGCCCCGGGCGTCAAGCGGCGTGTTCTTCAGGAAATTCTGGACGTCCTGGCCCAGTGCCGCCGCGGTTTGATAGCGATCGTGCGGGGCTTTGGCCATCGCCTTTTCAACAATGGCCAGGACCGGCTCCGGAAACGACTTTCCGATCGCCGACGGTTTTCGCGGCGGTTCGTTGGCGATCGTCTCGAAGATGTCGCCGTGGCTGCCGGCCGACAGTTCGTAGGGCGTCTTGCCCTCGATGATTTCGTAAAGCAGGGCGCCCAGGACGTATATGTCGCTTCGGGCGTCTACGTCCAGCGCGTTGCCCCGCGCCTGTTCCGGACTGCGATAGGGATAGAAGAGCTTGACCTCCCGGTCGGGCAACGGCTCCGACGGGAATCCGAGATCGAAATCGGTCAGGGCGGCGACACCCAGTCCGGTGATGCGCGGGTCGCCCTTGCCGCCGACCAGAATGTTGGAAGGCCGAAGGTCGCGATGCAGGAGACTGCATGCGTGCACCGCCTGAACCGCCTCGCAGATCTTGATGAACAACGACAGCCGATCGTTGATCGGAAGATTGTGCGTACGAACGAATTCGTTGACCGGCACGCCGCGCAGCGACTCGGCGATGAACACACTCTCGCCGGTGGACGCCCCGCGTATCGCGATGACCCGCGCGACGCGCGGATGGTTCAGATGGACGATGCGCTCGATCTCCCGCGACCGCGACCGCATCCGTTCCGCCGTTTCGGCGGGCTTGCCGGGCACCACCTTGACGATGACCAGCCGGTTGGCCTCGTCCTGGGCCTTGAAGACCAGGCCCGTCGACCGCCGGCTGATCTCGCGCACCGTCCGGTAGCCGGCCAGCGCCTCGATCACTTCGGGCGATAGGCCGATGTTCGCGTCCGCGATGTCGTCCCCGTCGGCGATCGACTTCGGCGTCATCGTTGCCGGCGGCGACGTGATCGTGGAGGGCGGCATGTCCGGCGTCCCTGGCGGCGTCGACATGAAATCCGCGTCCGAATCCGGGTCCCGGGTAATGTCATCCGTGTTTGTCATGTCATTGTCATCCGTCATCATTCACCCGACGCGCCTGCGTCCGCATCAACCATTGCATCTTCCAGGCCCCAGTCACCCTTCATCAGCAGCCCCTGGGCCGCTGCCGAGTCATCCATCGACGCGGCCGCCTCGCTCGCGGGCTGCGGCGGCTCGCGCAACTCCATGAGCGTCTGCGGCTCCAGGCCCTCGGCGCCCTCGAGCATCCCCAATCCAAACAGCTCGGCATCGCTCGGGTCCCGGTGGTGGGCGCCAGGCGGCGGGACCACCTGAAGGGGCTCCATCGGCTCCACGAGCTCGGGCGTCACCAGGACGACGAGTTCCGTCTTGTTTTTCTGATATTCGACCGAACTGAACAGCGCGCCGAGCACGGGCATGTCGCCGAGACCCGGAATCTTCGAGGCAATCGCGCTGACCTGATCGTTCAGTAGTCCCGCGATGGCGAAGCTCTGTCCATTGCCGCATTCGATCGTCGTTTCGACGCGCCGCGTGCGGAAGCTGAACAGCGGCACGGTGCCGACCTGCCGCGTGTCCTGCACCGGATCGCTGATTTCCGTCATCACGTGGATCCGAATGAGCTGTCCGCCGAGCACGGTCGGCGTGAAGGCCAGGCGAACGCCGAACTCCTTGTAAATAATGGTGATCGCGCCGGCGACCGCGCCGCCCTGAGCCACGGGAATCGGCACTTCGCCGCCGGCCAGAAACGTGGCCGTCTGTCCCGAGATCGCGACCAGATTCGGCTCCGCCAGCGTCCGGACGAATCCATTTTCACGCAGCGCGCTCAGGAAGAGCTGCAACTCCGCCCGTGGAAATCCGAACGTGAAATTCGTCAGCGCCCCGGTCACCGTCGGGGCGACCGAATAGCCCAACTGGCCCTGTGTCACGTTCGGGAGCCCGTTGCTGAAATAGTTGGTCGGGTTGATCTGCCCGATGTTGTTGGCGAAGAAGAAATCGCGCGACAATCGAGACGCGCCGAATCCCCAGTTGATGCCCAGCGCCCGCGTGGCCTCCTTGTTGACCTCCGCCACGACCACGCGGAGCATCGTCTGCTGGACGCCGGCGACGGTCAGATGGTTCAAGACCTCGCCCCCCTGAAAGGCCCGGGCCAGCCCTTCAACCTGCTGCGCCGCATCACTATCCGAGACACGGCCGGTCAGAACCACCGTGCCGTTCATGCCGCTGACCTTGACTCTCGCGGTCGGCGCCATCGCCCGGATGAGGTTTTCCAGCTCCTTGTAATTGGGGCCGACGATGACGAAGCAGGATTGATGCTCCGAGCCGCTCTCGATCTGCACCTGCGTCGTGCCCTCGCCCCGCCCGTAGAGCACGATCTTGCGCGGAGACGTCACCGCCGCCTCGACGACTTCCGGATCGATCACCTCGACACGGTCCACCTTGATGGCCGTCTCGATCTCAATGGCGTCCCCCACCTGAAGGTTGACGAGTTCCGAAATGACGCGCTGCTGGTTGTCGACCAGGTTGAGCGCAATGGTCGTCTTGGGTTCCGTGCCCGATTCGGTTCCACCGTGTCCCTGCGGGTCCGGCACCGGCGCATTCGTCTCATTCGCCGAGCGATCATCCAGAAGGACCAGCTCGGTGCCGAAGTCCAGCCAGTCCTTGGAACCGCCTGTCAGTTCTCGGATTTTCAACGCTTGATTGCCGCGATCCGATGGGCTGTCCGCGGACGCCGCGTCCTGACGCTTCAAGACGGCCGGCGCATCATCACGGTTGACGCCTGGATCGCCTCGGTCAGGCGCCGGCGTCGTGAAGTCGAATACGTTCTCGAGAGGATTCGGCGTCGCATCGTCGTCGGTCCCTTTCGGCGGATCGCCCGCGGCGATGAGCTCCTCGATCGGCGGCACGTCAACGAGCGTGATCATCGGTTCCGGCGCGACGGCGGCGTCGCCTTCGGACAACTCGGCGTCAAGCGACACGGCCGCTTCGGCGCCGACCGACTCCGGCGGCGAGCCGGTGATCCACCAGACCTCTCCGAAACCGGGAATGGCAATGGCGTCCAGGATCTCGCCGCAACCCGTCAAGTCCGGCGCGCGTAGCGCGAGGCCCGGCGAGCAGTCCCGGTCCGAAGTCGTTGCGACGGCGTCGTCCGGGGCGACGAGCTGCATGGCCGCGATCGGCGGCAGCAGGGCGGCGGTCGATTCGACGGCGGGGATGGCTGAACCCGCCGCCGCCGCGAGCACCACAAGGAACGGCAATCCCGAACGATTCTTATGCACGATATTGGACATCACATTCATCCGATTCATGGCCTTATCCATCCTCGGGAAGCGTCAGGGTGATCCCGACCTTGAACCCGCCCACCGTCTGTGTGCAGTGAACGATGCGACCCTTCAGCAATAGCGGCTTGCCTTCGGGTGAGAATTCGAATTGCACCCTGGCTCGGACCGGCAATTCCTCTTCAACGCGGCCGGTGACGCCGTCCTGCGAAATCTCCAGGATCTTGAAACGGCAGCGCGTCTCGTCGCCGGCCCAGTCGACGATGACGGCGCCTTCGTTCTCGAAGGTGTGCCGCTGATTCTCCCGTCGGTACTCCGAAACCGGGGCGTCCTCTGCCGCGCGTTTCATGAACCGGGCCCAATAGGCCCGCGTGACGATCATCGGATCCAGTCGCTGCTCAGACATCCCTGTCCAACTCCAGCTTCCACACCGGTCGCTCACTGGACCGATAGCGATTGTCGCAGCATGTATCGGGCGCGGCGGCCCGCCCCATAAGGTCAAAGTGATGAAACCGGACGGCGTAAAATCCGCGCCCCCGATATCAGTACAATCAGCGAAGACTCGAAAGTCGGGCCCCCAAAATCCCGAAAGAATTGCTGACGGTCCCTGCGCAAACGGCCCGAATCCCGCATTCGAGGCCTACTGACCGATAATATCAGGTAGAGGAGGCCCCCGTGCCCCGACATCGACTCTGCGTCCACGATATTGACGACCCCGCCATCGGCGAGTTGAGCGATTTCCTCACCGTCGGCATGACCAAATCGCGCGAGGATCTTCGCACCATCATCGGAATGGAAAACGTCACCATCCTGATCATCGATCTGGATGGTGACGACGCCCTGGATGCGATCGTCGAGGTGCTGGAAATCAAATCAGACATCGCCGTGATCGGCGTCACCGGCAGCCAGGACGTACAGAAAGTCATCATGGCCCAGCGCGCCGGGTGTCGCCAGATCGCCGGCAAGCCGCTCAACGCCGACGACCTGCGCGTCGCGATTCGCCGGGCCACGCACCACGCGGAAGACCTGTCCTCGATGGGCAAGACCATCGCCGTCATGGGGGCCACCGGCGGCGCCGGCGCCACCACCTTTGCCAGCTATCTCACGATGAGCATCAAGGAGCTGACCAACGCCCCGACCGCCATCATGGATCTCGACCTCGAGTTCGGATCCGTCGCTCGGATCTGGGACATGAATCCGCGCTGCACGATTGCCGAGGTCCTCAAGGCCCATTCGATCGATCGACTCATGCTCGAGGACGCCATCACCGAACTGCCCCCGGGCGTCGGGGTCCTTGCACGGCCGACGCAGCTCGAGCAATGCCATCAGATCACTGACGTGCACGTGGGGAAAATCATCGAAGCGACGCGGACGATGTACCCGAACCTCGTCATCGACCTTCCGCGCAAGATGGACGCCATCAGCGGCTGCGCGATTCAGGCCGCCCGCAAGCTCATCGTCGTCCTGCAACTGACGGCCAACGGCATCTTCAACGCCGGCCGGCTCACCGACAGTCTCGTGAGATTCGGCCTGTCGCACGACGTCCTCGAATTCGTCGTCAACCGGTACCGCAAGGGATACCACAACCTCACGATCGAGGCGCTCGAGGAGCGAATCGGCAAGAAGGTCCTGGGGATCGTTCCCAACAACTACAAGGCCCTGTTCATCGCCAATGACGTGGGGCAGCCCATTTCTGATCGAGACCCGGTGCGCCGCAGCATCCAGGAGATCGCCGCCAGGATCTGCGGCATCGAGCCCAGGAAATCATCTCGATCCTGGAACCCGATCGCCACGCTGTCGCGCAAGCGCGAACCCGAAACGACGGGGGCCTAGCGGGCCCGGCCGGCCGACGCCGCACGCCGGTTATCATCTCCTTCATGAAATCGTGGCTCCTTCGCCAGGCGATACGCGCCGCCTATCACCCTTCGCGTTGGTTCAATCGCCTGATGTGTGCGATGGGTGTCTGGCGCCACGCCGATTGGATCGACGATCGCCTCCTGGTCGGGGCCGTGCCGACTCGGCGCGACCTGCGACGCTACGAGGCACGCGGAGTCCGAGCCATTGTGAACATGTGTGAGGAGTTCAATGGGCATTGCGAAACCGTGAAGAAACTCAACCTGACCCAACTGCACCTGCCGACACTGGACTACCACTGCCCCTGCGAGGCCGACCTCAGACGCGGCATCGCCTTCATCTCCGAATCGATCGCAACCGGCGCCAAGGTCTTCATTCATTGCAAGGCGGGCCGCGGGCGCAGCGCCATCATGGCCATCTGCTATCTCATGGCCGACAAGCACATCCCCGTTGCCGAAGCCGAGTCCATCGTCCGCCAGGCCCGCGGCCATATTTCCCGCCGCATATCACAACACGACGCCGTCAGGGCCATTGAAGCCGCGTTTTCGGCACATTCCAACGAGCGCCCCTGACGACTTGCGAGCCCGACTCCTACTCTCGATCATGCCGTTCCGCCGACCGTGTTGAAGCATTGGTTTTTCCCGGACTTCGCGTGCCGACGCCGATCGACTCCACCGCTGTCTTTGTGCTTTGCAGCGCAATTCTTGCGCTCTCCCAACTGATCTACGCCACCATCGGTTTCGGCGCCGGGCTGGTGGCCGTGTCGCTCCTGGCCATGGTGCTGCCCGACCTTGCCGACGCCGTGGTCATTCTCATGGTCCTCACCTTCGCGACCGAGGTCTGGGTCCTTGCCCATCATTGGCGACACGTCAGGGGACGGTTGCTCCTGTGGCTCGTCCCGCCCATGGCCGTCGGGCTCTGGTTCGGCACGGAGCTTTTGCAGGCGGGCACGGGCGTGGGGTTGAAACGGGCCCTCGGGGCTGTCGTCGCGGCGGCGGGATTGTGGTTTCTCTGGCAGGAGCGGAAGGCGGCCGGCCGTGGTTTGTTGAATTCGTCTAACGACTCGATACACAACAAGCACGCCAACCGATGGTGGAGCATGCCGGCCGGGTTCGCTTCCGGTCTGCTGGGTGGTCTTTTCGGGACCGGCGCTCCTCCCGTCGTGATGCTATTTAAGGGGCTGCGCCTGCCGAAGGCGACCTTCCGCTCGACAATGCTCAGTTACTTTCTGTTGATGAGCGTTGTCCGCTGCGGGATGTACCTTCAATCGGGGCTACTTAGTCGGCGGCTGGCGATCGCCGCGGCATGCCTCTTGCCCGCGGGGCTCATCGGCATCTGGCTGGGCATGAAGCTGCACCACCGCATCGCCGAGCATCAGTTCGGCATGATTGTCTCGACACTGATCGTCGTGCTGGGGTTCCTCTTGCTGGTGGGCATCGAGCGCTGAGGTGCGTCGAATGCTCGGCCCGTGGACGCGGATTTTTGGCCATTCGCGGGGGGTTGAAAATTTCAAGCAGCGCGCGAAAAGTTGAAAAATCCGGAACTTTCCTGAAATCACTCGCCACGGGAGGGCGACGGCTCCCGCCGAGCCACGATGAGGGGGACGCCCCCCGACGTCAGCCCTCGACCGATGCACACGCGCCGCACCGGGCCGGCACCGCCGCGCAGGCCATAGAGTCACGCTTGTTCGTTGTTCCGGTTGAATGCGGAATGCGGAAGTCGTATTGCGGAGTGACAAAGCGGCGGGCGGTGAGAGAAGTGCGAATCGCAAAAGGGCGGTAGAGCTCGGGCGGATTCGGGAATAAATTCGGACGGTGGCGTGTTTAATCTGTTGAGGACCGCGGAAGTCGGCGACGGCGGTGGAAGAGCAGGCCGGCGATCAGCAACGATGCGGTCGCCGGCTCGGCGCAATCGAGAAAAGGACGACCATTTTCTTGCTTTTTTCGGAACTTGGTGGATGGTTGGGATGGCGAGCCATAGGAGGCCACGCGGAATCGCCAGCGGGGTTCGGAAGCCCCAAGCCCCAAGCCCCAAGCCCGCGGTGCGCAATCGGCGGGTGTACAATGGGTGTCATGAATACTCGAAAAAAACGCACGATCTGTCTGACGTTGACCCTCGGATGCCTGTTATCGCTCTCGGTGTCATCGGCCGCGCAGGCCGAAATCGTCGTCGATCATCAGCCGCATAATTTTGGAGGACCCGCATCGGATACGGAGTTCTTGGACGAGTTCGGAACCCCGCTCTGGCAGCGACTGGCGGACGATTTCATGCTCGACAGCGATGCCACGATCCGCGCCATCCGATACTGGGGATTTTACCACGAAGACAATCCACCGACCAGTGAGACGTTTCGGATTCGCTTTTACGGCGCGCGCCCGGGCGACGGCTTGCCGGACGAGTCAAACATCATCAGCGAACAGTTTTTCATCGATCCGCTTCGGGAATGGACGGGACGTATCATCTTCTCGGGTGTCGACCCACGCGAATTCGCTTATGACGTCGAGTTGACTAGTCCGGTGAGTCTAATTCAGGGAGAGCCCTACTGGCTTGAAATCGTCCAGGTGGGGGGTGTATCAACGAGGTTTCGCTGGGAGGACTCCGTCACGGATCAGGATGGCTTTGCGGTGATCAATCCTCTTGTCGCTGACTGGTTTCTTCCGCTAAATAATCCCGCAACACTTGCATATCAGCTCTCAACGGTGCCCGAACCTGCGACGGTGGCGCTTCTGCTTTTGACATATACGATAATACCGCGCCTTGGGAGACGAAGGAGGTGATGTGTATGGAATAAAGCGTTGATGGGAAAGCGATTTGGTTGCGTAAGTCGAGTAGTTTTCATCCCGTCCAATTTTCGATCCTCTTGCGCGAAAGGAGAAAGGGCCATGAACTGGTACACAGCCAAGCTGCGCGCACACCTTACCACGACGGCTATTCTTTCGGCGTCATTCTTGATGATTGCTTGGAATCGGGACGTGCGTGCTCAGTGTCCTGCCGCGCCCACGATTCATGCCAACGGGGCTGTCGAAGGGCCGGCGACGGCATCCGAAACGGAAGGGCAGGACGCGACCATCGCCACTGACGGCCAGGGACAATTCATCGTCGCGTGGCGCCTGGACGACACCGGGCTCTTTGCCGACGACGAGATTCGCGTCCTCCGCTTCGATACAGATGGCACGCCGATCTGCACGACCGGACCGCAGAACGTCGCCGACGCGGCCGGCGCCAGCGGAACGGGACACCGGTTGCCTTCCATCGCCATCAACGCTATCGGCGACGTGGTGCTCGCCTGGCAGGGCCGGCGCGAATCGGGCTCCGCATCTGACAGAGTGATGCGTTCGGACTTTCACTTCGACGACGACCCGACGACCTGGCCGGTCCCGATCCTTCCGGCGACGAACACGCGGACCGACCTGGAACCGTCGGT
>Ga0299906_10000337_pt1 | contig 45840 bp, 38 predicted proteins | sample RVTome_14_FD_200259 | JGI IMG/M metagenome (GOLD analysis project Ga0299906, IMG submission 200259) | Soil microbial communities from uranium-contaminated site in the Upper Colorado River Basin, Wyoming, United States - RVT145D125 (version 2) ... | reverse complement strand
CAGGATGATCTCCGACGTCGTCTTTCGCATGTGCACGTCGAAGCCGGAGAACAGGTAGGTCCGCATCAGGCGCTGGCTCAGCGCGGTCTTCCACTCTGCGATGGTCTTCAATTGGAAGTGGTAGAACAGGGCCATGTAGGCGCCCTTCGCGACCATCATCAGGCCGATCAGAATGATGAGGAGCAGGTAGATCTCCCGCTGATCCACGATACCGAGGCGCTGCGTGAGCTGTTCCAGCGGAGGGAAGCGCGCGATCGAGCTCGGATCCGCCAGGATGTAGAGAAGCGGAAAGACGAGCGCGACTCCCGTCACCTCGAGGCACGCTGCCACGAGGCTCATGGCCAGAAACAGCGCGAGCTTCGCCGGGTGCCTGCGGATCTCCTGGCGGACGAAGCGCCGTGCGGCGGGCGAGTAGTGCCGGTCGCTCACGGGAGCGGGGCTTCGCGGGCGGAGCGCCTCACCTGGCTATGGCTCGCGGTCCACTGGAGACACACCGCTCCGCAGGGCGCAGGAGCCCAGCCCAGCCAGGAAAGGTCATGCCGAGGTGCCCGCCTCTCCCGTGGCGACGGTCGCCCCGACAGGATCGAAGACCGTGTGCCGCAGCTTCCAGCCATCGCGCTCGCGCTTCCACAGGTGGGGCGAGCGAAAGTGATCGGTGAGGCGGTCGAAGTACTCCCGCGTCATCCGCGGCTCCTCGAACATCGCCGAGGCGGCGGGGAACTCCGAAGCCGGGAGGCTGAGGTAGCGGAAGATCTCAGCTTCGAAGCGCGTGGGGTACTCCCCGTCGAAGCGCGAAACCAGCGCGACAGCCTCTTCGCGCGTGATATCGCCGCTGCGGACCTCCTGGGCGGAGTCGTAGGTGGCGCGGCCGATGCCGAACTTGATGTATGTCGTGTAGTAGTGGAGATCGTCGATCCGGTCGTCGATGCTGCTGTACTTGCTGTAGGTGCCAGGTGTCCGCTCGGGAGCGGCCTCGAAGCCGCCGTGCTCGACGGCGTAGTAGTAGCAGCTCTGGGGGTGCCAGGGGAGGTAGTAGCCCAGATAGTGGACGTCCACGCCCCGAGCGGCGAGCTGCCGGGGATCAGGTGGGAGGTACGGGTTGAGGTGCGCGCCCCCCAGCCCGAAGTGCTCCTTCAGGTCCGAGAGTGAGGTGCCGGCCAGGAAGATCTCGCTGGGATCCGTGCTCGTGAAGTACTCCCAGTCCTTGGTGGCCTTCGTGTCGTCGTCGGAGCGGTTGCCGTACTCGGCGGGGTTCTCGCCGTACATCACGAGGGGGACGTCCAGCATCGCGGCCATCTTGGGTGGAAAGTACATCTGGCCCATGATGAAAGGCTGGAAAGGATGGAACACGCTCTCCAGCGCGAGACGCGTGAGCAGCCTGTGTACGCGGCCGTCGGGAGTCAGCAGGTAGTTGTCGAAACCGGCGTGGATCCAGCTCTGGAAGTTCTTCCAGCCCCAGTCCGTGTAGACGTGGGGCGCATAGGTGACCGTGAGCGGGTGCATGCCGAACTCGTACTTCAGCATGTGGGCCGCGTAGAAGCTGTCCTTTCCGCCGGATCCCGGCACGATGCAGTCGTAGCGGCCGTCGTCGCGCCGGTAGCGGTCGCACACCTCCAGAAGCTGCTTCCTGCGGTCCTGCCAGTCGACCGACTTCTTCTTCTCGGCGATCCGGCAGGCGGAGCAGACCCCCTCGGCGTCGAAGGCGACGGTGGGCTTCCGCGTGCTCCGCGTGTGCTTGTACTCCTTCTCGGAGTTGGGCTTCTGGTTGCTGTAGGTGCAGCGCGCGCAGAAGGCCACCTCCCGCGGGAGGCCGTAGAAGGCTTCGAGGTCTCCGGTCGGGGCCGCATGTCGGGAAGGCTGCACCGGTTGGGGGTAAGGGATCACTCGCATCGTCATCTCTTCCTGTGGCTCACCAGCACGACAGCCCGCCGTCGACCAAGAGGTTCTGCCCCGTGACGTAGGTGGACGCCTCGGATGCCAGGAAGAGCATGGCTCCCTGCATCTCGTCTCTTGCGGCCATCCGCCCGAGTGGAACGCGCTGCCCGTAGCGCTGTTTGAAGGTCTCGTTCTGTCCGCTGTCGACGCCGCCGGGGGACAGCGAGTTGACGCGAATCCCCCGGGGCGCCCAATAGGCGGCGAGATAGCGGCCCAGGCCGATCACGGCTGCCTTGGAGGCGCTGTATACGGCCGGCGTGTTGATCGGCCTTCCCATGTACAGCGAGCCCTCGTAGATCCGGGGGTCCGGGGCGAGGCTTCCGTAGATCGAGGCGGTCAGGACAATGCTGCCGCCCCGACCGCTCTCCGCCATCCTGCGGCCCACGGCCTGGGTGACCAGGAACATTCCGTCGAGGTTGACCGACGTGATCCGCCGCCACTCCGCGAGGGAGTACTTCTCGTAGGGTGCGAAGAACGCGTCGTGGTCCTCGGACTTGGTGGCTGCGTTGCTGTTGAGGACGTCGATGCCGCCGGACCGCTCGACGACGCTGGCCACCATCCCCTCGACGCTCTCGGGGTTCGAGACGTCGCAGACCACTTCGAAGGCCTCGGCCCCGGGTGTCGTCGTCCGGACGTGCTCGACGGTCGCCGCGGCAGCCGCCGCGTCGATGTCGGCCGCGGCCACGCGCGCGCCGTGGGCGGCCAGCACCTGGCAGAAGCCACGGCCCAGGATGCCTCCGGCGCCCGTTACGAGCGCGGTCTTGCCGGTCAGGTCGAAGAGGTCAGCCAAGGTCCTGGAGATCGACAGTGGCTCCGGGGGCGAGCTCCGGTGCGCGAATCAGCGTGTGGATCAGGCGTCGGGTCTGAGCCGGATCGATCGGCGGTCTGCCCGTCTGGCACATTTGGAAGAACTCGCCGAGCGTTCGACGAAAAGCCGTAAAGTTGTCGTGGAGGTCGAACTGGCCGTGCCCGTTCTCTCCGAAGAAATGCAGGCTGAAGGTCTTCGCTACAGGACCGAGGCAATGCAGGGTGAAGGGAAGCCCGCTGTCGAGGTGGAAGAGGAAGCTCACGTGCCCCGTGTCGAGCCGCGTGATCCGGCGCGGTGAACCCAGGCCCAGGCCCGCGACGGCCTCCAGTAAGTGTATCCCATATCTCGTGAGCTCGTTCAGGACGACTCCTTCGACGAGTCTCAACGGCCCGAGGCCCGTCTGGCGCCCGCGCAGGCAGTCGAGCTCGGCCGCGTAGCGCAGGCCCGAGGTCGTCATCAGCCGGCCGGCTTCCAGGTGGGGGGCGAGGACCTCGAGCTGAGAGGGGTCCAGCGTCAGGGGCTTGTCCACGAAGACCGGCTTCCCGGCGGCCAGCGCGACGGAGGCCATCTCGAAGTGAGTCTCCCAGTCGTCCCGAGCGATGATGACGGCCTCCACGGCGTCCACCAGCTCGGCGAGGCTCGGGGATGCGCTCGGGATACGGCAGGCCCCGCACAACCGGTCGGTGACCCCGGGATCCTGAGTCCACGCGTGAGTGATCCGGACCCCCTCGAAGCCGAAGGCGGTCGGGGGCTGGCGTTTCAAGTAGCCGTGGATCACCCCCCAGCCGCTCTTCGCGAACGCCCCGTCGTCGAAGCCGTTGACGATCGCCGAAAAGGAGAAGGGATGGCCGTTGCCGGGGCTGGCCCCGACGATACCCACTCGCATCACCAGACCGTCCAGCCTCCGTCGACGCAGAGGTTCTGGCCCGTGATGTAAGCACCCGCGTCCGTGCACAGGAGCGCGGCCGCTCCCTTCAGCTCGTGGGGGTGGCCTATGCGTCCCAGGGGGTTCTTCGCACAGAGACGCTCGATGAAATCGGGGCTCTCGACCTGCGTGGACTCGTAGGGAAAGGGGCCGGGGCTGATCGCGTTGACGCGGATGCCCTGAGGTGAGAGGAAGCTCGCGAGGTACCTCGTGAGCTGCAGCAGCCCGGCCTTGGCGGCCCCGTAGCTCGGAGGGTTGGCGAAGCGCTCGCCGTCGTACATCCGGTAGTCGGGGGCGACGTGGCCGTACATCGAGGCGACGCTCAGGATGTTGCCCCGCCGTGGGGTCAACAGGGGGACCGCGGCTTTGACGGTGCGGAAGACGCCGTTCAGGCAGACCTCCACGTCGCGATCCCAGTCGGCGTCGGTAATGGAGTCGAAGGTGTTCTTGCGACCCGACCAGCCGCAGTTGACCAGGACGTCCAGAGACGGCACGAGCTGCCCTGTCTCGTCGAGCAGCCCGCGGATGGACTCGGGGTCCGTGATGTCCACGCGCAGGGCGTCGGCGCGCGTTCCGTGTCGGCGAGCGATGCCCACTGCGAAGGCGCGACACTTCTCGAGGTCTCGGCTGGCCACGACCACGTGCGCCCCGAGCTCGGCGAGGGCGTGCGAGATCTCTCCCCCGAGCAGGCCCGCGCCTCCCACCACCAGCGCCGTTCGCTCCTTCAGGGAGAACAGGTCGGCGAGCGCCGGTGCGGTCTCAGGATGCGAGTAGGGCATTGGCCATGATCAGGTCTCTTTCGTCGTCGATGTCGATCACCTGGTCCGCCGGAACGATCTCGGCGCCGATTCGCCCGAACAGGATCTCGGGACCCGTCCCGGGCAGACGATCCAGCCGGAAGGCGTAGACGGCACCGTTCAGCTGGTAGATCGGCTGGAGCTGCTGCCGCGGGCGCCAGGGGACAGCCCCATCGAGGAAGGGGCGCGGCACTCCGTCGTCGATGCGCCACAGCCGCTCCGGGTTCGTGGGAACCAGATGGAACGTGGCGATCGAATCCAGCTCCTCCCGCATCAGCCGCGAGAGGCACGCGCCGATCATGGCAGGAGTCCGCAGCGGCGACGTGGCCTCGAGGAGCACGGCGACGCGTGCGGTCTCGCCCTGGGCTCTCAATCTCGTCTCCAGATCGCGGATCGCGTCGACGACGAGCGCCTCGTCACCCGCCAGGTGAGCCGGCCTGTCGTAGCTCTCGGCCCCGAAGTGCCGCGCCGTCTCGGCAATCCGGGCGTCGTCCGTGGAGACGATCACGCGATCGATCTCCGGGGTGACGATGGCGGTCTCGATCGGCCAGGCCAGCAGGGGCTTGCCTCCCAGATCCCGCAGGTTCTTTCCCTTGACGGACTTGCTGCCACCCCGCGCCGGCGTGATGGAGATGACCCGTTCGCCGTCGATCACCGCCTGCTGCCTCCCTGGAACTCGTGAAGCACGAAGAATGACACGAGCGCGAGGCCCGCGGCAAACCCGCGGCGAGGGACTCGCTGGCGGCCTTGACGCTCAGAGGCCCCCGCGAGATCATCGCGCCCGATCGGCGCGGGAGCCGGCCCTTCCGCTCCTCCCGGTCGAAGAGGAGATTCGGTGACGGAAGTCCGAGGTGTTCCCGCAGACCTGGCGGGCAGGGGAATCGTGCTGATCGGGGCCGGACGGATGGGGCTCGCTCACGGCAGGGCGCTGGCGACCCTCGGTGTGCCCCTCACCGCCGTCTGTGACAGTCGCCCCGAGGCCCTGGAGCGCGCGGCGAGGGAGCTGGCGCTGGGCCCCGAGGTCGCCCGATTCGGGGACCCGGACCGGCTCTTCGACACCCTGAGAGCCCCGGGTCTCGTCGTCGTCGCCACGACGGCCGACGTTCACTGCGAGATGGTGTGCCGCGCCGCCCGGGCCCGAGCCGACGTGCTGCTCTGTGAGAAGCCGATGGCCACCTCGGTGGAAGACTGCGATCGTATACTCTCGGCCTGCGCGGACTCGGGCACCCGGCTGGCCGTGAACCACCAGATGCGATTCATGCCGCAGTACACGACGATCCAGGAGGAGCTCCGCAGCGGCCGTTTCGGCGCGCTGGCGAGCATGAACGTGGTGGCCGGCTGCTTCGGGGTCGCCATGAACGGTTCACACTACGTCGAAGCTTTCCGGTTCCTGACCGACAGCCCCCCGCGGTCGGTGACCGCGTGGTTCTCCCCGGAGAAGCTGCCCAATCCCCGGGGCGCCCGGTTCCTCGATCAGGCGGGGGAGCTGCGCGTGGTGTCGGAAGCCGGCCAGCGGCTCCATCTCGAGATCGGCTCGGATCAGGGGCACGGCATGACCGTCACCTACGCCACCCGGTGGGGGCACATCTTCGTCGACGAGCTGGCGGGCGAGTACGTCGCGACGGCGCGCCAGGCCGAGGCCCGGAGCGAGCCGGTGACCCGATACGGCATGCCCTGGGATCGGTGGCGCGCCAGCTTCCCTCCACCCGACAACGTGGCGCCCACGGCGGCCGTCATGGCAGCTCTGCTCGCCGGCGAGGGGTACCCGAGCGGCGAGGACGGGCGGGCCGTGTGTGCCGTTCTGGCGGCCGCCTATCTCTCGGCGAGCGAGGGAAACCGCGAGGTCGCGGTGGCGGACATCGGAGACTTCGCCACTCGTCGCTTTCCCTGGGCCTGAGCGGCCGCGTGCCTCTGGGCTGTGCGGGCGCCGCCTGAGCTCAGCCGACTGCGCTATGATTTGGAGCCAGCTCCCGGACGAGCTCCTGCAGCCGCTCGAAGCTCCGGCCATCGACGACTCCCCAGTCCTCGGCGGCCGCTCTCTGCGCGCGCGCGACGGTCTCGTAGCGAGCCGGGTCGCCGATCAGGCCCTGCGCGATCCGGCGGAACTCCGACTCGGTGTCGACGGTGTGGACGCCTTCGACCCCCGAGTAATCCGGAAGGCGGAAGCGGTACATGTCGTAGTTGAGCACGGGTTTCCGGCAGGCGATCGCCCATCGAATGGTGCTCGAGAAGCAGGTAACGTAGAGGTCGTGACTCGGCAGCAGGTTCAGGACGTAGTCGTCGCTCAGGGTCACTCCCGTCCCCTCGATTGCGCGACGGTCGTCGGGCAGCGTGGCGGGATGGACCGAGACCGTGATCCGGCTCCGGGGTTGCGCCCCGAGGAACCCCAGGGTCTCTCTGCAGAGCTCCGCGAAGCTGTCGAACTCGGACTCGCGCTCACCGTGGAAGCTGGGTGGCAGTGCGACGAGGACCCGCACCTCCCATGGATTGATTCTGCTGGCCGTTTCGAACGCGCGAAGGTGGCGTGGGTCGGCCTCGAGAGCCTGGTGGAGTACGTCGCAGTAGAGGGAGCCGGTGAGGCTGAGCTTGGCCTCGGGGAGACCCTCGCGTCGGTAGTGACGAAGCATCGCGTTCGACTCGACCGCGATCCGATCGGCGGCGCCGCCGTGCACCGTCCAGGGATCCCGGAGACCCAGACCGAGCGCCTCTCGAGCCAGGATCAGGTCCGGGCGCAACAGCAGAGCTGGTCCGTCGGGCGTGTCCATCACCCAGTGCGGGTACCGCCGCCGAACGGCTTCGCCGGAGCGGCCTTCGGCCAGGATCAGCTCGCCCGCACGACGCTTCTGCTGAAGGGCGTTCTCGAGATCCCTTCGGCTACCGTACCCATAAGGGCACACCAGGACGGGGATCTCGCGCTCGCGGCTCGCCTTGATGACGTGAGGGTCGCCCGCGATTCCGTCTTCGCCGAGAATCAGGAGGCGGGGACCGATCTGGCGGATCGCCGCCCGAGCGGCGTCGAGCCTCCTTCGGAGCGACCTCAGGTGGTACCGGTAGTCCGGGGTCGCCAGAATCCCGTGGCGGAGCCTGTCGAAGCCGACGTCGAGCGCCCGTCGGACCAGGCCGCGGTGGTCGGGAGCCGCGAAGGACCTGAGGTCCACCGCCTCGAGTTGCTCGGGGGTCTCTGGAGCGGACCCGGGTCGCGGATCTCTGCCGTCGTAACAGACTACGACGCGATCACCGGCCTCGATGAGGCGGGCCGCGAGCCGGCCGAGCAACGACCACTGCGTTCGCGACGCCACCTCGATCAGGATGGGACCTGGCCGGGAATCCCCGCAGCCTCGGGCGGAGGTCAAGGCGTGACGCTGGGCTCGGTCGGCGAGTGGTCGCCGGGCCGGGCCTTCCCCGCCTGGGCGGGCCGGGGCTCCGGATGAAGGACCCCCGAGTGGTGGCCATCGTTCCCGCGCGCGGAGGGTCCCGACGCATTCCCCGAAAGAACCTCCTGCCGCTCGCGGGTCGACCCCTGATGGCGCACAGCATCGAGGCGGCGCTGGCGTGCCCCCTGGTCACCTCGGTCTACGTGAGCTCCGAGGATCCCGAGGTGCGCGAGGTGGCCTCGCAACATGGGGCGGAGATCCTGGAGCGCTCCGCCGAGCTCGCCGGCGACGACGTCCCCAATGTCGCCGTCGTGCGAGAGGCCCTGGGAGCCCTGGCTGCGAATGGGCTGAGCTTCGAGCACGTCGTGCTCCTCCAGCCGACGTCGCCACTCCGCAGCGCCCGGCATCTGCAGGCCTGCCTGACGGCCTACCTCGGGAGCTCTGCGGCGAGCACCGTCAGCGTCTGTCCGGCCGAGCATCATCCTGCCACCATGCTGACGATCCGTGAGGGCCTGGCCGCTCCCTACGGGGGGGCCGATACCCTGGACTCGCGCCGCCGGGACCTGCTTCCCGTGTTCAGGCAGAACGGCGCGATCTACGGGCTCTCCGTCGAGGCGTTTCTCAGGGAGCTGCGGTTCATCGTCGCCCCCTGTCTTCCGTATATCATGGGTCCGGAGGAAAGTGTGGACGTCGACGAACCGATCGATCTGAGCCTCGCCGAGCTGCTCCTCCGGAGCGCTCGGGACTGATGGCTTCACTCCCGAGCCTCCCGCGGCCCCGCGCCTGATCGAGCCGATGCCCGAGACCCCCGTTGCCTACCGCAACTACGAGCACTACATCCGCGAGGGCTGGGCGGAGGCTCCGAAGCAGAGCTTCCTGCGGCTGGAGGCGCTGCTCAGGGCGGCGAACCCCCCGCCCGATGCCCGGCTCCTGGACGTCGGATGCGCTACCGGAGAGCTGATCCACTTCCTCGCGACGGCGTTTCCCGGGTTCCAATTCACCGGGGTGGACGTGTTCGAGCCACTCCTCGACGCTGCTCGCCGGCGCCTTCCCCAGCAACGCTTCCTCGGGGCTTCGGCGCTGGACCTGCCTCCGGAGATGACCGGCAGCTTCGAGCTGGTGACCGCGATCGGCGTCATGTCGATCTTCGACGACACCGAGCTCCTCTCGTTCCTCGACAACCTGATTCGAGTCGCGCGCCCAGGGGGGCGGGTCCTGATCCTCGCCCCCCTCAACGAGTACGGCGTCGACTGCATCATCCGGCATCGAAAGCGTCTCGGCGGCCAGCTCCGGGCCTGGGAGACCGGCTGGAACATTCACAGCCAGCAGACCCTCGCGGAGCTGCTCCAAGATCGCTGCCGGGGCTGGCGCTTCCACCCCTTCCAGATCGAAATCGACCTCGAGCGACGCGAGGATCCCGTGCGGACCTGGACGATCCGCACCGAGGCGAAGCAGAGGCAGCTCACGAATGGCCTGAAGCTGCTCATCGACCACTACTTCATCGAGATCGACCGCTAGCCGGTCGTGCCAGGAGCGCGACATGAGGACCTTCGAGATCGGGAGCATTCCCGTCGGACCCGACCACCCGCCCGTGTTCTTCGCGGAGATCGGCAGCTTCTTCAACGGGGACGTCGAGCTGGCGAAGCGCATGCTGCGCGCGGTTCTCGATGCGAGGCTGAAGGTCCCCGAGCAGCCGATGGTCCTCAAGTCCGAGATCCTCGACGACGCGGAGATCTGCCTGCCCGGAGACCTGCAGGAGACCTACGCCGCCAAGGACGGGCGCATCCGGCGCGAGAGCTACCGCGCGCTGATCGAGCGCAAGGTGGTCCCCCTCGAGCGCTACGGCGAGCTCTTCGCGATCTGCCGGGAGGCCGGCGTCCCGTTCGTGATCTCCGTGTACGACTTCAAGGCCGCCGACTACGCGGCTCAGAAAGGCGCTTCAGGCCTGAAGATCGCATCGGCAAACGTCGTTCACGTACCGCTGATCCGCCACGCAGCGCGGCTGGGTCTGCCCCTGGTGATCGATACGGGCCGGACCTCGATCGCCGATGTGCACCGGGCCGTCGAGACCGCGCGCTCGGCGGGTTGCTTCGACATCGTCATTCAGCACAGCCCTGACGGCCACCCGGCCCTGCCCGAGGCTCACAACCTGCGCATCCTCCAGACCCTCGCACAGGCCTTCGGGGTCCCGACGGGCCTCTCCGACCACTACGTCGGAGTGGAGATGCTCTACGTCGCGACCGCGCTCGGCGCCTCGGTGCTCGAGAAGGGCGTTTCCTTCGACCCGGACGAGCTGGACCAGGACATCTCGCACACCATGTCGATCGACGCTCTGCCGGCGGTGCTCCAGCGGACCCACGACTGCTGGATGGCTCTGGGCAGCCCCGAGCGCGATCCACGCTATCGGGTCAAGGGCGTCATCGGCAGCTCGCAGCGCCAGGGGCTGGTCGCCAAGCGCGCCCTGTGTGCGGGTGACCGGATCGACCTCGCCAACGTGCGCTTCGCGTTTCCGTGTCTCGGCATCCCGGTCGAGCTCTGGGACCTGGTCGAAGGCTGGACGCTCGCCGAGGCCGTACCCGCCGACCAGCCGATCGCCTGGAAGCACGTCAAGCCGGACGGTGCTTAGGAATCCCACCTGGCACGGTCTCCGGCCGGGACTCCCTCGCCTCGACCCGGCCCCGGCTTGGCTGGCCGATGCGGTCTCGCGGGTCACGGGGCATCCGGGCACCGTCAGCCTGGCGCGCTTCGACGCCGCCGATGTCCGCTACGCGAGGCTCGACCGGCGGGACGGACGGGGAGCGCTCTTCCTGAAGATCCTTCCCCGCTCGCGGCAGGCGCATCAGGAGCGCGCCGAGGACCTGGCCCGGTGGCTCGAAGCCAGCGGGCAGCCGGTCAACGCCTGCCTCGAGGGATACCCGCGCCCCTTCGACGCCGATCACCTGCTCTTCGCCTACCCGTGGCGGGATGGGAGACGGCTCCGCTCTGAGGAGAGCGACCTCGCGACGCTCGGGACACGGCTCGCCTCGCTGCACGCCGCGCTGGCGCGCTACCCGGCTCGCGCCGCCCTCGCGGCCGCCACCGAGAGCCGCTTCGCGGAGCTGCATCGCGTCCGCGCGGAGCTCGCCTCGGGGAGGTCCGTGGGCGCCAAGGGGTCGCGGCTCCAGAGCCTGGCTCGGGAGCCGAGCCTGGACTTCGAGCCGAGCGGGCGCCACGACGCCACACCGCTCCACGACGATCTCAACCCCGGCAACCTGCTGATGTCGCCCGAGGGCGAGCCGATCTTCATGGACTTCGAGGACGCGCTCCACGGCGTGCTGCCGGTCGTCTTCGATCTCGGTCTGGTCATCGAGAGGCTGGTGCTGGCGGCCGAGCCCGACGATGCGAGGGCGGTCGACCTGGGACGGGCGTTCCTGTCGGCGTATCGGTCCGGCGGAGGCGAGATCCGGGTGGTTGAACCGGGAGAGCTGGCGCTCTGCCTGCGCGCCCGTGCCCTGCGCGCCCTGTGCACCCTCAGCCTCTGCCAGTGGAGGGGCATCGAGGTGGTCGAGCAGGAGTGGGAGAAGTTCTTCTTCTTCGAGGAGCTGGCGAGACGGCGGGCGGCTGCGCTGGGACGCCTGTGGCAGGCCGCCCCGTGAGTCTTCGGCTGCTCGTCACCGCGCGCGACGCCGGCGCCACCTTCAACCTGATCGAGATCGCCAGGGCGGCGTTGCGGGACGGGGACTTCTCCCTGTCGATCCACGCACAGTCGCCGGCGCTCGAGTACCTGCGGGAGGCGGGCCTCGACGCGATCGACGTGGCCTTGCCCCCGGCCAGCGACGCCGGGGACGGGGCCGCGCGGGCGCTGCTCGAGTACGCGCGAGCCGTCCAGCTCTCGGTTCAGCCCGACGCGCTGCTGGCGGGCCTGTCGACGCCGGGCGACGGCGGCATCGACGAGGCGGCATTGGCCACGGCGGTCGCGCCGAGCTTCGTGATGCAGGACTTCTGGGGCGAGGCTAACGGCTTCTTCGGGCGGCTCGCGGACTGCTACCTGGGTCTCGACGAGCACGCCGTGCGGCTCACCCGGCAGCGACACGGCGTCGATGGGGCGGTGGTGGGCTCGCCTCGTCACGCGGCCTACGCCACCCTGGACGTCGAAGAGCTTCGCGCCCGCTCCCGGACGGAGCTGGGCCTCGCGGAGGGCGTCGACGTCTTCGGTCTCTTCGGCCAGGCCCTCCACCGCCTCCCGGGATACCAGATGACCGTGGAGGCATGGGCGGCGGCCCTGAGGCGGCTCCCGGGGCCGCTGGCTGCCGTCTACCGGCCCCATCCCCGCGAGACCGACGCGGATGCCGCGGCCACACTCGCCCTCGTCCGAGGGAGTGGTCTGGAGTGCCGTCTGGTCCGCCAGCGGACCGTCGAGGAGACACTGGCAGCCTGCGACGTCGTCTGCAGCGCCTTCTCGCTGTGCAGCTACGACGCCGCCTACCTGAATCGCCTCGCGACGAGGCCCCTGATCACGCCCGTGACGCTGCTCTTCGACCAGCAGGTGCGGGACTACTGCGGGGAGCACATCCACTTCGAGGACTTCCCGTACCTGCAGGGACGTCTCGCGCTCAGCGTGCGACGCGTGGAGGAGCTCGGGGAGCGGCTGCAGTCCGCCAGGCATGGCCATCTACCCGAAAGCGTCTGGCGAGCGGCGCGGGGCATTCCCGATCCGAGCGGGGCGACCGCCCGCGCCCTGGAGGTCATTCGGCGTCGCGTGAGTGGCCAGCGTGCCGACGCGCCGGATGTCGGGCCCGCGGAGGACGTCTAGCGAGCGGATCCCCTCACGACCTGGATCCGGTGGTTGTGGGTGTCGGCGACGTACAGCGCGTCACCGCGGCGACAGGCGTCGTAGGGCCGGCTGAAGCTCCCCAGAGCCGTGCCCTCGCGGGGGACGCCGTGGAGGCGCCACTCCCCGAGCGCGTCGGCATCGTCGCTCCCCCCCAGCCAGCCGAGGCACTCCCCGTCCCGTGAGAAGAGCTGCACGCGGTGGTTCCCCCATTCCGTCACCACCAGCGAGCCATCGTCCGCGAAGGCCATGGCCACCGGCGCATCGAGCCCGCCGGGGGCTGGGCTGGACACGCTGTTCCCGTCGCTGGCCCAGCCCGCGGTCGGTCCCTGGGCGGTGGCGCCGAGCCATCCCGAGAAGCTCCCCTCGGGCTCGTACCTCTGGATGCGATGGTTCCACGTGTCCGCGACGTAGAGCCTGCCGTCCGGGCCCCAGCGCGCCATGTGCGGCCGGCGCAGGCCCCCGAGCGCTCCCGACTCGACGGTCTTCGCCGCGGGTCCGAAGCCGGTCGCCGGCTCCCCGTCGGCGCGCCTGCCGAGGCAACCGGTGAAGCGCCCCAGAAGATCGAAGCGCAGCACGGCACTCGCCTGGTAGTCGACCACCAGCAGGCAGCCGTCGGGCCCGATCTCGGCCGTGGCTGGGCCGGCCAGGGCCGGACCCCGGCTGCCCTCTCCGATGCGCCGCACCAGCCTTCCCTCGGGGTCGAAGACCGAGACGCGGCGTCCCGCGTACTCGGTCACGTAGAGGAGGCCCTCGGGGTCCTGAACCGTCGAGTGCGGCCCTGCCAGCAGCGGGTCGCCCGAGCCACGGCCGGCTTCGCGGTGCCAGCCCGGCTGCGATCCTCCCAGGGTCGCGTCCCAGGCCAGGCTCGCGTCGAAGCGATCGACGCAGTTGCGGTCCATGTCGGCCACGAGCAGCCGTCCCTCGGCATCGAAGCCCACGCTGAAGGGGCGGGCAAAGCCCCTCAGGGACCCGATCGTCACCCCGTCCCGTCCACGGAAAGGCTCGCGGTCGAAGCCTCCCGGCAACGAACCCTCGGCGTGCCGCCCCATCTCAGCCGAGCAGCCGCTTCGCGAGCGCCACGATCCGCTCCGAGGCCCGGCCATCCCCTCCGGCCAGCCAGTCCCTCACGAAGGCCCGGTTGTCCTGGCGAGCCGCTCCCGAGAGCGCCCGCTCGATCGCCGCGGGTACCTCCCCGGGCGACGCGGGTGCGATGCCGGCCCCGGTGAACCGGAAGACCTCGCTCAGCAGCGGCGAGCGCTCGAAATGCAGGAGCAGTGCCGGCTTGTCGAGGAGGAGGGCCGTGAAGGTGACGGCAGAGGCCAACGATGCCACGACGTCCGAAGCCGCCATCGCTTCGGGCAGCGGATCCGTGCTGACCGGTAGCTCCAGTCCCCGGGAGGCGAGGTGCTCGGCGATCACGCCATCGGTCTCCCGCGGGTGCAGCTTGACGAGCAGCTCCACGCCGGCTCGCTCCCTGCAGCTGATGAGGCTGTCGAGCGCGGCCAGCTTGGCCTGCTTCGGGAAGATCAGCTGATCGCTCTCGAGAGAGGGCGATGAGAAGAAGGTGACCAGGGGGCGGCCGGGATCCAGGCCGTGGCGCTCGAACAGGGCCTGGCGTCCCGATCCTGAGAGAGGCTCGAGGGAATCGAGCTCTGGCAGCCCACAAACGGCCAGCCGATCGGCCGGCGCGCCTCCTGCCACGAGCCGGTCCCGGAGCGCGCTCCCGCAGACCGCATAGGTGGCCCCACGGATGTCCGAGGCGGTGACGTGGGGCGGGATCATCTGGTCGGCGCCCGAGGGCAGACCGAGCGCCGGGACGCCCGCGCTCTCGCAGACGGCCGTGGTGACCTTCCCGGCCTGGGAGAACAGGTTCGTGCCGATCAGCAGCCGCGGCCGGTGGTTCTCCAGCGCCACGCCGAGTGCTTCAGCGAAGACCGCGCCCCGCCACCACTCCCGTCGGATCCAGCGCCGGCACTCCTCGACCGCCATCCAGGACGGCACGCGCAGCGCTCGGGCATCCGGCAGCGCCGCCGTCCGGCGCAGAGCGTCGAGCAGGCGCGCGACCGATCGGGCATCCAGATAGGACGAGAGCGGCCAGAGGCGCTCGGGCTGGAAGCTCACGTCCGCCGGCCAGGCCCAGGGCTCGCGAAGCGGCAGCACGGCCTCGATGGAGTACTCGGTGGCCAGCGCCTCCAGCACCCGCTCCTGTTGGCGGACCACGTGCGCCTCGAGACCGAGATAGAGGATGTCCGTCCCGCCCCTGGTGGCCGCCCGCCCACTGCGCGGCCGAATCGCCTCCCCCAGGGCCCGGAGGCGCGGCCCGATCCCCCGGCCGCGAGCCACGGGCGAGGGTGCGGGTCCCGCGCCGTCGACGAGCCGGCTGCCGACGGCGGCCCTGATGCCGGCGAGCTGGAAGCGGTTGACACCCCACCCTCGCACCTCGCCCCGGGGCGCCAGCTGCGAGGCGATCCGGTGAGCGAGGCGCTGGCGAGGCAGGCCGAGAAACGCCTGATCCGGCCTCGCGAGGGCACCGGAGAGGTCGTGGCCCCTGTAGCTGAGCCAGTCGCGCGACGATCGGCCATCCGACAGAGACCCGATCAGCGCGTCAAAGTCGGCCAGCACGTCCAGGACCGCCGTGCTCTCCCACTCGCGGAGCGAAGGGACCGAGAGGCCCCGGTCACCGAGGGCCTCCTGCGCGAAGCCGTCGAGGGGCACGAGCATGTCGCCGGAGGCGATCGGAGCTGCTGCGAGGCCGGTGGTGTCCCCGACGAACCAGTACCTGGGCATCGTCAGGCCCCGGGGCGCGATGCGGGCGTCATCGGGCCTGCCTGAGAGCAGCTGAGCTCCCGGTACGCGGGCCGACCACCTCGTCGAAGAGCCGCATCCGCTCCTGCACCATCCGATCCAGGCTGAAGCGCTCCCGTGCCCGCCGCAGTCCGGCCTCGCCCATGGCGGCGGCCCGAGCGGGGTCGGCCAGCAGCTCGGTCAGGGCGTGCGCGAGGGCGTCGGGGTCCCCGACCGGCACGATGTATCCCGTCTCCCCGTGAGCGACGACCTCCCGGGTTCCTCCGGCATCCGTCGCGACCACCGGCAGCTTCGAAGCCATCGCCTCGATGGCGACGTTGGGGCAAGCCTCGATCTCCGAAGACAGAACGAAGCCATCGAAGAGCGGCAGCAGGCGCGGGACGTCGGGGCGCTCGCCCAGCATCCTCACGAATGGCCCGAGCGCGAGCTCCCCGATCTGCCGCTCGAGACGGGGCCGGAGCGGGCCGTCACCGACCATCACCAGACCCACGTCGGGCCGCTCCTGCCGGAGGCGGCCCAGGGCGAGCAGGAGCACGTGCTGCGCCTTCGCCGGTGACAGGCTCCCGACGTGCACCAGCGCGGGACCGGGCCAGTCGGCGCCCAGCTCGCGTCGTCCCCGTGCCCGGTCCGGCGGTGGCTCGCCGAACCTCGTGAGCTCGATCCCGTTCGGCTGGACGACGAGCTGCTCGGGCCGCACCCCCTCGGCCAGCAGCCGCTCCCTGTAGGTCTCCGTGAGGATCACGACCCTGGCAGCGCGTCGGACGAGCCGCCTCGCGACGGACCCGAACAGCCGCTCGTCCGGACGCTCCAGGCCGTGCACGGAGACCACCGCGGGTACCCCGAGCCGGCGGGCCGCGAGCAGGCCCAGGACCGACGTCAAGCCGTGCCCGACGCACCAGACGACGTCCGGGCGCACGTCTCGAGCGAGGCGAAGCGTGCGGAGCGCGGCGACAGGGTCCCCGGAAAAGCGCGCCAGCCGCGGACGAGCGCCGACGCCGTCGAGCTCAGCGAGGAGGCGCCCTCCATGGAGGACGCCCAGGAACGGCTCGTAGCGCCGGCGGTCGAGCCGCCGCAGCACGTCCGCCAGCCGGCTCTCCTTCCCTCCCCTGTCCATGCTGCTCACGAGAGCGAGCAGTCGCCGCCCCGATCTTCCCGCTTCATGGCTGTCGTGGACCATTCTCGTGGACTGGGAGCAACGAGCCCGGTGGCAGAGCCCCGGCCAGTCTACTGCCTCGACGTCCTGCGGCCCGTCCGGCCTCCCTATGTATAATCCCGCCGGAAGAAGCGGATTGCCCACACGGCCCAACCCCACTGAGACAACGAAGGAAGACCACGCTTGGCGGACCCAGTCCCGTTCCTCGACCCGAGCCCGGCACGAGCAGGGTCCGGAGGGCTCTGCGGCGACGAGCTGAGGCGGTCGGAGCCTCGACGCGCTCCCGCCCGGATGGCGGTGGAGCGGTCACCTGCGCTCTCGGGGCCGATGCCGGCGGGGACCGGTCCGGACCTGGCCGATCGCCCGGCCCCGGGGCTCTCTTGAGCCTCCGGACCTCCGCTCTCGAGATCCAGGGACGCAGGATCGGCGCCGGCGCTGCCTGCTTCGTGATCGCCGAGGCGGGAGTGAATCACAACGGCAGGGTGGAGCTCGCGCACCGGCTCGTGGATGCCGCCGCCCAGGCGGGCGCGGATGCCGTGAAGTTCCAGACCTTCGACCCGGAGCTGCTCGCGGCCGCCGATGCTCCTCAAGCCGACTACCAGCGCCTCGCCACGATGTCGTCGGCTTCTCAGCGCGAGATGCTGCGAGAGCTGGTGCTGCCGCGAGAAGCGCATGCCGAGCTCGCCCGTCACGCGGGGGACCGCGGGCTCGTCTTCCTCTCGAGTCCCTTCGACCGTCCTGCGGCGGACTTCCTCGAACAGCTCGGGGTACCCGCGTTCAAGATCCCGTCGGGAGAGCTCACGAATCATCGGCTGCTGGCTCACGTAGCCCGTTTCGGCAGGCCCATGCTGGTGTCGACGGGAATGAGTCTCATGGAGGAGGTGGCTTCGGCGATCGCGGCGATCCGCGCGGCGCGCGACGTTCCCCTAGCCCTGTTCCACTGCGTCTCCAGCTATCCCGCCGAGCCGCGCCATGCCAACCTGCGGGCAATCGCGACGCTGGCACGCGAGTTTGGTGTTCCGGCGGGCTGGTCCGACCACACCCCGGGCACCGTCATCGCCGTCGCCGCGGTAGCGCTGGGAGCCGCTCTCCTGGAGAAGCACCTCACCATCGATCGCGAGCTGCCCGGACCCGACCACAGGGCCTCCCTCGAGCCGGGGGAGTTCGCCCGCCTGGTCCGCGAGGTACGCGAGGTGGAATCCGCGCTCGGCGACGGGCGCAAGCAGCCGCAGCCTCCCGAGGCGGCGATCGCCGCCGTGGCGCGGAAGTCCCTGCACTGGCGTGTCGACCTCCCCGCGGGAACGCTGGTCACCGAGGAGCACCTCTACGCTTCCAGACCGGGCACCGGGCTCCCGCCCTCGGACGAGGCCCTGATCACGGGGCGACGCCTACGCGAGGCGGTCCGCGCCGGCACCCGCGTGCGAGAGCAGGACCTGGAGCCATGAGCGGCACGGCACCGGCCCGCAGGAACGGCGGGCTGGCGAGCCGTGTCATCGCGCGGCTCGACATCAAAGGACCCAACCTGGTCAAGGGAATCCATCTCGAGGGGCTCCGCGTCGTCGGAGTCCCCGCCGAGAACGCCCTTCGCTACTACGCGGACGGGGCGGACGAGCTCCTCTACGTCGACATCGTGGCGAGCCTGTACCAGCGGAACAACCTGGCAGACGTCGTGGAGCGCACGGCCTCCGAGATCTTCGTCCCCCTGACGGTCGCCGGGGGGATCCGGAGCACCGAGGACGTCAACCGGCTGCTTCGCGGCGGCGCGGACAAGGTGGCCATCAACACAGCGGCCATCGCGAGGCCCGAGCTGCTGAGCGAGGCGAGCCGGAGCTTCGGCTCGCAGGCGATCGTCCTCTCGGTCGAGGCCAAGCGCCGCCCCCAGGGGGGGTGGGAGGCATACACTGACAACGGACGAGAGAAGACGGGTGTCGACGCGGTCGAATGGGTCAAGCGCGCCGTCGATCTGGGTGCGGGCGAGGTGCTCGTGACCTCCGTCGACCGGGAGGGGACCCGCCGCGGGTTCGACTGCGAGCTGTTGGCGGCGATCGGTCCTGGGGTGGGGGTGCCCGTGATCGCATCGGGCGGAGCCGGCAGCATCGACCACCTCGCCGAGGCCATCGAGGCCGGTGTCGAAGCCGTCGCCGTGGCCAGCCTGCTTCACTACGGGAAGGAGTCGATCGGGTCGATGAAGGCGGGGCTCCGGGAGCGAGGCATCGAGGTTCGCCTGTGAAGCCTCAGGTCACCGTCGTCGACTACGGTCTCGGGAACATCCACAGCGTCGTCAAGGCCCTGGTCCGCGTCGGGGGCGAGGTTTTCCTGACCTCGGAGCCCGAGGAGATCCCACGCGCGGAGCGCTTGATCCTTCCCGGCGTCGGGGCTTTCGCGGACGGCGCCCGCGGCCTGGCGAGCCGGCAGCTCGTGGAGCCGGTCCTCGCCTACATCCAGACGGGCCGACCCTTTCTCGGGATCTGCGTCGGCATGCAGCTGTTGTTGTCCGAGAGCGAGGAGTTCGGGCGTCACCCGGGGCTGGGGGTGATCCCCGGCCGGGTAACCGAGATCCCGCGCTCGCCGGGGCTGAAGGTCCCGCAGATCGGATGGAATCGCATCTTCCCTCCCGCTGGTCGCGGCTGGGAGGGAGGTCCCCTCTCGGACCTGGAGCCCGGGGTGATGCTCTACTTCGTCCACTCCTTCACGGCCCAGCCGGTGCGCGAGGAGGACCGCCTCGCCGACGCCGACTACGGCGGCCACCGGATCTCCGCCGCGGTGCACCGCGACAACGTGTGGGGATGTCAGTTCCATCCCGAGAAGAGTGGAGAGGCGGGCCTGCAGCTCCTGAGGCGGTTCCTCTGCGCCTGACGCTCCCCCTGCCCAAGCGCTCCAGCGTCACGAGTGATGCCTGGTGACCCGAAGGATCGCCGTGCTCACGAGTGGTCGCCAGGATTGGGGGATTCTCCGGAGCCTCTGCCTCGAGCTGGGGTCGCGTCCCGGCCTGGAGCTGCGGCTCCTCGTCGGCGGCATGCACTGCTCGCGTCGTTTCGGCCACACCGCTCGCCTGATCGCCGAGGAGGGCTTCGTGGCCGCCGAGTCGCTTCGATGGATTCCCGACGACGGGGAGGTAGACGCGATCACCCAGGCGGCGGGCGCCCTCGATCAGGTCGGAGCAGCGCTGGCGCGCCAGCAACCCCAGGCCCTGGTGCTGGTCGGAGATCGCTTCGAGACGGCCTCCGCGGCGCTGGCAGCGACCCTCTCCGGCGTCCCGATCGCGCACCTTCATGGGGGAGAGGAGACGCGGGGGGCGCTCGACAACGCCTTTCGCCATGCGATCACCAAGCTGAGCCACCTGCACCTGGTCAGTCACGAGGACTACAGGGCGCGCGTGATCGCTATGGGAGAAGATCCCTCGACCGTGCACGTGGTCGGCGCGCCGGGACTCGACAACCTGCATCGGGAGGATCTCGCGGACCCGGGCGAGCTCGAAGCGTTTCTCGGGCTCCGGCTGGAGCCACCGGTGGTGCTCGTGACGCTGCACCCAGCCACGGCGGGTGGGAGCCCGTCCCGGGAGGCGGCCGCCGTGCGCGGGGCGATGGAGCGGGTGCGGGCCACCTACGTGATCACGCTTCCCAACTCGGACCCTGGAAACGAGCCGATCCGGGCGGCGATGGCGGCCGCCGCATCGGCGACCCCCGCAACCGTGACGGTGGACGCGCTCGGCGAGCGGCGCTACTGGGGCCTGATGCGCGTCGCGGACGCGATGCTCGGGAACAGCTCCAGCGCCCTCATCGAGGCTCCGGCGATCGGGCTGCCTGCCGTCAACGTGGGGGCCCGCCAGGAAGGCCGGCTGCGGGGCGCGAACGTCCTCGACGCGCCGCCCGAGCCCACGGCCGTCGCCGAAGCACTCGGCCGGGCTCTGGAGCCCGGGTTCCGAGAGCGGCTCCGTCGGCTTCCCGGCCCCTTCGGGGACGGACGGTCTGGTGCCCGGATCGCCGCAATCCTGGCCGGGTGGACGCCTCCCGAGTCACTTTCGAAGCCGTCGCTGGAGCCTTCCGCATGAGCCCGCCGCGGGACCTGATCGTGGTGGGCGGCGGCGGACACGCACGCGTGGTCGTCGACGTGGCTCGGTCTCGGCCAGAGCTCTGGAACGTGGTCGGCTTCGTCGACACCCGGCGGGTCGACGAGACGGCCACACTCCTCGGCGTCCCGCAGCTCGGTGACGACGCGGATGCGCGATCACTCGTCGCGGCACGAGGCGTCGCGCTGGTGCTCGGGGTGGGCAGCGTCGGGGTGAGCGACGCGCGAGCCTCGATCGTGGCGCGCTACGCCCCGGCGACGCCCTCCTGGGCTTCGCCCGTTCACGCCAGGGCCTGGGTCTCGCCCGCCGCCACGCTCGGCGCCGGGGTAGTGGTCTCCGCGGGGGCGATCATCAACGCGGGCGCTCGCCTCGGCGATCACGTGGTCGTCAACACCGGAGCGATCGTGGAGCACGACGTGCAGCTGGGAGACTTCACACAGGCCGCACCGGGTGCGACCATCGGCGGGGGGGCGATCATCGGCGAGCGCTGCTACCTGGGCCTCGGGTGCCGGATCCGGGACCATGTGCGCCTGGGAGACCGGGTCGCGGTGGGCATGGGGGCCGTGGTGGTGAAGTCCGCTCCCGACGCCTGCGTCCTGATCGGCTGTCCGGCGCGCCCCGTCGAGCCGGGAGGCAGGCCGTGAGCCGCCACCTCGACCTCTGCCGGGTCCACGTCTCTGGACGCATCGTCGACGCGCTCCGGTGTCTGGACCGGAGCGGGACGGAGATCGCCCTCGTGGTCGACGACGTGGATCACCTCGAGGGAACGATGACCGACGGCGACATCCGCCGGGCGCTCCTCTCAGGTGCCTCGATGGACTCTCCCCTGGCTCCCTACATCCAGCGCGACTACACCTCGGTTGGCCCGAACGCGATGCGCGCCGAGGTTCTGGATCTGATGCAGGCCCGGGTGATCAGCGGAATCCCCATCCTCGGCGATGGCGGGGAGCTGCTGGGCCTCCACCTGATCCACGAGATCCTCGGAGCCATCGAGCGACCCAACTGTGCCGTGGTGATGGCGGGTGGGCGCGGCACGCGTCTCGGGCCGCTCACCGAGGACCTTCCCAAGCCCATGCTGCGGGTGGCTGGCCGGCCGATCCTGGAGCGCATCGTGCTCCACCTCGTCGGCTTCGGGATCCGGCGCATTTTCCTTTCGATCAACTACCTGGGTCACATCATCGAGGAGCATTTCGGCGACGGCAGCGGGTTCGGCTGCCAGATCGAGTACCTGCGGGAGCAGAGCTTCCTCGGCACGGGAGGGAGCCTGGCGCTGCTCTCGCCACCACCGAACGCGCCGGTGCTGGTGATGAACGGCGACCTCGTGACCCAGGCCGACCTCGGCTCGATGCTCGCCCAGCACGAGGTGTCGGAGGGCGTCGCGACGGTCGCCGTGAGGCGCTACTTCCACACCGTTCCCTTCGGGACCGTGGAGCTCACCGATGGCCGCCTCACGGTGCTCGAGGAGAAGCCGCAGATCTGCCGCCTCGTCAACGCGGGCATCTACGTGCTGAACCCCGAGCTGATCGCGCGCGTGCCCTCGGATACCGAGTACCCCCTGACCAGCCTGTTGACGAGCTGCATCGCCCGCGACGAGCCCGTGTACGCCTTCGAGATCGAGGACGACTGGATCGACGTGGGTCAGCGCGAACACCTGGCCCGGGCTGCTGGGAGGGAGCCGTGAGCCTCGAGGGTCGCAGCGTCATGGTCACGGGAGCCGACGGCTTCATCGGCAGCCACCTGGTGGAACGCCTTGTGTCGGACGGCGCTCGCGTTCGCGCCTTCTGTCTGTACAACTCGCAGGGCTCCCGAGGCTGGCTCGAGGACTCCCCGGCCGAAGTGAGGTCTTCGCTGGACGTCCGGCTCGGCGACATCCGGGACGCCCGCCTGGTCGAGGATGCCTGCGAAGGGGTCGACGTCGTCCTCCACCTCGCGGCGCTCATCGCGATCCCCTATTCGTACGTGGCGCCCCAGTCCTTCCTCGACACGAACGCGACGGGCACCCTGAACGTGCTCGAGGCGGCGCGACGCCATGGGGTCGCACGGGTCGTCCAGGCCTCGACGAGCGAGGTCTACGGGACTCCGGCGACTCTCCCGATCCGGGAGACGCACCCGCTCAATGCCCAGTCCCCCTACGCCGCCTCGAAGGTCGCGGCCGACCAGCTCGCGCTCTCCTACCACCGGAGCTTCGGCTTGCCGGTCACGGTGCTGCGCCCTTTCAACACCTACGGCCCACGTCAGTCCACTCGGGCCGTCCTTCCCACCATGCTCGTCCAGCTGCTCGCCGGCCGATCCGAGGTGCAGCTCGGCCGGACCGATCCGCGTCGCGACCTGACCTTCGTCTCGGATACGGTGGACGGCTTCGTGCGCGCCGCTTCGACCCCCGGCATCGAGGGCGAGACCATCCAGCTCGGGACGGGACACAGCCTCTCGATCGCGGAGCTCTTCGAGGCGGCCTGCCGGGCGCTCGCAGTGAGCGCCGAGATCCGGCAGGACCCTCGGCGCCTGCGACCGGCGGCGAGCGAGGTGATGGTCCTGGAGGCCGACCCGTCCCTCGCCCTCGAGCGACTCGGGTGGCGAGCCGGGGTCTCTATCGAGGACGGCCTCCGCGCCACCGCCAATTGGTTGCAGGAGCACCGGGCGCGCTACCCGGAGGAGTTCCTGCATGTCTGATCTCCCGCGGATTCCCCTTTCGGAGCCCTGCCTGGTGGGAAACGCGCTAGCCTATCTCGAAGAGTGCCTCAGCACGAACTACGTGTCCTCGGTCGGACCCTTCGTCGAGCGCTTCGAGGAGGCATTCGCGGCCTACGTGGGCAGCCGCCACGCGGTCGCGTGCTCCAGCGGGACCGCCGCCCTCCACGTCGCGATGCGGCTGCTCGGGATCGGTCACGGCGACGAGGTCTTCGTACCGACGCTGACCTTCATCGCCTCGGCGAACCCCGTTTGGTACGAGCGTGGCTCGGTCGTTCTAGTGGACTCCGAGGCCGAGACCTGGAACCTGGACCCGAACCTGGTCGCGGAGGAGCTGGACCGCCGCGCTCGCGCCGGCCGGCGACAGCCCGCTGCGGTCGAGATCGTTCACATCCTCGGCCACCCGGCGCGGATCGGCACGGCGGTCGAGGCGTGCGCGCGTCACGGAGTGCCCGTGATCGAGGACGCCGCGGAGGCGCTCGGTGCCCGTTTCACCGACGGGCCCTGCTCGGGACGTCACGTGGGGACGATCGGGCGGATGGGCTGCTTCTCCTTCAACGGCAACAAGATCATCACCAGCGGCGGGGGCGGCATGATCGTCACCGACGAGCCCGCGCTCGCGCGTCGCGCCCGGCACCTCACGACCCAGGCCCGGCTACCGGGCCTGGAGTACCTTCACGACGAGGTCGGCTACAACTACAGGCTCACCAACGTGGCGGCCGCGCTCGGGCTGGCCCAGCTCGAGCAGCTCCCGCACTTCCTCGAGCGGAAGCGGGCGATCGCCCGAGGCTACGACGATGCGTTCCAGCGGGACGCCGGCATCACCCTGCCGCCGCGGGCCGCCTGGGCCGCACCCTCGATGTGGCTCTACTCGGTCGGCGTCGACGCGCCCGTGTGGGGCCGTGGGCGGCCCGAGGTGCTGGAAAGGGTGCGCGCCGATGGTGTCGAGGCGAGGCCGATCTGGTCCCCCCTTCACACCATGAGCGTGTACCGCGGGGCACCGCTGCTCGGGAGCGGGGGCGTTGCCGAGCAACTCGCCGCCCGCGTGCTCAGTCTCCCGAGCTCCGTCGGCCTGAGTGCCGAGGATCAGGGCCGGGTGGTCACGGCGCTTCGCAGCACCTCGCGAGCCAGCGTGGAGGCCGGGTCGTGACCGAACTCCAATGAGCGAAGGGGACCCGCCCGCGAGGCGAGTTCTCCTGGCGGCGCACATCAGCACGCACCTCACGGAGCTGTCGAGGGTTGCCGATCTGCTCGCGGCCAACGGTCGCTTCGAGCCGCTGCTGTGGATCGCCCGGCCCTTCGACGCGTGGGAAGCTCGCGCTGCGGCGTTCGTGGAGAGGGGGGTTCTCTGCATCGGCCCCAACGGCGAGCCGATAGCTGCGGAGCCCGAGCGCGCGGGGGCAGCTGACCAGGGCTCGACCCCTCGCCCCGCCTGGCGAGTGGTCGTGCGCCGGATCCTCGAGGCCCTGCCGGCACGGCTCGGGCACGCGCTCGTGTCCCTGATGCTGAGGGCGAGGACGGAGCTCCAGATTCCGGCATTCGCGCTCGAGCTGAAGCGGGGCCTGAGACAGATCGGGGCCGCGCGGCGACTCCTGAAGCGCTACCGCCCCCGGCTCGTGATCCTCGCCGAGGACAGCGTGGAGTACGGCACGGCGGCCCTGATTCGTGCCGGTCACGAGGCCGGGATCGCCAGCCTGATCGTGCCCTTCACGATCGTGACGGCGTTCGAGCCTGCCGAGGCGTACTTCTCGTCGCGCGCCCATCAGCTGCGCGGCTTCTGGAATCGCGTCCTGGCGCGCCTCAGCCCGCGCTGGGTCTTCGCCCACCGCGGGCGGCGGCTGCTGCGGCTTCCCGCAGGACGGGCTGTCGCCCAGGAGATCCTGGGGCTCGCGCCTCCCCGTCCGTGGGCTCTCAACAGCGGTGCAGTCGACGCGATCGCGGTGGAGAGCCAGGCGATGTACCGCCACTACCTCGGCGAGGGACTGCCCGCTGCAGTTCTCGAGCTGACCGGAAGCCTGGCGGACGACGTCCTGGCCAGGCGCCTGGACGATCGCGAAGGGGCGCGGCGACGTCTCGAGGCCGAGCTGAGCCTCCCTGCGGGCCGGCCTCTGGTTGTCTGCGCTCTTCCGACCGACCAGCTGGGGAGCCGTCGGCCCGAGTGCGACTTCGCCTCGTACCCGGAGCTCCTGGGGTTCGTTATCGGGGTCCTGGCGAATCTCGGAGAGTGCAGCTGTGTCGGCGTGCTCCACCCGAGGGCGAGCCTGCCCGGGAACCTGACTTGCGGAGCCCCTGGCGTCCCGATCGTGCGCCACGATACGGCGAGCCTGGTTCCTCTCTGCGACGTCTTCGTCGCGAGCGCTTCGGCGACGATCCGTTGGGCGCTCGCGTGCGGCGTTCCCGCGCTGGACTACGACGTCTACCGATACCGGTACGGCGACTACGCTGCCGCGGGCGGCGTCGTCACCGTCGAAGGGCGGGAGGAGTTCCGCGCCGGCCTGCTGCGCCTCGTGGAAGACGTCGCGCGAGGAGCCCGAGTGGCGGCCCGCGCCCGCGAGGAGCGCACCGCATGGGGATTCCTGGACGGCCAGTCGGGGGTGCGCGTGACCGCCCTGCTGGAGCGCCTCAGCGCGGAGGGGCGCCGGGAGCCGGGCCAGAGCGGAGCCTGACGCGGGCGGGGAAGTGCGCGCGCGACGCAAGCGTCGAGCTCACGCCCGGGTTGGCCAGGAACAGGCGCCCCAACGACACGAGGTCGGTTCGGCCCTCGCCGATCGCGGCGCCGCGCGGGCCCGATCGTAGTCCCTGTTGACGATCAGGGTGCGGGAGAGGCCGCTCAGGGAAGGACGCGATACACGTGGAACCGCCACGAGTCGGCGTAGGCGAGCTCCAGCCCGGCGCGAGCCGCCAGCTCCTCGGGCGACGCCACGCCCCTGGCGGCGAAGTCTCCCGGGGCGGCGAACACGTAGTCGACGCCGTAGTCCGCGACCCACTCGGGGAGCGGGCGGCTGGCGAGCAGAAGCCGCTCCGCCCGCACGCGCCGTGCCTCGTCCGGCGGCTCTGCGACCTCCGGCCAGCGCAGTACCCGGCGTCCGGTGCGGACGACCAGCTGCGGCGTATAGGCCGGGCTCGCCAGGAGCACGGACCCGGGGGAGGTCTCGGAGGCGATCCAGCTCGCGCTCGCCTCGATGCTCGAGGACACCGGCGTCAGGCTCTGGGCTGCGACCGGGTCGAGCCCCGCCGGATCCCACCACGCGAGAAAGGAGCCCGGAAGGGTGACAGCCAGCAGCCCCGCCAGCCCGAGGGGCCTCGCCGCCAGGCGCGCCCGGGACAGCGGCCGCAGCGTGAGGAGCTGTGCGCCGACCCCGTCCGCCAGCGACGAGAGCGGGCCCGTGGCCGCCAGGAGCAGGCCGAAACGGAACAGCGCGAGGCTCCCCCAGGAGTCGACCGCCGCGCCGGCCGCGGCTCCGAGGGAGAGGGCACCGCCGGTCAGCACGAGGGCGAGCGCGGCACGATCGGGACGCCGCCACAGTCCCAGGGCGCCTAGCGGAAGCCAGAGCCCCTGGTCCAGAGTCATCGCCCGGAACGCCTCGGTCGGCGTCAACGGAGCGGTCCCCGGCGCCGCGCTCCAGCCACAGAGCAGGCCGGCCGCGAGCAGGACCCCGGCCGGTCGGCCGGCGAGCAGGCGCACGGCTCCCAGGGCCATCGCGAGCAGCGCCACGAGCAGCAGGGCCGTGCCGGGGCGATCCCACAGCCCGGGCACGAAACCGCGACCCCGGGCCGCCTCGAGTGCTCCGGTGCTGAAGGCCAGGATCAGGCCGGCTCCCAGCCGTCCCCGCTCGCCTCCCGACCACAGGCTGCCGACTGCGAGGGCCAGCAACGGCAGCACGGTGACAGCGAGCGCGGTGGGAAGCACCTGGACCAGGCTCCGCGGCAGCCCCCAGGCCGCGAGCGCCTGCCAGCCCAGATGGGCCGCGGCCTCCCCGATCACCGGAGAGGCGCCCACGACCCCCGAGGCCGACGCCACCGCGATCTCCGCCGCGCGCTGAGTGGCCCCGGCCTCGGCGAAGACGCCGAACGGACGCTGCAGCGCGAGGCACCAGAAGCCGATGGCGAGCATGCTGAAGAGGGCGCCCGCGACGAGACTGGCGGCGCGCCGTTCGAGGGCCACCTCCACGACCCAGAGCAGGCCGGCCATCAACAGGAGGTAGCGAAAGGCCGCCACGTCCAGCACCGCGTCCGGGCTCCCGCCAGGGAGCCCGAGCCATGCGGACAGGGAGGGGATCACTCGCTGCCGCCCTGGAGCCGAAACACGGCGAGATAGTCCCGCGGCGTACGGTGCTCGAAGATCAGCTTCATGTGGTCGCGGGCGGCGAGCCGCTCGATCGACAGACCGGGGTACCTCTCCAGGGTGGCTCGGTTCACCACGGCCAGCCGCACGTTCCAGCGCGCGGCGTCGCGAAGGAGCGCCTCCCCGTCGTCACCCGCGAGAAGGCGGTCCGTGAAGTCCATCCGCGAGGGGTGGTCCGCCGGGACGTGCATCCCGAGGTAGAGCCCACGCCGACCGGTGAGCGCGGCGACCCACCGGAGCAACTGCGGGTCGCCGGCGCAGACGTCCGAGGGCCGGCTCTCCCTCGAGATGGCTGCGCCCATGCCGGCCAGCTCGGTCGAGATCGGCTCCAACGAGTCCGGGAAGTAGGCGTCCATGCGCAGCGGGTCCCACCAGCTGGGGAGAGCGGAAGGGAGAACCAGCAGCGCGATCAGAACCGCCCGGGCCGCCGGATCGAGGCTCGGTCTCCCGAGAGCGGCCGCGACCCGGGCGCCCAGCTCCCACGCACCGAGCCCGGCCGCCGCACCGGTGACGAAGCGGACCCAGTAGTAGATCTCGTCCTTCTCCCGAGCGAGTCCCACCGCACCAAGGAGCGGGTAGGCCGCCCAGACCAGGAGGGCGCCCGCCACCAGGGCGAAGAGCAAGCGTCCGAGGCGGTCGCCGCGCCGACGGGCCGTCCAGGCTCCCCACATGCCGAGCAGGAAGATCGGGCAATGCCGGAGCGTGGCCTCGAGCAGGTGCGGCGACCACACCGGGATCGTCATGTTGGCGCTCGGGACGAGAAACGGGTAGCCCACGAGGAGCATCACGAGGTACGGGCTCACCACCGCCAGGTTGACCGCCAGCACGGCCCCGACGTCGAGGACGTCGCGCCTGGCCTCTTCGCGGCGCTCCACGACCGACAGGACCGCGAACACGACCAGGCTGACCGACACGTAGGCCATGTGGAGCACGAAGACCCAGCCCATCAGGTGCAGCAGCGCGCCGGTGGCGATCCGGTGCGTCCAGCTCCGGACGCGCACGAAGCTCCACACCAGCCACGGCAGCAGCACGAGCCCGAGCGCGTGGTTCGGCTTGAGCAGGAACGTGAGCGCCCAGGGCACTCGGTACGTGCCCAGGTGCTCGAGGGGCGCCGACGAAAGAAGCGTCGCGAAGCCCGCGGCGAGAGCGCGCGCCCATGGCGAGAGCTGCGGAGATCCGGGAGGCGGGCGCAGGCCGTGGTGGAGCGAAAGCGCGAAGCCCACCGCGGTGGCCAACGACAGGAACGGGTAGAGCGCGAGCACACAGTCGATGCTCCAGCCGCCGAGCGCGGCCACGAGCAGTCCCCAGAACGGCTCGAAGTGCAGGTGCCCCACCTGCGAGGTGTGAAGCGGAGTGTGGCCCGCTGCGACCACCTGTACCAGGCCCAGCTGCAGCAACCGGTCGTGTCCGCTGCTCAGCGCGTAGAGCTGCCGCAACGGGAAGTTCGTCACGGCCCAGACCCAGGCGTTCGCCAGCACCACGCCGGCCAGCAGCCAGCCGGGGCGCCGCAGGCGATGGACGACGAGCAGCCAGCCGAGAGCCAGCACCGGGAAGAGCGCGCTCGCGGTCTGCACGAACGACTCGGCGTCGAGCCCCGAGACGTCGATCCCGAAGGCGTTCACGCCTTCATACCGAGCGGGCGTCGAGCCACAGCTCCGCCACCACGAGCGAGAGGAGCTGGCGCGACAGGTCGGCTCGGCCGGTCAGGTGCGCGCCCAGCAGGCGCTCGACGGCCTCCGGTCGGAGGATCCCGCGGCGGCGGGTCCGCGACGGTGAGAGCACGTCCTGGAGCTGCTCGCGCAGGCTGCCGCGGAACCACGCCCCGAGGGGAACGTCGAACCCGTGCTTGGGCCGTCGCGCCGCCGCGGGGAGGTCGCGACGCAGGGAGTGCCGCAGCAGGAGCTTCCCCTCTCCCGAGCGCAGCTTGTGGGATCCGGGCTGGACGAGCGCCCACTCCAGCAGGCCCCGGTCGAGAAAGGGTACCCGGGCCTCGAGACCGACCGCCATCGTGGCGCGGTCCACCTTCGTCAGCATCTCGTCCACGAGGGTGGTGGCCAGGTCGACGCGCAGGCGCCGATTCACCGGATCCGGGTCGACGGCCGCGAGGACAGCCCTGCGCACCGGGTGGTCTTCCCACGACCGCGCCGCGAGCGGGGCGAGGTCCGGGGCGAGCAGGGCCTGCATCTCCTCCGGGGTGAAGGCGGAGACGATCTCCGCGTAGCGCGCGTCGGGGCGGCCGAAACGGCGCAGCCGGGCCGTGAGCTGCTCCGCGAGACCCGGGCCGGCCTTCGCCCCGCGCCAGCTCCTCACCCAGGTCATCCCGAGGCCGCGCAGCAGCGAGCCGGGCCGGGCGCCCGGCCCCCACTCCGGCTCGTGGCGCCAGGGGTAGCCCGCCAGCGTCTCGTCGGCTCCGTCGCCCGTGAGCACGACCTTGACCCGCTCCCGGGCGAAGCGCGCCAGCTCGTGGAGCGCGAACGCCGAGGAGATCGCGAAGGGCTCGCCGAGGCGCGCCAGGAAGCCGGTGAGCCCCAGCGCCGAGTCGGGTCCCAGCTCCAGCTCGTGGTGGGTGGTGCCCAGGGCGTCGGCGACCTGCCGCGCCGCGGGGCCCTCGTCGAACCCGGCCGGCCCGGAGAAGCGTACCGAGAAGGTCTGCAGCGGCTCGGCGACGTGGCGGCGCGCCGCCCGGACCACGGCGGTGGAGTCGAGCCCGCCGCTCAGGAAGCAGCCCACCGGCACGTCGGCGACGAGATGGGTGGCCACCGCCGCCTCCAGGCGCTCGGCGAGGCCGGCCGCGGCCGCCTCCAACGACTCGGGCCTGGTCTCCCGGGGCCCGGGTGGCGACCAGTAGCGCCGGGTGCGGACGCTCCCGCCCTCGGCCACGAGCAGCTCCCCGGGAGCCAGCTTGTGGTGTCCCTCGAGGATCACCCGGTCCCCGGGGACGCTGGACTGGTACAGGTACTGGACCAGCGAGACGGTGTCGAGCCGGCGGGGTACCCACTCGAGGGCGAGCAGGGCGTCGAGCTCCGAGGCGAACGCGAGCCGCTCGCCGGCGCGGACGTAGTGGAGCGGCTTGATACCGAGCCGGTCCCGGGCCAGGAGCAGGCGCCGGCGGCGCGCGTCCCAGAGGGCGAACGCGAACATTCCGTCGATGTCCTCGACCATCTCCTCGCCGCGCTCCTCGTACAGGTGGACGAGGATCTCGGTGTCGGTCCGGGAGCGGAAACGGTGCCCGAGGGACTCGAGCCGCTCGCGCAGCGGCGCGAAGCCGTAGAGCTGGCCGTTGTAGGCCACGACGACGCTGCCATCCTCGTTGGCGAGGGGCTGGCGACCGGCCGGGCTGGGATCGAGGATCGCCAGGCGGCGGTGGACGAGGGCCACGGGCCCCTCGGCGTAGAACCCTTCGTCGTCGGGGCCGCGATGAGCCAGGGCGGCCGCCATGGCGCGCAGCTCTGTCGGCTCGAGGGGGCGGTCGGGCGTCAGGGCTCCTGCCAGGCCGCACATCCGACGGATTCTGGGCGGCGCGGGGCAGAGCGTCAACGCGCCGTCGGGGCCCGGGTCTGGAGCATCCGCCACTGCCAGTCCGCCAGGTCCACGCACTCGTCGAGCATGCGCGCGCGTCGTGCCCGCCACTCCTCCAGGGTCCGGTCCAGGTCGGCGAGCCAGCCTCGGACGGTCGCCAGCAGCTCGACGCCCTGCTCGGGGAGGAAGCCCCGGGTGAGCCCGTAGCGGTGCTCCAGCTCCTCCAGAACGCTGATCCGGCCGACGAAGCTGTTGCAGCGAATCGAGGGAACGCCGAGCACTGCGGCCTCGGCGGCCATGGTCTGGCTGTCCCCCACGTAGAGCGCGGCGGTGGCCAGGACGTCGTGGAGCCTGTCGGGGGGGAGCGGGAACCTCAGCGGCTCGAACTCCGGCAGCAACGTCCCCTCCGAGGTGATCAGGACGCGGCCGCGAGCGGCCAGGTTCCGCACCAGCTCCCGGACCACGTCGAGCGGGAGGCCGCGGGCTCGCGCGTCGTGATGGCCACGCAGGGCGACCAGGCGCAGCACGAAGTGCGGGCGCTCCGGGACCAGCCCGAGCTGGGCCAGGACGGAGGCCCTCGGCGCGAAGCTCGCCGGGTGCAGGTAGGCCAGCTCGTGATAGCCCTGATAGGTCAGGTGGCCGGGGCCGAGCCGCTCGTGGGCCAGGGCCGCGGGCGTGACCGGGAAGTCGCACAGCGGGTAGCTGATCGCCGCGAAGAGCGGAGTGATGTGGGAATCGTCCTCGTTGAAGACGAAGGACGGGCGGCGCAGCAGGCGCCCGATGGGACCGACGCTGACCGATGTGCCGACCAGGGCGTCGGGACGGAAGCGCTGCGCGATCCGCAGGACCCTCCAGGTCCGAACCGCCAGCTCCCCGGCCAGGCCCAGGTAGCCGCCCCGCCAGGGCCCGCTCACGGAGACGTGGGGAAGGCGATACGCGCGGCACAGCTCCAGGGTCACGTCCTTGTCCCGCGCGGCCACGGTCGCGGCACCCCCTTCGGCGAGGACGCGATGCACCAGGTTGCGGAACAGGTGAACGTGAGCCGGATGGGCCACGTCGACCAGCAGCCGGAGGCCGCTCATCGACAGCCGGAGGCTGGCGGATGGACTATCCGCCTCACGCGCGACCTGCACCCCAGGTTGGTCCGGCGTTCCTGGTATCGGATAATGACCGCTGCTCGTGTGCAGGGACGGCCGGCCGGGCCCGCCCCGTAGGATCCGCAACGCATTCTAAGTCGTCCCGCTCTCATCGAGGATGCAGAGGGGAGGCGCCACACCGGCCAGGAGAGACCCGTGAGCGACGATGCCGGGCGGGCGCGCAGCTACTTCGATCGCCTCGCCCCCGAGTACGACCGGGCGTTCCGGCGCCAGGCCCGCACGCCGCTGAACGCCCTCGTCAACCGCGCCTTCCGCAGCGCGACCTTCGAGGAGCGCATGCGACTCTTCGAGGGCCGCTTCGCCGCGCGGGGCCTCCAGGGGAAGCGCGTACTCGACCTGGGCTGCGGCAGCGGCCAGGTGTCGCTCCTCGCAGCGGCGCTGGAAGCGCATGTCCACGCCGTCGACATCTCCCCCCGCATGCTGGAGATCGCCCGGGACAGCGCCCGCCGGGCGGGCCTCGAGACGATCTCCTTCGAGGAAGGCGACGTGATGACGGCGGAGCTGCCCCCGGCCGACCTGGTGCTGCTGGTGGGCGTGGTCGAGTACTACGCCGACTACGAGGGCCTGATCGCCCGGTCCGCTGCCGCGGCGCGGGAGGCGCTCGTGGTCTGCCACACGACCCGGGTCCCCTACCGCATGCTGCTGCGCAAGCTGCTGTTCCGGCTCGAGGGCTCGAGCGTCTACTTCCACCCGATGGACGACCTGGTGAGGGCCGCGGAAGCGGCCGGGCTGCGCCTCACGGAGCGGATCGACCGGCACGCCTTCAGCATCCTCGAGCTGGAACGGCGTGGCTGAGCGCTGGGCCGTCCTGTCCGTCGACCTCGACGAGTGGTACCACTGCCGCTGGGCCACCGGGTCGCCCCGGTCGCGCTGGCGGAGCACCGCTGACTTCTTCCGGGAGCACTACCGGAGCGAGCGGCCGGCGGGTGAGCTCCTGGAGCCGGCGCGTCGGGTCCTGGACGTCTTCGACCGGCTCGGCGTCAAGGGCACGTTCTTCGTGCTCGGCGAGGTGGCGAGGTACTACCCGGACCTCGTGCGCGAGATCGACGCCCGAGGCCACGAGGTGGGCTGCCACGGCGATCATCACGTCGACATCGACCTGATCGGGCGCGACGGGTTCCGAGCCGAGATCGCCCGGGCCGTGGAGAGCCTGCAGCCGCTGGTTTCGCGACCCCTGCGGGGCTACCGAGCGCCGAATCTCCTGCTCCAGGACTGGATGCTGCCGGTGCTGCGGGAGCACGGGTTCCGCTACGACGCCTCGGTGTGCACGGCGCGGAGCCTGCTCGGGAAGGACTTCGGCCACCGCCACCTCGCGGTGAACCCCTATCGTCTCCGGGACGCTTTCTCCCGGCCCGAGCCCTCCGGGGACTTCGCCGAGATCCCCCACCCGGTCTTCCCCGGCCTGCGCCTGCCGGCGGCGACGGGAATCATGACCCGCGTCGCGGGGCGCCACTACACCCTGGTCGCGCTCCGCAGCGCCCTCGCCAGCGGCGACGCCCAGTACTACTTCCACCCCTACGAGCTGGGCCCGAGGCCCGACGTCTCCCTCTCGCTCCGCCAGCGTCTGTTCCTGCGCCGCCTCGGCCCCTGGATGGAGCGCTCCGTCGAGGTGATCGGCCGCCGCCTCCAGGCCTGGCAGGTCCGACTCGTCGGCGCCGGGGAGCTGGCCGAGGCGGTGCTCGCCGGGAGGCGATGAGCGAGCCGGGGTGGGGGCGGACGCCGTGAGACCATAGCCGCGCGCGGACATGTGTGGCATCGCCGGCATCGTCTCCCAGGACCACCGACTGCTGGCACCGCTCCGCAGCATGACGGAGGCGCTCCGCCACAGGGGGCCCGACGACGAGGGCTACCTGCTCGCGGAGACCGCCAGTGGCCGCGCGGAGAGCTGGGGAGGGCCGGACACCCCCGCTTCCCTGTCGCTGCCGATCCTGCCGGTTGAGCTGCCGGCGTGGGGCCGGGTCGGGCTCTCCCATCGCCGGCTGGCGATCCAGGACCTCAGCCCGCTCGGCCACGGACCGATGGGCTCCGCCGACGGGCGGCTCTGGCTGACCTACAACGGGGAGGTCTACGACTTCCACGAGCGGGCCGCCGAGCTCAGGAGCCTCGGCCACACGTTTCGCTCCCGGGGCGACACGGAGGTCGTCCTCGAGGCCTGGCGGCGCTGGGGTGAAGACTGCCTGCCGCGCTTCAACGGCATGTGGGCCTTCGCCGTCTACGACGCCGAGCGCGGCCTGCTGTGGTGCGCGCGGGACCGCTTCGGGATCAAGCCGCTCTACTACTATCGCGACCAGCGCCTGTTCGCGTTCGCCTCGGAGATCAAGGCGCTGCTCGCGCATCCGGCCGTGCCGCGCCGGATCGACGACGAGAGCCTGGGCGGCTTCCTGCTCCGCGGCGCCATCGACGAGGGCTCCGAGACGTTCTTCGAGGGCATCCGTGCACTGCCTCCCGGGCATCGGCTGCGGCTCGACCTGGGCTCGGGTCGGCTCGACGTGGAGCGCTGGTACGCACCGCCCCGGGACGAACTCGGCCCCGCCGACCCGGCGCAGCTCCGGGCCCTGCTCGAGGACTCGGTGCGGCTGCGGCTGCGCAGCGACGTGGACGTGGGGAGCTGCCTGAGCGGCGGGCTCGACTCCTCGACCCTGGTCTGCCTGACGGCACGCCTCCGCGACCGGCACGAGCCCCGGGCGCACCGGACGTTCAGCGTGGCGTATCCCGATCCGGAGCTGAGCGAGGCGGCCCACGTCGACGCCGTGGTGGCTCTCACGGGCGTCGAGGCGGCGCGCACCACGCCGACGGCCGAGCGGCTCGCGGAGGAGCTGGCGAGGCTCGCCTTCCACCAGGACGAGCCGTTCCCGTCGAGCGCCGTCTACTCCCAGTGGTGCGTGATGGCCCTCGCCGGCCAGGTGGGCATGAAGGTGCTGCTGGACGGCCAGGGCGCCGACGAGGTCCTGGGCGGGTACCACTACCACCACGGCCCGTACCTCGCCGAGGTGTGGGGCCGGGACGGCGTCGCGGCGGCGTGGGCCGCGGCGCGCGCGCTGAGCCGCGGGAGCGACCGGCCCCTGATCCAGCCCCTGGCTCTGATGGCCTACCATCTGCTGCCCCTGCCGATGCCGGTCCGCAGCCGCCTGCTGCGAGCCCGGGCGACCCAGCCCCGACTGCCCGGGGACCTGCTCATCCCCGAGCTGGCGGCCCGGGCGAACCAGCGCGCCGTCCACCGCCACGCCCCGCGCCGGAGCCTGCTGGAGGAGCGCCTCGCGGCGATCAGCCGAAGCAGCCTGCCGGCGCTGCTCCGCTACGAGGACCGCAACTCCATGGCGTTCTCGATCGAGGCGCGCCTGCCGTTCCTCGACTACCGCGTCGTCGAGTGGGGCCTGGCGCGCCCCTCCGCGCAGCTCATGGCGGGCGGGTTCACGAAGGCGCCGCTCCGGGAGGCGGTGGCCGGGCTCGTGCCCGACTCGATCCGCTGGCGCAGGGACAAGCTCGGGTTCGCCTCGCCGGAGCGCCGCTTCCTGACCGGGCTCGCGCCCCAGGTCAGGGGCTGGCTGGGAGCCGGCGCGCGCACGCGGGACTTCGTCGACCCTCGTCGTCTCGAAGCCTGGCTGCGACTGCCGGACGCCTCCCTGGCCGCTCGGCCCGGTCTGTGGCGCCTGCTCAGCACGGAGCTGTGGCTTCGTTCGGTCGTGGGCACGCTCGGTGCCGGCGCCCCGCCGAGCGCCCCGGGCGCGTGAAGGTCGCCTTCGTCGGCAACGGCCGCTCGGTCCACGTCCTCGGCCGCTGCGCCGCCCTCGCGCGCCACGTGGAGGCGAGGCTGTTCACGCTCGGGACGCCGTGGAGCGAGGTCGAGGCCGGCCCCGCGCTCTCGGTGGCTTCGCAGGCCCTGCCCCGCACACTCCCCGAGGCGCTGCGGGCGGGCCGCACGTTCCTGACCGCGATCGACGCCTGGCGCCCCGACGTCCTGCACGTGCACTACGCGGGAGGACGGCTGGGGGCGCTGGCTCTCCTGGCGGGCTGGCGTCCGTTGGTCCTCACGGTCATGGGAGGAGACGTTCTCCCGGAGCAGCACCCCGGGGGGAGGATGAGCTACTGGGCGCGCCGCACCACCCGGCGGCTGCTCGCGCGAGCCGACGCGATCCTCGCCAAGGCCGACGCCCTCCACGGCCCGATCGCCGCGCTCGGCGGGGATCCGCGCCGCGTGCACACGGTCCGCTGGGGAGTCGACCCGGGCCGCTTCCGCGAGTGCCGCGCCGCGGCCGATCGGCTGCGCGGGCGGCTCGGCCTCCGGCCCGACGACAAGGTGCTGCTCAGCCCGCGGGTCCTCGCGCCGCTCTACAACGTCGAGCTGCTCGTCGCTGCCATGCCGGCGGTCCTGGCGCGCCACCCGACGTCGGTGCTGCTCGTGACCGAGTACGGCTCCGACCCCGGCTACCGCGCCTCCCTGGAGGCGCTCGCCTCGGGGCTGGAGCTGGGCGACCGCGTCCGCTTCGTCGGCGCCTGGCCGGGCACCGAGATGGCGGCGCTCTACACCCTCGCCGAGGCCACGCTCTCCGTGCCGAGCTCCGACGGGCTGCCACAGTGCTTGTTCGAGTCCCTCGCCTGCGCCACGCCGATCGTGATGGGTCGCCTTCCGATCTACTCGGAGGTGGTGACGGACGGTGTCCACGCCCTGCTCGCCGATCTGCAGCCCGCGTCGATCGCGACGGCGACCTGTCGGCTGCTCGAGTCGCCGACGCTCCGGGCCAGGCTGGTGGAGGCGGGGCGCGCTCGTGTCTCCCGCATCGCCGAGCTGCCCGCGGAGGCCGAGCGGGTGGCGTCGCTCTACCGGGGGCTTTCGCCCGCTCGCCCGCCGCGGCCCCGCTGGAGCCCGGCGGCGCTGGTCGATGCGCTCGGCCTCGCGCTGTCGCGCTGAGCCGAAGCCGAGCTACTCGAGGTAGCCGAGCGCCCGCAGGTCCTGGAGCGCCCGCTCGTGGAGCTCCACCGCGTTGCCCGCGGCTTCGGCGGGCACGTACCAGACGCGGATCGTCGCGTCGTCCACGTCCAGGAGTCGTTGCACGACCTCGGGAGCCACCGTCGCGCTGGCGCTGTCGATCCGGGTCGAGGCCGCCGGGATCTCCCGGCCACCGAGGCGCACGTCCCCGGCGGGCACCGGTCGCCCGTCTACGGTCACGGAGACGGTGATGGGGGCGTCGCGGGGGTCGGTCTGGAGCACGAGGTGCCGGCGCGTGGCTCCGGCGACGAAGCCGAGCGTCACGCGCTCCCGTCGGGGGCCCAGCTCCATGACGTCCCCGGTCTCGATTCCGAAGCGGAATGCCTGAACGAGACTGCCCTCGACGCTCAGCGCAGCCAGAACCTCGGCCCCCTCGGGACCGCTCAGGGACACGTGGTATCCCTGCTGGCCGCTCAGGAGGAAGCGCTCCAAGGCGGGCCGCAGGGGTCGGGCCTCCTCCGGGACCTCGGGGAGGAGGTTCGCGCTCTCGCCAGGGTCGGCAGAGAGGTCGAAGAGCATCTCCGCGGCGTCCGGGACGAGCTGCTCGATGCGCTTGTAGCGCTCGCCGCGGACGGCGTAGGCGACCGTGCGGGGCGCCACCAGCTCGGCGTACACGAGGCGGGGCGCGCTCGCGACCTCGTCGAGACCCGAGAGGAGCCTCCGTCCCTGCATGGCACCCGGTACCGGGACTCCCACGGCGTCGAGAATGGTGGGCGCGAGGTCCAGGTTGCTGGCCAGCGCAGCTGATCTCTGCCCGGCGGAACGCGAACCGGGCAGCTTGACGATGCCCGGGATGTGCAGCAGGTCCTCGTAGAGCGTCTTTCCGTGACGGCTGGAGCCGTGCTCGCCGAACTCCTCGCCGTGGTCCGAGGTGACGAGGATCAGGGTGTCGTCGTAGAGATCGTGGGCCTTCAGCGCGGCGACGAGCTCGCCGATCTCGTCGTCGTTGTAGGCCAGCTCGCTGTCGTAGAGCTCCCGGTCGCGGTCCAGGCCCGTGCTCTGCTCGCTGACGAGGGTCCCGGCGAAGGGGGCCCTGGGCCGGTACTCGTAGTGGAGATCCAACGAGTGCAGGTAGAGGAAGAACCTCTCCTCGCGGCGGGCTTCGAGCCAGGGCAGCACCGCCTCGGTGATCTGGGCCGCGTCGGGCTCGATGGCGTTGACGTTGACCCCCACGACCTGGCGCTCCGTGTAGCTCCTGACGTCCACCCAGCGATCGAAGCCCTGACCGAAGCGGAACAGCCCCGGCTCGATCACCGGGTTGGCCACCCAGGCGAGAGTCTGGTACCCCGCGCCCTGGAGCACCTCTGCGAGGGTCGTATGCTCCAGAGGGAGCGCATCGTCCAGGGTGCGGGCCCGGTGAGCCGTGGGAAGCAGCGAGGTGAAGAGGCAGCCCGTGGACGGCTTGGTCCAGGGAGCGCAGGCAGACAGGTTCTCGAGGAGCACGCTCTCCTCGGCCAGCGCGTCCAGATGCGGGGTCGTGGGGCGCGGGTAGCCGTAGGCTCCCACGTGATCGGCGCGCAGGCAGTCGACGACGTAGAGCACGACGTTCGGTCGCGCCCCGAGGTCGCCCCCCGGCGGTGCGAGGGTGTGCGGATGACCGAGCATCACCGTGGCGGTCCCCTCCAGGTCCAGCTCGATGGTCCGGGGGCGCTGCCCGCCGCCCAGCTCGACGCTCCGATCCATCCATCCCCGCTCCGCGTTCCAACGCTCCTCGTGAACGGGCTCCCCGTCCACCCGCACTCTCACGAGGAGGTCGCTCTCGGGGGGCCGCACCGCCAGAGCGAAGCGGAAGCGGGTTGCGCCGGGCGAGGCGCGGAGCGCGAGCCGGGAAGGCGCCTGGAGGACCAGGGCTTCCCGGTGGTCCCCGTGTATGGAGGCGCTCCGCACCTCGACGGGCGCAGCCGTGGACGCCAGGGCGCCCAGGAACCGCCCCATCCCGTCCCGGTCCGGCGTGCGCAGGTCGAGATAGCGATCCGCGACCGCCAGCCCGCCGCTGCCCTCGCAGGCGGCCAGGGGGCCCATCAGCAACGGCAGCAGCCAGAGCCGATGGCGGAGCAGCCGCTGTGGGGCGCGCGAGTCCGGCGTCGACGCCCGAGTCAGGGTGGTCATGTCGATCCGATGTACTCATACATCAGATTCGGTCGGGAGGTCGAGGACGGCGACGTCCCGGTCCGCGATCCGGTCAGGGGCGGAGCTGCCCGAGGGCGGCGTGGATCTCGTCGATCTCCCGCTTCAAGCGGTCGACGGGGGCGCCGACGTAGCCCGCCGCCTCGAGGTCCGCCAGCTCGCGGGTCTTCGCGGCGAGCAGCTCCTCGAGTCGGGCGCGCTCGGCGCGCTGCCGCTCGTCGAGCTCGCGGCCCTCGGTCTCGGCGTCTCCGCGAGCGCGGCGCTCTCGCTCCCGCTCCGCGTCACGGTACGCCGCCTCTTCGCGGGTCCCTCGGGTCCGACGGCGCGCCTCCAGCTCGTCCCGGTGTGCCGCTCGCTCCCGCTCGCTGGCGTCCCGCCGGCGAGCCCGCTCCCGCTCGAGGTGGCGCCGCTCCTGCTCGACCCGTTCCCGCTCGGGGCCCTCGAGGGTCTCGAGCCAGGCGCGCTCCCGCTCCCGGCGCTCGGCCTCCAGCGATTCCAGAGCCTCCGCCATCTCCATCTCCAGCCGGCGACGGTCCCCGGAGGCCGCCTCGATCTGCTCGTGCACCACACGCAGCTCGTCGCCGAGCCGGTCGGCGGATTCCCGATCCCTCCCGTCCCGCTGCAGCTCGAGCTGGAGCTCTGCCGCTCTCATCTGGAGCGCGCCGACGCGGGCTGTGTGCTCGGCGCGAGCCTGCATGTGGCGCTGCTGAAGGGCGAGCTGGGCCTGACGGTGCTCCATCTGGGAGGAGACCCGGCGGGCCTCGGCCTCACGGTCGCTGCGCTCCAGCTCCCGCACGCGCTGCTCCATCCGGCTCAGCTCCAGGGACGCCGCGGCTTCGGCGTGGCGGCGCTCCAGCTCGAGGCGCTCCAGCTCGAGCTGCCGCAGCCGGCTCTCCAGCTCGATCCGCTCGCGCTCGTCGTCGCCGGTCGCGTCCGAGGAGCCCCGGAGTGGGACAGCGCGGCGGGGCTCGCTGGGAGCCGGGGCCGCATCCGGGCTCTCCTGCGCCCGGGGCAACGGCCGGGGCGCGCCAGGCGCGGGCGCAGCCTCGGCCGACGGGCGGGGCCGCGGTACCGGGACGGTGCTACGCTCGTCCTGCTCCGCCGCGCCTGGAAACACCGCGAGGGAGAGTGCCGCCAGCGCGAGCAGCGTATGTCGGGCGGGGCGGGACAGGTCGGATCGTCGTCGCATCATCAGGATCTCCTGGAAGCGCTGCTCGAGATCGCGAATCGGCGCCGCTCCCGTCGCACCCGCGGGGAGCGGAGGAGTGGGCCGTCGCGCCAGCAGCGACACGGTTTCGAGAAGGGCCTCGGCGTAGGCGCGGTTCGAGGCCGGGCGTGCGGCGAGGACGCGCTCGTCACAGGCGCGCTCCTCGGCCCGGCGCAGCGCGCGCCGGGCCCACCACGTGACCGGGAGCCACCAGAAGACGGCGGTCGCGGCCAGCTCGACGAGCCGCATCCAGTGATCCCTGCGGGCCACGTGGGCCAGCTCGTGAGCCAGGAGCAGCTCCCTCCCCTGGTCCGACAGCCGTCGGACCAGGCCCTCCGGCATCAGGAGCAGCAGCTCGCGGCCGTCGATCCACAGCATCGGGGGAACCGCCGCGTTCACCAGCCCCAGTCGGGGCAGCCGCGCAGGAGGGAGCCCGAGGTCGCGCGCCGCGCGGCGCGCGGCCGCGGCGAGGTCCCCCGTCGCGGGTCGGATCCCCCGGAGCAGCTCCCGGAAGCGCCGCGCCCGGTAGGCGGCGAGGGCGACCACCCAGAGACTCCCGGCGAGGGAGACAGCCAGCAGCGCCGGCGCCATGACCCGCGGGCGGACGGCATCCCCGGTCGGCCCGACGGCGAGCCGAGCCGACCCGACCGCCCCGGCATCCCGCACGGCGAGCGGGATCTCCGCGCTCAGGGGCGCCGGCACGGCGGTCGGGCTGAAGCGGGCGGGGACGAGCGGGATCGACAGTAGCGGCGGCGTGACGAGACGAACCAGCACCAGAGCCCACATCGCGTGCAGGATCGCCGGGCGCCGGACCCAGCGCCCCGCGAGCGCCGCCACCAGCGCCAGCAACGTCGCGACGACGGCCGAGGCTCCCATCCAGGCCGACAGCTGCGCCGCCGCGGCTTCCATCAGCGCCCCGAGCGCCGCCGCCGCGGCGCGCCTCCAGGGCTCGAGCGCTCGATGAGGCCGCGCAGCTCCTCCACCTCCCCCGACGAGAGGCCACCTGCGCTGACCAGATGCGTCAGCAGCGGCGTGAGGGACCCGTCGCAGAGCTGCTCGGCGGTGTCCCGGAGTCGCCGGGCCACCAGCTGCTCCCGGCTCACCGTGGCCCGGTAGAGGTTGACGCGCCCCTGCTGGCGCCGGGACACGCAGCCCTTGCCCCGGAGCCGGTCCAGGAGCTTCTGCACCGTGGCGTACTCGGAGGCCGCGCCTCCCGGGTAGAGCCTGTCCGCGATGACGCGTATCGGAGCCTCCTCGTGCTCCCAGAGCGCTCGCATGACTTCCAGCTCGGCGGCGGTGACGTCCCTGCGCAGAATGTTCTCAGACACTACGTCTGAATACTAAGACGCACCGTCTGATCTGTCAAGTCGACACCGGGCCGGGTCTCAGGCTCGGGCGCCGGCCGGGGCTGGAACGAGCCGCGCGTCGAGGGGCGTCGACGCGAGCATGCCGCAGGCCGCGTGGATGTCCGGGCCGCCCGAGTAGCGGCGCACGAAGCCGATTCCGGATTCCGCGAGCGCGCCCAGGAAGCGGCCGCGCTCGCCGTCGGTGGCGCGGCGGAAGCGGCCGGTGGGGTCGTTCACGTCGATCACCGAGAGCCGCACCCGGGCGCCTCGGAAGAGCCGGCCCAGCGCTCGGGCCTCCTCGGGCCCGTCGTTGACGCCTCCCATGAGCACCCAGGCGAGCTGCACCGGACCGCCGCGGCGCGCCGCGTGCCGGCGCGCCGCCTCCGCCAGCGCCTCCACGTCCCAGCGGGCGGCGAGCGGCACCAGCGCGTGGCGCTTCTCCTGGAAAGCGGAGGTCAGCGACAGGATCAGCCGGTAGGGGTGTCCCTCCTCGGTGTAGCGCTCGATCGCGGGCAGCACGCCCACCGTGGAGATGGTGATCCGATCGCCGCGGATGCGCGCCCCGTTCGGGTGGCGCAGCACCTCCGCCGCCCGGATCACCGCCTCGTAGTTCTGGAAGGGCTCGCCCTGGCCCTGGAACACGACCCCCGTGACCGGGCGGTCCGGGGAGTCGCGGCGCACCGCGAGCACCTGCTCGACGATCTCCCAGGCGTCGAGGCTGCGATCGAGGCCGATCCGGCCGGTCTCGCAGAACGCGCAGGCCAGCCCGCAACCCGCCTGGGAGGAGACGCACACGCTGTAGCGCGGCCGCTCCAGCGGGATCCGCACCGTCTCGAAGCGCGCCCCGTCGGGGGCTCGGAACAGGTACTTCACGAACGGGTCGACCCGGCTCGCCCGCCGGTCGACGAGCGCGAGCCGGTCGCGGCGCCCGCGCCCGAGAAGCGCCCGGGCCAGCTCCCGCGACAGCCCGCGCACGCCGTCGAGCGTATCCCCATCGTCGCCGACCAGCCGCTGCAGCGCTCGCCGCGCCGGCCCCGGCCCGAGGCCCGGCACGAGCGCCTGGAGCGACTCGGGAGTCTGGCCGCGCAGGTGGGGGCGGGCAGGCGCGGGGAGACCGTCGCCTCGCGTCAATCCGGCTCCTGGCCCGGGGCCTCGGCCGCCCAGAGCCAGCGCAACGTGTCCGGCAGGATCGCGCCGCCGTGCCTGCCGTCGTGCCCGCCGCTGCCCCGGACGAACTTGTAGTCGTAGCCCCGGAACTCCAGGGCCGAGGCCATCTGCAGGTTCGCGAGCCACCAGTTGCCGAACACGTTGTCGAGGTCGTTGCTGCCGTCCTGGAGGAAGACCTTGATGTCCCGCTTCGAGTCCCGGCGGATGAACGCCGGGTACTCGTGGCCGCCCCGGATGTTCGTGAAGCTGCCGATGTGGCTGACCACCTTGTGGAAGACGTCGGGACGCTGCCAGGCCGCGGTGAACGCACAGATCCCACCCGAGGACAGCCCGGCGATCGCCCGGAGCTTCCGGTCGTCGGCCAGGGTGTAGGACCTCTCCAGCTCGGGCATCAGCTCCTCGATCAGGAAAGAGGCGTAGCGCTCGCTGAGGTCGTCGTACTCGACGCTCCGGTTGCTGTTCCGGAACGGGCTCTCGGGTCGCTCGCCGCCCCGGTGTCCCGGATCGACGAACAGGCCGATCGTCACGGGCATCGCCCCCTGATGGATCAGGTTGTCGAAGACGATCGGCACGCGGAAGTCCCCGTCTTCCTTCACGTAGGCGTGCCCGTCCTGGAAGACCATGAGCGCGGCCGGGGTGTCGGCCCGGTACTGGGCCGGAACGTAGACGTAGTAGTCCCGGGTCGTCCCTGCGAAGACCTCGCCCTCCCACTCGTGCTTCGTGACTGTGCCGCGGGGAACCTCCGGCCGGCGTTCCGAGTCGGGCCCGTAGGCGGGCTCGTCGTCCTGCGCGGCCCCCGGGGCCGGGCCGGCGCCGCACACGAGCAGCGCCGCCAGGCCCGCCTCGAGGACTCTCCTCACCCCCCGCCCACCGCTCACGACTCGGAACGCTCGCCGATGCAGTAGAGGTGGCTGTCGGTCCGGATGAAGATCTGCCCCTCCGAGATCGCTGGCGAGGACAGCGTGTAGCCTCCGAGGTCGTTCTCGGCCAGCAGCTCGAAGGCCGCACCGGCCTTGACCACCGACGTGACGCCGTCCTCGGCGGTGGCGTAGATCTTCCCGTCCGCAAGCACGGGAGACGCGCTGAAGGTCCGGGCCCGGACCCGCTCGGGACCCCAGATCACCGCGCCGCTCTCCACGTCCAGGCAGAGCATCACGCCGTTGTCCCGGAGCAGGTAGAGCCTCTCGCCGTCGCTGACGGGCGAGGGGACATCCGGGCCCTCGTCGTTGGTCCAGACCCGCGCGGCCGCGTCGGCCCCCTGCCCGGCCTGGAGGCGGAACACCTGGAACGGCTTGACCCGGGTCGGCACCACGAGCAGGTCGTCCACCACGATCGGCGACGCGATCACCCGGTAGTTTCCCTCCTTTCCGGGGTTCATGCCGCCGGCGCGCCACAGCTCCTCCCCCGTCGCGGGGTCGTGTCCCGTCACGTAGTCGCCGCCGGTCACGACGATCTCGGTGCGGCCTCCGCGGCTCACAGGAAGCGGCGTGGTGTAGGAGTCGGGGGACTCGGCGGGGGCGTCGGTGGGCCGCTCCACGCGCCAGCGGGTCGAGCCGTCCGCGGGGTCCAGGGCAACGAGGTAGGACGGCTCGTCGGTCTTCATCCCGTGCAGCACCTGGACGTAGAGCTGCCCCTCGTAGAGCAGCGGCGACGAGGCGTAGCCCCAGTTCAGGCCGAACTCCCCGTAGTCCGCCTGGAGGTCCCGGGACCACAGCTCCGTCCCCTCGAAGTCGAAGGCCCTCACGATCCCCGTCCCGGTGAGGACGAAGACTTGCTTCCCGTCGGTCACGGGCGACGGCGAGGACATGTTGTGCTTGTAGAGCTGGAGGTTCCCCCCGCCCAGATCGCGCTTCCACAGCAGCGTCCCCGCCGCGCGATCCACGCACCAGAGGGCGAGCCGCTGGGCCTCAGGGTCCAGGTCACCGGTCTCCTGCCGCCCGAACCGGCCCTCGGCGCGCTCGCCGCCCGAGGCCGTGCTCAGGAAGATGCGGTCGCCCCAGATCACGGGCGTGGACCCGCTCCAGGTGGGGAGGGCCAGCTTCCACTTGACCCCCTCGGTGGTGCTCCACCTGGTGGGAAGGCCGGACTCGGCGCTGGAGCCGTCGCGCCGGGGACCGCGCCAGTGCGGCCAGTTCTCGGCGGAGACCTCCGCCACCGTCCACGTCGTCGCGACGAGCAGGCCGACCGCTATGCGCATTCCCCTCTCCCCGCCCCCTCCCGAAAGTCCCCCAAGGATAAACGCAATGGGGCCGGTTCGGACGCGGTCCGGCCAACGCGCCGACCCCGGGTTGCGGTAGATTCGGGCCGCGATGAAACGGATCGGCCTTCAGATCAGGGCCCAACCGGGCCCGGGGGTGCTGCACGACCTGACCGGGGTCCTGGCCCGGCACGAGGCGGACATCGAGGCCGTCGAGATCCTCTCCAACCATCCCCCGGAGAGCAGCCTGTACGTCGAGGTCAGGGTCCCCGGGGACCCCGAGGCGCTGCTCTCCGAGGCCCGGGGCCTGGAGCGGGTGCGGGCGGTGGAGCAGGTCGAGACCTTCCAGAAGGTCTTCGGGAAGCGCGTCATCATCATCGGCGGCGGAGCGCAGGTGGGACAGGTCGGGATCGGGGCCATC
>Ga0299906_10000336_pt1 | contig 45906 bp, 49 predicted proteins | sample RVTome_14_FD_200259 | JGI IMG/M metagenome (GOLD analysis project Ga0299906, IMG submission 200259) | Soil microbial communities from uranium-contaminated site in the Upper Colorado River Basin, Wyoming, United States - RVT145D125 (version 2) ... | reverse complement strand
TAAAAGGCGACGATATAGCTCAGCAGCCGAGGCACGATCAGGATGAGAATCCCGGCGATCAGCGATACCAGGGGACCCAGACCCAGGGTGATATTCATGGAGGTGTCCTTTCCTTGTGGAAGTTGATGAACGATGCATCCCAGCCTTTTCCTGACCATGCGCCAGGATGATGCGTTAACCCATGGACTTGCATCCGGTGATGAGAGAAACCTCACCACGCGTCGAACAGGATTTACGCGGAAAACGATACCGGCTCTGTACGGTCCCGAACATAGGATCGCTATCTTCCCGGTATGTACGATAACGCACAGAACGGCGTAACCGGCGGGAAGACAATTGCCCTGACGATGAAGGGCTAACGGCAGCGGTCTGCTGCGCTCACATCGTGGACGGCGAAACAACAAGGAGAAGCGACATGACAGTAGGAACGGTGCTCTTGATTATCCTGGTTCTGGCACTGCTGGGCGTGATTCCCACCTGGCCGCACAGCAGAGGCTGGGGTTATGGGCCCAGCGGCGGTATCGGGTTGGTACTGTTGATCGTTTTGATTTTGTTTCTACTGGGCAAGATTTAGCTTGCTGATTCGGTTTTATTACCGGAGCTTCCGTTGACGGAAAATTTCTTGGAGACGGCGTTCGGTGTCAGAGGGAGTCAATCTGGTATTCACATGAAGGACTTGCAATGAAACAACTCCAACGTTTTTCGATTTTATTCTCCGCCGTGCTGTTCGCGGCTGTTTTGGGTTGCGCGGGTACGCCGCAGCAGGAAAGCACGGGGGAATACATTGATGACACCGCTATCACGACGAAGGTAAAGGCGGCGATATTCAATGAGCCTTCGTTGAAATCGGCTGAGATCAGCGTCGAAACTTTCAAGGGCGCAGTTCAATTGAGCGGCTTCGTGACGTCCCAGGCGAATATCAACAAGGCGGTCGAGGTGGCGCGCGGCGTCGGCGGTGTGACGTCGGTCAAGAACGATATGCGGCTGAAGTAAGGATGGGCCGGGTGATTACGCAGGGAGTGCCCCGGCGCGGCGATAAGGCGGCTCGGGATGGGGCTGGGTTGCCGAAGCATCTGCTGCCACCCTTGCCGTATGACTATGCGGCGCTCGAGCCGCACATCGACGCGCGCACCATGACGCTGCATCACGACCAGCATCACGCATCGTACGTGGCGAACTTGAATTCGGCGCTGGAAAAATTCCCTGAATTGCACGAGCGCACGGCGTTGTGGCTGCTGCTCCACCTGGACAAGGTGCCGGAGGAAACGCGAACCGCTGTCCGCAACAACGCGGGAGGACATGTGAACCACAGTTTGTTCTGGCGGGTCATGTCTCCCACGGGGGGCGGCGCGCCGGCGGGTCCGCTTGCCGATGCGATCAGGCGCGCTTTTGGCAGCTTTGAACAGTTCAAGGTTCGATTTGCGGAAGCGGGCAGCAAGCTGTTCGGGTCCGGGTGGGTCTGGCTGGCGCGAGCGCAGCAGGATGGCGGCGCGCTCCAGGTGCTCACCACATCCGGTCACGACAATCCCCTGATGCAAGGCCACTTCCCTATTCTGGTCAACGATGTCTGGGAACATGCCTACTACCTGAAACATGAAAACCGGCGTGCCGATTATTTGAAGGACTGGTGGCCGGTTGTGAATTGGGAAGAGGTTGCCCGCCGGTTTGAGCGTTCCGATCATTCCGCCGAGCGGGACTGAGATGGTGCGGGCAGCGCTCTTCTCAGGGCGTGGACGTGATCCATGCTTCGGAGGCAGCTTCCGCAAGGAGCCTTGTATAGCCGAAAAGTGATTTAAGCAGTAGGCAGCGCGGAAATTTTTGGAGGTAGATGCAAATGAGCACCACAAAAATCATTGGAATGCTTTTGATCGTGGCAGGTGCCCTTGGATTGATCTACGGCGGCTTCAGTTACACCAAAGAGACCCACAGCACGAAGCTGGGCCCGATAGAGCTCAACGTCCAGGAGAAGGAAACCGTCGCAGTCCCGATCATTGTGAGCGCGGGAGCCATTGCACTCGGCGTGTTCCTGATCGTCGCAGGCCGGAACAAATAACCGACCGCCAACGGGGTGCAACCGGGCGCTGCCCGCCGATTCCCGGTTCGTGAACCCGCATTAATTGTCGCAACGATCGATGGTTCTCACGCCGAAACTGCCGGAGGAAATCATGTTTACCTTTCGAGTCTTCGCAGCAATATCGTTCTGTTTGTCGTTGGTGACGCTCAGCGGCTGCGAGACCACCACCACGGGCGGCGCGGTCGGCGCCCAGCGCTCTCAACTGATGCTCGTGTCCTCGGAGCAGCTGGATCAGATGGCCGCGCGAGCCTACGCCAAGTTACAGGCCGACGCGGCGAAAAAGGGCGCCCTCAATGTCAATCCGGCAATGACGCAGCGTGTGCGCGCGATTGCCAGCCGCATCATTCCGAAGACGGCGGTATTCCGCTCCGACGCGCCGGGCTGGAAATGGGAAGTGAACGTGATCAACAGCAACGAGCTCAACGCGTTCTGCATGCCCGGCGGCAAGATCATGTTCTATTCCGGGTTGATCAATCAACTGCGCCTGAGTGACGAGGAGATCGCGATCGTGATGGGGCACGAGATTTCACACGCGCTGCGCGAGCACTCCCGCGAGCAGGTGTCGCAGGCAATAGCTGCGCAGACCGCGATCGGCGTCGGTGCCGCGCTGTTCGGCCTCGGCGAGGGTTCGGCCGATCTGGCCAATGCCGGTTACGAGGCCTTGATCGCGACCCGGTTCAGCCGCGTCGACGAAACCGAAGCCGACCGTATCGGTCTGGAACTCGCGGCTCGCGCCGGCTACGACCCGCGCGCCGGAATCACGTTGTGGCAGAAAATGATCAACGCAAAGAGCGGCGGGAATCCGCCCGAGTTCCTGAGCAGCCATCCGGCAGATTCATCCCGGATCCAGGAGATCCAGTCGCTGTTGCCGACCGTCATGCCGCTCTACGCGGCAAGTGGGCGCCGCTGACCATGAAGTTGCACCGGGCATGGACTGCGAGTCGTTGAGGGTTCCTGAAACGGGATCGGCCTCAATGCACAAACTGTGGGTTACGGGCCTTGCGGCGTCCATCGGACTTGCCGGATGGACAAACCTGGCGGTTGCGGATCTGTTCTCCGCGAAGGGCCCTGTCATTGCGATACTCGCCGGTGACCTGTTCCTGGGTGAAGCCGAAGGCCATCTCGGTGGAGCAGGAACGCTAGCTATACGGTCGCAACAGAACGCTGCTGTTTCCTGCCTTGGTCAGTTCACCGCCAGCGCTGCGCTTGGCGGTTCAGGACAAATACAATGCAGTGACGGCGCCACCGGCACATTTCATTTTCAGCGTCTGAGCGTGATGCGCGGGTACGGTGCTGGCAGTTCCAGTCGCGGCTCGATGAGTTTTACCTATGGGCTCACCGCTGTTGAATCCGAGTCCTATTTGAAATTGCCTCCGGGCAAGATGCTCGCGGACAGCGGAAACAAGCTGGAGCTGGTCGACATCTCGCCGCCACGGGCGGTCGCGCAGGCGCAGGACGTCGCCCCGGACGTGCTGCTGAAGGGGGTCACTTCGGAGGTGATCGCCATCATAAAGCAGGACGGGGGCATCCAAGACGGTAACCCCACGAAGGTCGCCGAGCTGGTCGAAACCCGTGTCCTGCCGCATTTCGACTTCGCTCGCATGACGCAGATCGCCATGGGGCGCAACTGGCGTCTGGCTACACCCGAGCAGCAGAAGGCGCTTACCACGGAGTTCAAGACATTGCTGGTGCGCACCTATTCCACCGCGCTGTCGAGCTATCGCGATCAGGCGATCGAGTACCGGCCGCTGCGCGCTGCGCCCGGAGCTACCGCGGTCACGGTCAAGTCCGAAGTGAAGCAGCCCGGGGCGCAGCGGATGACCGTCGACTACGAAATGGAGAAGACTCCCGCGGGGTGGAAGGTCTACGACATCAAGATCGCCGGTCTAAGCCTGGTTTCCACTTATCGCGGGGGTTTCTCCAGCAGAGTGCGCGATGACGGGATCGAGGGTCTCATCAAGTCGCTCTCGGACAAGAACCGGCAGGGCGGATTCAAAACGGTGAACAGCGAACGGTACTGAGCGCGAATCAGGGAGACAACCATGATGGAACAGACGGTGGATGAATTCAGCCGGAGCAAAAGCGAGGTGGCAGGGGATATCAAAACGGTCATCACCGATAGAGCCTCGTACCTGCCGCTGTTGATCACAAGCATTGCAGTAATGCTGTTCAGTACCGCCGGACTTGCGCGCATGATGGGTTGGGGCCCGAATTCGACCGACGATTCCGGTGGCATCCCGGCGCTCGATCCGGCGGCGCTTGTGTCAACGCCGAGCGAGGCTCGTGCCAGGCCGCGGTGCCCCGAATGCGGCGTGATTGTGTCGATCCGGGAGATCGAAAAGCGCGACGAAGACTCCGGTGCCGGAGCAGCAGGCGGAGTGACGGCCGGCAACCGGAATGAGGCACAAGTGAAATCGACCAAGCGCTACGAAATCGTTGTCCGCATGGCCGACGGATCGAGCCGCGTGATCCCTGAGGCAAACCCGGCGAGATGGCGGAGGGGGGAGCGCCTGATAGTCATCGACGGCGCGCGCCCGTCGAACAGATGATCAAGTCGAATCGCTCAAGCCCGCTGGCGAGCTGCCTGGACGCTGACAACGGAGGCAATATCGGCAGTTGCCCTGTGCGCGCCAGCGCACAGTGAAGACCCCGGGACAAGGGGACAATTGCCGTAGTAATTGTCGAACCACTGTTTTATCACCGAAGTTTGAGAATGAGGTATTCCAATGAAAACGATGCATAGATTGTCAGTTAGTGCTGTTGCCGTGGCAGTGCTGATCGGCCTGGCCGGTTGTGCCGGAATGTCGACGACGGAGAGGAATACCGCGATCGGCGCCGGTGCCGGTGCCGTCGGGGGTTATCTCCTTACGGACGGCGACGCTCTCGGAACTATCGGCGGCGCGGCAGCCGGCGGCATCCTCGGGCACGAGTGGGAACGCATTACGGACTAGCGAACGAACGACGCGTCTCGCCTCACACAGGAGGCGTGTCGCCGATCTCCATCCCCACCCGCTGCATCGCAGCGGGCGGATGGTTCAAATCCCCGTTTCCGCAGCAAGCATTCCGCAGGCGCCGGGCCAGTCAATGGCATCGCCTCCGGAAGTGCTATGTGCGCCAGCGCACAGTGCGCATCCCGAAAGAGGGGGATACTTGCAACAGATGGCCCGTGGAGCCGGCGGTTCTGCAAACGGGCCATCGGGCATTCGGCGCGGCGCGTGAATTTCACGCTGCGAATGTCCATCTCCTGTCAACCTGATGTCGGCTGGTGCGTCGCGCGGGGCGACATGGCCGAAGGGAAAGGATACTCGCCATGCTATATACCATTGCTGTTGTTCTGCTCATCCTGTGGCTCTTGGGGCTAGTCAGCTCCGTCACCATGGGCGGTTTCATTCATGCTCTGCTGGTGGTGGCCATTGTGGTCGTCCTGATCAGGGTCATCAGCGGACGAAGTGCGCTGTGAGCGTTGCAAGTTGAAGGAGACACATCATGTTTCAAAGAATCCTGGCGACACTGATGTTATTGGGCCTGTTGGGCACGATCGCAGGTTGCAACACCATGCATGGCTTCGGGGAGGACCTGGAGCGCGGCGGCGAAAAGATTCAGGAAAAGGCGGCACGCTAGGACAAGAAAAGCAGTATCCGGAGCGCGCCTTTTGGGAAACATACCCGCAACCGATAGGAACAAGGGGCGCAGGACGATGGGCCGGTCTGGCGGTCGCTAACGGGTGACTGGTGGCTAGAAGCTATCTCAAAAGCGAGACAGCCACGGAATCACACGGAAGTACACGGAAATTGTTGTTCCATTACAGCCCACTTCGAGGTTCAGGTCTTCTTCGTCCGTGTCATTCCGCGTGATTCCGTGGTTAATACTGACGAGAGAGACCGGTAATGGACGAAATACTATTTTCCGGCGTGTTTGACCTTCCATGGTGGGGCCACGTTATCGTGGCGCTGGGGCTGACGCACGTGACCATCATCGCGGTCACGGTGTTCCTGCACCGTCATCAGGCGCATCGCGCGCTCGATCTCCATCCGGCCGCGAGTCACTTCTTCCGGCTGTGGCTGTGGCTGACGACCGGGATGGTGACGAAGGAATGGGCCGCAATCCACCGCAAGCACCACGCCAGGGTCGAAACGCCGGAGGACCCGCACAGCCCGCAGGTGGTGGGCATTAGCCGCGTGCTGTGGGGCGGCGTCTTCCTGTACGTCAAGGAGAGCCACAACCGGGACACCATCGAGCGCTACGGCCACAGCACCCCGGACGACTGGCTCGAGCGCCATGTCTACTCCCGTTACGTCGTGCTCGGCCTTACCCTGACGGGGACCGCCGACGTGCTGCTGTTCGGAATCGTGCCCGGCGTGCTGGTCTTCCTGACGCAGATCGCCTGGATCCCGTTCTGGGCGGCGGGCGTGATCAACGGCGTCGGCCACTATTGGGGCTACCGCAACTGGCCCACCGAGGATGCCAGCACCAACATCGTGCCGTGGGGCATCCTCATCGGCGGCGAGGAGCTGCACAACAACCACCATGCCTTCGTCACGTCGGCGAAGCTGTCGAACAAGTGGTACGAGTTCGACATCGGCTGGATGTACATCCGCTTGCTCCAGGCGTTGGGGCTGGCGAGAGTCAAGTACGTCGCGCCGACCCCGCGCTTCATGGCGCCCAGGCTGATCCCGAACCTGCAGACGCTGCAAGCGGTGATTACCCATCGATACGATGTCCTGGCGCAATACGCGAAATCGCTCAAGCTCGTTCACGCCGAAGAGGTCCGCAAGCTGCGAGAGGTCTCGCCCGAGGATGCGCGCGCCCTGCAGGCCTTGGAGCCCTGGTTGCATCGGGATGAAACGAAGCTGCCCGAGACCGAGCGCATCAAGGTGGTCCAGACGCTGTCAAAGTCGCGCGCACTGCAGACCGCGTACTCCATGCGTCGCTATCTCATGGCCCTGTGGGAGCGGTCGACGGCCTCCAACGAGCAACTGGTGCGCCGGCTGCAGGACTGGTGCCAGCGCGCTGAGGCAAGCGGGATCGCGCCCTTGGTGGGGTTCTCGCAACGCTTGCGTTGCTATGTCTAGAGCTCGCGAGAAAGCCGTTTCGAATGGGCCGCCGTGAATAACGAATCGAACTCAGGAGAAACACATGTCAGCCAAAGACGTAAGATTTCATGACCACGCGCGGAGCAAGCTGGTAGCGGGCGTCAATATCCTCAGCGATGCGGTCAAGCTCACGCTCGGTCCCAAGGGCCGCAACGTGGTGCTGGAGCGCTCGTTCGGCGCGCCGACGGTCACCAAGGACGGCGTCTCGGTTGCGAAGGAGATCGAGCTGAAGGACAGGTTCGAGAACATGGGCGCGCAGATGGTGAGGGAGGTTGCCAGCAAGACGTCCGACGTCGCTGGCGACGGCACCACCACCGCAACGGTGCTGGCGCAGGCGATCGTGCAGGAAGGCATGAAGTACGTCGCCGCCGGCATGAATCCGATGGACCTGAAGCGCGGCATCGACCAGGCTGTCATCGCGACGGTCGATGAGCTGCGCAAGCTCTCCAGGCCGTGCACCACCCACAAGGAAATCGCCCAGGTCGGCGCGATCTCCGCCAACGCCAATGAAGCGATCGGCAAGCTCATCGCCGATGCGATGGCCAAGGTCGGCAAGGAAGGCGTCATTACCGTCGAGGACGGCAAGGGCCTGGAGAACGAGCTCGAATTCGTCGAAGGCATGCAGTTCGACCGCGGGTATCTCTCGCCTTACTTCATCAACAATCCCGAGAAGCAGAGCGCGATTCTCGACGATCCGTTCATCCTGCTGTGCGAGAAGAAGATCTCGGCCATCCGGGAGCTGCTGCCGGTGCTCGAACAGGTCGCCAAGGCGGGCAAGCCGTTGCTGATCCTCGCCGAGGATGTCGAGGGCGAAGCGTTGGCTACCCTGGTGGTCAATGGCCTTCGCGGTATCCTCAAGACCTGCGCGGTGAAGGCGCCGGGCTTCGGCGACCGCCGCAAGGCGATGCTGGAAGACATGGCGATTCTCACCGGCAGCACGGTCATATCCGAGGATCTCGGTCTGAAGCTGGAGAACGTGGCTTTGAAGGACCTCGGCCGCTGCAAGCGCGTTGAGGTCGGGAAGGAGAACACGACGCTCATCGACGGCGCGGGGGAGAAGAAGGCCATCGAGGCGCGCATCAAGACCATTCGTGCCCAGATCGAGGACACCAGCAGCGACTACGATCGCGAGAAGCTGCAGGAGCGTCTCGCCAAGCTTGCCGGCGGAGTGGCGCTGATCCGCGTCGGGGCCGCGACCGAAATCGAGATGAAGGAGAAGAAGGCGCGCGTGGAAGATGCGCTGCACGCGACTCGCGCCGCGGTCGAAGAGGGGATCGTTCCGGGGGGCGGCGTCGCCCTGTTGCGCTGCTGCGAGGCTGTCGCCAGGATCAAGGGCAACAACCACGATCAGGACAGCGGCATCAAGATCGTGCTGCGCGCGCTCGAGGAGCCTTTGCGCCAGATCGTCGCCAATACCGGCGATGAGCCCTCGGTCGTCCTCAACAAGGTCGTCGAAGGCAAAGGCAACTTCGGTTATAACGCCCTGACCGGCGAATACGGCGACATGGTCGGCATGGGCGTGCTGGATCCCACCAAGGTGACGCGCTACGCATTGCAGAATGCCGCTTCCGTGGCGGGTCTTATCCTTACCGCGGACGTGATGATCGCCGACCTGCCGAAGGAGGGTTCTAACGGCGGTGAGGCCATGGGTGGCATGGGCGGAATGGGTGGCATGGGCATGTAGGCGACGTCTGCGCCTTGCATAACGAAACGTTTTCCGGTACCGGGGACAAGCACCCCCAAAATCCGTATCCTCGACAGGTTGGCGGATGGCGGCACAGGCTTAAGAGCGGAGGTATTTCCAGCATGATCGAAAACGCGCGCGTGGACACAGGCGTGGAAGACAAGCCCATCGATACGCAGTGGTGGGGCTACAGCAAAGAGCACGGCTGGGTGATACTCGACCGGGGAATTCCATCCAATGCGCCCGGACTGAAGACCGATCTCCTGTTTCTTCGGTGCCGGGACGCCATGATGTTCGAGGCGAAGCGGGAGAGCTGGAAGCCTCCGTTGTACCGGTTTGCGCCGAATTACATACGCGACCTGGCGTCACCGGCATCGGATGAGGCCGCCGCCGAGCTGGAAGCACTGAAAGCCCGCTGGCCGGAGTTCGAGCTTGAAATCCAGCGCGTGTGCCGGGAGGCGAAAGAGCGGGCGGAGTCCGTTCGCGTCGAGGAGGAAAAGGCGCGTAAGGAGGCCGCGGCAGAAAAGAAGAGGCAGCTCGCAGCAGAAAAGAAGAGGCAGGCCGCAGCGCCCGAATCTTGAAGCATCCGCTGCGACTGGCAAGACGCACTGCGTACTTCCCATCGGAGAGCATCTCGCCCGCAATTTCAGGCCTCCGGCAGAAGATCGCACATTTGCGGTATTCCTGGCCCTGAAACGCAGCTCGCAATGTGCGACACCGTACAGACTCCGCGGGCCGCCGGGCCTACGCTGCGAAGGCTGATTTCAATCCAGTCGTGAGGAGAACATGATTCAATGGTTGTCGCGCTGGCGAGCGCAGCCGCATGCCTGGCCATCGGCAACCTGGTTTCCAATCGCTTCGGCGTGTGATCCAGGGTGAGCGAGCAAAGCGGCGGGCTGCAACTCGCGGTCGGGACGACCGAACTGCTGTCGGCGGTCCGATTTCAGGAAGAGCTGCGGCGCGTCGCGCGCTTTGGTTCGCGTCTGCCAGTCGGGGATCCTCTGGCCGCGGCGGTGAGGAGGATTGAGCAAAACCCGGCGTTTGCGCAATCCCGCCTGCTGACCCGCATACTGGCAGCCCTGATCCACCAGGAGGGCGAGTTCCGGCGCGCGGAGATCGCCGCCCTCGACGCGGATACGCTCGCCATGGTCATCGCCCTGATGGAGGTGCACGCTGCGGGAACGTCAACGCGCGAGGAATGGGTTGACGCCCTCGACGCGGCAAGAGCCGCCCAGCTTGGTGCCGGTGGCTAGATGGCAATGAAAATCGCCAGAAGCTATCTCGAAATCGACATAGCCACGGAACCACACGGAAGCACACGGAAATTGTCGTTCCTTTACAGTCCATTACGAGGTTCAGTTCTTCGTCCGTGTCATTCCGTGCGATTCCGTGGTTAAGGATCTTGCCGTGTTCCGGGTTTTTGAGACCGGTTCTCGATTCACGTTTCACGGAATCAGCACGGCAGCGCCGGTGATGCGTCCTTCGCGCAAACGCGCCAGGGCTTCGTTTGCCTGTTCCAGAGGCAACGCCTCAGTGGTGGTCCGCACCGGAATTCTCGGGGCGAGCGCGAGAAATTCCTCGCCGTCCCGGCGCGTCAGATTGGCCACCGAACGCACGACGCGCTCGCCCCAGAGCAGCTCATAGGGAAACGCGGGGATGTCGCTCATGTGGATCCCGGCGCATACCACCGTGCCGCCCTTGCGGCTGGCGCGCAGCGCATGCACGACAAGCGGGCCCACGGGCGCGAAAATGATCGCGGCATCGAGCTGATCGGGCGGGGCCGTGGTGGAGTCACCTGTCCATGCCGCGCCGAGCTCCCGGGCAAAGCGCTGTCCCTCCGAATCACCCGGACGGGTGAAGGCGAAAATCTTCCGGCCCTGGTTGCGCGCGATCTGCGCGACGATGTGCGCGGCCGCGCCGAATCCGTAGATTCCGAGATGCTCGCCCTCGCCTGCGAGTACCAGTGCGCGGTAGCCGATGAGGCCGGCGCAGAGCAGCGGCGCCGCCGCCACGTCATCGTAGGCGGCCGGAATGGGGAAGCAATAGCGATGGTCGGCCACAACGTACTCCGCGTAGCCGCCATCGAGGTGGTAGCCCGTGAAGCGCGCGGCGTCGCACAGGTTTTCGCGCCCGCTCAGGCAGAAATCGCAGCGCCCGCAGGTATGGCCTAGCCACGGCACGCCGACGCGCTCGCCCGCCGCGAAGCGCTCGACGGCCGCGCCTTTCTCCGCCACCGTACCCACGATCTCGTGCCCGGGAACGATCGGCAGCTTGCCCTGGGCGAGCTCGCCGTCGACGACGTGGAGATCGGTGCGGCAGACGCCACAGGCAAGCACGCGGAGGACGATCTCATCCGCCGCAGGCCGGGGCATCGGCAGGTGAACGAGCCTGAGCGGCGTGCGGGGCGCCGCGAGCTGCATTGCCTTCATAATTGCCGGTGAGCGGTAAACAGTAAACGGTAAACGGTAAGCGGAAACAAGACCACCGCTTACTGCTCACTGCTTACTGCTTACCTTTCTCATCTGCGGAGCGGGCCTGCCGCTCCAGAAAGCGCACGATCTCGGTCGTATCCAGCACCGGCGTCGTCCTGAACTCGTCGGAGCCGACGACCGTGTTCGCCCACGCCATGTGGCGCTTCATGCGCTCGACGACCAGGGGCCATTCGCGCGCGGTGTGGCGTTTCGGGTCGGGCAGCGCGTGACACTGCGTGCAGGCGATCGTGAACATCTGCCCCGCCTCCGATTTCAGGGCGGGGTGCATCGGGTCCATCTCGCGCTGGCCGTGCCTGCGAAGATAGGCCGTGAGCGTCCGCACCTCCTCGTCGCCCGGCGCTTCCACGCGGTCCATCATTTCCTTCATAAGGGTGCCGAGGTTGCCCTTGCCGCGCATGCGCCAGACCATCCGCACCACGATGACGGTCCATTTATCGGCGCTGTGCATCTGCGGGCTCGGCAGATAGTGGCACTGCACGCAGTAGCGGGCCGTGAGCCTGGCGCCTTCTGAACGGGGCTCGGGCAGCTCGTCCGGCGCGATGGACGGCGGCAGAATGCGCTCGAGGAGTTTCCCGTAAGGGCTCTTCGACCAGAGATATTTCGCGCGCGCCACCTCGGGCGTGTCCTGCGCCGCCACGCTCGCGGAGCCCGTGACGAACACGAGGACGGGCAAAAGCCCCGCAAGCAGACCTCCCGATAAAACGCGACGCGACATATCCCGGATTCTATGAGCCAGCATCAGAATGACTTCGCTCCTGTTCAAGCGATCTCCAAAGCGCAGACACAAAGGACACAAAGGACACAAAGGACACAGAGGAGAGGCGATATTGAATTTCCTTCGTGTCTACGCTTTTCATTCAGTTACCGGTTCTAAATTGCCGCCCTCTCTGCTGACGAGCGGGCCCCGCTACAGCGTGTGCCTTCGGTCGCCCTCTGCAAAGGCGAGGAGCGGCTCCGCGACGCCTTTTCCGAAGGCAATAGCCTTGAAGAGCTCGCCCATCTCGGCCGGGCTCAGCAGTTTCTGCGCCTCGGCGGCGAGCGGCGCATAGGCTTTCACGTCCTCCGGGGAGGTTTCGCCCAGGAGGTCGGTGATGCCGCAGTTCACCAGAAACTGGGCCTGGTTGGTGTAGCCAAGCAGTTCGAGCCCCGCATCCTGCCCGGCATTGGCGATCGCGGAAAAATCGATGTGCGACGTGATGTCCTGGAGCCCGGGCAGAAAAAAAGGATCGGCATGCGCGCGGTGACGGTAGTGAGACATGAGCGTCCCGTCCGCGCGCTGCGGATGGTAGTACTCGTGGCGCGGAAAGCCGTAATCGATGAGCACAACGACCGCGCGCTGAAGGCTCGAAGCGAGCGAGCGCACGAATGCGGATGCGACATTCTGGATTTCTGTGCGGTAGGGCTTCACGGGAAAGCATCCCGCGTCAGCCCGCGCGGACTCCGGGGTCGCGCGGGACGACCACGCGAACGCCCCGTCGCGCAAGGTGACACCCAGCTCGACAATGCCGCTTTCCCCGCGCGCGAACCGGTGTACGGGCATCGCGTCGAGGACCTCGTTGCCGATGACCGCGCCGCTGAAGCGCGGCGGCAGCCGGTTGAGCCATGCGACCCTCTCGATCAGGTGCGGGGCGCGCGCTGCGAGGGTATCCCGGCTGCGGTCGCGCAGATCGGGGCTCAACTCCAGGATGAGGTAGCGCGCGGGGAGGCACGAGGCGCGCTCGAGCTCCAGCAGAACCTCGGCAGCAAGCGCGCCGCTCCCGGCGCCAATCTCAAGGACCTCGGACAGGCCGAGCGTCGAGAGCTCCCTCAGCTGCCGCGCGAGCGTGCGTCCGAAAAGTCGCGAGATTTCCGGCGCCGTCACGAAGTCGCCGTCCCGCCCCAGGCGGCGCGCGCCTGCCATGTAATAGCCCCGCCCCGGCGCATAGAGGGCAAGCTCCATGTAGCGGGCAAAGCTCAACCAGCCGCCGGCGCGCTCGATCTCCTGAACGATGAGCTGACGCAGCTCTTCGCTCAGTTGAAGCGCCTCGGGCGGCGGCGCGGGAAGAGCTGTTCGATCGGCGGGAATAGCCAAGCGGGGCGTGCGTTAGTTGGACTAGAATTCTAGAGCCTATTTCATATATAGGCATGCCTATATATGAAATAGGTTCTCACGCTCGTCTCGACGGCAAAGGCATTGACGCATGGCCGGGGCTCTGGACGGAAAATCGGTGCTGGTCACGGGCGGCGCAAAGCGCCTGGGCGCCGCGATCTGCCGCCGGCTGCACGCGGCGGGCGCGAGCGTGCTGGTGCACTATCGCGCGTCCGCGCTCGAGGCGAATTCCCTTCAGACCGAGCTCAACACCCGCCGCGCGGGCTCCGTGTCGCTCGCGCAGGCCGACCTGCTGAAGCTCCCCGCCGTCAACAAGCTCGTCGAGGTTGCGCTGGAGCAGTTCGGGCGCCTGGACGCCGTCATCAACAATGCGTCGAGCTTTTTTGCCACCCCGGTTGGCGAGATCTCGGAGCGGGCATGGGACGACCTTGTTGGAACCAATCTCAAGGCGCCGCTCTTTCTTGCCCAGGCGGCTGCATCCGAACTGCGCAAGGCGCGCGGCTGCATCGTCAACATCATCGATATTCATGCCGAGTTACCGCTGACGCAACACGCCGTCTACACGGCGGCCAAGGGCGGTCTTCTCGCCCTGACGCGCGCGCTCGCGCGTGACCTGGGCCCCGAGGTGCGCGTGAACGGCATCGCGCCGGGCACGATCCTGTGGCCGGAGGACGATCGTTGGGGCGATGAGCTCGCGCGCCAGAGAATCATCAATCGCACGGCGCTGAAACGCATCGGCGAGCCGGATGACGTCGCCAAAGCGGTAGAATTCCTGGTCGCCAACGCCCCCTATGTAACGGGACAGATCCTTGCCGTCGACGGGGGGCGCAGCGTCAGCATCTAAGAGCCGTGAGCCGTAAACGGTGAACGGTAAGCGGTGAGCGGTGAGCGGTGAGCACCAGGCAAAGGCATCTTCAACACTTACCGCTTACGACAGATATCAAGGAAAGTCATGGAACACACTGCAATTCGTGTGGCGCCGCGCAGCATGAAGGAGCGGAAGGAGGCGTACGAGTCGGGGAAGCTCGTCAAGCGCCTGCGCCGGCTGGCGGGCCAGGCGATCGCGGATTTCGGGATGATCGAGGACGGCGACAAGGTGATGGTCTGCCTCTCGGGCGGCAAGGACAGCTACGCGCTGCTCGATATCCTGCTCTATCTGCGCCAGCAGGCGCCGGTTCGCTTCGAGCTCATCGCAATGAATCTCGACCAGAAGCAGCCGGGATTCCCGGCGCACGTCCTTCCCGATTACCTCACGCGGCTCGGGGTGCCATTCAGGATCGAGGCACAGGATACCTATCGCGTGGTGAAGCGCCTGATACCCGAGGGACGAACGATGTGCTCGCTCTGCTCCCGCCTGCGGCGCGGGGTTCTGTACCGCGTGGCCGGCGAGCTCGGCGCCACCAAGATTGCGCTCGGCCACCATCGCGACGACATACTCGAGACGTTTCTTCTCAATCTGTTCTACGGCGGGCAGCTGAAGGCCATGGCGCCCAAGCTTCGCTCGGACGACGGGCGTCGCGTCGTCATCCGGCCGCTGGCCTACTGCGAGGAGTCCGATCTGGCGGCTTACGCGGATCTCAGGCGGTTTCCGATCATCCCGTGCAACCTCTGCGGCTCGCAGGAAAACCTCAAGCGCGCGGAGATGAAGGCGCTGCTGCGGGAGTGGGAGAAGCGGTATCCGGGACGGGTCGAGACCATGATGAACAGCCTGCGCCACGTGCGCCCCTCGCACCTGCTCGACCGGGGAGTCTTTGATTTCGACCGACTCCCGCCCAGTCGCGTGCAGTCGACCGCCTCACTCGAAGGCGCTGAATCCTGGAAGAATCCGTTGGGCGAAGCCTAAGGCCATGATTAATGGCGAAAACACAGTCGTCGTCGCCATTTTGTCAAAATAATCTTGTCATGGTAATCTCCTCCCACCATGAATTGCGCGGAACGCCTCGTCAGACAGTTTGGCAGCCAGGCCGAAGTCGCCCGGCAGCTGAAGATCGACCGCGCCGTGGTCAACAACTGGGTGAAGTCGGGCTACGTGCCGGCGCGCTGGGCAGTCGAAGTCGAAGCGCTCACCGGCGGTGAGATTCCTGCGCTCGAAGTGCTGAACGAAGCGACCGCCCGCAAGCCCATCCGCTTGAAGTCACGGCCGGACGGCGAGAGCCTCTTCGGACCGCCCATTACCTGGAATGACGCCATGAACGACTACGCGCCCCCGAAACGCGTGAGCTCCTTTCATCCGCCCCAGAGAACGCTCATGGGTCCCGGCCCGACCGAGATCCACCCGCGCGTGCTGACCACGATGAGCCAGCCCGCGATCGGCTACCTCGATCCGATATTCGTCGAGATGATGGAGGAGCTGAAGGCGCTGCTGCGTTATGTCTACCAGACGAAGAACGCGCTCACGTTCCCGATCTCGGGCCCCGGCTCGGTCGGCATGGAGTACTGCTTCGTCAACCTGGTTGCGCCCGGTGACAAGGTCGTGGTGTGCCGCAACGGCGTCTTCGGCGGGCGCATGACAGAGAACGTCGAGCGCTGCGGCGGCACGCCGATCGTGGTCGAGGACAAGTGGGGCGAGCCGATCGATCCGCAGAAGCTCGAAGATGCGCTGAAGAAGAACCGGGATGCCCGGGTCGTCGCGTTCGTGCATGCCGAGACATCGACGGGCGTGCAATCCGACGCGAAGACGCTGGTCGAGATCGCGCACCGCTACGACGCGCTGACCATCGTCGATGCCGTCACATCGCTGGGCGGCGTCCCCGTTCTCGTCGATGAATGGGGAGTGGATGCAATCTACTCCGCGAGCCAGAAGTGCCTCTCCTGCACGCCGGGACTGTCGCCCGTGTCCTTCTCCGACCGCGTGGTCGAATACGTCAAGGCGCGCAAGGACAAGATCCACTCATGGTTCATGGACATGAACCTGCTTCTCGGCTATTGGGGGGCCACCACGCGCACCTATCACCATACCGCGCCGACCAATTCGCTCTTCGGGCTGCACGAGGCGCTGCTCCTCATCAACGAGGAAGGGCTCGAGAACAGCTGGGCGCGCCATAAGCGCCATCACGTTGCGCTCAAGGCTGGCCTCGAAGCAATGGGCCTGACATTTCTCGTGAAGCCCGAATACCAGTTGCCGCAGATGAATGCCGTCCTGTGTCCCGAGGACGTGGACGAGGCGCTCGTGCGGCGCACGCTGCTCGCGGAGTTCAACCTGGAGATCGGTGCCGGACTCGGGCCGCTCGCCGGCAAGATCTGGCGCTTCGGCCTGATGGGCTATTCCTGCCGTCCGGACAACGTGATGCTGTGCCTGTCGGCGCTCGGCTCGGTGCTCGAAGATCTTGGCCTGCCGGTGCACGTGGGCGATGCTGAGGCCGCCGCGCACGCCGCCTACGCTTCGATGCACGCCAGGGCCGCGCAGGCCAAAGCCAAGGGCAAGGGCGCAACCGCCAAGGCCGCCGCCTAGCAAGGCGAAGGCGATCGGCGAAAAGAACTCGGCCTAACAGCCGTTCATTTCATCCCTCATCCCTCAGCCCTCAGCCCTCAAAGTCCGAGGCGCTGCCAGATCGTCGTGGTGAGAGCGGCCTGGTTGAGCGTGTAGAAATGCAGTCCGGGCGCGCCCGCGCGTAGCAGGTCGTCGCAGAGCCGCGCCACGACGTCGAGCCCCAACGCGCGAATCGACGCGGTGTCGTCGCGAAAGCTCTCCAGCCTGAAGCGCAGCCAGCGCGGTATCTCGGCGCCGCAGGCGTCGGAAAAACGTGCAAGCTGGGCAAAATTCCCGATGGGCATGATGCCCGGCACGATCGGAATCGCAAGGCCGGCGGCCTCGCAGTCGTCGATGAACCGGAAATACGCGTCCGCCGTGTAGAAATACTGCGTGATCGCGGCGTTTGCGCCGGCCTCCACCTTGCGCTTGAAGTTCGCAATCTCGTCCGCGGCCGAGCGCGACTGGGGGTGGTACTCGGGATAGCAGGCGACCTCGATGTTGAACCAGTCGCCGGCCGTCTCGCGGATGAAGGAAACGAGCTCGTTGGCATAGCGCAGCTCGCCGATCGCCGCAAGGCCCGAAGGCAGGTCGCCGCGCAGCGCAACGATATGGCGGATCCCGTGCGAGCGGTACTTCTCGAGCTGCGCCTTCAAGTCGGCGCGCGAGGAGGCGACGCACGAGATATGCGGTGCGGCCTCATAGCCCGCGGCGCGGATCTCGAGCACCGTCTCGAGCGTACCCTCGCGCGTGGAGCCCCCGGCGCCGTAGGTGCACGAGAAGTACTTCGGCTTCAGCGCCCCCAGCTGCTGCCAGGCCTGGCGCAGCTTCACCTTGCCTTCCGCCGTCTTGGGCGGAAAGAACTCGAAGCTGAAGGCCCGCGCATGCTTTCTCTGGGATTCCACGATGGCGAGAATCGGCGTTTATCGTTCCCACAATTGCCCGAGGCGCGGGCCTGGGGCGTGGCCTGATTCAATATCTGTAATGATCCGGTTTGTAGGGGCCGTCGATGTCGACCCCGATGTAGCGGCATTGCTCCTCGGTCATGACCGTGAGCTCCGCGCCGAGCTTCCTGAGATGCAGCCGGGCGACGCGCTCGTCGAGCCGCTTGGGCAGAACGTACACCTTCTTCTCGTACTTCCCGGTGTTCCCGAAGAGCTCGATCTGGGCGAGCACCTGGTTGGTAAAGGAGTTGGACATCACGAAGCTCGGATGCCCGGTGGCGCAGCCGAGATTCACCAGCCGCCCCTCGGCGAGCACGATGATGCGCTTGCCATCCGGAAAGATGACGTGATCCACCTGCGGCTTGATGTTCTCCCACTTGTGCTGCCTGAGCCCGGCGATATCGATCTCGGAATCGAAATGCCCGATATTGGCCACGATTGCGTTGTGCTTCATGCGGGTCATGTGCTCGAGCGTAATGACCCGCAGGTTGCCGGTCGCAGTGACGAAGATGTCCGCCTTGTCGGCAGCGTAGTCCATCGTCACGACGCGATAGCCCTCCATCGCGGCCTGAAGCGCGCAGATGGGGTCGACCTCGGTGACCCAGACGACGGCGCCCAGGCCGCGCAGCGACTGCGCGCAGCCCTTGCCGACGTCACCGTAGCCCGCGATGAGGGCCACCTTGCCTGCGATCATGACGTCGGTGGCGCGCTTGATGCCGTCAACCAGCGATTCGCGGCAGCCGTAGAGATTGTCGAACTTCGACTTGGTGACCGAATCATTGACGTTGATGGCGGGGAAGGGAAGCCTTCCGTCCTTCTCCATCTGGTAGAGCCGGTGCACGCCGGTCGTCGTCTCCTCGGTGACGCCCTTGATCGCTCCCTGGATGCGCGAGTAGTAGCCGGGTTTGTCCTTGAGCCGCTTGCGGATGGCTGCGAAGAGGACGGTTTCCTCCTCATTGCCCGGGCGTGAAACGAGTCCTGGGTCCTTCTCGGCACGGGTGCCGAGCGTCACCAGCAGCGTCGCATCGCCCCCGTCATCGAGAATCATGTTGGGCGTGCCGCCGTCCGACCATTCGAGTATGCGGTGCGTGTAATCCCAGTACTCCTCGAGGCTCTCGCCCTTGCGTGCAAACACGGGAACGCCTGCCGCGGCAACGGCAGCGGCGGCATGGTCCTGCGTCGAGAAGATGTTGCAGGAGGCCCAGCGCACCTCGGCCCCGAGCTTGACCAGGGTCTCGATCAGCACGGCGGTCTGGATCGTCATGTGGAGCGAGCCCGCGACGCGCGCGCCCTTTAGCGGTTGCGTGCCCTTGTATTCCTCGCGCACCGCCATGAGACCCGGCATCTCGGTCTCGGCGATGGCGATTTCCTTGCGGCCGAAATCAGCTTGCGTAATGTCGGCTACCACATAGTCAGCGGATCGCGGGCGGGTGGCAGTAGAGGTCATGGATCAATGTCCTTGGACGAAAGGGCGCCGGGGGTCCATTCCCGAGCCTGGCCAGGCCGTCCTGGTCGCAGCGCCCCTCGGCGAACCCGATTCCCAAAAAGCAAAACGCCCGCATCATCTAAGATGCGAGCGCCGTTGATTTTCGCTGAGCCTGGCCGGGCCGCCCCGGTCGCAACGCTCCTCAGCGAGCGTGATTATATCGCAGCCCCCGCTCGCCCCGCCACCCCGTGCGCCGAACGGGTTGTTGTTATTTGAGTCCCGCGTCCGCCTTCAGCGCGGCAACCTTGTCGAGCGCTTCCCAGCTGAATTCGGGCTCATCCCGGCCGAAGTGGCCGTAGGCCGCGGTCTTGGTGTAGATCGGGCGCAGCAGGTCGAGCGCCTGGATGATGCCCTTTGGCCGCAGGTCGAAGTGCTTTTCCACGAGCTTGGCGAGCGTGTCCTCGGAGACTTTCCCGGTGCCGAACGTCTCGACCAGTATGCTGACGGGGCGCGCGATGCCGATCGCGTAGGCGACCTGGATCTCGCACTTGCGGGCGAGCCCCGCCGCGACGATGTTCTTGGCGACATGGCGCGCCGCGTAAGCCGCAGAGCGGTCGACCTTCGAAGGGTCTTTCCCGGAGAAGGCGCCTCCTCCGTGGCGCGAATAGCCCCCGTAAGTGTCAACGATGATCTTGCGGCCGGTCAGGCCCGTGTCGCTCTGCGGCCCGCCGATCACGAAGCGCCCGGTCGGATTGATCAGGTAGCGGGTCTCCCTTGTCACCATGTTCTTGGGAAGGACCGGCTTGCAGATTTCCTCGATGACGGCCTCGGTGAGGGGCTCGTGCGATATGTCTTCGCGGTGCTGCGTGGAGATCACGACGGTGTCGACGTGGTGCGGCTTGCCATCGACGTAGCGCACCGAGACCTGGGACTTTGCGTCCGGGCGCAGCCAGGGAAGCCGCCCGTCCTTGCGCAACTCCGCTTGCCGCTCCATCAACCGGTGCGCGAGGTAGATCGGCAGCGGCATGAGCGCGGCCGTTTCATCGCAGGCGAATCCGTACATGAGGCCCTGGTCGCCGGCACCCTGCTCGAGATCGAGGCCCTTGCCTTCGTCAACGCCCTGCGCGATGTCCGCTGACTGGCGGTCGTAGGCGGTGAGCACTGCGCACGAGCGATAATCGAAGCCCATCGCCGAATCGTCATAACCGATGCGCTTGATGACGTCCCGCGCCAGCTCGCCATAGTTCACCGCGGCATGGCTCGTGATCTGGCCGGCCATCACGACGAGACCCGTCGCAACCAGCGTTTCGGCTGCAACGCGTCCGTTCCGGTCCTGCGCCAGCACCGCATCGAGGACGGCGTCGGAAATCTGGTCGGCGATCTTGTCCGGGTGGCCTTCGGAGACGGATTCGGAAGTGAAAAGAAAATTGCTCATGGTTGGTTCTGCGGACGCCAAAAGGCGCATAGAATATCAGATAAGCCTCGATTTATAAAGAATAATTGATGGTGATCCGAATTCTTCGACTGCTGGGAAGGTTGCCGCTTGCATGGCTACACCGCCTGGGCGCCGCGTTAGGCTGGGTGGCCTACTGGGCATCTCCCATCTACGCCAGGCGCCTGCGCGAAAATCTCTTCGCAAGCGGCATCGGCTCGGAGGAAGCGCGTCGTACCACGATGCTCAAGGACGCGATCGCCGAGACGGGGAAGGGCGCGACGGAGATCCTCGCGGTGTGGTTCGGGCCGGATGACGCGATCGCAAGGATGGTGGTGGACGTGCAGGGATGGGAGGCAGTCGATGCCGCTCGCGCCCGGGGGAAAGGGATCATTATCCTCACGCCGCACCTCGGCTGCTTCGAGATCGTCGGCGTATACGTTGGGGCACGCGTGCCCATGACGGTTCTCTATCGCCCGCCGAGAACGCGCTGGATCGAGCCCTACATGAATGCCGGACGCAGCCGCGTGGGCTCGCAGCTCGCGCCCGCGACATTAAGGGGCGTGCGCATGCTGTACCGGGCGCTCTCCCGCGGCGAGGCCGTGGGCGTGCTGCCCGATCAGGCTCCCGGTGAAGGTGAGGGCGTCTGGGCGGATTTTTTCGGCCGGCCGGCCTACACCATGACGCTGCTGCGAAGGTTGCAGCAGGCGAGCGGGGCGACAATGATCATGACGATCGCTGAGCGCCTGCCGCACGGTCGCGGCTACCGCCTGCGCGCGCGGGCGCTGCCGCCCGAGGGGTTCGACGAGGCGGCGCTGAATCGCGCAGTGGAGGAGGAGGTGCGGCGCTGCCCGGCGCAGTACCTGTGGGGCTACAACCGCTACAAGGTGCCGGCGGGGGCCGAGCCGCCGCCGGCCAGGGCGAAAGGATGAAGGCGGAAGGATGAAGGCGGAAGGATGAAGGATGACCCTTGAATGCAAGCGTAAGGGCGAAAAGCGAAAGGCGAGCCGCCCCTGCTTAACGGGTTTAAAGGTCATCCTTCATCCTTGGTCTCCGACCCCGTCCCGCCTCGCTGCATCGAGGCGGGCGTTCGCCGGCTCGAAGGTGCGCAAGCACCTTCATCGAATTCCCGGCTCACCCTTCATCCTTAAGGAGGCGGCGTGCTGACGCGCCTTGGGCTCGCGCTGCTGTGGCTCATGCATTTTCTTCCGTTGGCCGTGCTCGCCCCGATTGGGCGCGGACTGGGACGGATCCTCTACGCGCTCGGCCGCGAGCGGCGCAATGTTGCCCTGATCAATTTGCGGATGTGCTTTCCGCAGTGGACGGAGGAGAGGCGCCGGAGCATCGCGCGCCGTCACGTGCAGGCGGTTGCGCGCAGCCTCCTCGAGCGCGGGATCCTGTGGTGGGGCTCCAGGGAGCGTATCGAGCGGCTGGTGCAGGTGGAGGGGCGCGAGCATATCGAGGCGCTGCGCGGTCGGCCCGTAATCATGCTGGCGCCGCATTTCGTCGGACTCGACATGGGCGGCACGCGGCTCTCCACTGAATGGGCCGGCTGCTCGATGTACAGGCGGCAGAAGGATCCGGCGATCGACCGCGTGTTGCTGCGCGGGCGCACGCGTTTCATCAAACCGCGTCTTTTCTCCCGGCAGGATGGCATCCGGCCGCTGGTGCGCGCGATCCGGGAGGGGTACCCCTTGTATTACCTGCCGGACCAGGATTTCGGGCCACGCGACTCGGTCTTCGTGCCATTTTTCGGCGTGCCGGCCGCGACGATCACGGCGCTCCCCCGGCTCGCGCGTCTCGCGCGCGCCGCGGTCGTTCCCGCGGTCACGCGCCAGCTCCCGGGCGCGGCCGGGTATTGCACGACCTTCTATCCGCCATGGCGCGATTTTCCGAGCGGGGACGACGAGCGCGATGCGCGCCGCATGAACGAGTTCATCGAGCAGCGCGTGCTGGAGATGCCCGAGCAATACTGGTGGGTGCACAGGCGCTTCAAGACCCGGCCGCCCGGCGAACCGCCGCCGTACTGAGCGCCGCGCGGAGGCGCACGCGCTAGAATGGAGCCGCATATCCAATCCATGCAGGATTGCAGGAGCGAAACGTGAGCAAGTTGCGGGCAGCGGTAATCGGCGCCGGTTATTTCGGGCGTCTGCATGCTTCCAAGCTCGCCGTCCATCCCGATGTGGAGCTGGTGGCAGTCGCGGACCCGGATGCGACGCGCGCCCAAAGTGTCGCGCGCGATGCCGGCTGCCGGGCTGTCGGCGGGCTCGGTGAGCTCGTTGGCAGCATCGACATCGCGTCGGTGGCGGTTCCGACGGAGCTGCATCACGCTGTCGCGCGCCCGCTGATCGAGGCGGGGGTGCACGTGCTGATCGAAAAGCCGATCGCCCGGACCCTCGAGCAGGCCGATGACCTGGTGCGCCTTGCGGCCGAGCGCGGCGCGGTCCTTGCCGTGGGACACCAGGAGCGGTTCAATCCCGCGTACGTTGCATTGCGCGCGGAACCGGGGCAGGCACTTTTCATCGAAGCGGAGCGCCTGACCGCGTTTCGCGGGCGGGGCACCGATGTCGACATCGTGCTCGATCTCATGATCCACGATCTCGATCTCGTGCTCTCGCTCGTCGGGGCGGAGCCGGTCCAGGTTTCGGCGTGCGGCTTCAGCGTGTTCACGGACGCTCTCGACATCGCGAACGCGCGGCTCGATTTTGCGAACGGTTGCGTCGCGAACGTCTCTGCCAGCCGCATCAGCCAGTCCCCGGTGCGCAAGATGCGGGTGTTCCAGGCTGATTCCTACTTGTCGGCCGACCTTCAGGCGGCGCGTTTGCGCTGCCTTCGCCGCTCTCCGGACGCGCCGGGCGGCGTGGTCGTGCAGGAGCACGCGTACGACGGCGCCGACGCGCTGGCGGTCGAGATCGATGCATTCGTGGGCTCGGTGCGGACGCGAAGAACGCCGCCGGTCGATGGCGAGGCGGGGCGGCGGGCGCTCAAGCTCGCGCTCGAGATCGGCAGCCTTGTGCGCGCGCGCCTCGACCGGCTCTTCCCGCGGGACGCGGTGAGCGCCGCGTGACGCCGGGCGGGCTTACGGGTGCTGAATCTGGTGCGAGCGCATGGAGCGCGTTCCCGAGCCGGAATTGATGGACGACCCGGCGCAGGCTCTGGCCTACGCCACGGCCGATTTCAGCGAGCCGCACGAGGCTTTTGTCCGGCACTTTCAGAGGCTCTTTCCGGAGTTCAAGCGCGGGCGCGTGCTCGATCTCGGCTGCGGGGCGGCGGACATCACGATCCGCTTTGCGCGCGCCTATCCGGCGGCCAGGCTCGACGGCGTCGATGGCGCCCGGGCCATGCTGCGGCATGCGCGCAAAGCGGTGGCGAAAGCGCAGCTCGAGCCTCGCGTCGCCCTGCGTTTGCTGCAGCTGCCCGCGGCCGGCCTGGACAACGGGTACGACGCGGTGATCAGCAACAGCCTTCTGCATCACCTGGCGCAGCCGGCAACGCTTTGGCAGGCCGTGGCGAGGGCTGGCCGACCGGGCGCGGCGGTCCTCGTAATGGATCTGCTGCGGCCCGATTCGCGGGAAGCCGCATCCGAGCTCGTTCGCCTGCACGCCGGGGACGCTCCGCCGGTGCTGGCTCGTGACTTCATGAATTCGCTGCTTGCCGCCTACCGGCCGGAAGAGGTTGCCCGGCAGCTGGGCGCCTCGGGGCTGGAAGCCCTGGATGTCGCGGTCGTAAGCGACCGCCACTGGCTGGTGTGGGGCCATGTTTGAGAACCCGGGTGCAGACGAGCGCTGCGCGCTGCTCCGGCGCGTCAAAACGATCGCGGTCGTCGGCCTGTCCCCCAACCCCGCGCGCCCGAGCCATGGTGTCGCGCGGGCTCTGCAGGAGCTTGGCTATACCATCATCCCGGTGCACCCCTCGGCCGATGAGGTGTTGGGGCGGAGGGTTTACCGGCGCCTGGCCGACATTCCCGTTCCGATCGATCTGGTCGACGTGTTCCGGCGGGCGGAAGGAGTGGGCCCGGTCGTCGAGGAATGCATCGAGCTGGGAATAAAGGCCATTTGGATTCAAGAGGGTATCGTCAACGAACCGGCCGCGCGCCGCGCCCTGGAGGCCGGAATGATGGTCGTCATGGATCGCTGTATCTACGTCGATCTTCGGCAATATTGCAGCTAAATGCGTCTAAAATTCACTAAAATGCAGGGATTGGGCAATGACTTCGTGGTCCTCGATGCCACGAGCAGGCCGCTCAACCTGGCCCCCGAGCAGCTGAGGCGGCTCGCCGACCGGCACTTCGGCATAGGGTGTGACCAGATCCTGCAGATTGAGCCGGCGCGCCAGGCCGATACGGATTTCTATTACCGGATTTTCAACGCCGACGGGGCCGAGGTCGAGCAATGCGGCAATGGGGCGCGCTGCTTCGTGCGCTACGTGCACGAGCACGGGCTGACGGCCAAGCAGGAGATTCGGGTCGGCACCTTGGGCGGGGTGATCGTGCCGCGCCTGGAAGGGGACGGGCAGGTGACGGTCAACATGGGGATGCCGGAATTCGAGCCGTCAAGAATTCCGTTTGACGCGCCGGCGCGCGCGCGCGCCTACGAGCTTTTGCTGGACGGCCGGCAGGTCGACATCAGCGCGCTCGCGGTGGGTAACCCGCATGCGGTCCAGATCGTGCCCGATGTTGATCGCGCCACGGTGGCCCGGGACGGCCCTCTCATCGAGCGCCATCCCCGTTTCCCGAAGGGAGTCAATGCGGGTTTCGCGCAGGTCGTCGATCGGCGGCACATTCGGCTGCGTGTCTACGAGCGCGGCGTGGGCGAAACCCTCGCGTGCGGTACCGGCGCGTGCGCGGCGGCCGTTGCGGCGCGCATTCGGGGCCTCGCCGACGAGCGGGTGACCGTGAGCACGCGCGGCGGGGACCTCGGTATATCATGGGCGGGGAACGGAAGCCCCGTCATGATGACGGGACCGGCGGCGACGGTTTTTGAAGGTGAGATCGAACTTTGAGCCAGGGCGGGTGATGAAGCCAGATGAGGTCGCAGCTTTTCTGAAGGACAACCCCGAATTTTTCGAGCATTACGCCGATCTGCTCGCGGAGATCTACATCTCGCATCCGCACGGCGGGCGGGCGGTGTCCATCAGCGAGCGCCAGATCCTCACCCTGCGTGAAAAGAACAAGCAGCTGGAGAACAAGCTGCGGGACGTGATCCAGTTCGGCGAGGAAAACGACGCCATCAGCGAGAAGGTGCACCGTATCTCGATCGCACTGCTCGGCACGACCGACATCCGCGGGGTCCTCAACGCCGTCTACCTGAGCCTGCGCGAGGATTTCGCGGTTCCGCACGTGGCTCTCCGCGCGTGGTGCGCGAACGGCGAGCCCGACCTCGGGGAGTTCGCGCCGGTGAGCGAAGCCTCGCGTGAATTCACCATCAGCCTCACGCATCCCTATTGCAGCAGCCGTCCCATGGTGGATACGGCGAGCCTCTTCGGTGAGGCGGGCGTGCACCTGCGCTCTTTCTCCTATGTGCCGCTCCGTAACGGCGAGACCTTCGGGCTCCTGGCATTGGCGAGCGAGGACCCGCAGCGCTTCTATCCGGAAATGGGGACGTTGTACCTCAAGCGGCTGGGCGAGCTGATTGGCGCGGCCATCGTTCGCACCCTGCCCCCCGGCTGAGGACCCGGAGCGGTGGCTTGGGGAGTATTTCCTGACCTTATAACAGTCGGTTACGCGTGTTAAGTGGGCGCTAACTCCAGATCCGGAAAGGGTGCGTCTGCGACCACGCCGGCCCTGTTGAGGGGCTACCTCGAGCACCTTGCCCACGAGCGCCGGCTGAGCGCCCACACGGTCCGCAGCTATGGGCGCGATGTCCAGGCGCTCCTCGAGCAGGCAGGCGGGGTCGCGTTGCGGGAGCTGCAGCCCGCGCACATCCGCCGCTTCGTCTCGCAACTCCACGCGCGGGGTCTCGACGGGCGATCGCTCGCGCGGGTGCTGTCGAGCTGGCGCGGTTACTTCACCTATCTCGCCCGCGATCACGGCTATGAGCACAACCCCTGCCTCGGCATCCGTCCGCCCAAGGCGGCAAGGCGCCTGCCGCACGCGATGTCCCCGGACGAGGCCGCCCGGCTGATGGAGCTCGGCGAGGACAGTGCGCTCGCGGTGCGCGACCGCGCCATCCTCGAGCTTCTGTATTCCTCGGGGTTGCGCCTGTCCGAGCTGACGGGACTGGCGCTCGACGACGTCAATTTCCGCGACGCCACGATCCGCGTGACGGGAAAAGGCGCCAGGACGCGGGTGGTGCCCGTCGGCAGCTATGCGCTCGCGGCGCTCGAGGCCTGGCTCGTCGAGCGCGCGCCGCTCGCGCCGCCGGGCGAGCAGGCGATGTTTCTCGCGCGTGATGGCGCGCGGCTGTCAACGCGCTCCGTCCAGGCACGGCTGAAGCGCTGGGGGCTCAAGCTCGGCCTGCCGGGGAGCGTGCATCCGCACGCGTTGCGCCACTCCTTCGCGTCGCACGTGCTGCAATCGAGCGGCGACCTGCGCGCGGTGCAGGACATGCTCGGGCACGCGAGCATCTCGACGACGCAGGTCTACACGCATCTCGATTTCCAGCACCTGGCCAGGATCTACGACGCCGCGCATCCGCGAGCGAAGAAAAAAAGCTGAACCGCCAAGACGCCAAGCACGCCAAGAACAACAATTGAAGAACCGCCGAGACGCCGAGAGGATCCAGGACAAGAACCGTACCGGCATCGAACATTGTATTTGAGTTGGTTTCTGTCTTTATTGTTGGCTCTCTCTGCGTCTCTGCGCCTCTGCGGTTCAAGGCGGTTTTATTTTCGGTCTTGTTGTTTGACGCGCCTGCCTTGGCGCCTCGGCGGTTAATTGATGCACAAACTGATTCTCAAGCCCGGGCGGGAGAAATCGCTCAAGCGGCGCCACCCGTGGGTGTTCTCCGGCGCCGTCGCGCGCGTGCACGGCAGCCCCGCGCCCGGGGACACGGTCGAGGTGCGCGCAGCGAGCGGCGAGTTGCTCGCGGTGGCGGCGTATAGTCCGCGCTCCCGGATCGTCGCGCGCGTCTGGGACTGGAAGGAACGAGCGATAGATCCCGCATTCTTTGGCGAGCGCGTCGAGCGGGCCGTGGATCAACGCCGGACGCTGGCGGAAACCGGCCGGACCGATGCGCTGCGGCTCGTCAACGGCGAGTCGGACGGCCTGCCGGGCGTGGTGGCCGACCGCTATGGCGGCACGATCGTCATGCAGCTCAACAGCGCCGGCGCCGAGCGCTGGCGCGAAACCATTGCCGAGGCGCTGCTCGCAGCGAGCGGCGCCGCGCGGCTGTGGGAGCGCTCCGATGCTGAGGTGCGCCAGCTCGAGGGTCTTGAACCCGTGCTGGGGGTCCTGCGCGGTCCGAAGGAGCCGGACCGGGTCGTGATCACCGAGAACGGCCTGCAATTCGAGGTCGATCTCGCGCGCGGACACAAGACCGGTTTCTATATCGACCAGCGCGATAACCGCCGGCTCGTCCGCGAGCTTGCAGCGGGGCGCGAGGTGCTGGACGGCTTCTGCTATACCGGCGGCTTCGCGCTGAACGCGGCGGCAGGGGCGGCGCGCTCGGTGACCGCGGCCGACAGCTCGGCCGAAGCCCTCGAGCTTGCGCGGCGTAACGCCAATCTCAACTCGCAGCCCGCTGTAACCTGGCTCGAAGGGGATATTTTCCAGCTTCTCAGGAAGTTTCGCGATGAAGGCCGCACGTTCGACCTCGTCGTGCTCGATCCCCCGAAGTTTGCGCCGACCGCTGCGCACGTCACGAAGGCCGCGCGCGCCTACAAGGACATCAACCTCCTCGCCTTCAAGCTCCTGCGTCCCGGCGGCTTTCTCGTCACCTTCTCCTGCTCGGGCGGCGTGTCAGCGGATCTCTTCCAGAAGATCGTCGCAGGATCTGCGCTTGATGCCGGTGTTCAAGCGCAGATTATCAGGAGACTCGGTCCGGGGACCGATCATCCGGTCGCGCTCAATTTTCCGGAAGGCGATTACTTAAAAGGCCTCCTTTGTCGCCTGGCCGGCTAGGTCGCAAAGGATGAAGGATGAAGGATGAAGGAAAAGCGTAAGCGGCATAACGGTTTTTTGGTCATCCTTCATCCTTCCGCCTTCATCCTTTGGGAGGCACGGGGTCGGTGCCTCCCGGATGCCAGGGGCCGCAGCGCACGATGCGCTTCACCGCAAGCCATGAGCCCATGAGGGTTCCGTGCAACTCGATGGCCTCGCGCGCATAGGCGGAGCAGGTGGGATAAAAACGGCATTGGCCGCCGAAAAACGGCGAGAGCAGCACGCGGTAGGCGTCGATCAAGCCGAGCAGCAACGTCTTCATCGCGCCGGCAGTATAACATCGCCAAATGCAACTGGGTTGCATCCTTCCCGGGGCCGTGGTTCAATGGCGCCTCCCGAATCCGTGTGCGCGCGATGACATCCCAGGATCTTGCCGAGCAGCTCGTGCGGCAGACCGGCGCGCGGGTGACCCGCCCGCGCATCCAGGTTCTCGCCGCGCTGCTGCAGGCGCAGCGGGCGATCACGCACCACGAGATCGAGCGGCGGCTGGGGCGCACGCGCGGCATCGACCGGGTGACGATCTACCGCGTGCTGGAGTGGCTCACGCGCCAGGGTCTCGCGCATCGCGTCGCGCTCGGCGAGCGTTCCTGGCGCTTCGATGCCGTGCTTCCGCAGCGCGCCCACCGGCACGCGCACTTCCACTGCGACCATTGCGGCACGGTCGAGTGCCTGGAAGGCGTCAAGGAGCCGCCGAAGGTCAAGCTGCCGCAAGGGTACCGGAGCGACGACATCGAGCTTACGGTCAAGGGGGCGTGCGCGCGCTGCGCGCCGCAGCACGCGAGGCAGGATTCTTCTGGAGGCTAACGCAACGCGTTTGCGTTAGGTACGGCCATCGACACCAAACTCATCTGGATCATCGGCGCTGGGCTCGTCGGCGGGATCATAAGCATCTCCTGCGCGGCCGCGATCTCGATGGCCGCGCTGACGGCCTGGGTGCCGCGCATGGTGAGCTATGCGGTCGGCGTCATGCTGGCGGCGGCGTTCCTGCATCTCCTTCCCGAGGCCTTCATGCAGGCGGACAGCGTCGAAGGGCTCTTCGCGCTGACGCTCGCCGGGCTGCTCGGGTTCTTCCTGCTGGAGAAGGTGGCGATCTGGCGTCACAGGCACGATCACGGGCGCGGGAGCGGATCCCACGGGCACGCCGGCATGATGATCATCGTGGGCGACGGATTTCACAATTTCGTCGATGGCGTCCTGATCGCGGCGGCGTTTCTCACCGACGTCAACCTTGGCGTCGCCACGACGCTGGCGATCATCGCTCACGAGGTTCCGCAGGAAGTCGGCGATTTCATGGTGTTGCTGCACTCGGGCTATGCCCGGCGCACAGCGCTGCTCCTCAACTTCGCCTCCAGCCTCGCCTGTGTGGCGGGGGGCATCGCAGGCTATTACGCGCTCGCCGAAATGCAGCAGGCGACCCAGTACGTGCTGGTACTGGCGGCGGCAAGCTTCATCTATATTTCGGTCGCGGACTTGATCCCGGATCTGCACCGGGCGAGCGATACCCGAAGCACGCTCTGGCAGGTCGCGCTGATCGCGGCCGGAATGGCGACGATTGCGGGGCCGCATTGGCTGTTCCACTCGCATTGACGCGCACGGCGGTCGCGACGGCCGGTCCTCATCGGTATCGAGTGGTTCGTGCTTGACACGAAGGCGGAGTATCGGTGAGATGCGGGACGGCAAGGGTCGGCCAGGCATGAATGACACGAATCCAGCATCCGCAAACCGGGTTCGAAGCAGGAGCAGCAGGCGAGCGCTGCTTACGTTCCTGTTCGCCAGCGCGGCGCTGCACGCGGCGGTAATCGTCGGCGTGCCGGGACCGTCCGCGCAGCGCGACGCGCCCGTCCTGCCGGTACTGGAGGTGGTACTCGTACAGAGCGAAGCGGCGCGCCCGGCGCCGGTGGAGCCGGTGCGCCCGGAGGCCCGTGCACCGGCCAGGGCCGGGACCGCCGCCCGTGTGGCAAGCGCGGAGCCTGCGCCGCGGCCAAAGCCGATGGCGCGGGCGCCCGCCCAACCCGTGCTGACACTACCCGATCAACCGCAGGCCGAGGAAGTCGCGGTGCCCGCCGACACGCCAGCTGCGACGCCGCCGGCGCCGGCCGAGCCCGCTCCGCAGATCGCGAACCTTGCCCCGCCAACGCCGGCCTCGTTCAGCGCTGCCTATCTGCGCAATCCTGCGCCCCGCTACCCGCTTGCGGCGCGCCGCGCCGGAGAGGAAGGAACGGTGACGCTCAAGGTTTTAGTGGCAAGCGACGGGCTGCCGCAGCGCGTCGAGGTGGAAAAAACGAGCGGCTCCTCGCGCCTCGACGCCGCCGCGCTGGATGCCGTAAAGCGCTGGCGCTTCGTGCCCGCACGGCGCGGCGCGACGCCGATCGAGTCCTGGGTGCTGGTGCCGGTCGTCTTCCGGCTCGAAAATCCATCTTGAATGCGCGAGTAGTGAGCGGACTGAACCGAAGGGCGTCCAGTGCACTTGTGTGGTCCGCTCACCGCTTACCACTCACTTCTCACGCCTTCAGCGTATAAGAATCGCCCGCTCCTGAACTACACCCTATCGTGTCAGCACAAAGGGTTTGAGCCCTAGCATTTCGTTGACGCGGTCGGCAACGGAGCGCGCCTCGCTTCGACTCGCATAGGGCCCTGCGTGCACGCGATAGAGCCCGTCGCGTGGATAGATGTGCATCGACTGCGCAAGCCAGGTGACCTGCCCCTGAAGGCGCGCGAGGAAGTTCTCGGCGTTTTGCCGCGAGCCGAAAGCGCCCAACTGCACGTAAATCCCCGAGGCGGTGCGGATGGCCGGCGCCGCGGACGGGGCAGGCCGCGCAGCGGCTGTGCGCACTGGCGGCGGAGGGGGCGCCGCGTGAGCGGGCGGCGGCGGAGGCGCTGGGCGAACCGGCGGCGCGACTGCTGAGCGTGCGGGCGCCGGCGCAGGATGCGCCGCGCGCGGACTGTCATCGGCAGGTCCGGACGCCACTGCCGCAACGGGGAGCGTCATTTCGCTCGGCACCGGAACAGGCTGAGATCCGTCGGCACTGGCGCTTGCGGCGCCGTCGACATCAGCTCCTGTCGCCGGCGCGCTTGCTGTGATCTGCGCCGCGTCGGCGCCCGGAATGATGCTCTCCACCTCGACCATGCCGCTCCCGTACACGATGATCCCGAGCTTGTAGGCCGCGGTATAGGAGAGGTCGATCTCGCGGCCGTCGAGGAACGGGCCGCGGTCGTTGATCCGCACCACGACCGAGCGCCCGTTCAGCACGTTGGTGACGCGCGCATAGCTCGGGATCGGCAGCACCGGGTGCGCCGCGGTCATGGCGTACATGTCGTAGGTCTCCCCGGACGAGGTCGCCTTGCCGTGGTAGCGGCGCCCGTACCAGGAGGCCACGCCGCGCGCCCGATACGGCTGCAGCGAGGTCATCGGCGTGTACTGCTTACCATTGACGGTGTAGGGACGCATCGAGGCCGGCCTCAAGGGCTCGAGCCTGGGCGTGGCATCCGGAATGCGATCGATATCGGGCGGTGGATTGGCGCCGGGCCCGTCATCGAGATAGTAGCCGCCGCCCCGCGGCGTTTGCGTTGTCGGGCCAGGCTTGGCGGTCGTGCCGCATCCGCCCAGCGCAACCACCAGCACTCCGAGAATTGCGAGGCAAAGGGCGAGAGGTGGCCACTGATGCACGCTGATGCAGCGCTGCAAATCGGCAGGGAGTTTCATTGTGTCATCCCTCACGTGTCACGTTTGGATCAGTCGCTTGTGCGTCGATATGCTCATCAGAATCCCGAAGCCCAGGCAAATCGACACGAGCGCGGTGCCGCCATAGCTGATGAGCGGAAGGGGAATCCCGACTACGGGAAGAATGCCGCTCACCATGCCCAGGTTGACGACCGCGTAGGTAAAGAAGGTGAGCGTGATCGCCCCGGCGAGGAGGCGGCCGAAGAGCGTCGGCGCGTTGGCCGCGATGAAGAGGCCGCGCGCGATGACGAGGAGGAGCAGGGCGAGCAACACGAGATTTCCGGCAAAACCGAACTCCTCCGCATAGACTGCAAAGATGAAATCCGTGGTGCGCTCGGGTATGAAGTCGAGGTGGGTTTGGGTGCCGGCGAGCCAGCCCTTTCCGGTCCATCCGCCGGAGCCGAGGGCGATCGTCGACTGTATCGTGTGATAGCCAGCGCCGAGCGGGTCCTGGGCGGGGTCGATCAACGTGAGCACGCGCTGGCGCTGGTAGTCGTGGAGCAGCGACCATACAAGGGGCGCGGCCGCGAGACCGGCGAGCACGGCCCCAGCCATGATTCTCCAGGAGAGCCCCGCCAGGAACAATACGAAGAACCCCGATGCGGCAATGAGGAGAGCCGTCCCCAGGTCAGGCTGGCGCGCGATGAGCGCGACGGGCACGATCAGCATGACTGTTGCGACCACGAAGTTGGTCAGCCTGAGCGTGGCTTCGTGGCGGTGGAGATACCACGCGAGCGCAAGGGGCACCGCGATCTTCATGAGCTCGGAAGGCTGTATGCGCGTCACCCCAAAGTCGAGCCAGCGTCGCGCTCCGTGCACAACGTCGCCGAACAGCGCCACACCGAGAAGCGTCAGCACGCCCGCTACGTACAGGGGCGCGGCAAGCCGCAGCAGGTAGTGCGGCGGTATGTTCGCAAAAACCCACAGCACGGCGAGCGCGACCAGCAGGTTCACGGACTGCGCGGTCACGCGCGCCGCGCTTGCATTGGAGGCGCTATAGAGGACGAAAAGGCCGACGACCATGAGCACCAGGACGAGCCCCAGCAGGAGGCCGTCCACGTGGCGCGTGACGAGGCGCGGGATGCGCCTAACGGCGGGATGCATTCGCCCTCACCTTGGCGGGCTTCGGCGGCGCCGGCAGTTTTCCGAGCAGGTAGAAATCGAGCACGATGCGCGCGATCGGCGCGGCAGCCCGCGACCCGAAGCCTGCATTCTCCACGATCACTGCCAGGGCGATCGTCGGCCGGTCGGCCGGCGCATAGGCGACGTAGAGCGAGTGGTCGCGGAAGCGCTCAGCGACCTCGCGTTCGACGTATTTCTCGCCCTGCTTGATGCCGATCACCTGCGCGGTGCCGGTCTTGCCCGCGCTCATGTACTCCGCGCCCTGGAACGCGATGCGGCCGGTGCCTTCGCGCGTGACGCCCACGAGCGCCGCCTTGACCGCGGCGAGGTGCTCGGCCTTGAGACCCAGGGTGCGAGCCGGGGCGGGAGCGACCGGCAGGCGCTCGCGCGTGCGCGAATCCTCGATGTAATCCACGACATGGGGCCGCGGCACAACGCCGTCGTTGGCGATGGCGGCGATGGCGACGGCAAGCTGCAGTGGTGTGTACGAGTTGTAGCCCTGGCCGATCCCGATGCTGATCGTCTCGCCCGGGTACCATTTCTGCTTGAAGCGGCGCATCTTCCACTCGGGCGAGGGCAATACGCCCAGCGCCTCTCCGGAGAGGTCTATCCCGGTGCGCGAGCCGAAGCCGAACCGGCTCACGAAGCGCGCGATCGCGTCGATACCGAGATCGTTTGCCAGCATGTAGTAGTAGGTATCGCTCGACTTGACGATGGACTTGTAGAGATCGACCACTCCGTGTCCGCCCTCGTGGCTGTCGCGGAACTGGCGGCCCCCGAAGAAGAAGTAGCCGGGATCATTGATCGTCTGCTGCGGGGTGCGCTTTCCAAGGCTCAACGCGGCAAGCGCCATGTACGGCTTGAACGTGGAGCCCGGCGGATAGGTCCCCGCGAGCGCCCGGTTGAGCAGCGGACGGTCCGGCGAGTGATTGAGCTCGTTCCAGCTCTGAGGGTCGATTCCGTCGACGAAGAGATTGGGATCGAAGCCCGGTTTGCTCACGAGTGCCAGCACGCCCCCCGTGGAGGGCTCGATGGCGACGAGCGCGCCGCGCCGCTCGCCGAAGGCACGGTAGGCCACGTCCTGCAGCCGGGAATCGAGAGTGAGCGCAACGTTGCTGCCGGAGACGGCCGGCGTGCGCGAGAGCGTGCGCACGGCGCGCCCGCCCGAGTCGACCTCGACGTTCTCCACCCCGGTGATCCCGTGGAGATAGCCCTCGTAGCGCTGCTCGATGCCGGTTTTTCCGATGTAGTCGGTGCCGCGGTAGTTGGCCAGCCGGCCGTCGGCCTCGAGGCGGTCGAGCTCGCGCTGGTTGATGCGACCAATGTGTCCGACGACGTGCGAGAAGATCTCGCCCTGGGGGTACTGGCGGAAGGGCCGGGCGTTGATCTCCACCTGCGGAAAGCGGTAGCGATGGGCGGCAAAGCGCGCGATTTCCTCGTCCGTGAGGCGGGTGCGGATCGGCAGGCTCCCGACAGCCTTGCTCTCTTCCAGCAGCCGCTTGAAGCGGCGCCTGTCCCGCGGCCCGATTTCCACCACCGTCGAGACCTCATCGACCAGCCGGTCGATGTTGGCGACGTCCTGCGGACGGATCTCGAGCGTGTAGGCGGAGTAGTTGTGCGCGAGCACGATTCCGTTGCGGTCGACAATGATCCCGCGGTTCGGGGCGACCGGCAGGATCGCGATGCGGTTTGCCTCGGCCAGCGTGCTCAACTCGCCGTGGCGCACGATCTGAAGGTAGAAGAAGCGCGCGCCGAGCAGGGCGAACACGAGCAGCACGAATGCGGAAGCGACTGCCAGCCGCGCGTGGAAGTGCCTGAGCTCCAGCTCCGCGTTGCGAATCTCCACGCCGGGGTTGATGGTGAGCTCAGACATGGTAGGGATCCGGCTTGGGCCGCAGCGGAATCTTGAGCAGCGCGCTCAGCGGCGGCCACAAGGCGCCCGCGACAAAGCTGCCGATGAAATAGTGCCATCCGGGGAAATCCGCCCCGCCCAGCATGCGGACGGTGAGGATGATGAGGTCGTTCATGAGAAAAAGCGGAATGACATGCAGGGCCTGCGGTGTGATCGCGAACATGCGCACGCGCCGGTGAAGCACCACGCCGGCGTAGGCGAGGACGGTGTAGGCGAGCGCGTGCTGCCCGAAGAGCGTGCCGTCGGCGACGTCCATGAACAGTCCCACCAGCCAGGCCGCGATGAAGCCCATCTTGCGCGGCTGCTCGATGCACCAGTAGAGCACGACCAGCGCGACGAAGTCGGGCCGTATCCACAGCCAGTAGCCGGACCACGGCAGAAGGTTGAGCAGGAGCGCCGCGACCAGGGTGAGCGCGATATAGCCGGGCTTGACCGGCAGCAGGATCTCCTGGGGCGCGGGACGGCTCGTCGCCATCAGCGTTTCCTCGCTTTGCCCTTGCGGCGCGGGTTGGCCTGCTCGGCCGGGCGCGGCGCGAGATCGCGCTGCGCGCTCAGCAGCAGCACCTGGGTGTGGTTCGATACACCGGCGACCGGCGTGCACGTGATGCGGGCGAAGAGCCGGGTCGCGCTGCGCTCGACCTGCGAGACGCGTGCAACAGGCAAGCCCGGCGGATAGACGCCGTCGATGCCGGAAGTCACGAGCTCGTCGCCATTCTGATGGTCGGCATTGACCGGGACGAAACGCAATTCGAGCACGCCGTCGCTGCCGGTCCCGGAGAGCACCGCGCGCAGGCCGTTGCGCAGGTTCTGGACCGGGACAAAATGACTCTTGTCGGTCACCAGCGTCACCTCCGCAAGCCACGGGTAGACGCGCGTGACCTGGCCGAGGAGCCCTTCCTCGTCGACCACGGGCTGGCCGGCTTCGACCTCGTCGCGCATGCCCTTGTCAATGATGATCCGGCGGCTGAACGGATCGCGCGCGGCGTAGACCACTTCGGCCGCGGTCGCGCTCACGCCGAAGCGCTGCCGTGCGCCGAGCAACGCGCGCAGGCGCGCGTTCTCGGCGCGCAGCGCCTTCAACTCCTGCAGCATTCCCTCGTTGGCAAAGTTCTCCCGCGCAAGGCGCACGTTCTCGGTGCGCAGCGACGAGTGCGTGACGAAGAAATTGCCAATGCGCCGGGCGATACCAACCGGCGCGAGCGCAATGCGCTGCAGCGGATACAGGATGACAGCGGCCACCTGGCGCACGGGCGCGAGGTAATGGAAACGGCCATCCGAAACGAGCAAGACGAGCGAGAGCGCAGCGAGGATCAGGAGGCGGGCAAGCGGGGTGGGGCCGGTCTTGAAAAAAGGCGGAGCCTGATATTCCATTCAGGTCAGCGTTCGGTGTTCAGAGTTCGGGGTTCAAGGTGGAACTTCAAAACCTGGACTTTGAAACGCGGAACTTTGAACTCGGAGCTCTGAACTCCGCACCCGCGACGTCAGTCGCTCGTAAAAATGGTGGCGAGCCGCTCGACCTTGTCGAGGGCCTTGCCCGAACCGCGCACCACGCACGTCAGGGGATCCTCGGCGATGATCACGGGAAGGCCCGTTTCCTCCATCAGCAGCCGGTCGATGTCGCGCAGCAGGGCGCCGCCGCCCGTGAGCACCATGCCCTTGTCGGCGATGTCCGCCGCGAGCTCCGGCGGAGTCTGCTCGAGCGCGGACTTGACCGTCGACACGATCTGATTGAGGGGCTCGGTGAGCGCCTCCAGTATCTCGTTCGATGAGATCGTGAAGCTGCGCGGAATCCCCTCGGCGAGGTTGCGGCCCTTCACCTCCTTCTCGCGCACTTCCGATCCCGGGAATGCGGAGCCGATTTCCTCCTTGATCTGCTCGGCTGTCGTCTCGCCGATCAGCATGCCGTAGTTGCGCCGGATGTAATTGATGATCGCCTCGTCGAACTTGTCGCCGCCGACGCGAACGGAGCCCTTGTAGACGAGGCCGCCGAGAGAAATCACGCCGACCTCGGTCGTGCCGCCGCCGACATCGACGACCATGGACCCCGTCGCATCGCCAACCGGCAGGTCCGCCCCGATCGCCGCGGCCATCGGCTCCTCGATCAGGTAGACGCTCGACGCGCCTGCGCCGATCGCCGACTCGCGGATGGCGCGCCGCTCGACTTGCGTCGAGCCGCACGGCACGCAGATGACGATGCGCGGGCTCGGGCGAAAGAGGCGCGAGTTGTGCACCTTCCGGATGAAGTGCTTCAGCATCTGCTCCGTCACCGTGAAGTCGGCGATGACGCCATCCTTCATCGGGCGGATCGCGGTGATGTTGCCCGGCGTGCGTCCGAGCATCTGCTTCGCGGCGAGGCCGACTTCCTGGATCACTTTCTTTCCGTTCGGTCCGCCTTCCTGGCGGATTGCGACGACCGAGGGCTCGTCCAGCACGATGCCGCGCCCGCGCACGTAGATCAGCGTGTTGGCGGTGCCCAGGTCGATCGCCAAGTCTTCGTTAAAGTAGCGGCTCAGGAAACCGAACATAAGGCATTCCGCCTAAAAGGATTTGATGCTGTGCATCAGGCGGTTATGATACCCTATGCAGCTTCGATTTTTAAGCACTATTGCGGTGCTCGATGGCGCTGACGCTGGATGACGTGAAGCGCGTGGCCCACCTGGCGCGTATCGCGCTGGACGAGACCGAGGCGCCGCCGATGCTGGCGCAGCTGAACGGGGTATTTGCCCTGATCGCGGAGATGCAGGCGGTCGATACGCGAGGGGTCGAGCCGATGTCCCACGCCCTCGACGTAACGCAGCCCTTGCGTGCCGACTCCGTCACGGAATCCGACCAGCGCGAACTGTTTCAGTCGGTCGCGCCCCATGTCGAGCGCGGCCTCTACCTCGTGCCCAAGGTCATCGAATAGGTGGGGTGTCGGGCGGCGGCGACGGCCGCGCCGGCGCCCGTTGGGCCTTTTCCGATTTTCGCGTGTCGATGCACAACGCCACCATCAAAAGCCTCTCGGACGGTCTCGCTGCTCGCGCCTTCTCCAGCGTCGAGCTGACCCGGCATTTGATAAGCCGGATCAATCAATTAAACGACAAATACAACTGCTTCGTCACGCTCGATCCCGAGGCCAGCCTGAAGCAGGCTGAGGCAGCGGACAGGATGCGGTCCGCCGGCGCCGGCCAGCCGCTCACCGGCATCCCGATCGCCCAGAAGGACATTTTCTGCGCCAAGGGCTGGCTGACGACCTGTGCCTCGAGGATCCTCTCCAACTTCAAGTCACCCTACGATGCGCATGTCGTCGAGCAGCTCAAGGCCGCGGGGGCGGTGACCCTCGGCAAGACCAACATGGACGAGTTCGCCATGGGCTCGTCGAGCGAGACCTCCTATTACGGGCCGGTCAGGAATCCCTGGGATCCGGCCCGCGTGCCCGGGGGCAGCTCGGGCGGTTCGGCGGCGGCGGTTGCCGCGCGGCTTGCACCGGGGGCGCTCGGCACCGATACGGGCGGCTCGATCCGGCAACCGGCAGCGCTTTCCGGCGTCTGCGGGTTGAAGCCGACCTACGGCGTGGTGTCGCGCTACGGCATGATCGCGTTTGCCTCGAGCCTCGACCAGGGCGGGCCGCTCGCGCGCAGCGCGGAGGATCTCGCGTTGCTGCTCAACGTGATGGCCGGCTTCGATCCGCGCGACTCCACCTCCCTTGCCCGGGAGCGGGAAGACTACACCCGCGACCTCGGCAAGCCGGTGAAGGGCCTGAAGATCGGCCTGCCCGAAGAGTTCTTTGCCGAAGGCGCGGCGCCCGGCGTGGTGAAAGCGGTGGAAGCGGCAGTGGCGGAGCTGACGAAGCTTGGCGCCGAGACCGTCCGGTTGAGACTGCCCAACATGAAGCTCTCGGTGCCGGTGTATTACGTGCTCGCGCCGGCGGAGGCCTCGAGCAATCTTGCGCGCTACGATGGCGTGCGCTACGGCTACCGCGCGCCGGAGTACGCCGATCTGACCGACATGTACCGCAAGACCCGGGCGCAGGGCTTCGGCGCCGAGGTCAAGCGTCGCATCCTGATCGGCACCTATGTGCTCTCCCACGGCTACTACGACGCCTACTACATCCAGGCGCAGAAGGTGCGACGGCTGATCGCGCGGGATTTTACCGATGCGTTCGGAAAGTGCGACGTCATCATGGGACCGACCAGTCCCACCACCGCATTCCGGCTGGGCGAGAAGATGGACGACCCCGTGCAGATGTATCTCAACGACATCTACACCATCGCGGTCAACCTGGCGGGCCTGCCCGGACTGTCGATTCCGTGCGGCTTCGACGGCGGGGGGCTGCCGGTAGGACTGCAGATCATCGGCAACTATTTCGCCGAGGCGAAAATGCTCGGCATCGCCCACCAGTACCAGCATGTCACCGATTGGCATCAGCGTACGCCTCCGGGGATAGAGTAAGCGGTAAACGGTAAGCAGTGAGCGGAAAACCGATAAGCATGTGGAAAGCACTCCCGATTGCGGTTGACCGCTTACCCCTTACCGCTTACCGCTAACCGCTCACGGATACCGATCATGAAGTGGGAAACCGTCATCGGGCTCGAGGTCCACGCCCAGCTCTCGACCAAGTCGAAGATGTTTTCCGGCGCGGCGACCGCGTTCGGCGCGGCCCCGAACACGCAGGCGTGCGCGGTCGACATCGCGCTGCCGGGTGTGCTGCCGGTCGCGAACCGCGAGGCGGTCGCCAAGGCGGTGCGCTTCGGGCTAGCGATCGGCGCCACGGTCAATCGCCGCTCGATCTTCGCGCGCAAGAATTACTTCTACCCTGATCTGCCGAAGGGCTACCAGATCAGCCAGTACGAATTGCCGATCGTTCAGGGCGGGGCGATTCCCATCTTCGTGGACGGCAAGGAAAAAACCGTCCAGTTGACGCGCGCACACCTGGAAGAAGACGCCGGTAAATCGCTCCACGAGGGCTTCCACGACTTTACCGGCATCGATCTCAACCGCGCCGGCACGCCGCTCCTCGAGATCGTCTCCGAGCCGGACATGCGCTCGGCGCAGGAGGCGGTCGCGTACGCCAGAACGTTGCACGCCCTCGTGCGCTGGATCGACATCTGCGATGGCAACATGCAGGAGGGCTCGTTTCGCTGCGACGCCAACGTGTCCGTTCGGCCGGCCGGCTCGGACAAGCTCGGCACCCGCTGCGAGATCAAGAACCTGAACTCCTTCCGCTTCCTTGAGCGCGCGATTGAGTTCGAGGCGAGGCGCCAGATCGAGATTCTCGAGGATGGCGGCGCGATCGTGCAGGAGACGCGGCTCTACGATGCCGACCGCGACGAGACGCGCTCGATGCGCACCAAGGAGGACGCGCACGATTACCGTTATTTCCCTGATCCCGACCTGCTGCCGCTAGAAGTGTCCGATAGATGGATCGAGGAGACCAAATCCGCGTTGCCAGAGTTACCGGAAGCCAAGCGCCAACGGTATGAGCGGGAACTGCTAATGTTTCCGCAAGACAGTGCCGCACTGACGGCGTCGCGAGAAACGGCACATTACTTTGAGTCCGTGCTAGACGAATTACGGACGATTCCTGGAATCCCATATGGATTGCAGTCGCCAGATGTGGCAAATGCAAAGCATGTTGCGAACTGGGTAATTAATGATATCGGGTCGCGCCTGAATCAATCCAACATCTCGATCGATCAATGTCCGGTCTCACCTAGGCAGCTCGCCGGGCTGCTTGCACGTTTATTTGATAAGACTATAAGCAGCAAGATAGCCAAGGAGGTATTCCATGAAATGTGGGATCGGATTGCACAGTCCGAGATCGGAGAAATATCGATAACTGGTCATCCCCCGGTTATGGATGTCAGCGCAGACGCGATAATTCGAGAAAAAGGGCTTCATCAAATTTCGGATAATAGTGAGCTCGAAAGGATTTGCGACGACGTAATCGGCGCAAATCCCAGGCAGGTGGCCGATTACCGCTCCGGCAAGGACAGGGCGTTCAACTCGCTGGTTGGCCAGGTGATGAAGGCGACCGGGGGCAAAGCGAACCCTCAGCAGGTGAGCGAAATCCTCAAACGGAAGCTCGCCGGCTAGAGCGCGCCCGGTAACCGCGCAGCCGTGACAACGCGCGCGGCGCCGGGCTCAGTGCCGCCGGGACGGATTCGCGGAAACGGGCCCGCCCCTGAGCGTGCGGAAGCGCTGCTTTTGCCGCTCGAAGTGCGCCCGTATGTTGTTCTTGATGTTCTCCTGGCTGGCGATTCGCTCTACCAGCCTTTGGTGCTCCGCGCTTACCTTGTCGAGCTCGATGTTTATTTCGGGCAAGCCCTTCCTCAGATACTTGTCGTCTATCGCTACCTGGCGCCGCTTTTCAAGGTCCGCGCGCCGCTCGCTTGCATTCTTGAGAGACACGTCGAGCTGCCGGATCCGGGCTTCCACCTGTTCGAGCTCGCGGTCGCGCCGGTCGTCGATCTCCCGCTCGTTTGCGTAGGTGGCCAGCAGCGCGCGATCCTGGCGTCGCTCCTCGGCGAGGCGCCTGCGTTCGTCGGCCTCCTGCCGTGCGCGCTCCTGCGCCTCCGCCCGCCGCCTGGCCGCCTCTTCCGGAGTCTCGGTCGTCTTGCGGGTGATGCCGCGGTTGTCGAGCTCCTTGGTTGCGCTGCCGCGATACTCGGGCGGCACGCGATCGCCGCAGCCGATGACCCTGCCGCTCTCGTCCTTCCAGCAGATGATCCTGCCCGTCGACTGCGCGGCGGCAACGATGCCGGGGACCACGATCAACGCGGTCGCCGCGGCGGCAAGAAGCCAGAAGCGCTTGTCAGACATCAGCCGTTGCTCCGTAAGAATCCCGGTATCGGGCGACCGCGGCGAGGTCGCGCGCACGCCGCGGATCGGCCTTCAAGTACGCAACCAGATCGTCCAATGTCGCGATGCTTGTCACCGGAATATTATAGTGGGCCCTTACTTCCTGCACTGCGGACAAATTACCGGTCCCGCGCTCCATGCGGTCCAGGGCGATTACCACGCCGCCCGGAAGGGCGCCTGCCGCACGGATAAGATCGACGGATTCGCGCACCGAGGTGCCCGCGGATATGACATCGTCCACAATCAAGACGCGGCCCGCGAGCGGCGCCCCGATCGCGTTGCCGCCCTCACCGTGATCTTTGGCCTCCTTGCGGTTGAAGCTGTAGCGCACGTTGCGACCGGCGTCCGTCAGCGCGATCGCCGTTGCCGCAACCAGGGGGATCCCCTTGTAGGCTGGCCCAAACAGCATGTCGAACGCGATGCCGCTCGCAAGAATGGCTTTCGCGTAGAATTGGGCGAGCCGTTTCAGCGCCGCGCCATCGTAGAAGAGGCCGGCATCGAAGAAATATGGCGACAGGCGCCCCGCCTTGGTCTTGTACTCCCCAAAGCGCAGCACGTTCTGCTCGATCGTGAAGCGGATGAACGCCTGCCGGAAATCGGCCGCCATGCCTCGCACCTCGCTCGCCACTGGCGAATTGACCGGCGCGCGCAGCGCGTCCGGTCGAATGAGCCGGTCGGGCACCGCGCCGGTTTGAAGCGATGAGAATTATAACGGTGAATCTGAACGGCATCCGTTCCGCCGCCCGCAGGGGATTCTTCCGGTGGGTGACGCGCCAGCGCGCGGACGTTGTCTGCGTGCAGGAGGTGAAGGCTCAGGCCGCGGACCTTCCGCCAGAGGCTCGCAAACCGGGGAGCTTATCGGGTTACTTCCACTTCGCGGAGAAGAGGGGCTACAGCGGGGTCGGGCTCTACTCCCGGCACGCACCGGATCGGATCGTGGAGGGCATCGGGGTGCGCGACATCGACCGCGAGGGACGCTACCTCCGCGCGGATTTCGGGCGGCTCACCGTGATCTCGGTGTACCTGCCCTCGGGGTCGAGCGGACCGCATCGTCAGAAGGCCAAGTTTGCATTCATGGATGCTTTTTTTCCCCATCTAAAGAATCTCGCGGCCGAAGGCCGCGAGATTCTTCTGTGCGGCGACTGGAACATCGCCCACAAGGAGATCGACCTCAGGAACTGGCGCTCCAACCGGAAGAATTCCGGCTTCCTGCCGGAGGAGCGCGCGTGGCTCACGCGGGTATTCGACGAGATCGGATGGGTGGACGTGTACCGCCGTCTCCACCCGACGGCAACCGGCGCAGCCTATACCTGGTGGAGCAACCGTGGCCAGGCGTGGGCAAAGAACGTGGGCTGGCGCATCGACTACCAGGTTGCAACGCGCCGGCTCGCGGCGCGCGCGCGGCGCGCCGCGATCTACAGGAAGCGGCGCTTCTCCGATCACGCGCCGCTGACGATCGATTACGACCATGCGCTCTGAGCGGCTGCGCGGCTGGCTGCAGAGTCTTCGCGTCTATGCCGAGCCGCCCGTCGCCCGCATGCTGCTGCTCGGTTTCGCCGCGGGCCTGCCGCTGCTCCTGATTCTGGGCACGCTCTCCTATCGGCTGCGCGAGGCGGGAATCGACCGCACGACCATCGGGTTCCTGAGCTGGGTCGGGCTCGCGTACGGCTTCAAGTGGGCGTGGGCACCGCTCGTCGACAAGCTGCCGCTCCCGGTCCTGACGCGCCGCCTGGGGCGGCGCCGCAGCTGGCTGCTCGCCGCCCAGCTCGTGATCGTGTCCGGGTTGATCGGTATGGCGCTCACCGATCCGACCCAGGATCTCCACCGCCTCGTCGCCTTCGCTCTCCTCGTGGCCTTTGCCTCGGCCACGCAGGATATCGCGCTCGACGCCTTCCGGATCGAATCGGCGCCGGTCGACCGGCAGGCCGCGATGGCGGCTGCCTACCAGGTCGGCTACCGAGTGGCCATGATCACGGCGTCCGCCGGGGCGCTGTGGATCGCCGCGGCCGTCGATCCGAACGAGCGGACCTACGAGCACGCGCCGTGGACGGTCGCCTACGTGTGCATGGCCGTGGCAATGCTGGTCGGCATCCTCACCGTTCTCTTCTCGCGCGAGCCGGCGGTGGTGATCGCGCCGGAGACGTTGCGGCGCGAGCAGGGGAGGTCGTGGTTCTACGTCGCCGTGGTGAGCCCGGTCCTCGATTTTCTGGTCCGCTACCGCTGGCACGCCGTGCTGCTCCTCGCCCTGATCGCGACCTACCGCATCTCCGACATCGTTCTCGGCGTCATGTCGTACCCCTTCTACCGCGACATGGGCTTCACCAAGGACGAGGTGGCCGCGGTGTCCGGCGTATACGGCGTAATCATGACCCTCGTCGGCGCCGCGCTGGGCGGGGTCCTCGCGCTGCGCTACGGCGTCGCCCGGGTGCTGATTCTCGGCGCGGTGCTCTCGGCGCTCACGAACCTCCTCTTCGCCTGGCTCACCACGCGCGGCCACGATATTCCCGCGCTGATCGCCGTCATCTCGGCCGACAACCTGAGCGCCGGTATCGCGAGCGCGGCCTTCGTTGCCTATCTCTCCAGCTTGACCAACGTCGCGTACTCCGCCACGCAGTACGCCGTCTACAGCTCGCTGATGCTCCTCTTGCCGAAATTCCTCGCCGGCTGGTCGGGATGGGCGGTGGACAGCCACGGGTATCCCGCATTCTTCATCGGCACGGCGCTGATCGGGCTGCCGGTGATTGCCCTGGCGTGGCTCGCCTCGCGGCTGGCGCAGCCGGACGGCCCCGCAAGCGATCGCCCTTCATCGTTCACGACTGACCGGTCTTGAGGAGGAGCCTATGCGATTGGTAAGCTTTTCACCCCAGGCGGGCGGGGCGGCGCGGCTGGGATTGCTGCGCGACGATGACGCGGTCATCGATCTCACGCACGTCGGGGCCAACCCGCCGTTCGATCCGGCGGACATGATCTCGCTCATTGCCGGGGGCGAGAAGGCGCTCTCCTGGCTGCGCGATATCGCGTCGAAGAGCCGGGACGCCGTTGCGCTGGAGGAGGTGCGCCTTCACGCTCCGATCCCGCGCCCGCGCAAGAACGTCTATTGCGTCGGCTGGAACTACCTCGACCATTTCGAGGAAGGCGCCAGGGCGCGCACGCAGAAGGTCGATCTTCCGGCCCACCCGGCGTTCTTTTCCAAGGCAGTCAACTCGGTGACGGGGCCCTATGACGCGATTCCCTTCGATGCAGAAGTCTCCACGCAGATCGACTGGGAGGTCGAGCTTGCGCTCGTCATCGGGCCTGGCGGGAGGAACCTCGCGGAGGCCGACGCCATGAAGCATGTCTTCGGCTATACGGTCGTCAACGACGTCTCGGCGCGCGACATTCAACGCAGGCACAACCAGTGGTTCAAGGGCAAGAGCCTCGATGGGTCGTGCCCGATGGGGCCCTGGATCGTGACCGCCGATGCGCTGAAGGACCCCGGCAACCTGCGCCTCAGGACGCTCGTGAACGGCT
>Ga0299906_10000335_pt1 | contig 46013 bp, 43 predicted proteins | sample RVTome_14_FD_200259 | JGI IMG/M metagenome (GOLD analysis project Ga0299906, IMG submission 200259) | Soil microbial communities from uranium-contaminated site in the Upper Colorado River Basin, Wyoming, United States - RVT145D125 (version 2) ... | reverse complement strand
TGACGGGAAGGGCCTGGATTTTCGCTTTCCCCTGCCTGCAAGTGCCCGCCGGACAGGCGGGTAATGACAAAATTTACCCACTCACTTCCACGATGAGCCAATTTTTGATTATCCCGGTTCATTTTTTATTTACACCTTGTTTGAATTTAAATTTCAAAAACCCCAAATTTTTAATTAACATAGATTTAATCCCCCCTCCCGGCATATGATTCATTAAACCTTTCAATGGGAGACGTTTCAGAGTAGACTTGCCATCTACTCTCAAACCTTGGGAAAATAAATGGTCTCTGTACATTTAAATGGCTAAAAATAATTTCATCCATTTTAAATTAATACTATCTTCTGTAAAGGTTCTTCCCTTTTTTCTCTTAATTTTAATGATCCTAATGGGCTGTTCTGTAAGCAAAAAGGAGAATTTGCCAAAAAAAATTGATGGAACCATCTCAAATAATATTTATTTTTCGCCTCAACATACCTTTCGTATTTCCCTTCCCCACCCCGAAACTTCACCGATATTCAAATCTATGGCCGTATATGAAGGAGGGGACCAAAAACTTTCTTATGTGAGTTTTGCTCCTTTTCTAATGGATCAAAATAGATACCATGTGTTTGTGGCTAAAACCAAACTTTCCGGACCCTTAGAAGAACAAGGGGAAGCCATAATAAAAACCTATATAGAAAGGCAAAATAAATTATCCCAGGAAGCGTTTAAAGTTTTTTATAGTGAAAAAGTTTCCCTAAATGGAATAAAATCGATTTATTCAATTTATAAATCTGAAAGCCGTTATCAGGTGTTTTATTTGACAGATCATGGGGAAAGATTTTCAAATATCATTGTTGAACTCAATCCGGAAAGTATTTTAAAGTTTAAACCGACTGAACAGGTCTTGGTCAAAAGGAAATGGGTTTTTTACAATGATTTTGTGAATTCCCTGGAAATTCAATAAGGGGAACAATCCAAATTTGACCCAGAGACAAAAAATCCAAGTTAGGCTTTAACCCGTTATTAATCCATCAGCTTATTTCGAAGAAAATCCGAAACCCAGGTTCCTAGGCGAGGCTGGACCAGATACCCATAGGATTTATGTGGGTTTCTTTTTTCCCGGTGTTTATTTTCAGCGTGTGTGACCACTTGAAAAGGGTTGTGAAGATTGTCGTAGTCAATCAAACGGTATGGGTGGTTTTTGGGAAAGAATTTTAATTGGCGCATCGGTTCAAAAAAGGGTTCGGAAAAATTATTTTTATGGGATACCACATCCCCTAAGCAGGAATAGTTTTGCCAGAAATCGATATTGGTGGGGTATTGACGCTTTCCCTTGTTTTTATGATGCCGGGCAAACAAGATATCTCGAACAGCAGGTTCTCCAAGGGGAGATCCCATGGTCGCAAAAAGTCTAACCCGTTTTTTTCTGAATTCCTTAAATCCTATGACATTGCGGTGTGAAAAACGCCACAACACATCATAGGTGATAAAAGTTCCCATACTATGGGCCAATAGTGCCACCTCGCATCCTTTACTCCAGGCCTCCCTGAGGGCAGATTCGAGAGGAAAGCGTATTTTATCCGCAATGTATTGGTCTTCATCGTAAAGCTCTGTTTCCCGCAAGAAGGCCTTCATCACATCATCCTTTACGGTAAGGGCCCCCGCAAGGAGTTTGACTAAATCCAATCCCCGGTTCTTAAAGAAAGCTCCGATTTTTTCCCCAGTTCCAACGTGAAATTTATCTTTAATTTTTTTCCTCTCCTTAATGACGTTGTTGACTTTAATCTGAAGCTTTTTCACGTAATTGGCATCATCCTCGATATGGTGAGGGGTTTCATTGGCCCAGTAGGCGGAATTGAACACTTCGGGATGGTTCTCTAAAGTTTCTGCAAGGTTCACATCATCCACACGAATATTTTCAGTAATACATTTCATCCAAAGGGAATGGAGATCTTCCTTTGGAGGTTTTGAGGAAAGACCGTGAATCATGATGATTCTCTTTTTTGAAAGATCAATGGGCATGGGTCATAACCTTTCTGATTTTTTTATTTAAAAACGTTTGGGTAGAATATGGGATATTTAAATTCAAAACAGGGGAATTATTATAAACAAAAGGGGAAAGGTCAACGGAAAAAATTTTATGCCGGTTTCCCCCTTTTAACTCAATATAAAATCCAATTTTTAAGGCCCAAGGAGTGGCAACATCCTTACGGCCTCTTAAAAAGCGATGGGTTTGGAGTGGTGGAAACCTCTTCTCAAATTCCGTGAAAGGGATCTTGAGGTTATTACGCCTTTCTGAAACCGGCTTCTTCTCCGAAGTTCCAGAGCTTCTGGGTTTGCGGACACCCCCCTTTCTTTTTATTTAGGTTCCAGGGGGTTTAGGGGTTTCTTGGCTGTAATCTGGCCAGAGGGCGAGGGCATCGGTGACCACGGCCATTCCGGCAAAGTTTTGAATGAGCCGTTCCACTTTTTGAAGAATTTTGGTGGCGATGGCCTCATCCACCAGTGTGATGACCATGGCGTTTTTAAATACATCGGTAAGACCTCCCCCCAACCGTTGTCCACGGGTTCCGCGACCGGTGACGGAAGGGAGAATCGTATATCCAGAAGCCCCTGCCTCTTCAATGATTTGGATGACCTGGTCCAGCTTGATGGTCTCAATTACGATTTCTAGTTTTTTTATGGTTTGAAGTCTCGGGTAAAAAGCCATGGTTTTCTCCTTCCTTGATTATGTGATCAACCGGGCAATCCAAAAGTAAAGCGGGATTCCTAAAATGACATTAAATGGAAAGGGGATGCCCAGTGCAAGGGTCATGGAATAAGCCGTGTTCGCCTTGGGAAGGGCCAAGTGCATGGCAGCGGGGACGGCAATATAGGAAGCACTGGCTCCCAAAATGGCAATCAACATGGTTCCTCCCGCGGATAAACCCAGCAGCCATCCTGTGAACAGCCCAAGACTCGCTCCGATCAAGGGCATGAGAAGGCCAAAAAAGGTTAGAAAGACGCCTACTTCCCTGAAGGTTGAAAAACGTTTTGCGGCCTCAACCCCCATGTGTAATAAAAAGAGGCAGAGCACCCCTTGAAAGAGGTTAAAGAAAAATGGGCCAACGGCTTCTTGGGCCCGATCGCCTGTGAGGGCTCCGATAATGAGGGCCCCCATAAGGACCATCACGCTACCGTTAAAAAGAGACTCCCGGAGAATTTCTTTAAAAGAGGTATCCCCATCGGATTGCGTTGAAGCCTGAGAGGAAAGCCGTGCGAGGAGGATTCCAACGGCGATGGCGGGGGATTCCATTACTGCCATCATCGCAATTGTGTACCCCTCATAGGTATATCCTTGCCGTGTCAAAAAAGTTGCAGCGGTTAGGAAAGTCACTGCACTGACGGATCCATAGTGGGCCGCGATAGCGGCCGCATTCAATGCCGAAAGGCCGCTGAAGCATCGGATGATTGCGTAGCCAATAACCGGAAGTAACCCTGCCAAAAAGACACCAGCCAGGCAAGCCAGGATTACTGAAACACTCCACCCCTCGTGGGCAAGTTCAATGCCTCCCTTTAACCCGATGGATGCCATGAGGTAATAGGACATGGCCCGGACCATTTCTTCAGGGAGCTCCATTTTAGCCCTTGCCAATACAGCCACCCATCCCAAGATGAAAAACAAGATCATCGGGGAAAGAAAGTTATTGAGTGAATGCTGAAAAAACTCGGCCATCCAAACCCCTCCTTATAAACCTCGTGATGAAAAAAAAGCCAACTCCCCTTCTAAGAAGTTGGCTTATAGCTTGACCGGTTATTTTGAATCAAGGACCCTTCCCGCTATCTTCCTAATCGGACATTCAACACCAATAAATACTTCCGGGTCAAGCAAATTTCTGGGGACCCTCAATTCCATTTAAAGAATAGGTTCGGGGGGTGGTAGACCAAATGCAAAAATCTCTTCTGGTCTCTGTTGGGAGATTGAATGGATTAGGGGTTAATTTAACTGGCAATTCCCCGCCGCTTGCGGCGTGGGACGCAGTAGATCTGTTGTAGCGGGCCCTTCGACTTATCTCTGGATGGGGTTCCCAAAACCATCTCCACCCCCCACCTTCCCTCCCCCCATCGAGGGGGGAGGGATTAAGGGAGGGGGCTTTTTGATACCCCGCGGTCTTGCCGCTGAGACCTTCATTAAGAACACTTCTGGATATTCTTTTAAGAAGAGACTTCATTAGGAGATTCTAGCGTGATCAGGAACACTTTTTCGTGGCCCCGTTCATGAAGCTCGATTTCAAGTCCGACTGCTTTTTTCCCCGTCAAAGGAAAAAGAACGATTTGTAAATTAGGTAATATTTCCTCAGCCAATTTTTCATTCATTTCTTTGATTAATCTTTTTCCTGTTTCCTGGCTGATCAAAATAATTTCAGAAGGGGACAGAGCATTTTCAATACGAATAATGAGGAGGTCTTCCTGTATGGCGGTTTTTACGAGAGGAGGCTTAAAACCCATTTCTTTTTCATAAAAGTCAGAAAAATCAACTGAAATTTTTTTCTCAAGGTTTTTTAAAGAATCCATTGATTATCCTCCTGGATTCGCATTCTTTTGAGATGGGCTGTCTTCTGTTTTTAAAATAGTCCCCTGAGCCGAGGGGATCATCCTGAGCAGGTGTGTTACACTGGAATCCATTATTTTAAAAAAGGGTCGCGGATAGAGACCAATCCAGAAGACCAAAATGATTAGAGGAACCAAAGTGGCGGTTTCACGAGGTGTCAGGTCAGGTAAAGATGCGTTGCTTTGATGTTTGATCTGACCCAATCCCACACGTTGCATCATCCAAAGCATATAGGATGCGGCGAGAAGAATCCCTCCTATGGACAGGATCACCATGATGAAGCTATGAAGAGAGGTTCCTATCAACACCAGAAATTCACTAATAAAGTTATTGGTTCCTGGAAGCCCGAAGGATGCAACTGAAAAAATAAAGAAAAATGTAATAAAACGGGGCATGGGTTTATGAAGCCCACCATAATCGGAAATCATTCTTTTATGGGTACGGTCATACAGAAAACCAACCGCAAAAAATAATGCCCCTGTCGTAATGCCATGGTTAAACATCTGAAGGACTGCCCCTTCAATCCCTTGTTTGTTCAAAACAAAGATTCCAAGGGTGACGAACCCCATGTGTGAAATGGAAGAATAAGCAATGAGTCGCTTGATATCGCTTTGCGCAAGTGCCATGTAACCGCCATACAAAATCCCTATAATCGAAAGCCACAATACCCAGGGCGTAAAAGTGACCATGGCTTCGGGAAGCATGGGTAAAACCAACCGGAGAAAACCGTACCCCCCCATTTTTAATAGAATGCCCGCTAAGATAACGCTTCCTGCGGTGGGGGCCTCCGCATGGGCGTCTGGAAGCCAGGTGTGAAAAGGAAACATCGGCAGTTTAATTGCGAAGGCTAAAAACAAGGTCAGGAAAATCCAAAATTGGGCGTCTCCGGAATAAATCTGGGAGGTTAAAATGATTATGTCAAAGGTTTTTCCGCCTTCAAGATAAAGACCTAAAATCCCAACCAGAAGGAAAAGGCTTCCGACAATGCTGTAAATCACAAATTTAAGACCGGCCGCAATTCGCCGAGGGCCTCCCCAGAGCGCGATTATAAAATACATGGGAATCATGGTGGTTTCCCACAGCATGAAAAACAGGAAAAGGTCCAAGGCGGTGAATACCACCAGCATGGCCGTTTCTACCAAAAGAATAAGCATAAGGAAGGTCTTAATCCTTTCCTGTATGCTGGTCCAGGAACAAATGACGCATAATGGCGTCAAGAGCGTCGTGAGCATGACCATGAGAATACTAATTCCATCAATGCCGATTGCATATTGAATGTTAAAGGTCGGCATCCATTCAGCCTGTTCAACGAACTGCATGCCTGGGTGATTGGGGTCGAACCGGAACCATAGAAGGAGCGATAGAAGAAATGTGACCATGGAAAAGCCAAGTGCGATCCAACGCACTACCGTGGGATGTTTAACAAACGCCATGATGGTCATCCCCAAGGCGGGAAAAAAGAGAATGATGCTTAAAAGATGGTTTTGAAGAAGATTGTCCATAATGTGAAACCGTTTTTTTACCCTAAACCCCGTTCAGGGTAAAAGGGGGTGCGTCTTCTTATAGTAAGAATAGTAGAAAAAGAATCAATGCCGCAACCAACGCAAAGATCATGACCAATAACTGATGCTGAAGCATGCTGGGTTCAATTTCACGAAGCGTTTGTCCAGCAGCCTCGTTTTTTCTGCCAATGCCATTTACAAATCGCTCTAACCAGCGGATATCCACAGAGCGCCAAAGCCACCCCGCCGTTTGTTGGGTGATTTTTGCCGTTCCATCCACTAGCCATCCCAGCGCGCGAATGTCTACGGAGGCCCAAAGCCAGCGCGCCAAACCGACAGTCAATCCGGCAGTTCCTTCAATCACCCTCCCAATGATCCGAACATCCACAGATTTCCATAACCACCTGGAAAATGAAACGGTACCATCCGCTGAAAACAGGGTGAAACGTTCAATGAGCCGCATATCAACGGCCTCCCAAAGCCAGCGGGAAAACTTTAAATTTGGGCGAACGATATAGGCATCGCAGATTTCATCCATGTACCATTTGTTATGGGTCAGAACATAAAACCGCTTATACCATCCCACCCTTTTTGGAGAACCTTGGATGAATCCATAAAGATTAAACTGCGAAAAGATTAGGCCTAAAAGAGCTGCACCAAACCCTGCCAATATAAGCATCATGGTGAAAAAACTCAATTTGGAGGGGTTTGGGGGTAACTCCGAAAGTGCCACCGTGGGGTAAAGAAATGTGGTGATACCGCCCCAGAACCAGGCAAGTGCCCCGGCGAGAACCAAGCTGGAAATAGTGGCAATCAATACCGCTGGGCCAAGGCCTGGTAAACCCAAAAAAAGTGAGGAGTTGGGAGATACCAATGAAGGGGTGACCCCGGGCGGGCCCATTTTTTTGTTTGTTCCACGGTTTAACCCTCTGGAAAGATGCAAAGCCGTAAGGAAAACGGTCATTAAGGCAATGAACCAAAACAGAGGAGAGAGTCCGTTAGACCTCGGACTAAACCAGAGCATTCCATATCCGCTCAAGGCAATCAACACGGGGGAAAGCCAAGCTAAAGAGAACGCACTGATTAAAGTAGAAGGGGGGAAGGCAAACCATGCTGTTGGTTGTTCTTCTTTTTCAACGTGAGGAGTTGCTTCAAGGTGTTGGAGGGCGCTTCCGGCAGAGAGGAATAGAAAAGCTTTTGAGGCCCCGTGGGCCAGCAGGTGAAATGTAGCGGCGATAAAGGCTCCCGCACCGCAAGCCAGTATCATCAATCCCAATTGGCTCATGGTGGAATAGGCCAAGATCCTTTTGATATCCGTTTGTGTTAAAGCGACCGTTGCACCTAAAAAAGCCGTTATTGCCCCGATGATGATCATCACATTCATCGCGGTAGGAGATAGAATGAACAAAGGGCTCATTCGAAGAACAAGAAAGACACCGGCTTTTACCAGCGTTGCTGCGTGAATCAGGGCCGAGACCGGTGTAGGGGCTTCCATGGAAAAGGGAAGCCAAATGTGGAAAGGAAATTGGGCTGATTTACCCATTGCCCCGAGAAATAGTAACAATGCGATCAGGGTCAGGACTTCAACGTTCCATTGGAGGCCCAACCACCCAAGGAGATTGACCGTTTGACCCACTTTGGTTTCTGCCCCGGCCAGTATCTGTTGAATGTCCAATGTTTCAAAGGTCACAAAAGTGAGAAAAATACCCAACCCAAGACCGATATCAGCGGCTGCGTTGACTAAGAATGCCCTCATGGCTGATTCATAGGAAGATCGATTTTCTGCCCAATGGGAAATCAACAAATAGGAGCAGATTCCCATGATTTCCCAGAATAGGTAAAGCATGAAGAGGTTGGTGCTCATGGTCAGCATAAGCATTGAAAAGGTGAAAAGAGAAATGACGGCAAAGAATCGGGGGTACCGAGGGTCTCCCTGCATATAGCGGGAAGAGAAGATGTGAACAAGGGTGCTTACACCGGTAACCAATAAAAGGAGAAGAACCGAAAGGGAGTCGAGGTAAAGACCCAGGTCTACTTTTAATGTTCCTGAATCGATAAAGGTATAGAGGTCCAAACGGATGGGGCCTGATTTTAAAATGGTATAGAAGGCGATGACCGAAAAAAGGAAGGAAAGGGATAACGCCGGAATGGTCAATCGATGGCATTGGTCCTTTATCCGTCCGCCAAATAGCACCAGGAAAAGAAAAGCGGTAAAAGGAAGCAAAGGGATTAGAATAAAAAACCAGGTCATGGAACTTTATGATTCCTAATCATGAGATACCCTAGAACCCAGAGGGAAGGGCGACGTTTTGAATTAATTGAATCGTTGGATCACTGAAAATTCCCAACACCAAAATGCTGACCACCACCATTCCCATTCCCAACCGCATGGGAAATGGTGCTTCTAAACCGGGAAGCTTCGGGGCCTGCCTTTCCTCAAAAAGCATCTTTTCCAGGATTTTTATAAAAAACGCTAAGGTCAGCAGCGTGCCCACAATAATGACGGCTACTGCAAGGTAATTTCCGATTTCCAATGCGCCGAGAACAAGATACCATTTTCCGAAAAATCCCCCTGTGGGAGGGATTCCGACCATTGACAATGCTGTGACAATTAAGGCGGTTACCGTCCAGGGCATTTTCCCTCCAATTTGAGTAAGATCAGAGACGTTTTTTACCCCGTATCGGTATATTAGGGTCCCTGCTATAAAAAACAATCCAGCCTGCATCACCGCATCGTTTAACAAATAAAAAATCCCGCCGGTGTAACCGGTCTTGTTCCCCAGACTAATACCCAGCACCACAAGCCCAACATGGGACAAGCCGCCATAGGCGAACATGCGCTTGATGTTTTTTTCAGAGAGAGCAAGGAGCGCTCCAGCCAATGTCGCAATGGCGCCAATCCATCCAAGGTAAACCATAAAAGGAATATTTCCAAAAATGGTTTCAATTCCCAAAACCCAAAAGGTGATCCGAACCAGTGCATAAAGTGCAACCTTGGTCATTAATGCGGCGACGATGGGGCAGATGGGTTCCGGGGCATGGGCATAAGCGTCCGGAAGCCATCCATGTAACGGAACCAAAGCCATCTTGATCGCCAGTCCCATCAGCAGGAACACAACCCCTGAAAGGACAGTACGGGATTCCAAGATTTCTGAAAGGCGAAGAGACAGATCTCCCATATTTAGGGTTCCGGTGGCTGCGTAGAGATATCCCACACCCAGCAGATAAAACGAGGCTCCGATGGTTCCCAGCATCAAATAGCGGAAAGATGAAATCAAGGCACGCCCTCCCCCCACGGCCACCAATGCATAAGCGGACAAGGAAGCCACTTCTAAAAACACAAAGAGGTTGAAAAGATCCCCGGCCATGACCATCCCGGTCAGCGCTGAAATTAAAAGCAAGACCAGCGTGTAAATAGGCACGATTTTTTGGCTCATGGTTTTTTGGACACCCGGCCCTGCATAAAACACCGTCAGAAGGCCCATGAGGCTAACCAGTATCATCACCAAGGCGCTCAGCCCATCCAATACCCATTCAATACCCAGAGGAGGGGCCCACCCACCAAACCGGTAACTGATGGGTCCATTCAAATAGACATGGTGAAAAGCAAAAAAAGAAACCACACTCATGGAGGAGAGTGCCACAAGTGCCACAGGCCAGCAGACGTTTTTGCGAATCAGGCCCACCATGGGCATAGAGATAGCTACCACGAAGGGAATTAAAAATAAAAAAGCGGGGAGGTTAGTCATCATGTTTTATCATTTCTTTAAATCTTAGTTAGACCTGCGTAGTAGTGGCCTATTCACCAGGTTCCAGCCTTTTGACGAGTTCATCCTCTTCCAGAGTTTTATACCGGTGATAGATGGCAATAACCAGGGCCAATGAGACGCCCAGAGTTGCCACACCCACCACAATGGCGGTGAGCATCAGAACTTGGGGCAGAGGATTGGCATAGGAGGCCCCCTGGGAATATTCAGGGGAAAGGAGGATCGGAACCGTGCTCCCTTCCTTTACTCCCAGGGCAACAAAGAACAGGATGACACTGGTTTGTAAAAGGTACATTCCAATCAACTTTTTAATGAGATTCTTATGGGTGACCATGATGAAAAGCCCGAAAAGAAAGAGGAGGATAAACGCCATAAAATTGGGCCGAGAAAAAAAAATTTCAAACATGGGTATCCTCCTCATTTTCCTGGGGGGATAAACTAAAAAAAATCGAAATGGCTACAACGGCCACATCAATCCCAACTCCGATTTGGGTTCCAACAATTCCCAAAGCCCGCTTGGAGGGGTTTTCCAACCCGGGGATTTGAAGTGCGGCGTAATTGAGAAACTCTCCACCCCAAAGAATGCAAAGGAGTCCAATTCCTCCAAAGACCATTAAACCCAGGCCATCGGACCGAAAGGCCACCCTTTCAATAAACCCTCGGGAATAGCGGCTTCCAAAAACCAGTACCGTTAAAATCAGGCTCACCCCGAATAGAACCCCCCCCACAAATCCTCCTCCCGGACTGTACTGGGCATGAAAAATGAGGTAGACCGCGTAAAGCTGTATTACCGGAATCAAAATGCGACTGAGTGTTTTTACAATGGTGCTATCGTGGGGGAAGATCATTCCGGTTTCCTTCTTAAGAGCAGACTGGTTGCAATTCCTGCAGTAAAAATTACAGTGGTTTCGATCAGGGTGTCCATGGAACGGTAATCCATCAGCACGGATGTGACCACATTGGGGGTTTGGGTCTCTTTCAGGCTTTGTCGAAGGTAGGCGGGGGAGATATGGGTATTGGCCGGAGAGGCGGGATTACCAACACGGGGTAAATCCTGGGCACCGAATACCATAATAAACCCCAATCCCACAAGGCCTACCAGGACCATCCAGGAGGAACGATAGTACCGGGTTTGGCTGATGTCGGAACCGGTCAAAAATAAAGTAAGTAGAAGAAAAATGGTGGACAACCCCACCCCCACTACGGCTTCAGTGAATGCCACATCCACCGCTCCTTGCCAGGCCCAAAGAAGGGCAAGGAAAAAACTGTAGGAACTCAGGATAAAAACCGAACCTATCAAATCTTTCACAAAAATGGCTCCTGCGGCGGTGAGAACCAGTAAAATCAATAGGGGGATGGCGACCGTTAAATACATTTTTTCTCCTCTTTTTCTTGAGGAACCTGTTTGGGATTCTCCCGGGTCCACGGTTTAAGGCCGGATCTCAATGCGGCCCTCACGGTAGCATGAGAAATGACGGGATTTAGATGATACAACAGGATTAGGATGAGGACCGTTTTCAACGCGCTGTCGGTGAATCCTTGATAAAGGGCTAGTCCGGATAGCACAAGGCCGATACCCAGGGTATCGGTGATGCTTAGGGCGTGGGATCGGGTAAAAACATCCGGCAAACGGATCATCCCGATGGCGGCAACGATCAGAAAAAAAAGTCCAGTCAAAATGAGAACGACCACCAAAACGCTCATCTATAATCCTTATGCTCCAAATACTTGGCTGCGGCTAGGGCGCCGACCAAATTGATCAATGCATACCCCACGGCGATATCCACGAACATGGGCACCCTTTCATAGAGGGTTCCGATAATCACTAGAAGCATAATGGCCTTACTTGAGATTCCATTTAACCCTAAAAGTCGGTCGAAAACCGTTGGTCCCTGTAGAACACGGTAAAGGTAGATTAAAATGATGGTGGCTAAAACCAACAGGATTCCAAGGAAAAATATTGACATTATTGAGTTCCTTTCTTTCCAAAAACCCAAAAAATTTTTTTTTCCAAGCGATCCGTGACCAAGTCATTTGCCGAATCTTCATCCAAAGCATGCACCACCAGGTTCGAAGAATTTACCTCGGCGGTGACCGTTCCGGGGGTTAATGTGATTGAATTGGCCAGTAGGGTTATGGCAGCGGGATTTCGCAGGTGGGTTTGGTATAGAATCATTTTGGGATTAATCGGCAACCGGGGGTGAAGAATCAAAAAGACGGTATGGAAATTACTTAATAAGATTCTGTAAAAAAGCCAGGGAAGGAAAAACATAAAGCGGAAAAAAGGGATGGTGGGATGGGGTGGTTCCGGATGCCGGCCGTGCAACGCTGAAATTCCGACAGCAGTGACCAATCCCAGAACCAGAAATAAGGGTTCCATCCTCCCTGAAAGGAGCACCCAAAGGAGAAATAAAAGGAAAGCGTTTCGAGTAAATGTTCCTACAGTATACATTAATGCTCCTTTTCCCCCACCATCGGTTTCTTCTCACATTAAGGGGAAGAGATTTTCAGGTTTAAACTTTCCCAGCGTCCATTTCCTTGGTATTCCTGAAAAACCCCAAGGATGGGATCCACAGCGAGAAGATTTACCCAATGGTTGTTGAAAAGCTGTTGAAGTTTTTCATGGCGGTCAATAATTCCCTGGACCCTTTCAATAGGGGATTCAATAATGGCCAAAGGCCTCATGGGTTCATGAAAATGAATCTCCCCGTTCATGACCGACTGCACGGGGAGACCTGGTCTTAAATCACTCTGCCGACCCAGAATAACCCCAACTCCTGAAACAACATTATGATAAACTTTGCTCCCGCTTCCGTAAACCAAAGGATCCGTGCTTGAGAAATAATACTCCATGCTAATCCATTGAACCACCAACAGGGGGGCAGTCATAATGGTGTCTAATGCTTTTCCGGTCCCATCCTGTTCCGGGTCATAAGAATGCATAAACACCCGTCCGTCTAAAGGGATTCCTTGAGTCAGCTTTCTTCTTCCGATAATAAAGGCTGCGTTACTGGAAAGGCCCCACTCTGGCCGGACTTGTGCCCAGTCCCCGCTTCTTTGCCGGACATGACGGAACGTATTTTCAACGGATTTTGCATGGGGGGCTCCGGGAAGCTTTTTAACGCGCTCAAAAGCGGCCAACCCTCCCGCTTGGTCGAGGTCCTTTTGAAGCTGGGATACATTTGCGTGATGAGAGGGAGGAATGGCTTCCTGATCAAGGAGAATGACCTGATCGGTTGTGGTGTTATGTTCCCCAGCTATAAATAGGGTGGAAGAGGGAATTTCAATTCCCCGTTCCTTTAACGCCTTTCGTACTTCGGGGGTGTTGGCGATGGAGGTCAGCGCCCGGGCATTCGGTCCTCCGTGGTTTCCTCCACAAGCTCCGCAGTCGTATGCAGCCGCATAGGGATTATTTTCTGAGGTGCTCCCGTGTGCACAAAGAAAAACCACCGGCGCAAAATGGTTTGTTAAACCCATTAGTCGCAGGCCGTTTTCTAAAAGTGTTGTTTTCTCCTCGAGGGTAAATCCCACGTTACCTCGCTCTGATGAATTCGCTTCAGAGGGGCGATCCAAGAGAAGCTGGGTTGGAACTTTTGGAACCAATCGGTGGTGGAGCTTTTCACGAAATCTCTGGTAGGCGAAGGGGAAAAACGTTTTTGCAATAAAGGTAAGGCCAAATAAACCTCCTAGAAAATCAATCAGGAAATAAGCGGAGAAGTTGTTGGCTTTTAAATCATGGAAGATGCCGTGCCCTGAATGATGCCATTTGGATCCCGTTTCATTTTTCTGGGTTTCTTTTTCATGCGCAGGCAAAGGAATTTCAAAGACCCTTTTCTCGGGTTTAATTAAAGCGGGACAGAGCAACCATTCGGTGTCTGATCCATAAGGGCGAAAACAAATGGGAACACCAAAGAATCCAGCGAATCCAAATGTTTCGTAGGGGCCAATATTTTCCATGTGGCGGCGAAGGTATTCGGATCGGGCATCGATACAAAAAATCGCCTGGGCTTGGGGGGCGCTTTGGGGCTTTGATGGATCCTTTTGATGGGGTGCACTCAATTTTTCCAGAAGAGTTTTTCGAAAGGAAAGCTCAAGGGCTTGAAGCCAAATAACCCCATGGTGTTCCGATGGAAAGGCATCAAGGAGTTCCAATGCCTTTTTGACCTCTTTTTGAGAAAGGTTTTGAATATCATCCTGATCGAGACCCAGAAATTGGGCAAGATTAAAAAAACGCCAGGCGATGTTCAAGCGATAATGGTCTGCCGGGTTCTCAACCCTCTCATCCCCCCGGTTGGCCAGGGGATAAGTTTCGGGAAATTTTCGAAAGAAGGTTTGGATCTCGGAAAGCGACCCTTTGATGTTCCATGTTTTTTGACAAATGGAATCAACCAGTTCTGACTCGTAAAAAAGACGGACCGCCAAATATTGAGTAGGATCAATGGGGTAAAGTTGTTGCCAGATATTTTCGGGCTCATTGGTACGCCACTTTATGAAGCTTGCCCATCCTGGCATTTGAGAGAGGTGACGTTTCAAATAATCGGGCCAGAGGTGGTTTTTTACACCCATCTGTGTGAGGCATCCTGCAATGGTGTCCTCGGGGTTCTGGGGAAGCCCCCGAATTTTATATGAAAAGTTTTTTATTCTTCCGATTTCAGCCGATCGATCGAGTGAAGCTACATCTAGCCACGAATGGTAAAAACCTTTTTCACGAGACGGCATTTCCCAGGACGCCATGCCTTCATCTAAAAAAGCCGAACACCATTTTATCATCTGGTCATCGATTTGTTTTCTTAGTGGGATCTCGGTTATTTCCTGAATCCAATCACCCAAAGTCCACCGGTTTCCAACCTTAGAAAGGTCTATTAGAAAAAACCGGAAATTTTCCCCTTCCTTGGAGGTGGTGGGGGAAGATGGGTCCTTTTCGGATTTATCTTTGAATTCGAGGTTATGGGTTATACCCAAGGTTCTCAAGATGCCCTGCCAGAGGAAAGGGATGATCCCTGTTTCAGGGTCTTTTCTGATTGAAACGGGGACATCCGAACGGTATCGGGACAATATCTTTTCGTTCCCCACCCTCCAATGGAATATGGAATTACGAATGGGATCCATTCCATAAATTAAATGGAGTCTGAGTATCTTAATTGGATCAACTTTCTTTTTTCCAAGGGGGAGAATGTTATCCACCTCCAGAGGCCACTGGGATTTTTTTAATGCCTCCAAAATGGAGGCGTCGGTTATTTTCCCTGAATGATAAAGATTTCTATAAGATTCATTGGAAAGATACCCCTGGCCTCCAAATAAATCCTGTCCTTGGTTGATGGCCTGGTGGAAAGGGAGGTGTTCCAACTCTTGAAGGGGATTTCGATATATAAACGTTCGCAGTGGCCAGCACCGTGCGATGAACTGATTGGCCTGATCAACACAGTTGCGGACTTGAGCTCTTTCGGAATTTTCTAAGGCTTTGAAATGAATTGATTCTAAAGTTCCGATTGGCATTTTTTGCTTTTATTCCCTTCACGTTTATTGGGAAGCGAAACTGTGGAAATGTAAATCCAATTTTTGGATTGATTCAGTGCCCTCATGGGGCAACTTTTGAAAACAACTATTGGTTAGAAAAAAAAAGACCAGCATACCCTTTTCAGGAAATGTGCTGGCCTACCTTCCACGAAACCTCCCTCTGACGAGAGGGTTGTCTCACGGCTTGTGCGCCTTACCTTTTAAAAAAGCCGATCTATTTTTCTCGGCCGAATTAACGGATAATCCAACTGATCCTTTTATGGAGAATCATTCAGATTATCTTAATCCTCTTTAAAGTAACCCGCCGTGGGTATTGAGGTCAAGAAAAATGGTTGGATAACTGCTGCTCTAAATTTTCCATAAGGGTAAAAATGATAACCCTTTCACCCGTTTTTGTGCTGATATCGGTATGAAGGCTTACAACCTTTACGGGAACGATTTTTTCAATGGTTTCGATCAGTAACGCCCTTGCCTGTTCCAATAAATTGGCCCGAATTTTTTTAATGAGCTCCGTCCCTGTAGGGTTTTTGGCCAGTTGCTGTTCCGCATGGGTAAGGACCCCATTCAGACGAACCAGGATCATATCATCCATGATATAGGTTTTGGTTTCAATTGGCCCCCTTCCCATGTATTCTTTTTCAAACTGGACCATGGCATTGCTGATTTCCGCTTCCATCTGGCCTTTTTTCTTTATGGGTTTCATGAATCCCTTGGGATGAGGAGGTATAAATTATACCCAGGAAATTTCCGCAATTTTATCTGAAAAGGGATTTAAAAACAATAGGATTTGTTTTTATTGGAAGGTTACATTTCAAATTAGAAAAAACCAGTGCTTCTTTTAGTATCCCCTCTTTGAGCTTTTCTTTTCGGGTTTCCATTTCAAAAATATTTTTCTCTTAAAAAAAGGAAAAATAATATACTATTTTTATCTTTTCCCTTTAAATTTTTCTAATGAAACTTGATCAAACTGCCGATCTAAATCATAAGGCGGTTTTTTTTGAAGGAAAAAATTTTCTGCTACCTTATGAGAATCTGAGGAACTTTTTTAAAATATTTTTTAAAATAAAGCAAAAGAACTCAATTAGATGCAGAATACTTTTCTAAAAGATGGTAGCATCATCGGGTTCAGGCGCTTGATTTGGGTTTATATGCCCTCTATAATGAGAGCCCTTTATAAGCCTGAAGGGGTGGAAATGAGTGTTGTATTGACTTTTGGGGTCCTTTTTTCATTCTGGATTCTGTTATCCGGACATTTCGATGCCATGCATTTGATGTTGGGGGTGGTCTGTTCCTATGGGGTGGCCTTTTTTTCTCATGAATTTTTGTTTCAAGGGATCCGTTTAAAAACGTTAATGAACCAAACCTTTCAGGTTATAAAATACCTGCCTTGGTTTTTATATCAGATTGTGATTGCCAACCTCGATGTGGCCTACCGGACCCTTCATCCGAAAATGCCGATACAACCCAGCATTTTGAAGACCAAAACCCGTTTAAAGACCGAATTGGGAAGGGTGGCCTTGGCCAATTCGATTACCCTGACACCGGGAACCGTCACCATCGATGTGGATGAAGAAGGCCAATATATCATTCACGCCATCACTGAATATGATGCTCAGAGCTTTCAGGAAATGGAAAAGCGAATTAAGCCCATTGAGGGTTAATAAATCATGATGTTTCAAGTTGCTGCGGTCTTTGTTGTGATTGCCATACTGGTGGTGTTGTATCGAGCCCTTTCTGGGCCCACCGTTTTTGATCGGATTTTATCCACCAATTTGATAGGGACCAAGACCGTGGTCCTATTAGCCTTAATTGGTTTTATATATGATCGCCCCCAATTTTTGGATATTGCCCTGGTTTATGCAATCATTAACTTCATTGCAACGGTGGCTATATTGAAGTATATCCAAAGCGGAAACCTCGATTGATGGAATTTCATGTTTTATTATCAGCTGGTTTTCTAGCCATTGGGTGTTTTTTTATTCTAGTGGCTTCTATTGGAATTATCCGGTTTCCTGATTTTTTCTCAAGGATTCATCCCGCAGGAAAAGCAGATACCATGGGGCAGGTTTTTGTTTTGGTGGGGTTGTTTATCTATGAAGGCTTTTCCTTTGAAAGCATCAAACTCTGGTTGATAATCCTTTTTATCTTTATCGCCAATCCAACCGCTACCCATGCGGTTGCGAAGGCAGCTTATTTGGCTGGGTTAAAACCTTGGTTAAAATCCCCGGCGGGATCATCTAACGAAGGAGATCCCACCCAGGGTGGTCACCATTCTTCCTCATCAAAACCTGGAGATGCTATCCCATGATTGACATACTCCTTCTACTGATTTTGGTCATTTGCGCCATCGGTGCCATTCAGATGAAAGATCTTCTCGGTGCGACTATGATTTTAGGAATCTACAGTTTGATGATGGCATTGGTTTGGACCCGCCTGAATGCAGTGGATGTGGCCTTTACCGAAGCGTCGGTAGGGGCAGGTATTACAACAGTTCTTTTGATTGCCGCATTGAGTCGGACGAAGCGAAAAGAGGAAGAATGAAACCTTCAATTGAAAATCCACAGGGTCAGCAAAACACCCATCAAAGGAGAAAAAGGGTTTTTAACTTCATTTCCTTTCTCATTGTTTTTATAACCGGTGGTGTTTTGATCTATGGGACATTGGATATGCCGGGATTCGGGGATCCCCACGCTCCTGCTAATCTTCATGTCGCTCCCCGATATATTGAAAAGATTATAGAGGAGACAGGTGTTGAGAATATGGTCACCGGGATTCTAGCCAGTTATCGCGGGTATGACACGCTCGGGGAGACCGTGGTGATCTTTACAGCGGGTCTTTCCGTGATTCTTTTACTAAGGAGAACCTCTCGGGATGGGTAGAGGGAATGTCATTATTCGGTTTATCGCGGCAAAGTTTATCCCCTTTATTCAACTGTTTGGTTTGTACGTGATCATGCATGGGGAAGCGGGGCCCGGTGGTGGTTTCCAGGGGGGCGTGATTTTGGGGGCCAGTATGATTTTATATGGCCTGGTTTTTGGTTTTGAAGCGGTGCGAAAAACTTATTCACAAAAAGCAGGAGATATTTTGAGCAGTGTGGGGGTTTTATTGTATGCCGGGATTGGATTACTGACTCTTCTAATCGGGGGCCACTTTTTGGAATACCGAGTTCTGCCATTAGGAACCCCCCAATTTTCAAGCCACATCGGAATTCTGGGGATTGAGATCGGTGTGGGTATTACAGTGGCTTCTGTAATGACCATATTGTTTTTTGAAATGGCAAGGAGAAAATCTTAATGGAATTTATATTGGCCAAATACAACTACTGGATTTATATTTTTCTGATGATGATCGGATTTTACGCAATGATTGCCAAAAAAAATCTTGTAAAGAAAATTATTGGTATGAATGTCTTTCAAACCGCGGTTTTCCTGTTTTATATCTCCATTTCAAAGGTTACTGGAGGAACAGCCCCGATTGTGTGGGAATACGCCCGCCAATATGATAATCCATTACCCCATGTCCTCATCTTGACTGCCATTGTGGTTTCCGTCAGTACCACCGCCGTTGCCCTCGCCCTGATCTCCCGGATTTACGAATCCTATGGACATATAGAAGAAGACAAAATATTGAGCCAGCAGAAATAATGATGGCCCAACACCTCCCCATCCTTCCGATTATTTTACCCCTCTTTGCCGCAGTCCTGATCCCGCTGTTTGGAAGAATCCGGGTTCAGTATGCATGGTTTTTTTCAGTGGGGGCCACCGGTTTTTCTTTTTTATGCTCCAGTTGGCTTCTCTCCCAGGTGATGACCGGGAGGCGGGTGAGGTATTTCCTGGGCAATTGGGAGCCCCCATGGGGAATCGAATATGTGGTGGACTATTTGAGTGGGTTTGTATTGGTCATTATTTCTTTCATGGCCTTTGTGGTGACGGTTTATTCTTGGAAGAGTGTGGAAAAAGAAATACCCAAAGAAAAGGTGGGTCTCTTTTATGCCGTGTTTATGCTTTTGGTCACTGGTCTTCTTGGCATTGTCATCACCGGGGACATATTTAACCTTTATGTTTTTCTGGAAATTTCAGCCCTCAGTGGTTATGTGTTGATTGCCATGGGTGGAAAAAGAGAAGCCCTGATGGCGAGTTATAATTATCTGATTCTTGGGACCATCGGAGCGACATTTATTCTATTGGGAATTGGATACCTTTATATGGTCACCGGGTCTTTGAATATGGCCGATTTGGCGACTCTTTTACCCCCCCTGTATGAAAACAAAGTGGTGTTGACGGGGTTTGCTTTTTTGGTCGTCGGGCTGTGTATCAAGGTTGCCCTTTTCCCTTTTCATATCTGGCTTCCCAATGCTTACACCTATGCGCCTTCAGTGGTGGGAACCTTTATGGCCGCCACTGCGACCAAAGTTTCGGCCTATGCCTTGGTGCGCATTATGTTCACCGTTTTCTCTCCCGGTTTCGATTTTAAAATGGTTCCGGTTACGGAAATTCTATTTTACCTTGGAATGGCCGCGATGCTGGTGGGTCCGGTCCTGGCCATTAGCCAAACGGATATTCGGAGGATGCTGGCTTATTCCAGTGTGGGCCAGATCGGGTATATTGTCTTAGGTATATCCTTAGGGAATCAAACAGGCATGGTGGGAGGTTTAGTTCATTTATTAAATCATGCTTTGATGAAAGGGGGTCTTTTTCTGGTGGTGGGTGCCATTATATACAAAACCGGAATCACACAGATTTCTGAGCTGAAAGGAATGGGAAAGCGGATGCCTTTAAGCATGGCAGCGTTCACCGTGAGTGCCCTTTCGATGATTGGGGTCCCGTTGACGGTAGGGTTTGTCAGTAAGTGGTATTTGGGTGTCGGGGCCCTTCAAGCAGGTAAATGGATTGCCCTTCCCATTATTTTGTTAAGCTCATTGCTGACGGCCGTTTATTTTTGGAGAATCATTGAGAACGTATATTTTAAAGGGGCCCAAGGTCAGGAGAGTGGAAGGCAACGGGAGGAGGGTCCCCCAGGAATGGTTGTCCCCACTTTAGGGGTTGCCTCTTTGTGTTTGGTTTTTGGTGTCTTCGCTTTTATTCCCGTCTCCATTGCCGAATTAGCCGCTCAAATGCTTTTGGGAAAAACATAATATGGTCGAATCCTCCGTTCCTTTTTATACACTTCTCGTTTCACTGATTGCGATACCATTTATAGGTCTGTCCGGGAAATCACCCAACCTCCGTGAGTCTTGGACTCTGATTGCATCGGTCATAAAAATCCTAATGGTGTTGTCGATGGTTCCGGATGTTCTAGAGGGTAAAACCATTTACACACACCTCGGGAGTATCCTCCCCGGGCTGGATATAGCCTTCCGGGTGGATGCCTTAGGAATGATTTTTGCGGTTCCCGCCTCTTTGTTGTGGCTGATTACCTCCATGTATTCCATTGGGTATATGCGTTCTTTAAATGAACACGACCAAACCCGGTATTACATTTTTTTTTCCGTGGCCATATCGGCCACGTTGGGGATTGCTTTTTCCGCCAATGTATTTACCCTCTTTTTGTTTTATGAGATTCTGACCCTTTCCACTTATCCCCTCGTTATTCATCAGCAGACCCAGGAAAGCCTTCAGGCCGGAAGACGGTACCTGACCTACTTACTGGGAACCTCTTTTGCTTTTCTATTAACCGCTGTTTTTCTTACCTATCATACTGCTGGGACACTGGAATTTTCCCGACAGGGGATTTTAACTGGAAAAACCTCCGATCTGATGGTCACCCTGATCTTTATCCTTTTTCTGGCTGGGACGACCAAGGCCGGGTTGGTTCCCCTACATTCCTGGCTTCCTGCGGCCATGGTTGCTCCGACACCGGTGAGTGCTTTATTACATGCAGTGGCGGTGGTTAAGGCAGGCGTTTTTACCATTGTGAGGATCTCCTTGGACATTTTTGGAATTGACCTCCTTCGGGATGTGGGCCTTGGGATGGGTTTGGTCTATTTTTCGTCTTTTACAGTGATAGTGGCTTCTTTGGTTGCCCTTCGGCAAGACAATTTAAAAAGACGATTAGCTTATTCCACCATCAGTCAACTGGCCTATGTTGTGCTGGGCGTGGCCTTACTGACGCCGGGGGGAATTTATGGCAGCACTCTTCAAATTGTGGTTCACGCCTTCGGTAAAATTACACTTTTCTTTTGTGCGGGAGCGATTTATGTCGCTGCCCATAAAACCAAGGTGAGCGAATTAAACGGAATCGGAAAAAAAATGCCTCTGACCATGATCGCATTTACGATTGGCGCCTTTTCCATGATCGGGGTTCCATTAACGGGAGGGTTTATCAGTAAATGGTACCTTCTCATGGGGGCAATTGAAGCGCACCATATTTTTGCCATTGGTGTATTGATCATCAGTACCATTTTAAATGCAGCCTATTTTCTTCCCATTATTCATGCGGCATTTCTTAAAGACCTCCCGGACCGGGAGGAACCTAGAATCCAGGAAGCGCCACCCTGGATGATAGGACCGATCCTTGTGACGGCTGTGGGGACCATTTTACTTTTTGTGGCGCCATCTTTTTTTATGAAAATTGCGGGGTTAGTGGTTGGAAGTCTCAATGGAGGATCCTCTTGATGAAAAAAGAATTCGATTTTTTTGATCATCCGGGCAATATTAAAAGGATCAAACGAATCTTTTATCTGGTTTTAATCCTTTTATTGGTTTTTGAATTTTTTATTCATAAGCACACCACCTTTCCGTGGGAGAGTATCCCCGGTTTTAATGCGCTATATGGTTTTCTTGCTTGTGTCGTGATTGTTTTTTTCTCTAACGCTTTGGGTTATTTTTTGAAGAAAAAAGAGGGTTATTATGACTAGCGGGGTTCCTCCTGGGTTGATTTTTCTCGTGGGTTCCTTGTTCATTCCTTTTTTCCAGGGGCATTCAAAAAAGGCTTTGCTTCTTGGCCTTCCGCTCCTGGGCGGAATCAGCCTTTTTCTAATCCCCGAAGGGATCAATTGGGGGTTTGATTTTTTTGGTCATTCTCTCGTTTTGCTTCGTGTGGATGCCTTAAGCAAGGCGTTTGGTTACATCTTTGTCATTATGGCTTTTTCCGGAGCTTTATTCTCTCTCCATGTGAAAGACAATAAGGAACATGTGGCGGCTTTTCTTTATGTAGGCAGTTCATTGGGGGTTGTGTTTGCTGGAGACCTTCTCTCTTTGTTTATCTTTTGGGAGATGATGGCTTTTTCTTCTGTCTTTTTGATTTGGGCCCGGGGGACCCAAGCGGCCCAAGGTGCGGGGTTCCGTTATGTCCTGGTCCATATTTTGGGGGGTGTATTTCTTCTGGTGGGGATTGTCATGTATCAATCCCAAACGGGTTCAATGGCGTTTGATGGAATGTCTTTGGAAAGTTGGGCAACCTATTTCATTTTCTTTGGTTTTATCCTCAATGCCGCTGCACCCCCTCTTCACGCTTGGTTGCCCGATGCCTACCCTGAAGCGACCGTGACCGGAACGGTTTTTCTAAGTGCGTTTACGACTAAAACCGCGGTCTATGTCTTGGCCCGTTCTTTTGCGGGAACGGAAATTCTCATCTGGATCGGGGTTATGATGACCCTTTACGGAATCGTTTGGGCGATTTTGGAAAATGATATGAGGCGGATCCTGGCCTATAGCATTATCAATCAGGTGGGGTTTATGATCACCGGGATTGGGATCGGCACCCAAATGGCGCTTAACGGAACCATTTCCCATGCTTTCTGCCATATTTTATATAAAGCCCTTTTGCTTATGTCGGCCGGAGCTGTTCTGCATATGACTGGAAAAACCAAATGCACCGATTTAGGGGGTCTCTATAAAACGATGCCCCTAACCCTTATGTTTGCTCTCGTGGGGGCTGCGTCCATTTCTGCTTTTCCCTTATTTAGCGGGTTTGTGAGCAAGGCCATGGTCATTACGGCTTCCACGCAGGAGAATATGCCCTTTGTTTGGTTGATGCTAACGTTGGCCTCCGCAGGGGTATTTTTACATGCGGGCATTAAATTTCCCTATTTTGTTTTTTTTGCTAAAGATTCCGGAATACGAACCCAGGAACCCCCCAACCATATGCTCTGGGCCATGGGCCTACTCTCTTTTTTATGCATTTTTTTAGGGGTGGTGCCCGGTGTCCTATATGCGATTCTCCCTTTTCCGGTCAATTTTGTTCCGTATACACTGGACCATGTGCTTAGCCAGCTCCAGCTTTTGGCCTTTTCAGCCTTGGCTTTCTTTCTTCTTTTACCACACCTTCAGAGAACAAAGACCATTTCGTTGGATACGGATTGGTTCTACCGGAAAGGGGCCCAAGCCTTGGTTTGGTTTTTAAATCAACCGGGAGTGCGAATCGGAAACCAATTCGGAAAAATATTTTTTGAAGAAATCCCTCGTGGTCTTTTCTGGCTCAGCCAAAATCCTTTGGCAGCCATCCAAATCGGATTTGAAAAACTGGTGGTTCATGTGGGGCGATGGGCGGGTTCTTCCCAAGTGAAGGCCTTAGAAAAAAAGGTAAAAACGGAACAATCCTTATACCCGGGGGATCAGGTTTACCATTGGCCTATTGGAACCACGGTTCTTTGGGTAACTCTCTTTTTGTTGGGATCCCTCCTTTTGTATTATTTGTAAAATCCTCTTCCTTCATTTAACCAAATATTTTTGTCAGGCTAACCCAACCCATTTTCCCAAGGTTTAGGATCGTTCAATGGCTCAATAATGGTATTGAAACAAATGAATTAAGGGGGAATAATAGGGGGCGTTTTATTTTAATGGAAAGGAGTTTAACCTTTTAATTCCACAACCAGTTCAATTTCGATGGAGGCGCCCAGAGGCAATTCAGCAACCCCAACGGAGACCCGGGCGTGTAAACCTTTTTCACCAAAGAGTTTAATCAAGAGATCTGAAGCGCCATTGATTACTTGGGGTTGCTGGGTAAACCCCGGGCTAGAAGCCACATATCCGGTCAGTTTTACGATCTGTTTAACCTGATCTAAACTCCCCAATTCACTCTTGATGATCGCCAGTGCATTCAGGAGGCTAATCCGTGCGGCCTCGTAGCCATCTTCGGTTGAAATTTCTTTTCCTAATTTTCCCACATGGGTCATTTTCCCATTCACAAAAGGAATGACCCCGCTTAAAAAAAGAAGATTTCCGCTTTTAACGGCGGGAACATATGCGGCTACGGGCCTGGGGGCAGGTGGAAGGGAAATACCCAATTCTTTCAGCTTGGCTTCAACAGACATGGGGTTCCGTTACGATGCTTTGGAGTGGCGGTTTTGAAGACCAGATTGATTTTCAAATTCCCTCATGATGGATACCGCCGCACTGGTTCCAATTCGACTGGCCCCTGCTTTCCACAGTTCCTCGACCCTTTGAAGGTTTCGAATTCCTCCAGAAGCTTTGACTTTTGCTTTTTTTCCTGCTTCTCGGGTCAATAACTGTATATCTTCAGTCGTTGCCCCCGAGGGTCCAAAACCCGTGGACGTTTTTACAAATGCGGCCCCGGTTTTCATAATCAGTTGGCAGGCCTTTTTCTTTTCCGTCTGGGTTAAAAGTCCGGTCTCAATGATGATTTTATGAATACAGGAATGGCTTACATTCATGATGTTACGGATTTCATTCAGTGTATAATCTTCATCCCCGGCCCTGAAAAACCCCAGGTTGATCATGACTTCCAGTTCCTGGGCACCATGTTTAATGGCTTCCATGGCTTCAAGGATTTTAACGGGAATGGAGGAGTGGCCTAATGGAAATCCGATGACCGTGGACACCTTAACCTTGGAATGGGTCAGAATTTTTTGGGCGTGTTCCACGTAGGTAGGAGGAACGCATAAAGCGGCGAATTGATAATGAATTGCTAATTGGGCCGCGTCTTCAATATTTTTTTGACTCACGGTTGGGGATAGCAGGGTGTAGTCTAAAAGTTGGGAAAGTTGCCGAGCATTTTTAAACATTACCGGGTTCCTGATGTTTTCATGGCATGACTTGAAGATCTATTCATTTGGTAAAGTTGAACGGCGCGGTTATGTTCTCCGAGTGTTTTTGAAAAATAATGGCTTCCATCATTTTTTGAAACAAAATAAAAATAGTTAACATCGGCAGGGTAGAGCGCGGCCTCAATGGATTGGGTTCCGGGATTAGCAATGGGCCCAGGGGGAAGTCCTCTCACCCGGTAGGTATTGTACGGGGAAAGATAGGACAGGTGTTTACGGGTTAAATTTCCGTTAAAATTCGGGAGAGCGTATATCACCGTTGGATCGCTCTGAAGGGGCATCCCTCGTTTGATCCGGTTATGAAAAACGGCTGAAATCAAATTTCGTTCATCCCCTTTTCCGGTTTCTTTTTCTATAATAGAAGCAAGGGTGACCACCTCATGTTCCGTCAAATTGAGGGTTTTGGCCCTTTCCCGCCATTCCAGGGGAAAGGTTTTTTCAAATCGGGAAACCATGGTTTGAATGATTTCTTCACCTCCCAAATGTTTTGGAAAGAAATAGGTCTCCGGAAAAAGGTACCCTTCCATGCTTGGCGCATTGATCCCGAAGCGATTAATAAGTCCGGGATCTTCCACCCACTTCAAAAACTCTCCTTGAGTAATAAGTCCTTTCCTCTCTAAAAGACGGCCTATTTGCTCAGCGGTATAACCCTCCGGGATTCGGATTTCATGTAAAACCACTTTTCCATTTTTGAACATTTCCATCATTTTCAGGGGACCCATGGAAGGGTCTAATGAATATTCTCCCGGTTTAATTTTTCGCTCCGAACGGGTCAATTTCCCCAAGATGATAAAAGGGGTTTTTTTGGAAATAAGCTCTTCTTTTTTCAAAAGGTGGGCCAATCCGCTTAAACTGGTTCCGATGGGAACCTCGATGGTTTTGGAGACCCCCTTTTTTTCTAAGTCTGTTAAGAAAAAGTTGGCGGATAGAATGCTGGTAAACGAAAAAAGTCCGATGGAAAAGACCACCCCGAAGAAAAGGGTTGTAGGTTTTTGCCTTTGTTTCATAGGGTTAAATATACCATAACAGAGCTTTTATGAACAGAGCGTTCATAAAAAGCCTTTTTTTTCAAAAAGGGCTTTTTAGTGGTCATGGGGTTTAGGATTCCTTTGTTTTTCTTTTGGAGAGTTCTTGGATTTTCTTTTCGAGACGGTCAATATCGTTTTTAGAAGGGAGCCCTAAGCCTTCAGCCACACGGTTGAGAATATGGTTTTCTTTACCCCTGAGTTCTTTTCCCCTCCGCTCCAAATTGCTAAATGCTTTTGCAACGGTTTTAGCCATTTCGCCTTTGCTTTGTTGCCCCCGTTTTGCGAGATCCTCCAGAACTTCATTGAGTTTGTCCTGAATCCCGAGACCCGCATAGGCCAAAGTTTTTAGTGTTGAAAGCATAACTATTTCCTCCAATGTTATTCTTAAATCACGTCCTTCCAATATTGACACTCTATTTTATTATAGGAGTTGGCCGATCATGTCCATGGCGGCGTCTAAACTTTCTGGAATTTTGCCCCCTGCCTGAGCCATATCCGGTCGCCCCCCCCCGCTTCCCCCAATTTTTGAAGCAATTGGTTTAATCAACTCAGAGGCCTGATAACGGGAGACCAGATCCTTTGAAACCAATATGATAAGAGAGACCTTTCCTTCTTTTACGGAACCAAGCAGGGCAATTCCAGAGGGAAAACGGGTTCGGACCTGATCTGCAACCGATCGGAGTTCCTTCATATCATAGTTTTCCAAGCGTTTGGTCAGCACTTGGATCCCCTTCATCTCCTTGACGTTTTCTGCCAGGTCACGAGTTTGTGAAGAGGAGAGTTTTTCCTTTAAACGGTGGATTTCTTTTTCCTGCTCTTTCATATTAATTAAAAGTTTTTTTGCTCGCCCAAGGACATCCACCGGTTGAACTTTTAAAAGAGAGGCCAATTCCCTAAAATCCTCTTCCTGGTGTTTGAAAAACTTGTATGCCATCTCTCCCGTGAGGGCTTCGATTCTCCGAACACCCGATGCAATACCCCCCTCGTGAACCAATTTAAATAAACCGATTTCACCCGTTTCTCGGCAGTGGGTTCCTCCGCACAGCTCTTTACTAAAGTGATTGATTTCAACGACCCGGACACGGCTTCCATATTTGTCACCAAAAAAGGCCAGCGCTCCTCTGGAGAGGGCTTCATCGATGTCCATCCATTCTTTTTTCACCGCGAAGTTTTGGCGGACCCGCTCATTGATGACTTCCTCAATACGATGGATTTCTCGATCGTTGAGAGGATTAAAGTGAGAAAAGTCAAACCGGAGGCGATCGTGGGCCACTAAAGATCCTGCCTGCTTGACATGGTCCCCCAGCAATTCCCGAAGAACGGAATGAAGGAGATGAGTGGCGGTGTGATTTCTTTCGGCACCTTTTCTGGTCTTTTGGTTAACGATGGCATTAAACCGCTCCCCCTCTTTAATTTCTCCCTGAATCACCTTCCCCAAGTGGAGAAAAAGATTCGGGAGAGGGTGAATGGTGTTATGTAATTCCACACTGGCGTTGGGGCGAAGCAAAAGACCTTGGTCCCCAACTTGCCCGCCTCCCTCACCATAAAATGGGGTGGAATCCAAGATCAGTTCCACCGATTCCCCTTCCAGTGCCCGTTTAACCCGTTGGCCATCCCTAATGATGGCAATAAGGGTTGGCTCTGCCTCAAGGGTCTCATAACCCACAAATTGGGTTTCTCCCGTGTCTTGAAGAATTTCCTTAAAAGTATCTTTGGAAGGAGCATCCTCCGTGGAGAATTGGGTGGCTGCCCTGGCCCGCTCCCGTTGTTGATCCATGGCTTCCTCAAAACCTGCTTCATCCAGGGCTAACTGATTTTCTTGGGCAATTTCCCCCGCCAGGTCCAACGGAAACCCATAGGTGTCGTAAAGGGTAAAAAGTTCTTGACCGGGAATTTGGCGCTTTCCCTTTTGTTTAACCTCTTGGATGACTTGGGTCAGGGTTTTCATCCCCTGATCCAGTGTTTGAAGAAACCGCTCTTCTTCACCTAGAGTGATCTGGGAGATTGTTTGCCGGGATCTTTCCAAATCAGGATAGGCTCCTCTCATCAAATCGATTACTTCATTAGAAAGTTGATATAAAAAGGGCTCATTAATTGATAAGACCTTTCCAAACCGGGCCGCTCTCCGAAGAATCCGGCGCAGAACGTACCCCCTCCCTTCATTGGAGGGGAGGACCCCATCGGAAAGTAAGAAGGTTAGGGCACGTAAATGATCTGCAATCACCCGTATCGCCATATCTTCTTTTTCGCTGGATCCATAGGGGACCGTGCTTCGTTCGGCAATGGAATGGAGAAGGGGTTTGAAAAGATCGCTATCATAGTTGCTGGATACCCCTTGAGTAATGGCAGCCAAACGTTCCACCCCCATTCCTGTATCAATGCTGGGTTTCGGCAACGGGGTCAGTTTTCCATCGAGGCTTCGATCGAATTGCATGAAGACCAGATTCCATATTTCAAGGTAACGATCGCAATCGCACCCGACCGCACAGGTGGGCTTTCCGCAGCCCAAAGATTCACCCTGGTCGATGTGAATTTCAGAACATGGACCACAGGGTCCGGTTTCCCCCATTTGCCAAAAGTTATCTTTTTCTCCCATTCGAATAATCCGGTTTGAGGAAAGGCGAATTTGGTTTTTCCATATATCCGAAGCCTGATCATCTTCCCGGAAAACGGTGACCCAAAGCCGATCCCCAGGGAGCTTCATATCACGGGTAAGGAATTCCCACCCCATTTCAATGGCTTCTTTTTTAAAGTAGTCCCCAAAGGAGAAATTTCCCAGCATTTCAAAAAAGGTATGATGCCGTCGGGTTTTGCCTACATTTTCAAGGTCATTATGTTTTCCACCCGCGCGCATGCATTTCTGGATTGAAATGGCCCGCTTGTAGGGACGTTTTTCTTCTCCTAAAAATACTCCTTTAAATTGAACCATTCCGGCATTGGTAAAAAGAAGGGTTGGATCCTGGGCGGGAATCAAGGAAGAACTGGAAACCCTCGTGTGCCCGTGGTTTATAAAGAATTGGCAGAAATTCTCTCTAATGTCTGATGACTTCACAATCTCATTTCTTTTTTGTGATTACAAGAGGGACTTTTTTGGCTTAGGTGTCCCCTTTTGGATAGAAGCAGTATTATATCATTTTTGGGTAAGTTGATGTAAAGCCCTAAAAACAAAGGTTGAAATGGTAGGGGCGGGGTTCTATTGAAAAACCCTGCATTTTTTTTCGAAAAAAAATGCGAGGCCTTATCTTGAGGTTTTTGGAAAAAAAAGTAGTGGTTTTCTAAATGGACTATTAAAAAAATCTAAGAAAATTGGGACCAGTTTAGGGGATTCCCAATTTACGGTTATTTTCCAAACCGCTCGATTTTAAATTCGGATGACGTATCCTGCTCGAGTTTCTCAGACTCTTGCCATGCCACTTCACTGGTAGTTTGAATGCCTTTAATTTTAAGGGTGAAATCCTCTGGATTGGTGCACCAGCGGAGAGCCTCCTCGTAGCTAATCATTTTTTTTTGGTAGAGATCATAAAGAGATTGATCAAATGTTTGCATGCCGTATTGAGATGCACCGGCGGCAATCACGTCATGAATCCTGCGGGTTTTATCGGGATCAATGATACACTCCCGTATGGTCTGTGTGGCAATCATTATTTCAACCCCTGGAACACGTCCCTTTCCATCCAATCTGGGGACCAATCGCATGGAGACAATGCCCTTAATCACTGAAGCCAATTGAAGGCGGACCTGTTTTTGCTGATAGGGGGGAAAGACTGAAATGATACGGTTAATGGTTTCAGTGGCGTCAATGGTATGAAGGGTGCTCATCACCAAGTGCCCCGTTTCGGCCGCCACCAAGGCGGTAGAGATGGTTTCAAAATCCCTCATTTCGCCCACCAGAATGACATCGGGGTCCTGCCGAAGTGCGCTTCGAAGGGCATAACTAAAAGATTCGGTATCGTTTCCGATTTCCCTTTGACTGACCAGGCTTTTCCGGTCCCGGTGAAGGAACTCGATGGGATCCTCAATGGTAATGATATTATCGGTGCGGTTTCGGTTAATATGATCGATTAAAGCGGAAAGACAGGTTGATTTTCCGCTTCCTGTGGTTCCCGTCACCAAAATCAACCCCCGGGGTTCCATAGACAGTTTTTCAAGAACCGTGGGAAGATGCAATTCTTCGATGGTCAGGATTTTGGTTGGGACGACCCTGAAAACAAGACTGATTGTTCCCCTTTGTTGAAAGATATTGACACGGAAGCGCCCCAATCCCGCTGCACTGTGGGCAAGATCGATTTCATTTTTTTCCTTGAACCGTTGTTTTTGGCCATTGCTCATGATGGAAAACGCCACGGAAATGGCATCTTCCTGGCTGATTTTTGGCTGGTCAGTCACCGGGGTAAGATGACCATCCACCCGAAGAGTGGGGTGATTTCCTACTTTGAGATGGAGATCGGAGGCCTTTTGCTCAAGGGCGGCTTTTAAGAGATCATTTATGTTCATATTCCCTCTCCTCTGGGTTTGAGGTCTATCCTGAGTTCTTCAGAATAGACCGAACATTCCCTAGGCGGTTACAGTTCAAATGATAATCTCCCCTCCCAAAGATGTTCACGTTTGAAGAAAGGAGAGGTTTTATCCGGTTTTCGTTTGTTCTTTTTGGGTACCTGTTTTTGAAGCCGTTGGGGTTGTTTTGGGTTCGGGTTTTTTAATCAGACCGTAGGCTTGTCTGATTTTCTCATCAATTTCTTTGACCAATTTTGGATTTTCTTTCAGATACCGTTTGGCCTGCTCGCGCCCTTGGCCAATTCTTTCCCCCTTGTAAGAATACCAGGCTCCGCTTTTTTCGACAATATTTTGGGAAACCCCTAAATCAATGAGTTCTCCTACTATTGAAATCCCCTCATTGAACAGGATATCGAACTCGGCCTGGCGAAAGGGAGGGGCAACTTTGTTTTTCACCACCTTTACACGAACCCGGCCACCGATGACCTCCTGGCCGTCTTTGAGGGTTTCAATGCGGCGGATATCCAAACGGATGGAGGAGTAGAATTTTAAAGCATTTCCACCAGTTGTGGTCTCTGGGTTTCCGAACATTACGCCAATTTTCATCCGGATTTGGTTGATAAACACCACGATGGAATGGGATTTACTGATGGCCGCGGTCAGTTTCCTTAAGGCTTGGGACATCAACCGCGCCTGCAGACCCATATGGGAATCCCCCATTTCTCCTTCAATTTCCGCCCGGGGAACCAGGGCCGCTACGGAATCGATGACAATGATATCAACGGCACCGCTTCGGACCAGTGTTTCGGCAATTTCCAGTGCCTGCTCTCCCGTATCAGGTTGAGAGACCAGAAGATCATCTGTATTTACACCTAGCTTTATGGCATAGGTCACATCTAGAGCATGCTCCGCGTCGATAAAGGCAGCGGTTCCTCCTTCTTTCTGGACTTGGGCGAGGGCCTGCAAGGAAAGGGTTGTTTTCCCGGAGGATTCCGGCCCATAGATCTCTACTACCCGGCCTCTTGGTAAACCCCCCAGGCCTAAAGCGATATCAAGGCCCAGTGACCCGGTGGAAATTACCTGTACATCCGTTGCCAGGCTATTGGAGCCTAGTTTCATAATGGCCCCTTTTCCAAATTGCCGTTCAATTTGGGTGAACGCAAGGTCCAGGGCTTTCATTCGATTTTGTTCTTTTTCAAGCATGGTTTTTCTCCTATTTTGATCCATCGGTGAATGATAAAGGTTTAACGATTGCTGAAAACATATTTTTTAAGAAGACAACCTTTCCTTTAACTGAATGGTGGCCAGGTTGGAATAAACCGGTCCCTTCGGGGTGAGCTCGCTTTTGACCAAAAGCACCTGGTTTGCTTCAAAACTCCCGAAATCAGTGGAGCCTTCCTTTTGTACTATTTCTTTCATGGTTTGTGAAGAGATTTTAGTTTTCTGATCCGAGCGGACCCGCCCCAATGTTAGGTGCGGTGTAAAGGCCCTTTTTTCCTTTGGAAAGGAAAATGTCTCCATTTCATTTTCAATGCGGTCGGCCAGTTGCATCAAAGTCCCCGTTTTCTCCTGGAGTCCAACCCAAATCACCCTGGGGGACCCTTTAGGAGGAAAACAGTCGAGCCCATTGGCACATAAAGAGAACGTCTCATAGGGGGAGGCAATTTCCCCAAGCGATTTTTCAATGGAGGGTAAAAGATCGTTTTCGACCTCTCCTAGAAATTTTAATGTCAGATGCATGTTTTCAGGGTTTGTCCATCGAACCTGGGGTAATTCTTTTTTTAACCGCCCTTGTAGTTCTCCCAGGGCTTTTTGAATCTCCTCCGGAAGTGGTAAAGCAATAAATGTACGGGTGGTGGGCATCTGGCTACGATCCCTTAACCACCTGTAAAAGATATTTTCTTAACTCATTCAATGCAGCCTGTGCGCTTCTCCATTTAATAGTCTCCCGGTCTCCAAAAAATTGAAACCGAAAACCCTGTGTCCCTGAAAAGTGGGCGAGTGCCATGAAGACCAATCCCACGGGCTTCTCTTCTGTTCCCCCGGTAGGCCCCGCAATGCCGGTAATGGAAAATCCGAGATCGGTGTGGGCCAGCTTTCTGATGCCTTCGGCCATCTCTTTGGCGGCCTGGAGGGAAACCGCACCAAGGGTTTTAAGCGTTTCGGGAGAAACCCCCAAAAGGGATTCTTTTGCTTTATTGCTGTAAGAGACCACGGCCCGTTCCAGATAGTTAGAACTCCCCGGGATATTGGTTAAACGATGGGTCATCAATCCTCCCGTGCAAGATTCAGCCACCGCAAGGGTCTGTCTTAATTGGGTCAGGAGTTTTCCCACCTCTGCCTCCAGGGTGTCTTCTCCAAACCCATAAAGGACATCTCCAAACTCAGTGGCGAGTTTTTGGCCGATTTCATTTAATACCGCTTTTCCTTCCGTTTCCATCTTTCCGGTGTATTGAATCTGGATATCCACACCTGCCGTATGGGCGGTGACGCCAACTTGAATCGGATAACCTGTAAAATTCAGCCCTTTTAATTTCTCCTCCACCTGTAATTCCATCAACCCGGTAATTCGGAATGACTTCCTATGAATCGTAAAAGGCCCGATTAGGTAGGGTTTGAGGGCCGGAAGGACCACTCCTGGAACCATGGCTTGTACTTCTTTATGAACCCCGGGGATGCAGATTAAAATTCCTTTTTCATGTTTGATGAGAAAACCTGGAGCGGTTCCCACGGAATTTTCCAGCAAGTGAGCTTGTGCGGGAAGAAGCGCCATGCGCTCATGCCGCGCGGTCACTTCTCTGTTTTGGCCCGAAAGGCGGTCTGAGATTTTTTTTAAAATTTCCTCTCTGAGAATCAGGCGTTTATTGGTCACACGGGAAACCACTTTTTTAGTAATATCATCGTCGGTTGCTCCGAGGCCTCCTGTGACAATCGTAAGGTTTGCCCGGTTTTGTGATCGTTGAAGGGCATCTTCTAAATCTTCTTCATGATCGCCCACAATGGTGATAAACCGTACTTCGATCCCAATAGAGGCCAGGTGTTTTGAAATTACCAGGGAATTCCGGTCCGTTCTGTTGACCAATAACTCTGATCCGGTTGCAATAATTTCCGCTTTCACAAACTGACCTTTCCTTAATTAATTTTTTTTGACCTAATGTTACCTCTCCACCCACCGGGGGGAGAGGTAAGGTGAGGGGGTAAGCTATCCCAAAATATTCAACATCCTTACCCCGTGCAAAATTCCATTGGCATACAATGCCGCTGCGGTATCATCCAGCATGACCCCTAAACCGCCGGGCACTTTCCTTTCAAGGTAGCGTGCTGGGAAGGGCTTCCAAACATCAAAGAGGCGGAACAGAAAGAATCCGGCGATGATATAAGTGGTGTGATGAGGAAGGGCCCAAAGGGTTAACAGCATGCCATGAATTTCATCCACGACAATGCGGCTGCTATCCTTTTCTTTAAAATTTTTTTCCGCAACCCCCGCGCAGTACCAGCCGATCAAAAATAAGATGACCAATAAAAGAAAATAGGGAAGGGGAGATAACCCGCTGATCCCCCAAAAGATGACCAACCCAACAAGGCTTCCTGCGGTTCCCGAAGCAAACGGACTGTAGCCACTCCCAAAGCCCGTGGCGATCAGAATCGCTAATTTATTCAAGTAGTTCGGTTCCTTACCCAAAAAAGAAAATTATTCTAGCACCCTGCCTGAAAGGAGTCAAGGAAATGGGATGGGAAAGTCAATGAAGAAAGGGAGAATTTGAAATCAAGGTTTCAGAGGTTTACTTCGTTAATAGAATTTACTTTAATTTATCTTTATTTTTCTTAAAGGTAGATTTTGTTTTAGGCAATAGTTAACTTTTCACCTTTTTCTCAAAATTTCCCTGAAATGTAATTAAAAATTTAACTAATTTTTTTTTACATATTTATCCGGCTAAGTTTTTAACCAGTGTGAATTTTTTTGCAACAATCTAAGAAAATTTATTGACAGACTTTTTTAAATCTGATATTCACAGCGGAATTTGATTTTTTATGTAACCATTAATTTTTTTAAATCTTAAGGAAAAACAGCCATGGATTGGCGAAGATTCCCCCCGTCTTCTTTTATCCAACCTTTGGTTATCTTTCTTTTCGGTGTCGCTTTTCTTCTTTTCTCCTTTTCTTCCCTCCACGCCTCAGCCCCGGTTTCCCTATCCGTGGGGGTTGAACCCGAAGCGGTGGCGATTAATTCCCAAACCAACCAGGCTGCTGTCATTCATAAAGGGTCCAACGATTTAAAAGTCATCGACCTTTCCACCAATACCGTTACTTCAACACTTTCCTTTTCCTCCCGTCCCATTGACGTGGCCGTCAATTCCCAAAACAATGTGGCCGTGGTGGTGCTGGAGAAAATCGATAGCATTCAAATTATCGATTTAACCTCCGGTTTTGAGCTGGCCACGGTGGTGGTGGGCAAAGACCCCCAGGAAGTGGCCATCGATCCGGGAAATCAAATCGCTGTGGTGACCAATCAAAAAGATGACACGGTCAGTTTTGTGGATCTATTGGCCTATTCGGTGTTGCAGACTGTTTCCGTGGGAGAGAAACCCTTGGGTGTGGATATCAACCCAACGGCACAGATCGCGGTGGTGGCCAATGAGAAGTCCGATACACTTTCTATCATTGATCTTCCCAGCCGTACGGTGACCCATACCATACCGGTTTCCGAGAAACCCCGCCGTGTGGCCATCAATACACAGACCGGACAAGCGGTGATCACCCATGAAAAGCTCAATCAGATCAGTGTTGTCGATCCATCCACACAAACGGTCTTATCCATACTGTCCGTTGGAAAATCCCCCGATGGGGTGGCGGTCAATGCCACCACCAACCAGGCCTTAGTCTCTAATGAGAAGGCCGATAGTTTAACATTAGTGGATCTTGCAGTCTTTTCAATAGTAGGAAGCATTGCGGTAGAGCGAAACCCAAGGGGAGTTGCGATTCATCCGGGTAGCAATATTTCTGTTTCGGCCAACAAAAAAAGCGATACGGTGTCCATCATCGATTTATTCACCGTTACTTTGACAAATCCCGCTCCGGTGGGGAAAGACCCTCAAGGGGTGGGGGTCAATATCAATAAAGATATTGCGGTGGTGGCCAATAAGAAAAACGACACGGTCTCCATACTGGATCTTCCCCAAGGGACCCTTTCGGCTACCATTTCCGTGGGAAGGGATCCCCAGGGGGTGGCGATCAACCCCCAGACCGACCAGGCCTTAGTGACCAATAAGAAAGATAACTCCTTAACCTTAATCGATTTGATGAGCCTTCAGGCCACAGGGACCCTAAACGTTGGAAAAGATCCCAACGGTGTGGCCATTAATCCCACCACCAACCGTGCGGTTGTGGCTAATAAAAAAGACAACACCGTATCCATTGTGGATCTATCCGTGCCATCGGTGGTCAGTACCGTATCCGTTGGAAAAGATCCCACCGGTGTGAGTATTGATGACACCAGCAATCAAGCTTTAATCACATTGGAGAAAGACGATGCGGTGATGGTGCTGGATCTCACCTCAGAGACAATCCTCAATACCATACCCGTTGGAGAAAAGCCTCAAGGAATTGCCATTGATACCGGACTGAATCTTTCAGTAATTGCCAATAAGAAAAGCAATTCACTATCCGTCATAGATCTCGCTACTAAAACACTGATTCAAACGGTAAATGTAGGAAAAGACCCCATCGGCGTGGCGGTTCATCCGTTAACGCAAGAGGCGTTTGTGGCAAATCACGGGGATGACACCGTATCGGTTGTGGATTTGACCACCTACACGATCACAGAAACCATACCGGTGGGAAACCGGCCCCGGGATATTGCCATTCACCCGGCATTGAATCTTGCGGTGGTGACCAATGAGGGAAGCGATGATGTGACCATACTGATTCTGGGATCACCCCCGGTTCCCACCATTGACAGCTTCTCTCCTACAAGCGGGCTTATCGGAGATGAGATCATCATCACAGGAGACAACTTTGATCCCGACCCTGCCAACAACACGGTACAATTTAACGGGGTTCAAGCAGTCGTCACCGCTGCTACCGTTACCAGTATCACCACCCATGTGCCTTCTGGAGCAACCACCGGACCCATAAGCGTCACAACACCCGGAGGGATGGGAACCAGCGCCACGGATTTCACCGTAATTTTAGAACCTGTTATTACAAGTTTTTCGCCTACCTCAGGTTTAATTGGAACCCCTGTGACCATAACCGGACAAAACTTCGATGAGGTGGCATCGAACAACCAAGTGGACTTTAACGGGACCCAGGCCATCATTACCTCTGCAACCGCTACCCAAATAACCACCACCGTTCCTCAGGGCGCTTCAACGGGGTTGATTTCAGTTACAACCCCTCAAGGCACCGGAACCAGTTCCCAGGACTTTGTGGTGAACCCCACATTTGATTTTAGTATTTCTGCAGTTCCTTCCACCTTAACACTTCTACAAGACATTCAATCCACGTCTCTAATTTCCCTCTCATCCACAGGGGCGGAACTTTTTACAGGATTGGCTTCCCTGACTATCAGCGGACTTCCGGCAGGGGCCAGTGCAACCTTTAATCCGCCTCAAATGTCCACAGGGCAATTGGCTCAACTTCAGATTTCTGTTTCTGGGACTACAGCGGTAGGAAGTTATCCCATTACCATAACCGGAAGCGCCCTTATTCAAGACCAGACGGTTGTTCGGTCAGCAAATATTAATTTGGATGTTCAGATTGGAGGTCGGACCGCTCTTTCCGGTCAGTTTCTTACTATTGATGGAAAGCCGATTCCGGGGATTCAACTCAGTATTGGTGCGATTCAAACTCAGACCGATGACGCCGGAAATTTCCTCTTGGTGGATGTTCCTTCCGGGACGCAACAGCTTATGGTTGATGCCAATGCAGCCCAGGGCGGTTATCCGATTTATGCGATTGATCATACCCTGACAGCAAACCAGGTGACGGTTCTTAAGCCATTTAGAATTACACCACCACCTCCCGCCAGCCAATTTACCGATTTTAATAACACCACAGCGGATCAGGTAATTACCGACCCTAGGTATCCCAGGGTTTCGGTAACCATGCCATCGGGAGTTACCATTATTGGCTGGGATGGGGATACCAAAACAAAAATGGCCATTGAAAGATTAAGTCCGGATCGACTTCCGGTTCCATCCCCTCCCGGCCCCACGCGTTCATTGTATCAACTATTTTTTGGAACACCTCGTGGAGGGGTTCCCAGTGCTTCTTTACCCGTTTCGGGACCCAACGACCTAGGTTTGGATCCTGGGGAGGAAGCAGAACTTTGGTATTTTGATGCTTCTCCAATGGGTGGGGCTGCGGGGTGGACCTATGCGGGAAATGGAACCGTTAGCTCCGATGGATCAACAATCGTTTCCAATTCCGGTGTGGGGATTGATCGCTTTTGCGGAGTCTGCGGTCTGTGGTGTTGGATAAAACGGCAGGCCACTTTATTAAACAGGAAACTCCATGAATTATTTGGTGCCGATCCCATTGACCTTTTAAACGGTCAAATGATTGTTGAAAAAACGGATATGGTGTTACCTGGTCGAATTCCAATAAATTTGTCTCGAACCTATAACCCTGTTGATCCATTTGGGAATATAGCAGGATTCCAATCCGCTCTTGGCCCGGGATGGTTTTTATCCGTTGATACCATTTTAATGCCCATCACGACAGATTTGTGGCGTCTGGTTCTACCGGGAAACGCGAGACTGGATCTAAGTCTCCAGCCGGATGGGACGTTTCAAAATAACACAGATCCCTTTCTTATTGGAGCAGTTTTAACAACTCTTCCGGGTGGTGATCATCAACTTCATTTCAAGGACGGTACCACCTGGAGGTTTCAGTCCATTGTAATGGGTCTTGAGTTTCTGATTGAAATAGCAGACCGAAATGGGAATCGAATAACAATAGAGAGGGATTCTGAAAGTCGTGTTTCAAGGATTGTGGACGATGTGGGAAGAGCGTTGGAAATTACTCTTTCCGGGTCGAAAATTGGGGAAATTCGAGATCCGATCGGGCGGACCATTCAATATACCTATAATACCAATGGGCTTTTAGAGACGGTTATAGACCCAAATGGAGGTGTTACTCAATATACATACGACACACAAAATAGAATCCTAACCATAACAGATGCAAAAAATATTCAATATGTAGAGAATTTCTATGGAACAAGCGGTAAGGTTCTTCGTCAACTTCAAGCAGCTAACGGAGAGTGGCTCCTCAAATATGAAATGGTGGGGGCTACAGTCTCTGGCCCTGGCTGTCCAGGGCCTTCCTGCCCCACGGAAGACTCTTGGGCAAATTTTCAAGCGGGGTATACATTCCAAGATGGAGAGGTAATTGCAACAACTGTAATTGATCCCCTGGGAAATGAAACCACATATAGGTTCAATAATTCTGGATATCCCATTGAGAAAATTGACGGGTTAGGGCAAAACCTTGTAATGACCCGAAACTCTGGAAATCTTCTAACGTCATCAACGGATCCATTAGGATGGACAACCAGCTTTTCTTTTGATGGAGCAGGAAATGTGACCTCCACCACAGATGCCGATGGAAATACCACAACCTTTACCTACGAACCGACCTTTAACCGTGTCGCCTCCGTCACAGATGCCCAAACCAACGTCACAACCTTTACTTATGATTCGAATGGAAATCTTGTTTCCACCACCGATCCCCTGACCAATACGACAACTTTGACATATAATCCCTTCGGCCAGCCCGTCGGAATCACGGACCCCATCGGGAACCCCACCTCTTTTGAGTATGATGAGGCCGGAAATCTTAAAGCGACTGTGGATCCCTTGGGAAACCGGACGGAACGGTTTTATGATCCCCTGTCGCGTCTTATTGCCTTGACCGATCCTCGAGGGTTGACCACCTTCTTTGATTATGATCCCCTCAACCGTGTCACACAGATCACCGATGCGAAGAACGGCATCACGGGATTTACCTATGATGAAAATGGGAACCTCCTCACCGTCACCGATGCCAACAGCAACATAACAACTTATACCTATGACGGCCAGGACCGTGTGGATACCAGGACCGACCCGCTCTTGCGAACCGAGACTTATGTGTATGACTTCAACGGAAATCTGATCCAATACACCGACCGAAAAGGTCAAGTCACCGATTTCACGTATGACAATTTAAACCGGCGAATCCTGTCCCAATATGCCGACGGGAGCAGTACAAGCTTTACTTACGATTCGGTGGGTAATTTGATCCAGGTCAATGATTCAATTTCAGGGGCTATTGATTTCTCCTATGATAATTTAAATCGGTTGGTTTCTGAAATCACCCCCCAAGGGGTTGTGACTTATGGGTATGATAATTTGGGTCGTCGGACTTCAATGGCGGTCAATGGGCAAATACCCGTGACCTACCAGTATGATTCAGCGTCCCGGTTGACGCAGGTTGCGCAGGGACCCCAAATTGTAGGCCTTGGGTATGATGCCGCGGGACGTCGAACTTCCCTAAGCTATCCAAATGGTGTCAGCACTTCTTATGTATATGACCAATCTTCTCGTTTATTACAAATTGAACACTTGAACGTCTCGACGCAGGAGCTAATTGAGCAATTAGGTTACACCTACGACGCTGCCGGGAATCGGATTTCGCTGACCCGTTCCAATTGGTCCGCAACCCTTCTTCCTGATACGGTTCAGGCCGCCTACGATGCCGCCAATGAGCAGATACAATTTGACAGTCCCACGCCCAACCTAACTTATGATGCGAATGGAAATCTGACTTCCCAGACCGATGCCAGCGGGACGACAACTTACACTTGGGATGCACGGAATAGGCTGGTGGGAATTAGTGGGCCTGGAGTATCTGCAAGCTTTGTTTATGATGCGTTGGGGAGACGGATAACGAAAACGATCAATGGTGTGACGACGGATTTTCAGTATGACGGAAATGATATTGTTTCCGAGGAAAGTGGCGCGGCAGTGTCTGTGACCTATCTACGTAGTCTCAATATTGATAAGCCGTTTATCAGAAAAGGCAGCAGTGAGGAATATTACCATACGGATGCCTTGGGAAGTAGTGTGGTGCTAACAGATTCATCAGGAGCCATTGATACCTTTTATGAATATGAAGCGTTTGGGGAAACGACGGTCAGTGGAACCTCCACGAATCCTTTTCAGTTTACGGGAAGGGAGAATGATGGGATAGGGCAATATTACTATCGAAAACGATATTACAATCCGGGGTTTTCGCGTTTTATATCGGAGGATCCACTAGAATGTGAAATTAGAAAAGGGAATAATCTTTATACTTATGTCCGCAATAACCCCATTTTGTTTCGGGATCCAATGGGTCTTCAGGTTCTTCAATATACCGATGATGTAGAGCTTTGTTTGGTACTAGAATGCCCCCGGACCAGATCGGTACTCACTTTGCAAGGAGTTAAAAAATACATCCTTAAAGGTTGTTGGATTCTAAATACAGGAATTTTCTCCCTTGTTGATTGCGTCTATGGTTCCCCCGATAAAGGAGGGGATGGCAGCAGCGGTGTTGGAGCTGGGGTGATTGACCCAGGTGGTATTGGTAGTGGTGTTGGTGCAGGAATTGGTTTTGGACCTACCAATACGGCAGGAATCCTTCCAAGTAGTACTGGTAGTGGTGTTGGAGCGGGGGTGATTGACCCAGGTGGTACCGAGGGGGGCCGAAAACCATAAAAATTGTTTTACCCTTATTTAGGGGTCCAATTGGTGGAACACAAATTTCTTGGTTGGAACTGTATTGGCTTTATCTAAATTAGCATGTTTCCAGTATAGGATAACCCAGGAGGATTCTTCCTCCCCTAGAATTCCTGCGGGTTTTGCAGCAGGGAAACAATGGATTATTATATTGTTTCATGACGGACACGCAAGGCGGTTGGAAATAGACAGAAAATTACAAGAAAGTAAAACCCTTATAACCTTAGATTTAAGACAGCATCCTTTTGCATCAGCGGCATTGCAGCTGATCAATGAAGATAATATAGCCGTTCTTTATTCGTCCATTAACCAATCCTTTTCTGAATTAAAACGTTTTATTGCATTTTACTCCAAAGACCGTGGCTTGTTTACTAAAGTAGAGTTCCCCTGGAATGGATGGGATCCCGCCGGCAGAACCTTCCTCGTTACACCGGGAGGCAAGTACATCTTTCCGCATGACCGAAAATTACCCGAAAACCATCTAGATCACAAAAAGCATTCACATTCAAAAACCCCGCTTCTTGACCTCTATGATGAAGAAGGCCATAAACTGAGATCATTTGGAATTGCACAGGCCCATGGAGATACTGATATGGCCTGCGTGCTAAACCGAGGACATCTGAGCTGTCATTTGAATGGTGACGTTTATTTTGCTTTTCAATATCCCTATCTCTTGTACAAATTTAACAGTGAGGGATATCTTATTTGGGAAAAAAAAGTTGACCTTCCTTTTCCGTTTCATCCTCCTGCTATGGAGGAATCGAGAAAAACCGAAAATGAAGTCTCAGTTACCTGGCAGTTTTCCAGAGGGGTAAAGGACCTCTGTATTGGAAGGAAATGGATTGCAGTTCTTGCTGCTAGCAGTCAAATTGAGGTTTCTGAACGTTTCGGGAGTCGAATTGATCGATTTACATTTGATGGTGAACATTTTGATTCAAGCATCCTTGATCAGCCCGCTAACTTTATTCAGTTTGATTCCAAGGACCATTTGTGGGTTCTCGATGAATTTGAGGGAGAGGTAGCCCAATATCAGTTCGGTTGATGTCCTTGGGAAACATGATTACCTTGTATTTTGGAAAATAGCTCTTTTGGAAAGAATTTGAATGGTATTCCAATTTTGCTTTCAGTGGGATGCATAAATTAGACGGGTAAAAAACCTGGGAGTTGAAAGGTAAGGTTTAGAGATTGCGGGGAAAGAAAAAGATAAGAACCACTATGTTATCGAATAGAAATATTATAAAAAAATATCAAACGAAAATTTTAGGAGTCTTTTCTCTTTTCCTTTTTACTTTGTGTCTTCCTGCTTTGGTTCATACGAATGAATCCCGGTTTTTTTATGATGAATTGGGGCGGTTGCAGGCGGAGGTGGAACCTCAAGGGAACACTGCCATTTACAATTATGATGCTGTGGGAAATCTTCTCTCTATTACCCGCTCCGATGTTTCTCCAACAGGAGTTTCTATAACCTATTTTAACCCTGAAAAAGGAACAGAGGGAATAGCCGTTGAAATTTTTGGCTCAGGGTTTATTGCGGTGGCAGCTGATAATCAGGTTGATTTCAATGGAACTTCAGCCACGGTTACAGAGTCATCCTCAACGCGAATCCTTGCAAGCGTTCCCCTTGGAGCGACGACTGGGCCAATTCAGGTAACCAATGTAAATGGATCAGCAACAAGCGCGAATGATTTTGTGGTAACCCAACCCATAACGGTTTCTGTTTTTCCCTCAACCTATATTTTGGCTGCGGGTGGGACCCGACAGTTTACAGCAATGGTAATTGGAACCACGAATACCGATGTAATTTGGAGTGTTAAGGGATCAGGCAGCATTTCTGATTCCGGCCTTTATACTGCCCCGGGGACAATCGATACCACCGCTAATGTCATTGTTGAGGCGCGAAGTAAGGCAGATTTTAAACAGTTTGGCACCGCATCAATCGATATTCTCCCTCCGGGTTCTTTGGGTCCTGTTTTATCTCCCCATGTTTCCGTAAAGGTTGATCCAGCTCCCATTGATCGGGGTCCTTTTATTTCTCCAATGGTAAGTGTTGAAATTCTCGGAACTTCCAATGGGCCGGTGATTTCACCTTTTGTAAGTGTAAGTCTGTTTCCAATGATAACAAACATCACTCCTACCAGTGGGACCGCTGGAACCTTTGGACTTAATATAACATTAACAGGAACAGGATTAACTGGGGCAACCGGACTTTCCTTTCTATTGGATGGAAACCCCGATACCGATATTACTGTTTCAAATATCGTTGTAAATGGTACGGGAACCCAATTAACTGCAACTTTTGATATAGCAGGTACCGCGGTTAGCGGAACAAGGGTAGTTCGGGTTATCACTCCAAATGGAACTTCACCTGCAACTACCTTGGAAGGAAATGGTTTTTCTGTAAATTAAACGGAGGAAATAATCATGTTTATGAGGAAAGAAAAAAGGTTGTATTTAAAGAAAATTGTTTTTATTAGCCTTTTATATGGGCTGACTTTTCCTTTTTTAATAGGAGGGAATGTTTTTGCCGCCCCTTTTGATAGCGGAAGTACAGGGGCAGATGGCACTTTTGCACCTGCTGCCGATGTTACCGTTCCCCTTCCTCCCGATGGGGTTTTTAATTATACCACTGTGGATATCCCTGCTGGAGTTACTGTAACGTATTCTTCAAATTTAATCAATACGCCTGTAACAATACTTGCAAATGGGAATGTAACAATCGATGGAATCATTGATGTGAATGGAAAGGATGGGACCCCTGCGAATGGTCCCCTTACTTTTCCCATAGGGCCGGGAGGAAAGGGAGGGCCGGGTGGTTTTGATGGTGGTGCAGGGGGAATTGCCCCTCCATTTAATAATGGAACCGTATTGTCATCGGGGATTGGGTTAGGGCCTGGAGGAGCCCCGGGAGGAACTTATAACTCTAGTCTTAATAGAACAGAAACTGCAACTGGGGGAAGTTTTGGAACTCAAGGAGCTGGTCCTCGACAGGATGCAGCATCCATATATAGGGACGTTACCTTATTGCCTTTAATTGGCGGGTCGGGAGGCGGGGGCAGTGCAGCTTCGCAAAGCACCTCCACCACATGCCAAAATGGTTGCAATGGAGGAGGAGGTGGTGGTGGTGGCGGAGGAGCAATATTAATTGCTTCTTCTGGAACAATAACGATAAATGGAAGTGTCACATCAAATGGAGGAGATGGAGGGCTTGGTTTTAGTTCTCCGACAATTAATGCTACAGGAGGGGGTGGAAGTGGAGGCGCAATTCGACTAATTGCTAATACCATCGCGGGGGCAGGGACAATTACTGCAACTGGGGGTTCAGGGCTAACGGGCTGGGTTGGCGGAGATGGCCGAATACGGGTAGAATCAAATACGTTGTCATTTACTGGAACAACAGACCCTACCGCTTCATTTTCTGCTCCAGGAATTGTTTCTTTTACCTCACTACCGACCCTTACCATTACCGATGTGGGAGGGGTTTCTGTCCCTGGAGTTCCTGGGGGTTCATTTGAATCACCTGATGTTACTCTTGCTTCATCAACGGTGAATCCCGTTACCGTAAATATTGCCGCCACAAATATTCCTGTCAGTACCGTGGTTGTGGTGGTTGTAAAAGGGCGAAATGCTGACGCAACCCTTTTTCTATCTTCAAACTCTTTAGGAAGAAAATTTAACAGTACCCCATTAAGTGGAACACAAGCTAATTCCACAGCTTCGGCCAGTGTAAACCTAGTTACAGATTCAGTAAATATGATTAGCGTGGAAACAACTTTTCCCATTGCCTTGGCATCCTTGGATTTCCCAACATTCGTACTAGGCGAGAAAGTCGAAAATATAAAACTGGCAGCTGCTTTTGGAGGAGAATCCTCCATTTTCCTCATTACAGAATCTGGGAAGGAGATTCCTTTCGAATCTAAAACAAATTGAGGAAAACCTGTTTTCAAAAATTTATACTAAGGAAATAGTTTTTAGTAAAGGCACATAAACCCTTAGATTTTTTTTTTGAGTCGAACCTATTCCATCTTCATCTTTCGCATTCATAATACCCGTCACCATCACAGGCCAGAATTTCGATGCGGTAGCATCCAGCAATCAATTAGACTTTAATGGAAAACCTGCAATTATCACTTCCGCCACCGCAACACAAATCACCACCACGGTTCCCATGGATGCCACCACCGGGCCGATCCATGTCACCTCCCCTCAAGGCACCGGCTCAAGCACCACACCCTTTACCGTTACCCTCAGCAAGGATTTCACCATAACGGCCAATCCGGCCATTGCATCGGTGATTCCCGGAAGCTCCGTATCCTATTGGATTACATTGAACCCTATTGATGATTTTACACAGCTTGCACAATTAAA
>Ga0299906_10000333_pt1 | contig 46081 bp, 40 predicted proteins | sample RVTome_14_FD_200259 | JGI IMG/M metagenome (GOLD analysis project Ga0299906, IMG submission 200259) | Soil microbial communities from uranium-contaminated site in the Upper Colorado River Basin, Wyoming, United States - RVT145D125 (version 2) ... | reverse complement strand
GTGTCGCCCGCAAGGGCCACCGACAACACTCCTGCGGCTATGCTGGCCCCATCTGCCCTTGGCGCTTGGTACGATCATGCATGCCTGAACCTGCTGTGAACCACGTAATTCTTGAGCAGGCCCTAAGTTCATTAATCTGTCTCGTGAGGCCAGGTAAAACGGCGTCTCAGCTTGTTGAGATGCGTGTAGGGGAGCCAACCGAGGAATTGAAGACGGCCAACCACAATACCTGGAGCAATTCCAAGCTCGTCCGCTAACTGGCGCACCATATTCTCGCTGATCCGCTTCTGGAGCGCAGCCGCTCGAAATCGCTGCAGCTTTTCGGCTTGGATTAGAAACTCTGAAGCGAACGCGTCTGCTTCGGCTTCCTCTGTGGCCGTGCTGGGATTTTGAGGAAGCTGAGAATCCTCAGCCTTTGCTGCATACTCGATAAATACATCCCTCTTGCCATGTAGGAGGATATGGCCGGCTTCATGGAAGAACGTGAACCATAGGTGGTCATCAGTCCTATAACGCACGCTGAGCTGGATGACTGCCTTCGTCGGCGATAACCAGCGAGTCGCACCGCTGACTCGAGATTTCGGTAGCTGAGGAACGAAGACGACCGCAACCCCTGCGCCGGCGCAGACTTTTCGGAGAGCCTGAAGGTCGGAATCGACCGTGAGACGCCGGGCACGTTGGAGAGCCGTTTCAAACTCACCGCGGTCGTACGGACAACACACGATTGCCTGGGCTTCAACCTCTCCCCGCCGCAGCCAGGCGCCCAAGTGCGCAGGTGAGCTCTCAAAAGTTCGCGCATGACGGAAGCTGACCTGAGGTTTGAGCAAGACCTCCTTCCATTGTCGAGGAGAAGCGACACCGAAGTAGCTAAGGATCTCACGGATTTGCTCGATATCGTCGTTACGCCTTTCGATCCATCCCATCTTCGCCATCTCGGCGATCGGGAGCTCCTTGAGCCAGTCGGTATAGCCCGTTAGCTGCTCTCGCTCATGCTCTCTTGCCAAGTATTGCTGGTAGTGGCTCTCCCGGGCGTTCCAGAAGCTCGCGGTCACCCCAAGTACCCGCTCGAGTTGCAGCGCAGTTTCCGGAGTGATGGGTGCCTTTCCCTTGATGATCTCGTTGATCGTCTTCTTGGGCCGTCCAGTGCGATCCGCAAGCTGGACCTGGGTCATGTGGCGCTCGTCGAGAAGCTCTTGGAGCGTCTCACCTGGTGGCGAGACCGTCTCGGGAAGGTACTCGTTTCGACGCGCTCTATACATGGGTGTCCTCCACCGCAAGGATCAAGACTGCGGTGACTTTCTCCCAGTCTAAGCCACCAGCCTCCTTGATCGGAGGCGGATTCTCTGCCGGCTCGAAGATCAAGCGGTAGGGGCCGTCCAGGTCAATAGTAATCTGACCCTTACGGTCCCCTGTCAGTTCGTGACAGCGACCAGGTAGCTGCCTCATCGTCTCGAGATTGGGCGCGGCCCGGAGGTCATCCAAGCGGCGCTTGAGACGCCGCGCTCGCTCAGGCCCCCAGGTGTTCACGAGGTCACGCTCCTTCGTACACTGCTTCTGGAGCCGCCTCGTCGAGAAGAGTATATCCACGTAGCTTCCCCGTGTCAACACCTGTTAACCCACAGCGTTAAAGATTCTTCAGCCAAGCTCCAACAGCTCGCGGCCCGCGCTCTTGCCGAGGGGCTGTTGAGCATCGCGCAAGCCGAGCGGATCTGCCCGGGCGTGACGCGGACGGTGGATGAGCTCGACGCCGAGCCCCCTGGTGCCTTGAGCGCGCGATCCCTGCTGCGGCTGTCGCCGGAGGAGCGAAACCGTCTGTTGACGCAGGCGGCGGAAGCCGTCGCCGACGAGTACGAGGAAGGCGGTGCTCTTACGGGCTTTGAATCACTGAGCTGGGAGGATCACTTTGACACGCCCGTCGAGGACTGACGAGCGGCCGGACCGCGGCGAAGTCTGGCTGATCCGCGCTCGACCAGCAATCTCATGGGGGGGTACGGTATCATCGGAGGCGTCCTGCGCGCAATTCGCCGGCCACCCCGCTTCCGCTGTCTTGAGCCCGATGGGCGCCAGCCGGTAGCCGGGGGTTTCAACCCCCGGCACGGGAGGCGGGCCAGATGTCGGCCGACAAATGCCCGAACACCGGGCCGGCAGCGACTTCGGTAAGCAGGGAGTACAAACTTTCTGGCGGTGAAAACACCTGGTCCGTTCCCGAACGTCCGGGCGCCCGCCGCGGTGATAGGGTGGAAGCTCGACGCGGAGGACTTCCATGCGCATCTACAAAGTCCTGCCGGACCTCTCCAAGACCCGGCACATGAAGATCTGGCACAAGGCCCTGCGCTCGCAGTGGTCGGCCACCGACCTCGACTGGGACGCGCCGCAGCGCATCCGCAGCCCGCGCCTCAAGGACCAGCTCGGGCGGGTGCTGACGCCCGTCCTGATGGGCGAGCAGGCGGCCCTCTACTCCGTCTCCGGGCTGATCCCGGTGCTCGGCCAGCTCTCCGAGGTCGAGAGCCAGTTCTACCTCACCACCTGGGCCGTCGACGAGGCCCGCCACACCGAGCTCTTCACCCTCTTCTACGGCCGCATCGACCGTGAGCCGCTGCCGATCCGCCGCTTCCCGAGCGGCTACCTCTTCCAGAGCCAGATCGTCTCCAAGGAGCCCGCCGAATGGCTCTCCGGCGTGCTGGTGAGCGAGGTGCTCGCCACCCTGGTGATGGAGGAGTTCAGGCGCCTCGACCTCGACCCCGTGCTCAGCGAGATCGCCGACGGCATCCTGCGCGACGAGGCGCGGCACCTGGGCTTCAACCACATCTACCTCGAGGACCGCTTCAGCGGCCTCTTCGGCCGCGGCGGCGAAGGGGGCGGCGAGGAGGGCGAGGCCCAGTCCGCGCACCTCCACGCGCGTCTCGGCCAGGTGCTGGGGATGGTGCGGCCGATGATCGAGGCCGTCGAGACCGAGCTCACCGAGATGGGCGTCGACACCGAGAAGCTCCAGGACGACCTGGCCAGGCAGGCGACCTGGCGGCTCGAGAAGTCGATCGAGGCCGGCCGCCGCGTGGCCGCGGGTCAGGCCGCCGCCAGCGATCCGCGGGAAGCGGCCCTGATCGGAGCCGCCGAGCCTTGAGCCGTCCCTTCCCCCCCGATCCCCCGCAGAACCTGCCCGAAGCCCTCGAACGCGCCGCGCGCCATTTCCCGCGGCGCGGCATCGCCGTCTTCGAGGGCCGGGGCGCGGCGGCGCGGCGGCGCGTCTACCCCGACGTCCTCGCGGGCGCCCGCGAAGCGGCGGGGCGCTGGGCCGCCCTGGGTCTGGCGCCCGGCGACCGGGTGCTGGTGTGCCTGCCCACCTCGTGGGCGTGGCTCGACGCCTGGCTCGGCGCGCTGCTCGCCGGCGCCCTGCCGGTGGCGGTGGCGCCGGGCGCCGCCATGGGCGCCGGCGAGGCCCAGGTGCGCAAGGTCGACGCGCTCGCCGAGCACCTCGACGCCCGCTTCGCCGTGGTGCCGCCGGCGTTCCGCGCCGCCGCGGAGGAGCTCGGCGCGCGCCGCGCCGCGGCCGCCGCGATCACCGCCGAGGAGCTCGCGGCCCAGGCCCCGGCGCGCCTCGCCGCGCCGCGGCCGGCCCCCGAGGACGTCGCCTTCCTGCAGCTCACCAGCGGCTCGACCGGCGTGCCGCGGGCGGTCATGATCCCCCACCGCGCGGCCGTCCACAACCCGCTGGCCAACGACGAGGCGATCGGCGCCCCGCACGGCGCGCCGGCCCACGCGTGGGCCGAGTCGATGGTGTCGTGGCTGCCGCTCAACCACGACATGGGGCTGGTGGGCTGCTTCTTCATGTCGGTCCTCGCCGGCCTCGACCTGTGGCTGCTCCAGCCCACCGCCTTCCTGGCGCGTCCGCGCCTGTGGCTCGCCGAGCTCGGCCGTCACGGCACGGTCTTCACGCCGGCCCCCAACTTCGGCTACCAGCTCTGCCTCGAGCGCCTGTCGTCCGCGGACCGCGAGGGGCTCGACCTGAGCCGGTGGCGCGACGCCATGACCGGCGCCGAAATGATCCGCCAGGAGACGGTGGAGGGATTCTGCGCGGCGTTCGCGCCGTGCGGTTTCCGTCCCGAGACCTTCCGCCCCTGCTACGGCCTGGCGGAGGCGACCCTGGCGGCGACCTTCGACCTCGAAGGCCGCGGCCTGCGCACCCGGCCGGCGCCCGCGGGCGCCGCCGCGGGCCTGGGGATCTCCGACGTGGCCTGCGTGGGACGGCCGGTGCGCGACACGGAGGTCCGCGTCGCCGGGCCGGACGGACGGGCCCTGCCGGAGGGCGAGGTGGGCGAGGTGCGCGTGCGCGGCCCCGGCGTCTTCCTCGGCTACTACAACGAACCGGAAGCGACCCGCGAGAGCTTGCAAGACGGCTGGCTGGCCACCGGCGACCTCGGCTTCCAGGCCGGCGGCGAGCTCTACCTCACCGGTCGCAGCAAGGACGTGCTGATCCTGCGCGGCAACAACCTGATGCCGCACGAGCTCGAGTGGCTGGCGGAGAGCGTGGTCGGCGGCGGCGGCGCGTTGCGCTGCGGCGCCTTCTCGGTGGCGCGCGACGCCCATGGCGAGGAGCCGGTGCTGGTGGTCGAGACCACCGACCGCGACCCCGGCAAGCTCGCCGAGCTCGGCCACGCCATCCGTTCGGCGGTCGGCCGCAACCTGTCGTTGCCGGTGGCCGACCTGATCTTCGTGCGCCGTGGCAAGATCCCCAAGACGACAAGCGGCAAGGTCCAGCGGCGGGCTCTGCGCGAGCTCTACCTGGAAGGCCGGCTCGAAAGGCTGAGATGATTCTTCACCGACGACTCTTTGTGAGGACGCAGTCATGGACAAGAGAGAAGCCACGCTCGAGATTCTCGCGCAGCTCAGCGGAATGGACTTCCGGGCGCTCGAGCCCAAGATGGAGCTGGTCGCCGACCTCGGCATCGACTCGCCGAAGGCCCTGCAGCTCCTGGTGGAGATCGAGGAGAAGCTCGGCATCGAGATCAGCGACGAGGACGCCGCCCGCATGGACACGGTAGGCGACGTGCTCGGCTACGTCGGGAGCCTGGCCTGAGCCGGCCGCGCCTGAGCCGGCCGCGCCTGAGCCGGCCGCGCCTGAGCCGGCCGCGCCTGAGCCGTCCGCGCCTGAGCTGGCACCAGAGCCGCGCCGGCTCGTGGGTGATCAGCCTGGGCGCCGCCCTGCTGCGGGCGATCCTCGTCGTGGCCGGCGCCACCTCGAGGGTGGAGATCGCCGCCGGCGGCGAGCACCTGGAAGCGGCGCGGCGCTCCGGGCGTCCGGTGATCTTCAGTTTCTGGCACAACCGTTCGTTCCTCGCCGCCGACTTCTTCGACAAGCGGATCTTCCGCCGCGGCTTCGACGTCGTGGTGCTGGCGAGCCGGTCGCGCGACGGCGAGCTGGTGGCGCGTCTGGCCGTTCGGCTCGGCCTGCGCGTGGTGCGCGGCTCGGCGAGCCGCGGCGGCCGCGAGGCGGTGCGCGCGATCTACCGCGCCGTCACCCGCCACGGCTCCTCGCCGGTGATGATCCCCGACGGTCCGCGAGGGCCGCTCTACGAATTCAAGGTCGGCACGGCGATCCTCGCCCAACTGACCCAGGCGCCGATCCTGCCGATGGGGCTCGCGGCGCGGCGTTTCTTCACCATCAAGTCGTGGGACCGGTTGATCGTGCCGTGGCCGCTCTCGCGGGTGGCCGTGGTGGTGGGCGCGCCGCAAGAGGTGGCGCGCGGGATCTCGGCCGCGGAGCTCGAGGAGGAGCGGCGCCGTCTGCAGGCGTTGCTCGTCGAGCTGACGCGCGAGGCTGAAGCGCGGCTGGGGGCATGAAAGCGTGCCGTTGGTGCCGGGCGCACGCCGTGCGCCCCTACATCGGATGCCGAATATAATGGAGGCCGCATGTCCGAGCTGACGATCGACTACCGGACCGCCGCCGACGGCGACGTGCTCCACCTGCGCGGCCGGGCGACCTACCGCGAGGCCCACGAGCTGCGCGACAAGCTCTTCGCGGCGATCGCCGCGCGGCCTTCCGGGCGCGTGGTCCTGGAGCTGAGCGCCGTCGAGGTCATGGACACCGCGGCGCTGGCGGTCCTGGTCGAAGGGATCCTCGCCACGCGCCGCAAGGAAACCGAGCTCTTCTTCTGCACCCCCAGCGAGTCGGTGCGCCAGATCTTCGCGCTGACGGGGCTCGAAGAGGCCCTGACGCGTTGCTACGGCTGTCTCGACGAAGCGCTGAAGGCCTCGGCGCCGGCGGCCTGACGATGCTCGAGCAGACGCTGCGCCACGTCGGGTCCATGGTCGAGACACGGCTCGCCGAAGTCGGCCGCACGGCGCGGCTGGCGGCGAGCGCCGCCGAACGGATCCTGATCGGACCCTGGCGCGGCGAGCGCTTGCGCTTGCGTTCGACGATCGCCCAGCTCAGCCGGGCCGGCGAGGGCTCCCTGCCCCTGGTGGCGATGATCGCCTTCCTGGTGGGCATGATCCTCGCCCTGCAATCCGCGCACACGCTGCGCCAGCTCGGGACCGTGCGGCTGGTGGCCGACCTGGTCGCGCTCTCCATCACCCGCGAGCTGGCGCCGCTGATCACGGCCATCCTGGTGGTGGGGCGCGTGGGCTCGGCGATCGCCGCCGAGCTCGGCACCATGCGCGTTTCGCGCGAGGTCGACGCCCTGGTGGTGATGGGCTTCGATCCGGTCTCGTTCCTGGTGGTGCCGCGGCTCCTCGGCCTGGTCCTGGCGCTGCCGTGCCTGACCCTCTTCGCCGACCTGGTGGGGATCCTCGGCGGCGCGGTGATCGCCACCACCGTGCTGGGGCTGGGCGTGCCCGGCTACTGGAGCGACAGCCTCGCCGCCTTGCGCCTCGATGACGTGTGGAGCGGCGTGGTCAAGTCGCTGTGCTTCGGCGCGATCACCGCCCTGGTCTGCTGCCAGAAGGGCCTCGATACGCGCGGCGGCGCCGACGAGGTCGGGCGCTCGACCACCTCCGCGGTGGTACGCTCCATCGTGCTGGTCATCGTCGCCGACCTCGTCTTCACCGCCTGGTTCTACCTGAGGGAATGACCGTGGACCCCGTGAAACAGATCCGCGCGGAGCGCCGGACCTCGCCGGCGATCGAGGTGCGGGGTCTCAGGAAGAGCTACCTGGGGCGGACGGTGCTCGACGGCATCGACCTCACCGTGGAGACCGGGGAGACCCTGGTGATCCTCGGCGGCAGCGGCAGCGGCAAGAGCACCCTGCTGCGCTGCATGCTCGGCCTCGAGCGGCCCGACGCCGGGAGCGTGCTGCTGCAGGGGGTGGACCTGCTGAGCGCGCCGCCGCGCGAGGTCAAGGAGCTGCGCCAGCGCATCGGCATGGCCTTCCAGGGCAGCGCGCTCTTCGGCTCGCTGACGCTGGCCGAGAACGTGGACCTGCCGCTGGAGGAGTTCACCCGCCTGCCGCTCTCGACGCGCCGCATCATCGTGCGCATCAAGCTCGCGCTCGTCGGCCTCCAGGACGCCCTCGACCGCTATCCCTCGGAGCTTTCCGGCGGCATGCAGAAGCGCGCCGCGTTCGCCCGAGCCATGGCGCTCGACCCCGATCTCTTGTTCTGCGACGAGCCCTCCTCCGGCCTCGATCCGGTGACCGCCGCCGGCCTCGACCGCCTGCTCGTCAACCTGCGCGAGGTCTTCGGCGTGACGCTGGTGGTGGTGACTCACGAGCTCCAGAGCGCCTTCGCGGTGGCCGATCGGCTCGCCCTGATCCACCGCGGGCGTTTCCGGGTCATGGGCACGCCGGAGGAGGTGCGCGCCTGCCAGGACCGGGTGGTGCGCCACTTCCTCGACCGCGTGCCCGAGGAGGACGACGAGGACGACGAGCGCTATCAGAGGCTGATCCGCGGCTGGGAGAGCGAGCGTTGAAACCCGAGAACCGAATCCGCGAGATCCGCTCCGGGGTCTTCGTGATCGCCGGTCTGGCGATCCTCGTGGCCTTCACCCTGTGGATCGCCGGGAGCCGTCCCCTGGGGAACGGGCGCTCGTCTTACGAGGTGTGGATGGACGACGCCGGCGGCGTGCGTCCGGGCGATTCGGTGCGGGTGGCGGGCATCCAGGTGGGACGGATCACGGCGGTCGCCCTGCGCCCCGGCGCCGCGCAGCCGGTGGTCCTGCGCATCGGCCTCGGCGCCGACGTCCCGGTCACCCGCGCCACCCGCGCCCGGCTGGCGAGCGACGGGCTGCTGGGCACGCGCTTCCTCTCGCTCGAGCTCGGCGAGCCCGCAGCGCCGCCGCTCGCCGACGGCGAGCCGATCCTCGGCACCAAGGCCGGCGACCTCAACACCGCCATGGCGCGTCTCGACGAGGTGGTCGACCGCGTGGTGGCGCTGCTCGAGGAGGTGACGCGCACGGTCAAGGTCCTGCCGGAGCGGGTCGAGCCGCTGCTGGCGCGTCTCGACGTCCTGATCTCGGAGGAGAACGTGGAGGAGGTCGGCGTCACGCTCCGGCTCCTGCGCCAGGCCCTGGAGGAAACGGGGCCGCGCCTGCCGCGGCTCCTCGCCAGGCTCGAGTCCACCCTCGACGACCTGGGCCAGGGCGCGGCCGACGTGCCCGAGGTCACCGCCGAGGCCCGGGCGCTCCTGGCGGACGTGCGCCAGGCCCTGGGACCCGACGGCGAGCGGCTGGCCGCCGTGCTCGACGCCGCCGAGGAGGCCATGGGCTCCGCCACCGCCACCCTGGCGACGGTCTCGGGCAACGCCGGCGACCTCGAGGCGGCGATGCGTGACCTGCGGGCCGCGGCGGGCCAACTGCGGGCGCTTTCGGAGGCCCTGCGCGAGCGGCCCACGCGTCTGCTGCGGACGCCGCGCAAGGGCGATCGGCGCCCCGGCGAGGGGGTCGACCGATGAGCCGGACGCTCCTTCTGCTGGCGGCGCTGGCGGCGGCCCTCGCCTGCCGCCCGATCCCGGCGACCCATTACTACGTGCTGGCGCCGCCGGCCGAGCGCGCCGGCACCGGCGGTGAGCGGCCGGACGGCGAGCAGCCGGACGGCGTGCGGCTGGGGGTCGAGACCTTCGCCGTCGACCCGCCCTATGACCAGGACCGCCTGGTCTGGCGCGTCGGCCGCGACGCCTCCGAGGTGGGCTTCTACGGCCACCACCGGTGGGCGGCGTCGCCGGGCCGGCTGGTGGCGACGGCACTGGCCGCCGGGCTTGCCGGCACCCCCGGCCTCGCCGCGGTCGAGCCCGTCACCGTGGGCGGCCGCTACTCGGCCGTGCTGGCGGGGAGGGTCGTGGCGCTGGAAGAGGTCGACCTGCCGGAGCGGCAGCTCGCGCGCATCCAGGTCGACCTCAAGCTCTTCGACGCGGCCGGCGCTCTGGTCTGGTCGCGGCTCGTCACCGCCGAGGCCGGGGGGCGGGCCGAGGCACCCTCGGACGTCATGCGACAGATGCAGAGCGCCTTCGAGAAGCTCCTCGCGGAGGTGCGCGGCGAGCTCGCGGCCGTGCTGGCGGGCAGCGACTCGGTGGACAGGGACTGACCCGGCCATGGCCGAGCGCTTCCAACCCGAGAGGATCCGCCGCTTCCGCTTCGTCGACTACGAGCTCGACGCCGCGGCGCTCACGGCCCGCTTCCACTACGCCTTCGACGAGGGCCCGCGCTTTTGTGAAGAGATCGTCTTCGAGGGTGGACGGGTGCCGGCGACCGAGGCCGGGCGCGCGGCCCTCGACCGCGCCCTCCGGCTCCTCCACCTGGTGGCGGGGATCAGCTACTACAAGGCGGCCGTGCCGCCGGAGATCGCGATCGACTCGGGACCGCTGCCACGCGAGACCGCCCGTTTCCTCGACCGGCTCTACCTCCACGGCCTCGGCGAGCTCGCCTACCGCAACGGCCTCGATCTGCGCTCGCGGATCCGCTTTCCCGCGGCGGACGGCCCCCTCGGGGGGGATCGGGGGGGAAGGCACGGCCTGGCCGCCGCGCCCCGGCCACGGCTCGAGCTCCGGCGCTGCACGGCGGTGCCGGTGGGCGGCGGCAAGGACTCGGTGGTGACGATCGAGGCGTTGAAAGCCGCGGGCGAGCCGATGGTGCTCTTCTCGGTGGGCGACTACGAGCCGATCCGCGAGGTCTCCCGCGTCGCCGGCGTGCCGCGCATCATCGTGCGGCGGCGGATCTCGCCGCGACTCCTGGAGCTCAACGAGCGCGGCGCCATCAACGGCCACGTGCCGATCTCGGCGATCATCGCCTTCATCCTCGCCGCCGCCGCCGTCGTCTACGGCTTCGACGCCGCGGCGCTCTCCAACGAACGCTCGGCCGACGCCGCCAACCTGACGTGGCACGGCCTCGAGATCAACCACCAGTACAGCAAGTCGAGCGCCTTCGAGCGCGACTTCAACGAGCTGGTGAGGCGCGACGTCTTGCCCGGCTTTCGTTATTTCTCGTTCCTGCGCTCCTACTCCGAGCTTGCCGTCACCGCCGCCTTCAGCCGCGCGCCGGCGGCGTACCGCAAGGTTTTTCGGAGCTGCAACGCGGCCTTCCGGCTCGACGAGCTGCGGCGCGGCAAGCGCTGGTGCCGCGACTGCCCCAAGTGCCGCTTCGTCTTCCTGGCTCTCGCGCCTTTTATTCCGAGGCAGGAGGCGGTCGAGATCTTCGGCGGCGACATGCTCGAGGACCTGTCGCAAGAGAAAGGTTTCGCCGAGATGCTGGGGCTTTCCGGTCACAAACCCTTCGAATGCGTCGGCGAGGTCGCGGAATGCGTGGCGGCGCTGGTGCTGCTGGCGCGCTCGCCGCAGTGGCGGGATGCTCGGCTGGTCCGGAGGTTCGCCGCGGAGATCCTGCCCGGGCTCGAGGATCCTGACCGGCTCGTCGACGAGGCCTTGCGGCCGGGTAGCGTCGAGTCGGTTCCGGAGCGCTACCGGTCGATGCTGCCGGGAACCCTCACCCCCGGCCCCTCTCCCAGGGGGAGAGGGGAGTCGGAAGAGGCCGTCCCGATTCCCCCCTCGCCTTCTGGGAGAGGGGGGCCAGGGGGGTGAGGGTTCATGCGTCTCGCTGAGCTTGACGGCCGGCGCGTCGCCTTGTGGGGGCTGGGACGCGAGGGCCGGGCGACGCTCCGGGCGATCCGCCGCGTCCTGCCCGAGCTTCCCCTGACCGTTCTCGACGACGCATCACCGCCGCCGGAGGCGGAGGACGTCCTCACCGGCGACGTGCGGATCGTCACCGGACGCGACGCGGTCGCCGGCGTCCTCGGCGACTTCGACGTCGTCGTGAAGTCGCCGGGGATCAGCCTCTACCGTCCGGAGGTCGAGGAGGCGAAGCGGCGTGGCGTCCACGTTACCTCCGCCACCCGCATCTGGTTCGCCGAGCACCCCGACGCCCGCGCCGTGTGCGTGACCGGCACCAAGGGCAAGAGCACCACGGCTTCGCTCGTCGTCTGCTTGCTGCGCGCCGCGGGCGTCGTGGCGGAGCTGCGGGGCAACGTCGGGCGGCCGCTGCTCGACCCGCCGGAGGCGGCGCCGGACGTCTGGGTCGTCGAGGTCTCGAGCTACCAGGCGGCGGACCTTACGGCCCCCTCGGGGGGGATCGGGGGGGAGAGCACGGCCGACCCGAGCGTCGCCGTGCTGCTCAACCTCTACCCGGAGCACCTCGACTGGCACGGCGACGTCGCGACCTACTACCGCGACAAGCTCCGCCTGTTCGCCGGCCAGCGCCGGGGCGTCGCGGTCGTCAACCGCGCCGATCCCGCGAGCATGGGCTTTTCGGAGACGCTCCGGCGTCCCGTCTGGTTCAACGATCCCCGCGGCTTCCACGTGGCCGGCGGCGTCGTGCGCGACGGCGAGCGCGCGGTGCTCTCCGTCGCGCGCATCGCCCTGCCCGGCGCCCACAACCACGGCAACGTCTGCGCGGCCCTGACGGCCGTCCGCTGCCTCTACCCTGAGATCGAACCGGCGTCCCTGGTGCCCGCCGTGGAGAGCTTCCGGGGCCTGCCGCACCGTCTCATGCCGCTCGGCGAGCGCGACGGCGTGCTCTACGTCGACGACTCGATCTCCACCACGCCGCAGTCGACGATGGCGGCGCTCGCCACCTTCGCGGACCGGGCGGTGACGGTGCTGGTGGGCGGCTACGAGCGCCACCTTCCGTACGACGAGCTGGCGCGTGACCTGGTGACGCGTCCGGTCCACGCGGTCGTCACGCTGCCGCCGAGCGGCGTGCGCATCGCCGCGGCGGTACGCCGCGAGCTCGGCGCGTCGGCGGGGCCGCCGGCGTTGATCGAGGCGGGGGACCTCGCGGAGGCGGTGGCGCAGGCGCGGCGCGTCACGCCGGCGGGGGGCGTCGTGCTGCTGTCGCCGGCGGCGCCGTCGTACGGTGCGTTTCGGAACTTCGAGGAGCGGGGGGACGTTTTCGCTCGGGAAGCGGGGTTAGGAGACCGACACGACGAACCGGGACGCGCACCGCGGTGACCGATGAGCGCAGCGCCTGGATGCCCGCCAGCGAGGATTCAGCCTCCCCCCTTTGAGAAAGGGGGGACCGAGGGGGGATTTCCGCGGCTTCGCCGCGGACTACCATCCATTCGGGGACGTCCGGCCGGGCCGCCGTTCGCCGAAAACGGGTGCTGGGCCAGATGTCGGTCGACGAACCCCTCAAGACCGGGTCATCAGCCGGATGTCGGCCGACACTCATGAGCGGAGCCGGTACGCTCACCAATGTCGGCCGGCAATCATGAGCGGAGCCGGTCCGAAATCGGCACCTCAATGAGGTTCGCGGGCTGGAAGCCGGCCGTTCCGCCACCCGCAGATTGGTCCGCCGCCTCAGGACCCGTCCACTTCGTCCTCGATGACCGCGGGGCCTGTGCTCGTCAAGACCGATTGGTCCTTGACGATCGCAGGGATTGTGCTCGTCAAGACCGATTGGTCCTTGACGATCGCAGGGATTGTGCTCGTCAAGACGGATTAGTCCTTGACGACCGCAGGGCCTGTGCTCGTCAAGGACGGGCCGGTCCTTGACGACCGCAGGGTTTGTGCTCGTCAAGGACGGGCCGGTCCTTGACGACCGCAGGGTTTGTGCTCGTCAAGGACGGGCCGGTCCTTGACGAGCGTAGGGCCTGCGCTTGTCAAGGACGAACCCGTCCGATGCCCAGCGGGGGTCAATCTCCCCCCTCAGGAAAGGGGGGAGGGGGGATGTCTCAGCTCCGCCGCACCAGGATCTTGCCGGCCAGCTCCAGCGCCGCCGCGCCGGCCGCCTCCAGGAAGCTGGCGATCGACGACGGCGAGCGCGCCAGGCCGTCGGCGAGGTTCAGCGCCTCCGTGAGCTCCGGATTGCCGTGGCGCAGCCGGCCCACGGCTCGGCCGTCCCGGTAGAGCACGGGACCGGCGGCGGCGTCCGGGTCGACGGAGAAGCTGCGCGCCCTGTCCACCAGCGGCAGGAAGGCGGCGGCCAGCAAAGCCGTGTCGCGGTCGGTGAGGGTGCCGAAGGGCTCGTCGCCGCCCTCCGGGCTCTCCCACATGCGAAAGAGGCCGAAGCGCTCGCCGCCCAAGTGGACGACGCGCCAGAAGCCGCCGGTCACCGCCTCGCCGGCGGTCACGGGATCGTCGTGCTGGGCGAGCTGATCGAGGTATTCGGGGTTGAAGGCGTTGTTGGGGATAGAATCGTCGTGATCGGGCATGGGACTACGCTCCTTTGCCTGGTCAGGTCCGGGCGAGGTAGCTTCTCGCTCGGACCGTCTTGTTAATGGGCGGTTGCTTCGTTACCGCCAGAGCAGAATAAGGGAGAACGGCGAGGAAGTCAAGGACGAAATCGGGGGTTTCCGAAGAAATCTCGCATGATCCTTTGCCGGGAACAACGGCTCCCTCGGACCGTCGTCTCTTCCACGGTCGAGCGCTTCTCCGGCGTCTGACGAGCTCTCGTCCGCGTCCCCTCGCCTTCGGAGGCCAATCGAAGCCGGCTGGCGACGTCAAGCCGGCTCAGGACGCGGACGCCGTCGATCGAGCAGCGCCTGGACGGGAACCCGGGTCCCCTTGAAGACTGGCGTGCCGCTCATGACGCGGGGCGAGAGCTCGTCGTCCGCGCAGCCCACGGCCTCTTGAAGACCCCGCGGCGAAGCAGGCGGATTCTCCGAGCGTTACAGGCTCAGTTGACCTGCCCCACGTCGGGCTCGCTGGCCTCCTGGATCAGGCCGTGGTTCTTCTCGTAGATCTGCAGGTTGGAGGTCAGAGCGCGGATCAGGCGCTTCAGGTGGCCGGGGCTCATGATCACGCGGGCGGTGACCGCGCCCTGCGGGGGCACCATGTTGATGAAGTCGAGGATGAACTCCTCCCGCGTGTGGCTGATCCGCACCAGGTTGGCGTAGCGCCCCTTGAGCTCCTCGTCGGTGATCTTGACGTTCAGACCTTCTTTGGATGTCGTCATGTGCGCCTTTCGTCGGGTTCGAGCGGCGCCGCCGGCACGCCGTCGGCCCATTCCACCGGGCCGGAAAAGGACCAGGCGTGTCGCGGCAGGTACATGCCCACGCCGCGCTCGGCGGCGGTGACGCTGAAGGCCGCCAGCCGGCGGCGGTAGTCGTAGGGCGACCCGTCGCGCGCGTGCACCGCGACGTCGAGTAGATACTCTCCGGGCGCCAGGCGCAAGTCGGGGCAACGCACCTCCACGGCGACGGCGCCGGCGGCGAGCCGGCGCGGCACCAGGCCGTCGAGGTCGGTGTTGGTCCCCCAGCACTCGGTGCCGCGCGGCGTGAACAGGCCGATGCCGAAGACGAAATCGTCGAAGTCGCGGTGCGCCCGGGCCTCGATGCGGAAGACCACGGTCTCGCCGGTGCGCACGTGGTAGCGCTCCTCGCCGCCGACCAGCAGGCGCACGCGCTCGATCACCACCTCGCCGGAGCCCCAGCGCAGCGTTTCCTCCCCCCCCTCGGCGTCGCCGGCCGTCCCCGCCGCGGGCTGCGCTTCGGCGGGGGCGGCGGGATCCGGCTCGTCGGCGGGCCCGGCGAGCGCGTCGTCCCCCTCCTCGCGCCGCGCCTTCGCCTCCTGGTGGCGGCGGCCCTCGGCCTCGGCCACCGCCTGGCGGTAGGCGTCGGTGACCTGGCGCGGGTGGCCCGCAAGCCGCAGCTCGCCGCCGTCGAGCCAGACCGCCCGGTCGCAGACGTCCTCGATCAGGGCCAGCGAATGGCTCACCAGCAGCAGCGTCTTGCCGGCGGCGAGGAACTCCTCGATCCGCCGCAGGCAGCGGTGAGCGAAGCTCTCGTCGCCCACCGAGAGCACCTCGTCCACCAGCAGCACCTCGGGGTCGGTGTGGATCGCCACCGCGAAGCCGAGCCGCACGTACATGCCCGAGGAGTAGTTCTTCACCGGCTCCTCGATGAAGTCGGCCAGCCCCGAGAAGTCCACGATCTCGGCGAAGCGCCGGTCGATCTCGCGGCGCGACAGACCCAGCACGGCGCCGTTGATGTAGACGTTCTCGCGGCCCGAGATCTCGGGATGGAAGCCCGCTCCGAGCTCGATCAGGGCCGCGGTGCGGCCGTGGACCTCGACGACGCCGCGGGTGGGCCGCAGGATGCCCGCCACCATCTTGAGCAGCGTCGACTTGCCCGAGCCGTTGGCCCCCAGCAGCCCCACCGACTCGCCCCGCCGCACCTCGAACGACACGTCCTTCAAGGCCGCGATCGACTCCTCCGGCGTCAGGCCCGCGGTGAGGCTGCGCTCGATCAGGGCGCTCTTCAGGGTGCGCAGCTTGTGGCCGGCGGCGACGCGGCGAAAGAGCTTGGTCACCCCGTCGACGCGGATGGCGACGTCGGTCATACCGCTTCCACCAGGGTGCCGCTGAGGCGCTCGAAGAGCCAGGCGCCGGCGGTCCAGGCCACGAGGCCGATGGCCAGCATGCGCAGCCACAGCCCGAGACCGGGCAGCTCGCCGAAGAAGACGGTCTGCTGGTAGGCCTGGGCGAAGGGCGTGAAGGGATTGAGGACGACCGCGCCGCGCACCAGCGGATAGCTCTCCAGCCGTTCCACGGTGTAGAGGATCGGGGTCATGAAGAAGAGCAGCGTCAGCAGGTTGGCGAGCAGGTCGCGGACGTCCTTGAAGTGGGCGTTAAGGGCCGCGAAACCGAGCGCCAGGCCGGCCACCAGCGGCAACTGCAGGGCGACGATCGCCGGCAACAGCAGCGCCGCCGGCCCGCTGATCGAGCCGGCGTAGACGCCGTGGTAGACGGCGTAGGCCACCGCGATCACCGGCAGCGCGAGGGCGAAGTGCACGAGGTTGGCGAGCACCGGCACCAGCGGCAGGACCTCGGCCGGGAACGCCGCCTTGCGGATCAGGCCGGCGTTGGCGAGCAGCGAGCCGGCGCCCTCGAGCCACGAGGCCTGGATCCAGATCCAGGGGAACAGCCCGGTGACCAGGAAGAGCCCGTAGGGGTGGATGCTCTCGTCGCGCGGGTCGAAGACCGTGCTGAAGACGAAGGTGTAGACCACGAGCAGCAGCAGCGGGTTGACGAGCGACCAGAGATAGCCCAGGAGCGAGCCCCGGTAACGGGCCTTGAGCTCCCGCGCGGTCAGGGTCCTCAGGAGGTTGCGGTGGCGCAGGATACGGCGGGCGGTCGACCACATCGGGCGAGGAGCTTATCCCCCGTTGCCGGCCTCGCGCTGGATCTGCTCGAGGCGGCGGCGCAATTCCTCGCGCTTGCGGCGCAGCTCGTCCTTCTGCCGTTGGACACGCTCGTTGTAGTCGAAGAGGTCCAGGTCCTCGCCGATCACGTAGACCCGCGGGAACTTCTGCACGTCCCCCCGCTCGTCGAACTGGATGCTGCCGGTCACCCCCGGAAACTCCTTGACCGCGTCCCGCAGGCCCTTGTGGACCTCGCCGGCCAACGCCGGCCGACCCTCCACCGCGGTCGCCATGACCAACATGGCGTCGTAGCCGTGGGCGGCATAGAGGTCCGGCATCTCGCCGTACTTCTTCTCGAAGCCTTCCACGAACTTGCGCACGTGGGCGTGCTCGCTGTCGAGCTCGAAGAAGATCTGGGTGAGCACCACGCCCTCGGCGGCTTGCCCGGTGTCGGCGATGGCCGAGGTCGTGAAGGCGCTGGTGGTCAGGATCTGGCCCTCGTAGCCCTGCTTGCGCAGCTCCAGGATCGCCGCGCTCGTCGCTTTCGCGAAGGCCGCCAGGTAGACGCCGTCGGGGTCCAACGACATCACCGCCTCCACGATGCCCCGGAAGTCCCCGGTGAAGTCCCGGTGCTTGCCTTTCGGGTCCCTGAGCTCGGGCAGCTCGATCGACTCCAGCACCTTTCCGCCCGCGCCTTCGAAGGCTTCCTGGAAGACGCCCTGGATCCCCTGGCCGAACGCGCGTTCGACGATCACCACCACCGTCTCGAGCGCCAGGGTGTCGCTGGCGAAGGAGGCCATCCGGTTGGCGGCGGAGTAGTCGGACGGCCAGATGCGGTAGAAGTTGCGCGACACGCCGGTCAGGGCGGGCGAGGAGGCCGAGGGGGAGAGCAGCACCCGGTCGTAGCTGTCGGCGACCGCGATCATCGCCGTGGCCTCGTCGGGGGTCACCCCTCCGATCACCGCCAGCGCGCCGTTGCCGTAGACTTCGTCCAGGCGCTCCTTCGCCGTCTCCGGAACCGATTCCGAATCGACCACCGTGAGCTCGATCGGCGTTTCGCGGCTCCGGTCTTTGCCGATCTCGTCGTAGGCGAGCTGGACGCCCTTGTGGATGGCCTCGCCGTAGACCTGGTCGACCCCCGTGAGCGGCAACACGGCGCCGACCTTGATCGACGTGTCGATGCACCCGGTCGCCAGGAGGCCGAGGGCGGCGGCGGTCGCGAAACCAGCCAGAGTCCGGGAAGTAGGTCGCATGGGCCTTCACCTTTCTCGTTCGTCGGTGGACCCGACAGTTCTAACCGAGCTCCATGACCCTGTCAAGTCGCCAACGCCCGTCCTCTCCCCACCGAGAAGGGACTCGACGGCCGGCCGCGAAGTTCCCCGCGGCGGCCGCCGGTGTACAATCGCTCCGTGAGCAAGGAGTCTGCGTGAGCAAGGAGTCTGCGTGAGCAAGGACGGCAAGCTCAGCCTGCGCTGCCCCGAGTGCGGCAGCGACCTCGTCATCGACCGGGCGACCGGCGAGGTGCTCTTCCACAAGGCGCCGAAGAAGCCGCTCGCCGGCGGCAAGGACTTCGACTCCCTCTTCGCCGACCTCGACGCGTCCAAGGAGCGCGCCGACGATCTCTTCGACCGCGAGGTCACCGCCTACAAGGACCGCGACCGGCTGCTCGAGGAGAAGTTCAAGGAGGCCCTCGACAAAGCCAGGGAGTCCCCCGACGAGGAGCCGCCGCCACGGCCCTGGGAGCTCGACTGACCCCCGCCCGGCCGGCTTCGGACCATCGCCGCGGTCCCTTGCCGTCTTCAGTCTCGTCTTCGCGGATCAGCCGTACGGCCAGATGAGGTGTGTTGGCATGGCGGTGTCTCCTGGATCGGTCACTTCCGCCCCGCCGAATCGCGGATCGGGGGTGGCTGCAAGGAGGCTAGCACGTCCGGCCGCTCCGTGGCCGCTTCGTGGTCGCGTGCGGCGAAGGCCGCGTAGAACCGCGTGATCAAGTCGGCGTTGGAGCTCCTCCCGCGCGAGCAGGTCCTCTCCGCCTCCCGCCGCGCGAGCTCGCGCTCTTCGAGCGCTTTGGCGGAAAGCGTTCACCTGGAAGCGATGAGGCGGCGACGGCGAGAAGCTCCGCCATATGGCGAGGCGATCAGGAGCCCGGCCGACTCCCGCCGACGTCGAAGAGCAGGATCTCGGTCTCTTCCTGTGCCGTGAGCGACACCGCGCGCTCGGCCGTGAGCCCGGCGCCGTCGCCCGTGGCCAGGACGACGTCTGCGAGCGTGGCCTCTCCCTGCACGAGGTGGAGCCACGCACTTCGCCCCGGCGAGAGCTCGTGAACCACGTGCTGCCCGGGGTCGAGCAGGGCCGAGAAGGTCAGGGCGTCCTGGTGGACGCGCAGCGATCCTCTCCGGGCGTCGGGCGAGGCGACGACGCGCAGGACGCCCCGGCGCTCCGCCACGCTGAAGCGTTTCTGCTCATGGCTGGGCTCGATCTCGGCCTGCGAGGGACGCAGCCAGATCTGGAAGACGTGCGCCCAGGCGGTCCGCGACGCGTTCCGCTCGCGGTGGCGAAGGCCGCGACCGGCGGTCATGCGATGGAACTCGCCCGCCTGGATGACTCCCGAGCGGCCCATCGAATCCTCGTACGCGAGCGTGCCTTCGCGAACGTAGGTGAGCACGTCGGCGTCGTGGTGCGGGTGGCGCGCGACGCCCGCGCCCGGCGAGAGACGGTCTTCGTCGAGGATCTCGAGGGCTCCGAAACCGTCGGCCAGCGGATCCGCTCGGTCCTGCGCGTAGAACGTGAGCCAGATCTCCTGGTCGCGGCGTCGATCGTGGTGGCGCTCCTCGGCCCTGCGCAGCGTGATCATCGGAGCGTTCCTCCTTCCGGCTCGGCGGCCTCGTCAAGGAATCGGTGGGCGGCCGTGTCGGTCGAGCCACGCCAGGAGCTCGCGAACGCTTCCCGTCGCGAGCGCGACGCTGGTATCTGCCGCGCCGTAGTAGAGATTGATCGTGTCGCCGTCGGCGCCCATCGTGTAGCCGCAGGGGAAAGTGACGTTGCCCACGTCTCCCAGGCGCTCGTAGGGCGTCTCGGGGCCAAAGATCCACGAATCCCCGCGGAGCACGCAGCGCGCCGGGTCGTCGAGGTCGAGGAGCGCGAGACCGAGCCTGTAGAGCGCCCCGGAGGCCGTGTGCCGAACCCCGTGGTAGAGCATCAGCCACCCTCGAGCGGTCTCGATGAGCGGCGGCGACAGTCCGACTTTGTTGGCGTCCCACCACGCGCCCTTGCGTGCCTTGAGGACCATTTTGCGACTTCCCCAATTGCGCAGGTCCGGCGAGAACGAGATCCAGATGTGCGCCCCGGAGTCGGTCATCGGGCGGTGAAGGAGCGCGAACTGTCCGTCGATTCGCCTGGGCAGGAGCGCCGCATCCTTGTCATCGGGCTCCATGACGAGACCGCAGCGTTCGAACTGCCGAAAATCCTCCGTCAGCGCCAGTGCCACGCCAGGTCCCTCCTGGCAAAAGGCGGTGTAGGCGACCGCGTACTTGCCGAGCTCCGCGAGGAAGGTGATCCGTGGATCCTCGATGCCCCAGATCTCCTCGCGAAAATTCTCGGGGTCGGGTCGCAGGGTCGGTTGCGCGTCGATCACCCACCCGTCGACGCCGTTCGCCGACCGCGCGGCACACAGGTGAGAGTGGCCGCGGCGGTCTTCCACCCTGCAGAGCAGCAACGTCGTACCATCGTGGAGCCGCGTGGCACCGGGGTTGAAGACGGTATGGGCCGGATAGGGCCAGTCGGTCGCCGTGAGGATCGGGTTGCCAGGGTGCCGGCGAAGGAGCTCCAGGTAGGCAGATCCTTCTGTGCTTTTGTGGTTCATGATGCCGTTTCTCCGGAACTGCGCTTCGTCATGGTCATGTCGGAACGGTTTGATGGAGTTGACTGGGTGGCGCCGCGCATCTCGACGAGAGCGAGGAGAAAGGAGAGCGTCGATTCCGCGCCCTGGTTTTCGTTGAGACGATCGACGTGAAGCCCGTCGCGGCAGCCGCCCGTCGCGGCATCATAGAGCGATCGTTGCTGCTGGTTTTGCCCGAGGAACCAGTTGAAGGCGCGGCTGGCCTCCGACCCCCAGCGTCCGTCGCCGGTCACGCTCTGCGCGGCAAGGCAGGCCGAGACCATCGCGCACGCCTCGACGGGCTGCTGGTCGAATTCTGCCTTGGTGCCGCCCTTTTCGTAGAAGCCGTCCGAACCGATGGGCGCGAAGTACCCCTCGCCAGACGGCGAGCGCTGAACCTCGGAGAGCCATTCGAGCGATCGCAGGCCCGCTGCCTTCATCTCGTCGTGCTCCATTCGCCACCCGGATACCAGGACGGCCTGTGACAGTCGCGCGTTGCAATACGTCGCCCGCTCCTCGAACCAGGACCATGCCGGACTGCTCGCTTGCCGGTAGAGATCGAGGAGGCGCTCGGCCAGCCGCTTGCGAAGCGCTTGAACCCTGGTCTCGCCCTGGAACGCGTGCAGATACTCGTCGATGCCGAGGAGCACATAGGCCCAGGCGCGCGGGCTGGTGAAAGCCTCGACTCGGGGCAGCGCGGCGTGGAAAAGCGAGTCGGCCAGGTTGCGCCGTCCCGGATCGTAAGAATGACCGATGACGGTACCGAGCCCCCACAACGCTCGCCCGTGAGAGTCCTCGGAGCCGGGTCCGTCGCCCCATTGCCGAGAGTACGACATGAAATTTCTGAACCGTCCGCTGGGCGGGTCGAACGCGTGACGCACGAAGGCCAGGTAGCGAGATCCGAGGGCGCGCACCGGCTTGATGTCCTCGATGCCCGCGTCTTCGAGCAGCGTCGTCAGCAGCAGCGCCCGCGCATTGTCGTCCACGCAGTAACCGGCCTCGTAGCGAGGAACGCTGAACGCCGCGTGCTGCAGGATTCCCGTATGATCGCTCAGGGAGTCGAGATGCGCGAGGTTGATCTCCGGCAGCCCGAGCGGGCGCTCGGCGAGGGTCTTGGCTTGAAAAGCGGTTCGCAGCCGATCGCCGCGCTCCACGCGCGCCCGCCCGAAGCACTGAACGTAGCAGCGGGCCACTGCCGGCCAGAGCATGCTGCGGCCGTAGGCGGCTCCTCGCTCGCGGAGCGCCGCGAGCCCTTGTTCGTCGTCGAGCAGGTCGATGACCGCGCGCGCGAGGCCTTGCGGGTCGTCTCGGGGCCAGGGGACGAGAACCCCACGTCCCTCTGAGAGCAGCTCGCGAGCGTACGAATAGGGCGTGGAAATCACGGCTTTCCCCGAACCGACGGCGTAGGCGAGGGTTCCGGACGTGATCTGCTCCGGATTCAGATACGGCGTGACGTAGATGTCGGCCGCGGAAAGAAACTCGGTCAGCTCGGCCTGGCTCACGAAGCGGTCGTGAAAAATCATGTGGGAATCTACTCCCAGCCCCCGGGAGCGATTCTCCAGCATGACCCGGTACGTCTCGCCATGGGCCTCCTTCACGTGCGGATGGGTCGCGCCCAAGACGATGTAGAGCGTGTCCGGGTGGCGATCCAGAATCGCGGGCAGCGCGTCGATGACGTGCTCGATCCCCTTGTCGGGCGAAAGGAGCCCGAACGTGAGGATCACCGTCTTGCCCTCGACCCCGAGCTGTTGCTTGCTTCGCTGGGCACTGGGCAGGCTCGGAATCCCGTGGGGGATGAAGTCGATCTTGGCCTCCGGAACGTGGTGGACCTCGCGGAGCAGGGCAGCGCCGTGAGCGCTCATGACCACCAGGCGTTCCGAGAGGCGCGTGAGCTCGTCCATGACCACACGCTGCTGAGGATTGGGCACGGCGAGGATCGTGTGGAGCGTCGTCACGACCGGCATGCGCAAGTCACGCAGCAGCGCGAGAAGGTGGATGCCGGCTTTCCCTCCGAAGATCCCATACTCGTGTTGCACGCAGAGCAGCTCTACCGCGCTGACGTTCAAGAAGTCCGCCGCGCGCCGGTAAGCCCCGACGTCGGTCGCGGCGATCTCGAAGCGCACCCGCGCGGGGTACGCGTAGCGCCGGCCGGGGTCGTTCATCGCCAGCACGAAGCATTCGAGCGCTGAGAATTCAGCGCTGATGGCCTCGCTCAGGTCGGTCGTGAACGTGGCGATTCCACACTGCCGAGGCAAGTGGTTCCCGAGCATGGCGATGGTGTGGAGGCTGTTCGCCCGGGTGGTCGCACTATGGTTCGCTGCACTCTGGTTCGCTGCAGTCATGCCGGCTCCCATGCAAGTTCCCGGCCACCGCTGGATCCTCCCGTGGTAACCGGCCGCTGCATGACGCCGCCGGTTCGTCTGCCCGGGTCTTCAATCACAATGAAGTGTGGTACCATCGATTTGATCGAGGTGGCCGATGCGCGTCGAGGACTTGCACCACGAGGAGCTCCTGGAGCTGGACCCGGAAGGAGGCCTGATTCGTTTCGCCGGGCAGCGCGCGCTATTGCTCGACGCCGTGGCGATGGGGCTCCTGCGGCAGTACCTCGTCAAGAACTTCGGCCTGACCGCTGCCCGCGCGGTGCTCACCCAGTTCGGTTTCGCCCACGGCTGGCGCATGGCGGCGGCCATGCAGAGGGAGTTCAAGTGGGAGAACAACGGGGAATGGCGTCGCGCCGGCCCCCGCATCTACACCCTGGAGGGGCTTTTTCGCGCCGCGCCGGGAAGTGAGGACCCGCTCACCAAGAAGGGGGCGATGCTGCTCGCCTCCTACGAGGCGGAGCAGCATCTCCTGCACTTCGGCCGCGCCGATTCGGCCGTCTGCTGGACCATCTGCGGCCTGATGAGCGGCTACGTCAGCCACACCGCCGGAAAGGAGACCTACGTCCTCGAAGACCGCTGTCTGGGAGAAGGTCACGCGGCGTGCCACCTCCTCGGGCGCACGCGCGAAGAGTGGGGTGAAGAACACGCCGGGGAGCTGGCGTTCTTCGATTCGGGGCACCTCGCGGCGTGCCTCGACGTCTCACTGAGCCGGGTCACGGAGACCTTGAAGGCGGCGGAGGAGAAGCTCCGAGCCCACCGTCGAACGTTGGTCCGCGTGGGTCGCGACGTGGAGGAGCCGCTGGGTATGGTCGCCAGGAGCCCGAAGATGCAACACGTGGTGGACCTGGCGCGGCGGGTGGCGAAGGTCGATGCCACCGTGCTCATTACCGGCGAGAGCGGAGTGGGCAAGGAACGCATCGCGCGGCTCGTCCACGACGAGTCGACGCGCGCGGCGGGGCCGTTCATCGCCGTCAACTGCGGCGCCATCACCGAGACCCTGCTCGAGAGCGAGCTCTTCGGGCACCGGCGCGGCGCCTTCACCGGTGCGGCCTCGGACCGGCCCGGCCTGTTCGAAGCGGCCAACCGCGGAACGTTGTTGCTGGACGAGATCGGCGACGTCTCGCCCGGCATGCAGGTCAAGCTCCTGCGGGTCCTCCAGGAGCGGGAGGTCCGTCGGGTGGGGGAGAACAAGAGCCGACCGGTGGACGTGCGCGTCCTGGCCGCCACCAACCGCGACCTCGCCCATGGGGTCGCTGATGGCACCTTCCGGCAGGACCTCTACTATCGGCTCAAGGTCGTCGAGCTCCACGTTCCGCCGCTGCGCGATCGCCGGGACGACGTCTTGCCGCTCGCCCGGCTGCTGCTCGCGGACGCGGTGGCGCGGATGGCTCGCAAGATCTCAGGCTTCACCCCACAGACTGCCGATCAGCTCTTGCGCTACGACTGGCCCGGCAACGTGCGCGAGCTCGAGAACGCCATGGAGCGCGCGGTCGCGCTCGCACGCGGTCGCCGCGTGGAGCTCGCGGATCTGCCCGAGGAGATCCGCCAGGCCTTCCCCAAGCCGGTGGTCACCGGAGCCACGGTGCAGCCGCTCGGCGAGGTTGAAAAGGAGTACATCCTGGCAGTGCTGCAATTGAACGGCGGCAACCAGCGGCGCACCTGCGAGCAGCTCGGGATCGGCTCGGCGACGCTCTACCGCAAGCTCAGGAGCTACGGCATGACCGGCGGCAAGCGCGCGGAGCAGCGATAGGAGGGGCGTGTGAGGTCGATCGAAATGACGTGTTGTTCCCATCAATATGGTGCAGGCGGTCGCGGCGCCGCGGGCGCGAACGGCCTCCGGGGGCCGGTGTGGGCCCTTGGCCTCATACGTTCTCGAAACCGGGAATAGATCTTGCAGAGAATCTCGTCAGCACTCTCTGACGAGAATGCCAACCGCGTTGGGCGCCCGCGGCCGGCGCAAGGTTTGTTCAAGGAGGTTCTGAACATGAACGTGCGTCCCTTACACGACCGTGTGCTCGCCAGGCGGATCGAGAAGAACGAAGAAATCCGCGGCGGCATCTTCATCCCCGACACCGCGAAAGAGAAGCCCCAGGAGGCCGAGGTCACGGCGGTCGGGCCCGGCAAGTACATGACCGACGGCAACGGCGGCAAGCGCCAGCCGCTCGACGTCAAGGCCGGCGACCGCATCCTGATCGGCAAGTACTCGGGCAGCGAGATCAAGATCGACGGCGAGGACTACATGATCCTGCGCGAAGACGACGTGCTCGCCGTCCTCGAGAGCTGAGCCCCTATTCTCATTTCTAAAAGGAACTTGGAACATCATGTCCAGCAAACAGATTACCTACTCGGAGAACGCCCGCAAGGCTCTCCTGCGCGGCGTCAACAAGCTGGCCGACGCGGTGAAGATCACCCTCGGCCCGAAGGGCCGCAACGTCGTGATCCAGAAGAGCTGGGGCTCGCCGACCATCACCAAGGACGGCGTCACCGTGGCCAAGGAGATCGAGCTCAAGGACGCGCTCGAGAATCTCGGCGCCCAGATGGTACGCGAGGTCGCCGCGAAGACGTCCGACGTCGCCGGCGACGGCACCACCACCGCCACCGTGCTCGCCCAGGCCATCTATCGCGAGGGCACCAAGGTGGTGGCCTCGGGCGCCAACCCGATGGACGTCAAGCGCGGCATCGACCAGGCCGTCAAGGCCGCGGTCGCGGCCATCGAGCAGGCCGCGCGGCCGGTCACGGGCGAGGAGATCGCCCACGTCGGCACGATCTCGGCCAATACCGACCGCGACATCGGCCAGATCATCGCCGAGGCGATGGACAAGGTCGGCAAGGACGGCGTCATCACCGTCGAGGAGGCCAAGGGCCTGGAGACCACGCTCGAGGTGGTCGAAGGCATGCAGTTCGACCGCGGCTACCTCTCGCCCTACTTCATCACCGACCCGGAGCGCCAGGAGGTGGTGTTCGAGAACGCCGTGATCCTGCTGCACGAGAAGAAGATCTCGGCCATGAGAGATCTCCTGCCCCTCCTCGAGCAGGTCGCCAAGCAGGGCAAGCCCCTCCTCGTCGTGGCCGAGGACGTCGAGGGCGAGGCCCTGGCGACGCTGGTCGTCAACAAGCTGCGCGGCACGCTCAAGGTGGCGGCGGTCAAGGCGCCGGGCTTCGGCGACCGGCGCAAGGCCATGCTCGAGGACGTCGCCGTCCTCACCGGCGGCAAGGTGATCACCGAGGACCTCGGCATCAAGCTCGAGAACGTCGCCTGGGACGACCTCGGCGAGGCCAAGAAGGTCATCGTCACCCAAGACGACACGACGCTGGTGACCGACGCCGACTCGAAGGCCCATCGCGAAGCGGTCGGCGCCCGCGTCAAGCAGCTCCGCAACCAGATCGGCGAGACCTCGTCGGATTACGACCGCGAGAAGCTCCAGGAGCGCCTGGCCAAGCTGGTGGGCGGCCTGGCGGTGATTCAGGTCGGCGCCGCGACCGAGACCGAGATGAAAGAGAAGAAGGCGCGCGTCGAGGACGCCATGCACGCCACCAAGGCGGCGGTCGAGGAAGGCATCGTGGCCGGCGGCGGCGTGGCGTTCCTGCGGGCGATCGCGGCGGTCGGGAAGGTCGAGGCCGAGGGCGACGTCAAGGTCGGCGTCGCGATCGTGCGGCGGGCGCTCGAAGAGCCGGCGCGCCAGATCGCGGCCAACGCCGGTCTCGAGGGTTCGGTCGTGGTGCGCGACGTCCTGGCCCTCGAAGGCAACGTGGGCCTCAACGCCGCGACCGGCGAGTACGAGGACTTGGTGAAGGCCGGCGTGATCGATCCGGCCAAGGTCACGAAGCACGCGCTCCAGAACGCGGCGTCGATCGCCGGGCTCCTGCTCACCACCGAAGCGCTGGTCACCCAGGTCAAGGAGCAGACGAACGGCCAGGGCGCCGGCGCCGCCGGCGGCATGGACGGCATGGACGGCATGTATTGACGTCAAGCCTCCGGGAAGAAGAAAAAAGGACGGCGCATGCCGTCCTTCATTGGTCCCGATGCCCTCTCCGAACGAGATGGGCCTTTTGAAAACGGGCTCGAATCGAGCCCGAGCTCTCGATTCGAGCTTTCCGTCTAGGGCGCCTCCCGAACCGTCCCGAGCACGTCGAGGCGGCCGCTGCCGATCAGGCTGACGAGGGCGTCGATCCTCTCGCTGCCGTGGCGCAGCGCGTTCTTGATGCTCTGGACCGACGCGGTGCTCCGCGCCGGGTAGCGGTGGACGAGCAGGGCCGCGGTCCCCGCCACCAGGGGCGCGCTGAAGGAAGTCCCCCAGCCGGCGCCGTAGAGCCCGCCCGGGTAGGCGGAGATCACGCCGTTGCCCGGCGCCCCCAGGTCGACGAGGTTGGAGCCGTAGTTGGAGAAGCCGGCGAGCCCGTCGCCGGCGAGCGCCGCGACGGCGACGGCGTCCTCCAGGGCCGCGGGGTAGACCATGACGTTCTGCCCCTGGTTGCCGGCCGCCGCCACGCAGACGACGCCGCGGCTGCGGGCGTATTGCACGGCCTTCCTCAGATCCTTCGAGCCCGACTCCATGCTGAAGCTCATGCTGATCACGTCGGCGCCGTGGTCGACCGCGTAGTAGATCGCGCGCACGACGTCGAAGAGGTGGCCCTGGCCGCCGCCGTCGAAGACCCGCAGCGGCATGATCTGCGCGCTCGGCGCGGCGAGGCGGACGAGCCCGGCCACCATGGTGCCGTGGCCGAAGTAGGCCGGCAGGGGCTGCTGCTCGAGGATGGCGGCCACCGACTGCTCGAGGATGGCGGCCACCGACTGCTCGAGCACCAGCACCTCGCCTTCGCCCTCGAGGATGGCGGCCACCGACTGCTCGAGGATGGCGGCCACCGACTGCTCGAGGATGGCGGCCACGGATTGGTCGAGCATGGAGAGCTCGGAAGGGATGCCGGCGGTCTCGAGGAGGAAGTCGTAGCCGGGCACGAGGGCGCCGCGCAGCAGCTCGTGATCGGCGTCGACGCCGGTATCGATCACCGCGACCACGGCCGAGCCGCAATCGCCGTTCTCCAGGTGCCCCTCGTGGAGCCTGATCTCGCGGGCCGCCTGCTGGTCGGCGTAGCCGCTCCACAGCAATCCCGAGAAGCCCTGGCCGAGGCAGGGAGTCGTGAAGTCGCTCGGCTTGGCCAGGTCGACGGCGACGTCCTCCTGGGCCGGCTGGATGAGCAGCGACGTGGGTAGCGTCGCGATCTCGACCCGGCTCACGGCCAGCGCCCGGGGATCGCCGGCGAGCAGGCTCTCGACCTGCTCCGCCGTGAGCGAGGCCGGCGGCTCGAGGAGCACGGCGTAGACGCCCTCGGCCTGGAGCTCGCCCGCGATCTCGAAGCCGTGCTGAGCCGCGAGGTGCGCGGCGTCCTCCGGCGCGGCGTAGAGGATCACCTGGTTGCCGTTCGCGTTCTTGCGGTCGTGGTGGTTCTTGGCGAGAGCCGGCGCCGCCGTCAGCGCGGCGATCAGCAACCCGGCCAGGATCCGGCGGCGTCTCGCGTCGACCCGACGCGGTCGCGGCGGCGCCGCGGGCACGCCTGTGCTCCGGAGCTCTCGGCGATTCCACGACTGCTGGGCTGACACTTGCAGACCTCCTTCAAACCTCGGGTAACGACCCGAGGGAAACCTCGATCCATCGTTCCGGCTCCACCAGCAGGCACAGCGCCAGGGGATCGGGCGGCAGGCCGTCGGCCTGGAACTCGCCGAAGCGGCTGGTCAGCGATCGGCCCACCACCTTGCCGGCCGCGAGCACCAGGACCGGCACCTCGGTCACCGGCAACGGCGCCGGAGCGTGGCGCAGGAGCTGGCCGACCAGGACCCGGCCGTAGGGAGTCGTCTCATGCTCCAGCCGGACGTGGACGCTGAGCTCGCCTGCCCGGTAGCTGGCGATCCGCTGGTGAGAGGGGCACAGATCGCGGGTTCCCACTCCGGCGGCGTGCGTGCTGTCGAAGGTGAGCTCGGCGGGCAGGAAGCGGCGGCTCGCCGCGGAGGGCACCCGCGGCGCGAGAGCGGCGACGGCTTTGGCCACGAGCACGGCGTGGGCGGGGATGGCGCCGGCGGCGTCGGCGCCGGCGACGGAGGCCACCCGGCGGAACCGCTCGACCGCTTTGCGGGCCGGCTCCGAGCGCTCGAGGAGAGCTCGCATGCTCGGCGTCGATTCAGGGGCGGCGACTCCTCGGGCGTAATCGCACCAATGAGTCAGGTCGAAGGCCGTCATCTTGTCCACGTCTCTTGGGTCGAGGCGATCCTGCCTCGACTCATATAGGGTCGCCGCGGCCGGCGAAAAATATACCCAAGGCGGAAAATTTCGCCTTTCCGCGGTCTCCCGCCCCTCATCCGGGGTTCCCGACCAGCACGAAGGGCGCCCAGTGGTAGGGATTGGGATAGCTTCGGCGCAGCTCGGTCATCGTGCGCCGGAGGGCTCGGGCGCGCGGCGTGCCGCGGGCCAGGTGCAGGTAGAACCGGCGCATGAAGAGGGCGGTCGAGGCGTCGTGGACGTCCCACAGGCTCACCACCACGGATTGCGCTCCGGCGTAGAGGAAGCCGCGCGTGAGCCCCACCAGCTCGTCGGCCCCGAGCACCGCGTTGAGCCCGGTGCCGCAGCCCGAGAGCACCACCATCTCGGCCTTCAGGCGCAGGCTGTAGAGATCGAAGAGGCTGAGCCGGAAGGTGCCGAGCTGGATCGCCGAGAACATCGGGTTGTCGCGGCGAAAGAGGCCGTGGGTGGCGATGTGGACGAAGCGGCTGTCGGCGCCGCGGCTCCTGAGCGCCTCTTCGCTGGCGTCCTCGCCGAGCAGCAGCGTGACGTCGGGCAAGGCGTCGGCGACCGCCCGCGCCTCCTCCAGGATCAGCGGCGCCCGCTCGTCGGCCACCGCGAGGACCAGCGACTGCTGCCTCCACGCCGTCGGCTTGGTCCTGCACAGGTGGAAGACGCCGGCGCTCGGCGCGTAGGAGATCGAGAAGCGGTCGATCAGGTACCGGCGGCCGTCGAAGAGGGCGTGGAAAGGCACGTAGTGGAGGAAGCCGTAGGGCACGACCACGAGGTGGTCGGCCGCCAGCAGAGGTTCCAGAGGGGCCACGAGCTCGCCGTAGAGGTCGCGCAGGTGGGCCTGGGTGGCTTCCTCGATCAGGGCGAGACCGTCGCCGATCTGCTCGCGTCCGAGCATCGAGCGCGAGAGCTGGAATTGCAGCCGGCGGTGGATCTCGAGCGTGCGCGCCACCGTCCCGAGCGGCACCACGGCGATCTCGCGGCGGCCGACCACGCAGCAGAAAATGGTGCCGCGGGCGATGAAGTACTCCGCCATCACCGCCGCCTCGGGCAGCGACGAGCGCACCGTCTCGAGGTCGATCCCGCCGCCCGACTGGAGCGAGCTGAGCTCCTGGTCCGCCGTCCGCAGCTCGTGCAGGGCGCGCAACAACTGATCCTCTTTCGCGCGCACGTTGCGGCGGATCTTCCGGACCTCCTCGAGCGAGCGCTCGCCGCCGCGCATCTGCTGCAAGTCGACCTGGCGGTAATACCAGTTGAGCTCTTCGCGCAGGGCGCGGATCCGGCGAGCCAGGTCGCCGTGCGCGGCCCGCGTGGGCGGCAGGTCGTGGACTCGGAAGGACATCAGGTCGGAGAGGCTGCGCGAGCGGGCCTGCTCGATGTAGTCGAAGGCGAGCCGCTCGCGCCCCGGGATCTGCGGATCCTGCATGGTCAGCCAGACCAGGCTCTCGTAGACCCGGCGTCTCTCGCCGAGGAAGGCGATCTTGAGCTCCTCGCTCTGGAGCTGGCTGCAGAGCTTTTCGATCCAGGAGTGCGATTGGCGGTAGGCGTCGAGGGCCCGGGTGCGGTCGCCGAAGGCCTCCTCGATCTGTCCCAGGACCAGGTAGGCCTGGTGCTCGAGGGCGGGCAGCTCGAGGTCGGCGAGCCGCGCCAGGGCCACGTCGCACACCTCGCGGGCCTTCCGGGGCTCGCGCCGGGCGAGGTAGATCTCGGCCAGCAGGAGCTCGCACATCGCCGCCTTGGGCGCCAGCGACGAGCGCAGGAAGACCTCCTGGGCCGCCTCGGCCAGCCGGATCGCGTCGCCGTGGCGATTCTCGCGGTAGAGGATCACCGCCCGGTAGAAGTCCACCAGCGCCGGCCACAGGCGGTTGCCCTCCTGCAGGAACATCGCCCGCGCCCGTGCCAGCTCCTCCAGGGCGAGCGCCCCCTTGCCCTGGCGCGAGTGGGCGACGGCGCCGTTGGTCAGCGCTTTGGCCCACTCGTAGGGCAACCGCAGCTCCTCGAAGCTCTCGCACGCCGCGCGCGCCAGCGTCGCCGAATCCTCGATCATGTTGAGCTCGAGGAAGATCTCCGCCTGGTCGAGATCGCAGAGCGCTTTGTGATATTCGTCCCCCTCGGCCTCGCAGCGCCGCCGCACGTCGCGGTAGAGCTGCACCGCCCGCGTGTACTCTCCGCGCAGGTAGAAGAGGTAAGCGATGTTGTAGTCGACCTGGAGCACCAGGCGGTCGAGCCCCTCCTCGAGGCAGTAGGCGCGGGTCCTTTCATACACGGCGAAGGCCTCGGCGAAGTTGTGCAGGCTGATGTGGCACACGCCGATGTTGCGCAGGCAGACGGCCGCGTCCTGGGGGCGACGGAGCCGCACGAATTCCTTGTGGGCGAGCTGATAGCGGCCCAGCGCGTCCTCCCAGCGGTCCTGCCGGTAGAGGATGTTGGCGAAGTTGTGCGAGAGGATGGCCAGGCGCAGGTGATCAGAAAGCCCCGCGAACGTCTCGCGCGCGGCCTCCTCCCACTGCGCCACCCGCGCGTAGTCGCCGAGGTAGGCGAGGTTCAAGAGGGCGCACGAGCGGGTGATCGCCTCCTCCCGCCGTTCGCCGATGCAGTGGAACCGCTCGAGGGCGAGCTCGTAGAGCTCCTGGGCCTGGTCGTTCTCGCCGGCGCTGTGGAGGGCGTTGGCGGCGGCGCGGGCGGTCAGGGCGCGGCAGCGGTCGTCGTCCAGGGCCTCCGCCAGCCAGCGCGTGCTCGCCGCCAGCCTGGTGGCCTTCTCGACGTCGGACCAGACGAGGCGGCTGACCTCGGTGCACAGGCTCTCGATCAGCGGCGGGTCGACCTGCCGGCCATAGCGGCGCCAGAACTCCTTGCGGCTCTTGTCCTCCCCGAGGTCGGCGAGCCTCGCGATCCAGTCTTGCGGCTCGGCCGTGGCATGGGCGCTCACGACGTCAGATTCCCTCCTGGTCGAGGTTTTTCTGCAAACGCTGCAGGCAGCGGCCGCGGATGAAGCCGATGGATCCCGTGGCGAGACCGAGCCGCCGGGCGACTTCCTTGTAGGGCACCGGCGGCGAGGTGAAGAACAGGAGTCGGATCATTTCCTGGCAGCGCGGCGAGAGCCGGTAGATGGCTTCCCTCACCAATTGATCCCGCTCGAGGTCCTCGACGAACGAGGGATCGAGGGGAATCATCTCTTCGAGGTCCTCGGCGCTGAACTCTCCGGATTCGAAAAAGTCCCGCCGCTTCTGCTTCTGCTTCCAGTGATAGCACTGGTGCGTGGTCAACGACACCAGCCACGCCTTGACCGCCGACTTCTTGCGCAGCTTCGGCAGGTCGTTGTAGGCCTCGAGCCACACCGTCTGAAAGAGGTCGGCCGCTTCTTCGGAGCCCGCGCCGTACTTGAGGATGATGTTGTAGACGAGGTTCTTGTATTTGTCGACCAGGGCCCTCCACGCCTCCTCGCCGCCGCTCAGACACTCCTCGACCAGACGTTCGTCCGACAAGCTCGGACCCGGGGTCCCACGCTCCAGCATCGTCTTCGCTCGACCTTTCAGGGGCGATCCTCGGCGTCATTTCCCTGCCAGTACAGCTCGTCGACGTTCCACAGGGTCAGCGGTTCCAACACCGCGGGCCTGAAGTTGCCGAGGCCGCGCCTGGCTCCCACCAGCACGTTGGGGCTGACGAGCAGGACGCAGGGCTCCTGCTCGGCGAGGATCTCCTGCACGCGGTCGTAGAGGCCCTTGCGGGCGGCGCCGTCCGGCTCCGTGACCTGGACGGTCATCAGGCGGTCGATCTCGAGCTGCCACGGCGGCTCCGGGCGGGTGCGGTGCAGGCGCCAGAGGCGGCCGTTGCCCGTGGAGTGCCACACGTTGACGACCTGATTGGGATCATCGCCCACCGTCAGGCCGAGGATGCAGGCCTCGAAATCGAAGGTCTTGGTGAGCCGATCGACCAGCGCCCGGAACTCGAGCGGCGCGATCTGCACCTCGATTCCGAGCTGGCGCAGGTCTTCCTGGACGATGGTCGCCATCCGCACCCGCTCGCTGTTGCCCGAGTTGGTGACGATCGAGAAGCGGACCGGCCGGCCGCCGGCGTCGTGGAGGCGGCCGCCGGCGTCCAGGCTGAAGCCGGCGCCCTCGAGCGCGCGGCGGGCCGCGGCGAGCGAGCGCCGCGGCGGAGGCAGGCCGCGATGGTGCCAGCGTTTGTTGCCCGGGGTCACGTGCGAGGCGAGGGCGCTCGCGCGGTTCTGATAGACCAGCTTGACGATCGCGTCACGATCGATCGCCAGCGACACCGCGCGGCGGAAACCGCGGCTCCGGAACCACTCCTGGCGCGCCGCGAGGTCCTCGTCGCCCCCGTCCTCGAGGTCGTTGAGGTTGAAGAAAAGGAAATGGAGGTCGAATCCCGGTCCCAGGTCGTGGAGCGCGTAATCCCCGGCGCCGGAGGCCTCGAGCCGGCTGAAATCGTCCGCGGCGAGCCTTTCGATCACGTCGACTTCGCCGGTGCGGAAGCGGATCGTCTGAGCCTCCTTGTCGGGAATCACGAGAAAGACGACCTTGTCGAGATAAGGCAGGCGCCGCCCCTGTTGATCGGTTTTCCAGTAGTGGGGATTGCGCGCCAGCTCCAGGCGCTCTCCGGGCACGTAGCGCTCGACCTGGAACGGGCCGAGACCGGCCATCTCCTCCGGGGGCGTCGAAAGCCCCCAGGCCTGGGCCAGGCGGCCTTCCCGATAGGCGTCCGCGAGACGGTGCTCGGGGAGGATGGCGATCGAATCGAAGATCTGGACGCCCACGGCGTAGGGCTCGGCAAGCTCGACCTCGAGCCGATGAGCGTCCGTCTTGCGGACCTCGATCGGCTCGCCGCCGACGATCAGCAGGTCGCGGTGGCTCGAAGCGATCGCCGCGTCGAGATAGACCTGGAAGGAGAAGACGACGTCGTCCGCGTCGAGGGGATGACCGTCCGAGAAGCGCAGGCCGCGGCGCAGCTCGAGGGTGAAACGGCGGCCGTCGGGGGACGCCGTCCAGCTCTCGGCCAGGGCCGCTTCGCTTTCCTGGGTCAGACGGTTGGTGTGGACGAGGTCCGCCATCGTCAAGGCGATCACGGTCCGCGAAGGATTGTCCGTGGCCGTGACCGGGTTGAAGGTCTGCGGCTCGGCGCGCAGGCTCGCCACGAGCCGGCCGCCGGAGCGCTCGTCGCGGTCCGGCTCGGCCGTCATCGCCTCGGGCGCCGGCGCGCACGCCCACGCCGCCACCGTCCACGCCGCCGCCACCGTCCACCTCGCCAGGGCCGGCCAAAGGAACGCTCTTGGGAGAAGGGAGAGGAGAAGGCGCGGCCGAGGAGCTGAAAGGGATCTCTTCATGGGGTAGGTTTGCCCAGGAGCTGTTGCAGCGCGCTCGCCAGCCGATGATAGCTCAGGACGACGGCGACGAGCGCGGCGGCCGGGGCCGAGGCCCACCAGTAGGAGGTGAGCACGTGGACCTGGCGCAGCGCGGCGAGCATGTTGCCCCAGCTCGGCGTCGGCTCGGCGACGCCGAGGCCGAGAAACGACAGCGTGACCTCGGCCAGCACCAGCCGCGGCACCAGCAAGGCAAGCTGGGTGAGCACCACCGCGGCAGCCTGCGGCAGCACGTGGCGCCGCAGCAGGTAGAGATCCGAGGCGCCGAAGCCGCGGGCGGCGAGGACGAACTCGCGCTCGCGCGCCGACAGCACCACGCCGCGCACCAGCCGCGCCGGACGCACCCACGAGAGCGTGCCGACCACCGCCGTGGTGGCGAGGAAGGCGCCGGCCGGCGTCAGGTCGAGGGGCAGCACGGCGCGCACCGCCAGCAGCAGGTAGAGCCAGGGCAAGGCCATGAAGAGCTCGCCCAGGCGCATGGTCGCGGCGTCGATCCAGCCGCCGTAAAAGCCGGCCGCGGTGCCCGCCGCGATCCCCAGGGCCACCGCCAGCAGGCCCGCCAGGAGCCCCGCGCCCAGGGAGACGCGGCCGCCGTGGAGCAGCCGCGAGAGCTGATCGCGGCCGAAGCGGTCGGCCCCGAGGAGGAAGACGCGGGCCTCGCCATCGACGCCGAAGAGGTGGCGGCGGCCGGTCGACGGACGGGTGACGAAGAAGCGCAGCGGGAAGGCCCGGCTGCGGTCCTCCACGTACTGGCCGAAGCGGCCGGGCCGCTCCACCTGGCGGTAGACGAAGGGACGAAGCTGGAAGCGGCCTTCGGCGTCGACGAAGCGCGGCCGGGTGGGCGGCGCCCAGGCGAGGTCCCGGTTCTGCTCGTGGACGTCGTAGGGCGCGATCCAGCCGGCGGCCAGCACCAGCGCGTAGAGCGCGCCGAGCACGGCGAGCGCCGGCCGCGGCGAGGCGGAGCGCTTCACGCCGGCTCCCGGATCCGCGGATCCGCCGCCAGCAGCGTCAGGTCCGCGAGGAGCTGGCCGGCGACCACGAAGACGGCCGAGAAGAGCGTGGCGCCCACGACCACGTGCAGGTCGCGCGCCAGGATCGCCTGCAGCAGCAGGGTGCCCATGCCCGGCCAGCTCAGGATGACTTCGATCACCAGCGCCCCCGAGAGCAGCGAGGCCACGGAGAAGCCGAAGAGCGAGATCAGCGGGTTGGCCGCCGCCGGCAGCGCGTAGCGAAAGAGCAGGCGAGCGGGGCGCACGCCGTGGCCGCGGGCGACGCGCAGGTAAGGAGCGTCGAGCACCTCGGCGAGCGCCGAACGCACGTGGTGAACGAGCACCGGCAGGCTGCCGAGGACGAGCGCCGCCGCCGGCAGGGCGAGGTGCCAGGCGAGGTCGCGCAGGCGCGCCGTCCCGCCCATCTCCGCGAAGCCGAGCGAGGTCATGCCGCCGGCCGGGAAGGCGCCGGTGGTGGCCGCGAGGAGCAGCGCCCCGAGCCCGAGGAGGAGTTGCGGCGTGGCCAGCAGCACGGCGCTGGCGCCGAGGCCCAGGCGGTCGACCCAGCCGCCCCGGCGCGCGGCCATCCAGGTGCCGAGCGGCAGCGCCAGGGCCCACGCCGAGAGGCTCGCCAGGAGCGTGAGCACGAGGGTGTTGCGCGCTCGCGGCAGCAGCAGCTCGCCCACCGGCCGGCCGTGGGCGAAGGAGTAGCCGAAATCGCCGGTCAGCGCCGAGCGCGCCCAGGCGAGGTAGCGTTCGGCCGGTCCGCGGTCGAGCCCGTAGCGCTCGCGCAGCGCCTCGACCGTCTCGCGGGGAACGCGCGGATCGACCTCGAGCGCCGAGAGGAAGTCGCCGGGGGCGACCTCGGCGAGCGCGAAGAGCAGCACCGAGGTCGCGGCCAGCACGAGCGCGCCGCTCGCGAAGCGTCGCAGGAGATGTCTCAACGTCGGTCTTCCCCCGCAAGACGCCGGATCGCCGACCGCGCCGCGTGGTAGCCGCACATCCCGTGGACGCCGCCGCCCGGCGGCGTCGACGCCGAGCAGATGAAGAGCCGCGGATTCGGCGTGGCGTAGGGGTCGAGCCGCGCCACCGGACGGGTGAAGAGCTGGCCGATCTCGGCCGAGCCGCCGGTGATCGCGCCCCCGACGTAGTTGGGGTTGCCCGCCTCGAGCTCGCGCGGCGACGTCGTGTGACGCGCCAGGATCAGGTCGCGGAAGCCCGGCGCGAAGCGCTCGATCTGCGCTTCGATGCGCCCGGTCATGTCGACGTCCGAGCCCGCGGGCAGGTGGCAGTAGGCGTAGCCCGTGTGCTTCCCCGCGGGCGCCCGGCTGGGGTCGGCGTGGCTCTGCTGGCAGAGGATCAGGAACGGACGCTCCGCGTGCCGGCCCGTCCAGGCGTCGCGCTCGGAGCGCGCGATCGCGGCGAGCGTGCCGCCCACGTGGACGGTGGTGGCGCGGGCGATCTCCGGGTCGGTCCAGGGGATGGGGCCGTCGAGCGCCCAATCGACCTTGAAGGTCGCGGGGCCGTAGCGGAAGCGCTCGAGACGCCTGACGTAACGCCGCGGCAAGGCGTCGCCGGCGATCTTCACCAGCACCGCCGGCGACAGGTCGAAGAGCACCACCCGCGACGCGGGCAGCTCGGCGAGCGACGCCACCGGACGCCCGAGCTCGATCTCGCCGCCCAGCGAGCGCAAGTAGCTCGCCAGAGCCGCGCTGATCGACCGCGAGCCGCCGCGGGCGCAGGGCCACTCCTCGAGGTGGGCGGTGACGGCGAACATCAGGGCCACGGCGCCGGTGGCGAGGTGGGTCAACGGCAGCACCGAATGGGCCGCGCAGCCGGCGAGCAACGCCCGCGCGCGGGCGCCGGCGAAGCGGCGCGCCAGCAGGGTCAGGGGACGCATGCCGTACCAGCCGAAGCGCGCCATCCCGAGCGGTCGCCGCGGCCAGCGCGTCACCGGCCCGAGGACGTCCTCGAGGAGCTCGTGCCCGTGCTCGACGAAAGGCTCGAGCAGACGCCGCCAGACGCGGGCGTCGGCGGCGTCGAGACGCTCGGCGGTGCGCTCGAAGGAGCGGTAGAGCACCACCGCGGGCCGGCCGTCGAGAGGATGGGCGACGCTGGCGTCGAGCTTCAGCCACTCGAGGCCGTGCTCGGCGAGCGGCAGACGCCGGAAGTACGGCGACAGGATTCCCAAGGGATGGACGGCCGAGCACTCGTCGTGCCAGAAGCCCGGCAGGGTGAGCTCGCCCGTGCGGGTGCCGCCGCCCGGCTCGTCCCTGGCCTCGATCACCCGTACGCCGCGGCCGGCGCGCGCCAGCTCCACGGCGGCCGCGAGGCCGTTGGGGCCGGAGCCGACGACGACGGCGTCGAGCTGCGTCACACGGCCCCGAAGTAGAAGACCGCCGCCACGTGGACGGCGATGAGCACGATGAGCACGACCGTCAACGGCACGTGCAGGTAGAGCCACGCCTCGAGCAGGTTCTTGTAACGCTGCTGGTAGCGCAGGCGCAGGTGGAGCTCGCGGTGCTGGCGGTAGAGCACCAGCACCTGGCGCATGGGCTCGCGCTCGTCCTCGGGGAGCTGCCGCAGCAGCGTCTCCCGGTCGCGCTCGGGCTCCGGCTCGCCGGCGCCGGCGGCGAGCAGCAGGCGCCACCCCGCCAGGCGCCGCGGCCGAGCCGCCTTCAGCAGGTCCCGCGCGATGCGCGCGAAGAGCGGCGAACGCGACGCCGAAAGCCGTTCCATGGCCTGGCTGAGGCGGTTGAGCTCGGCCGAGATCTCGTCCACCGTGAGGTTGCTCTCCACCCGCGTCAGCCGGCGCGGCAACGCGGCGTAGAGCCGCGCGCCCACGAAGCCGGTCGCCACCACGGCGACGAGCGCCACGGCCGCGGCCGTGGCCACCTGGTCGCGGAAACGGAAGCCGGCGTGGAGCGCCACCACCACCACGCTCAGCAGCCCCAGATAGATGTGCGCCTGCAGCCAGCCGTCGAGGGTGCCCCAGGTGCTGCGGTAGGCGCGCTTGCGCAGGCCGAAGGCTGTCAGCAGCAGCACCAGGAGCGTCGCCAGCACGCCGTAGGTCACCCCCCAGAAGGTGCCGCCGTGCACCAGCGGCACGCTTCCCGCGTAGCGCACGTAAGAGGCCACGAGGAGCGCCAGGAGCAGCAGCGAGGTGAGTAGCCAGCGCGTCGCGCGGCGCGAGCGCAGGATCACCCGAGCACCCCCGGCTCGATCAGCTCGGTGACCTGGCGCCGCAGGTCGTCGGGCCCGCCGGGCTCGAGACGGATCGCGGCCCCGGTGGGACAGCTCCGCACGCACGCCGGCCCGCCGCGCACGTCGCGGCACAGGTCGCACTTGACGGCCACCTCCTGCTCCACCGCCTCGCGCCCGAACAGACGGCCGATCCAGCCGAACGGCCCGCCCCGCGGCTTGGGGTGCACCATGAAGATGTTGTCGTAAGGGCAGTTGGCCTCGCAGTTGCCGCAGCCGATGCAGTTGTCCTTGATCAGGATCTCGCCGCCCGGCCGGCGCACGATGGCGTCGGGCGGGCAGTCGAGCATGCACAGCGGGTTCTCGCACTGCATGCACGAGTTGGGCAGCAGCAGGTTCGCCACCATGTTGCCGGTGAGCGACAGGCGCGCCTGGCCGTCGTCGTGCACGCCCTCGCAGGCCGCGATGCAGTTGCCGCAGCGCACGCACTTGTGGTTGTCGATCACCAGCACGTCGGTGCCCATCACCGCCTCGGTCTCGATGAGCTGGCCCAGGATCTCGCCGGCGGCCGGCGCCGCCTCGGCCGACAGGCTGGCGAGCTTCTTGCTCTCGTAGGACTCCGCGAGCCCTTCCCGGAGCTGGGGATGGGCGTCGAGGAAGGCGTTGAAGTCGTGCTTGCCGAGCACGATGAGCTCGGTGGGGAAGATCGCCGAGGCGGTGGCCGTCCGCGGCCGGTCCTCGAAGAGGGCGCCCTCGCCGAAGTAATTGCCCGCCACCAGGTAGGTGAGCACGATCTCGCGCTCCCCCGAGGTCTTGGTGAGCTTCACCATGCCGCCGCGGATCAGGTAGAAGGCGTCGCCGGCATCGCCCTCGCGGAAGAGCACCTGGCCGCGCTCGACCCGCTCGGCCCGCGCCAGCGCCGCGAGCTGCCACAGGCTGGCGACCGGCAGGTCGGGGAAGACGTGGGTGCGCAGGGCGCGCACCAGGAAGGTGCGGTCCACCGTCTCGCGCACTTCCGGAGCCGCCAGCAGCAGCTTGAGCATGGCCTTGCGGGGGATCTCCACCAGCCGCGCCGGTCCGCGGGCGGTGGCGGTGGCGTTGCGCCGGCGGCCGGAGATCAGGCCCATCTCGCCGAAGAAGTTGCCGGCGGTCAGGGTCGCGATCTCGCGGCTCTTGCCGCCGGGGGGCGCGGCCGAGATCGCCACCTCGCCGTCGGCGATCACCAGGAACGAGTCGGTGTAGTCGTTCTGCCGCAGGATCACCTGGCCGTCCCGGTGCTCGGCCACCTTCGCCGTGAGCAGCACTTCGCGGATCTGTTCCTCGCTCGCCCCCTGGAGGAGGGGGACGGCGTCGCGCAGGAAGTCGATGCGCTGGCTCACGGTCCCCGGCCAGAACGGCAGGCGCTCGCGCAGCACCGGCTCGTCGGCCGGCTCGACCTCGCGGCCGAGGGCGTGCTCCACCACCTCGTAGCCCTGGTTGATGCCGAGCTTGATCAGGTCGCGGCCGGTCACCGCGCCGATCAGGTAGAGCCCGGGCACCGTCGACTCGTGGCCGCGGCCGAGCACCGGCCGCGCCTCGCGCCCCTCGCCGGCGAAGCGCACGCCCATCCCCTCGAGCCACCTGCGCGGCGCCTCGGCGCCGATCTTGAGGATCACCCGGTCAGCGGCCACGCGCTGGTCGGCCTCGCGTCCGCGGAGGTCCACGAAGTCGAGGCCGATGCGGGTCACCGTGGTGCTGAAATGGATCTCGATCTGGCCGCTGGCCTGACGCGCCAGCAGCTCGCGCTCGAGCTTCTCCTTGGCGCGCACGATCTCGGGCGTGCGCACCACCAGCCGCACGTGGTTGCGCGCGCAGAGGGCGAGCGCCACCTCGATCGCCGAGTCGCCGGCGCCCACCACCACGACGTCCTCGCCCTCGTGGGCGTCGGGATCGACCAGGCGTCCGCTCACGTGCCCGAGGTCCTCGCCGGGGACGGCGAGGCGACGCGGGTTGCCCTGGGTGCCGATGGCGAGCACCACCCGCCGGCCGCGCCACCGGCGGCCGCCGCGGGTGTCGAGCACGAAGCCGTCGCCGTCGCGGCGCAGGCCCGTGACCTCCTCGCCGAGGTGGACGGCGAGCCGCCGCTGCCCGGCGAAGCGTTGCCAGGCTGCGAGCACGGCCTCGCGCGCGCCGGCCTCGAAGGGCAGCTCGCTGCGCCGCGGCACCAGGGCCGGCTCGGCCATCACCAGCTTCTTCTTCTGGTAACAGTGGACGGTGTCGGCGAGGTGGTCGGTGCGCTCGAGCAGGGCGTAGGCCATGCCCTCGAACTGGGCGTGGGCCGCCGCGGCCAGGCCGGCGGGCCCGGATCCGACGATGACGAGGTCAAGCGGGGCGGGGCTCATCAGCTTCTCGGCGGGAGTATACCGAGTCGGCCGGCGCCTCACGATCCGCTCCCTGCGCTCGGCCACCGCGCCGAGGCAGGGCTTGCACCGCTACCCGGCCAATTCCGGGAACAGCAAGTCTACGCCGGGATCCGACATCGTTCCCCGGCGCCTGGTTCGAAGCGGCACCGGCGCTGAATCATGGACCGGGCGCGTGATAATCTCCGCCGGCCCATGACGCAGACCCTCCGCATCTGCCTGTGGTCGACGCCCCGCACCGTCTCGACGGCGCTCATGTACTCCTTCGCGCAGCGCCAGGACACCCGGGTGGTCGACGAGCCCTTCTACGCCGCCTACCTGCGCGCCAGCGGCGCCCAGCACCCGGGGCGCGAGGAGATCCTCGCCGCCCAGGACGATGACGGCGCCAACGTGATCCGCAACGTCGTCCTCGGCGACTGCGACCGGCCGGTGCTCTTCATGAAGCACATGGCCCACCACATGCCGGGCGTCGACCTCGGCTTCGTCCACCAGGTCGAGAACGCCTTCCTCATCCGCGATCCCGCGGAGATGCTGCGCTCCGTCGACCAGGTGGTCTCTCATCCGACGCTCCGCGACGTCGGCCTCGACGTGCAGTGCGAGCTCTACGACGCCGTGGCGGCCCGCGGCAAGGAGCCGCCGGTGATCGACTCGCGCGAGCTCCTGCGCGATCCCGCGGGCGTCCTCGGGCAGCTTTGCGAGCGCCTCGGCCTCGCCTTCGACGAGGTCATGCTCCGTTGGCCCGCCGGCGGGCGCCCCGAGGACGGCGTGTGGTCGCCCTACTGGTACGGCAGCCTCCACCGCTCGACCGGCTTCGCGCCCCACCGGCCCAAGACCGGCGCGGTGCCGGAGCACCTGGAGCCGCTGCTCGCGACCTGCCGTCCCTACTACGAACGACTCTACCGGCACGCTCTGCGCGCCGGCGACTGACGGAGGCTGCGACGGTGAGAGAGTACGCCCCCGAGGACCTGCCCGATCCGCGCAACGCCGACATCCGGGTCTGGGTCGGCGACCGGCTGTGGCCGCGCCGCGAGGCCCGCGTCTCCGTGTTCGACAGCGTCGTGCAGGGGGGCGACGCGGTGTGGGAAGGGCTGCGCGTCTACCGCGGACGCGTCTTTCAGCTCGCCGCCCACCTCGACCGCCTGCACGCCTCGGCCCACGCTCTGGCGTTCGCCGGCGTGCCGCCACGCGACGAGGTCAGGACGGCGATCTTCAAGACGCTCGAGGCCAACGGCATGCGCGACGAGACCCACGTGCGCCTGACCCTGACGCGCGGCCCCAAGGTCACCTCGGGCATGGACCCGCGCAACAACCGCATGGGGCCCTGCCTGATCGTGCTGGCGGAATGGAAGAAGCCGGTCTACGACGCCGGCGGCATCCGTCTCGTGACCGCGTCGGTGCGGCGCAACTCGCCGCAGACGCTCGACTCGAAGATCCACCACGCCAACCTGCTCAACAACATCCTCGCCAAGATCGAGGCCAACGTCGCCGGCGCCGACGACGCCCTGATGCTCGACCTCCACGGCTTCGTCTCGGAGACCAACGCCACCAACGTCTTCGCGGTGCGCCGCAGCGTGCTGGTGACGCCCCATGCGGACAGTTGCCTGCCGGGCGTGACCCGCGGCGTGGTGATGGCGATGGCGCGGGCCGACGGCATCGCGGTCGAGGAGCGCAACGTCTCGCTCTCCGAGGTCTACACCGCCGACGAGGTCTTCACCACCGGCACCATGGGGGAGCTGGCGCCGGTGCTCGAGGTGGACGGGCGGCGCGTCGGCGGCGGCGCCGTGGGCGCCGTCACTCGGCGGCTCCAGGAGCTCTACCGCGGGAAGACGGCGTCCGAGGGCGAGCCGTTGCCGTTCTGAGACGGAGATCATCGATGTCTGAAGACCTGGAGAACCTGTTGGACGGCGTGGAAGCGATCGCGCGGAAGGCCGGACGCGCGATCCTCGAGATCTACGCTCGCGCCGCCGACGGCGTGACCTACAAGGACGACCGCTCGCCGCTGACGGCGGCGGACCTGGCGAGCCACCGCGTCCTCGACCCGGGCCTGGCGGAGCTGGCGCCCGGCGTGCCGGTGCTCTCGGAGGAGGGGCGCTCCATGCCCTACGAGGAGCGCCGAAACTGGCGGCGGCTCTGGCTCGTCGACCCGCTCGACGGCACCAAGGAGTTCATCAAGCGCAACGGCGAGTTCACCGTCAACGTGGCGCTCGTCGAGGACGGCGTCCCGGTGCTCGGAGTCGTGTACGCGCCGACGCTCGAGCGCACCTACCTGGCGGCCCGCGGCGCCGGGGCCTGGCGCCGCGACGGCGACGCCGAGCCGCGGGCGATTCGCGCCGCCGGCACCGGCGGCGAGGAGCTCGTGGTGGTGGCCAGCCGCTCGCACGCGGGGCCGGAGCTCGAGGCGTTCCTGGCGGCCTTGCCGCCGCACCGTCTCGCCAGCATGGGCAGCGCGCTCAAGCTCTGCCTGGTCGCCGAGGGCGCCGCCGACGTCTATCCGCGTCTCGGCCCGACCATGGAGTGGGACACCGGCGCCGCGCACGCGGTGGCGGTGGAGGCGGGCGGACGGGTGGTGGACGTCGAGGGCGAGGACCTGCGGTACAACAAGGAGGACCTCCTCAACCCGTACTTCCTCGTCCTCGGGGAGCGGGCCGTGCCCTGGGAGTCGGCGTTGGCGTCGACGCGGTGACCACGCGGTCGCGTGACGAGCGGAGGTACGAGAATCGCCGCCAGACGCGCGACGCGACGCGCCAGCTCGGGCAAGGTCAGGGGCTCCCTTCCTCCTTCTCACCGGCCGCGGCGGCGCGCTCGGTGGCGATCGCGAGCAGCTCGCGGGCCTGGCCGTCGTCGGGGGCGAGCTCGACGAGGCGGCGCAGCTCGGGCACCGCCTCGTCGAAGCGTCCCATGTCCATCAGGGTGGTGGCCCGCTGCCTGCGGATGTCGGCGCGGTCCGGCGCGATCTCGAGGGCGCGGGTGAAGTAGGCGAGGGCCTCGTCGAGCAGCCCCTGGCCGCCGCGCAGGTTGCCCACCATGCGCAGCGAGTCGACGTGGTCGGGGTCGTAGGCGAGGGCTGCCGCGTAGTGGTCGATGGCGGCGTAGTGGACGCCCTTGTTGAAGGCCAGCGAGCCGATGGTGTAGTGGAGGTCGGCCTTCTCGGACTTCGCCTGGGCCTCGCCGGGGTCGAGGTCGATGGCGGCGACGAGCTGGTCGCGCGCCGCGTCGGCGTCGCCCGCGTGGTAGAGCGTCAGGCCCAGGGACTTGCGGTAGTAGAAGCTCTCGGGATCGGCCGCCACGGCCTTGCGGTAGGCGTCGGCGGCGGCGGCGAGGTCGCCCGCCAGCACCGCCTGGTCGCCGCGAAACTTGTGGAAGGCGCCGCCGGCGGCCGAGCGCCGCACCTCGTCGACGCGGGGATCGGGGAAGCCGGGCGCCGTCTCGCCGCGCGCCTCGAGGTGGCGGCGGGCGTCGTCGAGACGGCCGGCGCGGCGGTAGGCCTGGGCGAGCGGGTAACGGACCTGCGACGCCGCGGGATCGAGCTCGAGGGCTCTTTCGTAATGGACGATGGCGCCGTCGGTGCCGCCGGCCCGGTCGAGGGCGCGGGCGAGCCCGAAGCATGCCGCGGCCGACTCGGCGTCGAGCTCGAGGGCCGCCGCGAAGGCGTCGCGGGCGGCGTCGGGCTGGCCGAGGGCGAGGCGAGCCTCGCCGAGCCGGAGGCGGGCCGCCAGATCTTGGGAATCGATCTCGAGCGTCCGCTCGAACAAGTAAGCGGCGGCCTCGAGCTCGGCCCGTTGCGCCTGGACGTAGCCGAGCAGGTACGACCACTGGGGATCGCCGGGAGCGAGGGCGAGGGCGTTGGCGAAGCTGGCGCGGGCGGCGTCCCAGAGCTCGTAGGCGGCGTAGAGGCGGCCGAGCCCGCCGAAGGCGGCGGCCCGCGCGTCCGTGCCGGCGTCGGAGCGGCCGAGCGCCTCGACCTGGTCGTGGGCGGCGACCAGCTCGCGATGGACGGCGTCCTCCACGGTGCCGGCGGCGGGCCGCGGCACCGGGGCAAGGTTCTGCGCCGCCGCCGGTCCGGCGAGGACGAGGACGAGGGCGACGAGACTGACTGCGCGCTTCTTCAAGATCTCCACCTCCTGCTGACCGGAGTATAACGATTTGAAGCGTCTGGCCAGAAACCAAAAGCCGGTTAAAAAGAAGGAGGACGAGGGGAGCCAGCCGACGCTCGACGAGGACGCCGGACTTTCCGACGACAGGGGGCAGACCCCACAATAGCCTTCCGGACTTTCCGGACGAGGGGGGCAGCGGCTCCCCCCCTCTCCGGAAAACTCCGGAAGTGGGGGGCAGGCGCTGCAAAAAACGCGGCCACTGACTGAAAACAAACGACTTAGCCCTGGCCGCCTCCTACTCCCCTCCCCCCCTGGGAGAGGGGCCGGGGGTGAGGGTTCCGCCGCACCAGGATCTTGCCCGCCAGCTCCAGCGCTGCCGCGCCCGCCGCCTCCAGGAAACTGGCGATCGACGACGGCGAGCGCGCCAGCCCGTCGGCGAGGTTCAGCGCCTCCATGAGCTCCGGATTGCCGTGGCGGATCCGGCCGACGGCGCGGCCGTCGCGGTAGAGCACGGGACCGGCGTCGTCCTCCGGGTCGACGGAGAAGTTGCGCGCTCGGTCGACGAGCGGCAGGAAGGCGGCGGCGAGCAGGGCCGTGTCGCGGTCGGTGAGGACGCCGAAGGGCTCGTCGCCGCCCTCCGGGCTCTCCCAGAGGCGAAAGAGGCCGTAGCGCTCGTCGCCCAAGGGGACGACGCGCCAGAAGCCGCCGGTCACCGCCTCGCCGGCGGTCACGGGGTCGTCGTGCTGGGCAAACTGGTTGACGGGGGCGATTGCAGCCGCTGCAACGCGGTTTCGGGAATTGGCAAAAGTGCGTTGCAGCCTCTGCAGGGCAGTTCCGCGAATTGCCGGAAGTACATTGCAGGGCCTGCAACGCACCTCTGCCAATTCCCGAAAGTGCCCTGCAGGGTCTGCAACGCACCTTC
>Ga0299906_10000331_pt1 | contig 46087 bp, 40 predicted proteins | sample RVTome_14_FD_200259 | JGI IMG/M metagenome (GOLD analysis project Ga0299906, IMG submission 200259) | Soil microbial communities from uranium-contaminated site in the Upper Colorado River Basin, Wyoming, United States - RVT145D125 (version 2) ... | reverse complement strand
TCTACCCCAACAAGACCCATGGCATCAGCGGCGAGGGCCCCAACGTCCACCTCTACACGCTGATCTTCGACTACCTCGAGCGTCATCTGCGGCGGTGACGCCCTGTGCTAGGGTCTCACCGGTAGGAACGTTCTACCTTCTTCCTCAGCGACACCTGCTCGTGCCGCGCACCGGGGCGCGGCGGAGATCCGCGAATGAAAAGCAGCGACATGAAGAACATCGTCCACGTGGTCGGGACCGGAACGATCGGCGAGCCGCTGATCGGCCTCTTTACGGACTTCCACGACAAGTTCGAGATCGACGAGGTCACCTTCCACAAGCGCACGCCCCTCGAGCACGACCGCTCGCGCATCCATCACCTGATGCAGCGCGGCGCCAAGCTGGCCACCGACGACGACCGCCGCGCCGACTTCGAGCGGATGGGCCACCCGGTCTCCTACGGCGCCGACGAGGCCCTCGAGCGCGCCACCGTGGTGATCGACTGCACGCCGGTCGGCAACAAGATGAAGGAGCAGTACTATTCGGCGCTCCAGGGCCCCAAAGGCTTCCTCGCCCAGGGCAGCGAGTTCGGTTTCGGCAAGCCCTACGCCCGCGGCGTCAACGACGAGACGCTGGTCGCCGGCGAGGACCGCTTCGTCCAGATCGTCTCCTGCAACACCCACAACATCACCACCCTGGTCAAGACCCTGGGCCAGGACGACGCCGGGACCTTCGCCCTCGAGAGCGCCCATTTCGTGTGCATGCGGCGGGCCAACGACATCACCCAGGTCGAGGGCTTCATCCCGGCCCCCAGCGTGGGCAAGCACGACGACCCGGAGTTCGGCACCCACCACGCCCGCGACGCCCACGGCGTGTTCCTGACAATGGGCCTCGACCTCGACCTCTTCTCGAGCGCCGTCAAGCTCAACTCGCAGTACATGCACTCGATCTGGTTCAACCTGAAGATGACGCGCGACATCACCATGGAGGAGGTCCAGCGGCGCCTCGACGCCAACCGGCGCGTGGCCCAGACCGGCAAGCGCCACGCCAACCTGATCTTCAGCTTCGGGCGCGACCACGGCTACTACGGCCGCATCCTGTCGCAGACCGTGGTGGTCAAGCCCACCCTGGCGCTGCGCCGCGGCCGCGAGCTCTACGGCTTCTGCTTCACGCCGCAGGACGGCAACTCGCTGCTCTCCTCGGTGGCGGCGGCGCTGTGGCTCATGGATCCCGACTGGGACAACGTCAGCCGCCGCCTGCAACCGATCCGCCGCTGGCTCTACACCGAGATCTGAGCCGCCGAGCTCCGAGACGCCATCGTGCCGAAGAACAGGCGCCAGGACGACTCCCGCCGCCCCCGCCGGCCGGCGCCTCCGGGGCCGCGCGAGCCACGCGAGCCCCGGACGCCGACCGGCCTGCGCCTCGTCGACCTCGACGAGATCGAGCTCACCGTCGACCAGATCGTGGACGGCGGCGAAGGCCTGGGGCGCTTCGAGGGCATCCCGATCTTCGTGCCGCGCTCGGCCCCCGGCGACCGCGTGCGGGCACGGCTGACCGATCGCCGGCCGGACTACGGGCGGGCGGAGGTCGTCGAGCTCCTGGAGCCGGGCCCCGGCCGCCGCCCGCCGCCGTGCCCCTTCTTCGAGCGCTGCGGCGGCTGCGACCTCCAGCACCTCGACCAGGAGCACCAGCTCCGCTTCAAGGCCGCGGCGGTGCGCGAGACCCTGGCGCGTCTCGGCGGCGTCGAGATGCCGGCCCAGGTCGCGATCGTCGCCGGCGACGTCTGGGGCTACCGCCTGCGCGCCCAGCTCCACGTCGGCTGGAGCGAGCGCGGGCGCCAGGTGGGCTACTTCGCCCGCGGCAGCCACGACCTGGTGGCGGTCGACCGCTGCCCGATCCTGGTCGGCGAATTGGAGCGCGAGCTGCCGCGGCTGCCGGAAGCCTTGCGCCACGTCGAGCACCGCCGGATCGACGTGGCGGCCGGCGACGGCGAGGCGTGGACGGTGGCGCCCCTCGTCCCCGGCCTGCCGCACGGCGAGGTGACGGCGCAGGTCGGCGAGACCACCTACGCCTACGACGCGCGCTGCTTCTTCCAGGGCCACCGCCAGCTCCTGCCTGACCTCGTCGAGCACGCGGTGGGCGACGGCGGGGGCGAGCTCGCCCTTGACCTCTACGCCGGCGTCGGCCTCTTCGCGCTGCCGCTCGCCCGCCGCCACGCGCGGGTGATCGCGGTCGAGGGCGACCGGATCGCGGCGCGCTACGCGCGCACCAACGCCCGCCGCAACAAGCTCGCCAACGTCGAAGTCGAAGCGACGGCGGTCGACGGCTGGCTGCGTCGCCCGGGGAACTGGGAGCTGGCGCCGTCGCGGGTGGTGGTCGATCCGCCGCGCGGCGGGCTCTCGTCGCCGCTCAGGCGTTGGCTCGCCGAGCGTCGTCCGGCGCGCCTGACCTACGTCTCGTGCCACGCGGCGACCCTGGCGCGCGACCTGCGCGCGCTCACCCGCGCCTTCCGCGTCGACCGCATCGCGCTGCTCGACCTCTTCCCGCAGACCGGGCACATGGAAGTCGTCGTGCAGATGTCCGATGCGGACCGCGACCCGCCCAAATCCTCCCCCCCAACCCCCTCCAAGATACCCCCCTTTGAAAAAGGGAGGCAGGGGGGATTTCCTCAGACCGCGGCGGCGCAGGACTCGCAGACGCCGTAGAGGATGATCTCGTGGGACTCGACCTCGAAGCCCGCGGGGGAGATCGTCTCGACGCCGCCCGGGCAGGCGTCGACCTCGAAGACGCCGTCGCAGGTCCGGCAGTGGAAGTGGTGGTGGTGGTCCTTGCCGGCGACCTCGTAGCGGTCGGGCACGCCGGGCAGCCCCACCGAGCGCAGCCAGCCGCGCTCGACGAAGGCCTTGACGTTGCGGTAGACGGTGGCGATGCCGAGGCCCGGCTGGTCGCCCTGGGCCGCCGCCAGCACCTCCTGAGGGCTCAGCGGACGGTCGGCGCGTTCGAAGGCCCGGCGGATCGCCGCTCGCTGTTGGGTCTTCCGCTGCCGGGTCTTCCGCTGTTGGGTCTTCCGCTGCACGGCACCCTCGTCGCGCGATCCTACCTCAGGTTATCATTCTCCCCGATCGGGAGGGACGAAGCGCCCGCATGTTGGACACCACTCGTACCGTCGAGACCCCGGAAGGCGTCGAGCTCGGCCTGCGCCTCGCCGGTCCGGCGGTGCGCGCCTACGCCTGGGCGATCGACTTCGCCATCCGCATCGCAGCCTACACCGTGATGTCGATCCCGCTGGCCTTCTTCGGCCAGGTGGGCATGGGGATCTACCTGGTGCTGGTGTTCCTGGTGGAGTGGTTCTATCCGGTGTACTTCGAGGTCCACCGCGACGGCGCCACGCCGGGCAAACGCAGCCTCGGCATCCGGGTGCTGCACGACGACGGCACGCCGGTCTCCTGGGGCTCGTCGATGGTGCGCAACCTGGTGCGCTTCGCCGACCTGCTGCCGGTGGCCTACGGTTTCGGCCTCGCCTCGATGCTCATCCATCCCGATTTCAAGCGCCTCGGCGACCTCGCCGCCGGCACCCTGGTGGTACACCGGGTCGCCGACGGGCAGCCGGCGTCGATTCCTGAAGCTCCGCCGCGGCCTCCGGGGGCGGTCTTGACGCTGCCGGAGCAGCGCGCCATCCTGGAGTTCGCCGAGCGCCAGACCACCTGGTCGGCGCAACGCTCGGCGGAGCTCGCCACCCTGGCGCGTCCGCTCACCGGCCTGACCGGTTATGCCGGCCACGCGGCGCTGCTCGGCATCGCCAACTGGCTGGTCGGACGACGATGAACCGCGAAGCCTTCGAACGTCAATACCAGGACGACTGGAAACGCCTCGGCGAGCTCCTCGATCACCTCGAGAGGGTGAAGAAGAGCGATGTCTGCGGTGGTTTTCCGGAGCTTTATCGCCGCGTCTGCCACCAGTTGGCGCTGGTGCGCAGCCGCCTCTACGGCACCGACCTCGAGCAGCACCTCAACGGCCTGGTGCTGCGCGGCCACCACCAGCTCTACCGCCGCTCGGGCCCCACGTGGACGCAGGTCGCCGACTTTTTCGTCGCCGGCTTCCCGCGGCTGGTGCGCCGCGAGGCGCGGCTCGTGGGCGTCGCCGTGGCGTTGCTCTTCGGGCCGCTGCTGGCGATGGTCGCCGCGGTCGCGGCGCGGCCCGAGCTCGCGTATTCGGTGATCGATCCCGCGACCGCGGCCGAGTACCAGTCGATGTACGATCCCGCGGACTCCATGGAGCGCGGCTCGCAGACCGACTTCTACATGTTCGGTTTCTACGTCTACAACAACGTGTCGATCGCTTTCCAGACCTTCGCCGGCGGCATCCTCTTCGCCGTCGGCTCGATCGTCTACCTGATGATCAACGGCGTGGTGATCGGCACGGTGGCCGGGCACATGGTGAACGTGGGCAACGGCGACGCCTTCTTCCCCTTCGTGGTGGGTCACGGCTCGTTCGAGCTGGTGGCGATCGCGCTGGCCGGCGCCAGCGGCCTCAAGCTGGGGCTGGCGCTCGCGGCGCCGGGCCGCCGCAGCCGCCGCGCCGCGCTGGTGGCCGCCGGGCGCGAGAGCATCCGCATGGTCTACGGCATCTTCGGCATGCTGGTGCTCGCCGCGTTCGTGGAGGCTTTCTGGTCCTCGTCGACGGTCTTTCCGTCCACCGTCAAGTACGTGGCGGGCGGCGCGGGCTGGGTCGCGGTCGCCGCGTATTTCACGCTCGCGGGGAGGGACGGCCGTGCAGCTTGAGCGGATCGCCGCCGTGGTGCGTCCGCGGCGGCCGTGGGAGGCGGTGGACCTGGGGTTCATGATGGCCCGGGCCTGGTGGCCCCAGGTGGCCCGCGCCTGGCTGGCGATCGTGGCGCCGTTCGCGGTGGTCGCGGCGGTGGCGATCGCGGTCTCGTCGCTCTCCGCCGCGCCGTTGTGGGCACTCGTCGTCGTGTGGTGGGCCAAGCCGCTCTACGACCGGGTGCCGCTCTACGTGCTGAGCCGGGCGCTCTTCGGCGCCGTGCCGGGCGTGCGCGAGGTGGTGGGCACGATGCCGCGGCTGTGGCTCTCCCAGGGCTTCCGGGCGCTCACTCTCCGGCGCTTCGATCCCATGCGCTCGTTCCTGCTGCCGGTGGGGCAGCTCGAGGGCCTGCAGGGGGCCGACCACGGGCGTCGCACCGCGGTGCTCAAAGCCGGCGCCGGCGAGACGGCCTCGTGGCTCACGGTGGCCTGCCTGGTCTTCGAGCTCGCCACCTTCACGGCGCTCGTGGGCCTGCTCGACATGCTGCGGCCGGAGCACGTGGAGCCGTCGTTCTGGCAGATCTTCGCCTTCCTCGGCGGCGGCGACGCGCCGGCCTGGTACGCCTGGCTGGGCCTCGGCCTCTACGTGCTGGCGGTAAGCCTGATCGAGCCCTTCTACGTGGCCGGCGGCTTCGCGCTCTACCTCAACCGCCGCACCCAGCTCGAGGGCTGGGACGTGGAGCTCGCCTTCCGGCGCCTGGCCAGGCGTCTGCAGGTCTCCCCCTTCGCGCGCGCCGCGGCGGTGCTGCTGGCCGTCTCCCTGGCGACAGCCGGGGCAGTCGAGGCCCAGCCGGGAGAGGCCCAGGCGGAGGGAACGCCGCGCGATCCGCAGGAAGCGGTCGCGGAGGTCCTCGCCGATCCGGAGTTCGGAAGCCGCCTGACGGAGCCCCGGTGGCGCCTGCGCTTCGAGTCGGAGGCGACGTCCGCCAAGGCCGACGTCTCCCTCGGTTTCTTCGCCGGCCTCGTGACGCTGCTGGGCCAGTTCTTCGAGGTCGTCATGTGGGCGCTGGCCGCGGCCGTCGTCGCCGCCCTCGTGGTGGCCGCGGTGCGCCGCCTGGCGCTGCCGCGGCGGCTCGAGAGGCCAGAGGACGAGCGGGGACCGACCGTGATCGCAGGCCTCGACGTCTCCGCCGAGTCCCTGCCCGACGACGTGCCGGCGGCCGCGCTCGCGGCCTGGCGCGCGGGACGGCCGGAGGAGGCCCTGAGCCTGCTCTACCGCGGCGCCCTGGCCTGGCTCGTGGAGCGCCGCCGGCTCCCCGCCCAGGAGAGCTGGACGGAGGACGACTGCCTGCGCCACCTGAGCGGCGCGCACGAGGTGCCGCTGGTGACGGCCGTGGCCGCGTCGCCGCGGGAGACGCCCCTGGTGGACTACTTCGCGCGTCTGACGCGGACCTGGCAGCGGACGGCCTACGCCCACCGGCCGCCGTCCGACGACGAGGTGCAGGAGCTGGCGAGCGGGTGGCCCGTCCACTTCCGGGCGGCAGCGGGAGCGCGGCCGTGAAGCGGGCGGCGTGCCGGTCCTGGGCACTGCTGTCCTGGGCGCTCGGCGGCGTGCTCGTCGTCGCCGCCGGCATCGGGCTCTTCCTGCTGCTCTTCCAACGCGTCGAGGAAGAAGTCGAGCTCGGCCCCGGGCCGGCGGCGCGGGTCAACCCGTACCTCGCCGCCGAGCGCCTGCTCACCGCCCTGGGCGTCGAGACGAAGAGCGTGCGCGGACCCGTGCGTCTGCCGCCCGCGGACCACGCGCTGGTGCTGGTGACGCCGCGGCAGGTCTTCGGCGCCGCCCGCGTCGAGCAGCTGCTGGCGTGGGTGGGCCGCGGCGGCCACCTGATCACCGCGCCGCGCGCTCCCGGCGCCGAGGGCGAGGACCTGCTGCTGTCGCGTCTGGCGTTGGCGCTGGCCCTTCCGGCGGCGGGCGCGGAGGACGAGGAGGCCGAGGACGCCGAGGACGAGGACGCCGAGGACGAGGACGCCGAGGACGAGGACCTCGAGGTCGTGAGCGTGGCTCCCGCCGCGGGCGCGTCGCCGCTGGGCGTCGAGGTCGGCGCGCCGCGCTTCGCGGCGGCCTCCGAGGACGCCGACTTCGCCGCCGGAGACGTGCTGGTGCGCTACCGCTGGGAGCAGGGCTGGATCACCGTGCTCGCCGACGCCGCCTTCCTGGAGAACGGCCGCATCGGCCGTCACGACCACGCGCGCTTCTTGTGGTCGCTGGTGACCACGCCGCAAAGGCCGGCGGGCGTCTGGCTGGTGTACCGCGACTATCTGCCGGGGCTGCGGCGACTGCTGGTCGCTCGGGCGTGGATGGCGCTGGCGAGCGCGGCGCTGCTGCTGGCGGCCTGGCTGTGGGCGCGGGGAGCGCGGTTCGGTCCGCCGCTGCCGCCGCCGGCGGCCGAGCGCCGCAGCCTGCGCGAGCACCTCGAGGCCACGGCGGAGTTCCTGTGGCGCCAGGGGCACGGGGGGGCCCTGGCGGCCGGCGAGCGCCAGGCGGTGCTGCACGCGGCGGCGCGCCAGCACCCGGCCTGGGTGGAGCTGCCCGAGCGTGAGAAGATCCGTTACCTCGCGGAGCTCGCGGGGGTGCCCGGCGGCGTGGTCGCCGAGGCGCTGCACGGCGAGGTGAGCGAGGAGCCCGCCGCGTGGACCCGCGTGATCGCGACGCTCGAGAAGGTGAGGAGGTCGTTATGAGCCAAGCCCCGCCGGCCGGCGGCACCGGAGCGCCGGCGCCGCCGACGAGCACGCCGCCGGCCGACGCCGTGCCGGCGATGACCGTCGCCCAGGCCACCGCGGTGGCGCGCCGCATGTGGCAGGAGATCTCCAAGGCGGTGGTCGCCCAGAACGCCGTCATCGAGCAGGTGCTGACCGCGTTCCTGGCCGGCGGGCACGTGCTGCTCGAGGGCGTGCCGGGGCTGGGCAAGACGCTGCTGGTGCTGGCGCTCTCGCGCACCTTCGGCGGCCGCTTCGCGCGCATCCAGTTCACCCCCGACCTGATGCCGACGGACGTGACGGGGCACACGGTCTACGACGCCGCCAGCGGCGAGTTCCGGGTGCGCAAGGGACCCGCCTTCGCCAACCTGCTGCTCGCCGACGAGATCAACCGCGCCCCGGCCAAGACCCAGGCGGCGCTGCTCGAGGTCATGCAGGAGCAGCAGATCTCGATCGAGGGCTACTCCTTCCGTCTCGAGCCGCCCTTCATGACCCTGGCCACCCAGAACCCGATCGAGCACGAGGGCACCTATCCGCTGCCCGAGGCCCAGCTCGACCGCTTCCTCTTCCGGGTGGGCATCGACTATCCCGCCGCCGAGGAGGAGGTGGAGCTGGTCAAGCGGGTGACCGCCGGCCGCCTCGGCGACAAGCTCGACGTGGCGGCGGTGCAGCAGGTCGCGACGGCGCCGCAGGTGGTGGCCATGCAGCACCTCGCCGCCGCCGTCGTGGTCGACGACCGGATCCACGACTACGCCGTGCGGGTGGTGCGCGCCACCCGCACCTGGCAGGGCCTGCGGGTGGGCGTGGGCCCCCGCGGCGCCATCGCCCTGGTGCGCGCGGCGCGGGCGCGCGCGGTGCTCGCCGGCCGCGACTACGTGATCCCGGACGACGTGAAGCAGGTGGCGATCCCGGCCCTGGTCCACCGCGTGATCGTGGCGCCGGAGCTCGAGATCGAGGGCTACCGGAGCTGGCAGGTGATCTCCGAGATCGTCGAGAGGACCGAGGCGCCGCGATGATCCGGCCGGGCCCGCGCCTGGTGCCCCACCTGGGCGCCTGGACGGCGGTAGGCGTGGCGGCGGCGATCTGGAGCCCGCTGCTGCCCGCCTGGGGCGCCCACGCGCTGGCGCTCGCGGCCCTCCTCGTCTGGGACGCCCGCTCCCTGCGGCGGATCCCGGAGCTGCGCCTCGAGCGCGAGATGGCGCCGACCCTGGCCCTCGGCACCTGGACGCCGGTGCGCCTGCGCCTCGCCGGGGCCGGCGCGGCGGTGCGCCTCGAGCTCTTCGACCACTATCCCTCGTCCGCCGAGCCGCGGGGCTTGCCGGCGGCGCTCGAGCTCGGGTCCGGAGGCGCCGTGGTGGAGTACGCCGTGCGGCCGTGCGAGCGCGGCGACGTGGAGTTCGGCCGCGTCGAGCTCCTGGTGCGCTCGCCCTCGGGCTTGTGGCGTCAGCGCCGCTGGGGCGGCCGGGCCCAGAGCGTGCGGGTGCTGCCCAACTTCAAGCCCGTGGTGCGCTACTCGCTCCTCGCCCTCGGCGACCGCCTGGGGCAGATGGGCATCCGCCTCCACCAGCGGCGGGGCGAGGGTCTCGAGTTCCGCGAGCTGCGCGAGTACCGCCACGGCGACAGCCGGCGCCGCATCGACTGGAAGGCCACCTCGCGGCGTCAGACGCTGATCTCGCGCGAGTACGAGGAAGAGAAGAACCGGCAGGTGGTGCTGCTGGTGGACTGCGGCCGGCGCATGCGCGCCCGCGACGGCGAGCTCACCCACTTCGACCACGTGCTCAACGCGGCGCTGCTGCTGAGCTGGGTGGCGCTGCGCCAGGGCGACGCCGTGGGCCTGATGACGCTGGCGGGCGCCGACCGCTGGCTGGCGCCCCGGAAGGGGAGCCTGGGCATGAGCTCGATCCTGCGCTCGGTCTACGACCTCAAGACCTCGCTCGAGCCGCCCGATTACCAGGAGGCCGTGACCCGGCTGACGGCGCGGCAGAAGCGCCGCTCGCTTGTGGTGCTGATGACCAACCTGCGCGACGAGGACACCGGCGAGCTGCTGCCGGCGTTGTCGATGCTCGGCCGCCGCCACCTGGTGCTGCTCGCCAGCCTGCGCGAGGCCGTGCTGCGCGAGGTCCTCGCCGAGCCGGCGGTGACCTTCCGCGCCGCCCTGCGCGCCACCGCCGCCCACCGCTACCTCGAAGCGCGCCGGCACGCGCACGAGCGGATCCGCGGACGCGGCGTGCTGACCCTCGACGTCGAGCCCGAGCGGCTGGCGATCCAGGTCGTCAACCGCTACCTCGACGTCAAGCGCAGCGGGCGTCTCTGACCCTCGCGGGTGAGCCTTGTCAGGCGAAACGACGATCGAGCCGGGGCGCCATGGGCCGGAATTGACAAAGTCGGAGGGATATGTAAGTCTATCCATTACGCCGGGAACGTGATCCCGGGCTGATTTGTAGGCGGAGGCCGTTCCGTGTCCGGATCGCTCACATGCCCGAAATGCTCAGGGCCGCGGGAGTCCAAGGCCCTCTACTGCCATTTTTGCGGTGCGATCTTCTCGCGCCTGGGAAGCGCCGAATCGTCAAGCGCCGCGGCGACGGAGGCGGCCTTCGCTCCGACGACGACAGAGACGAGTACCAAGGCGGCGGCTTCCCGGGCAACCACCTCGCCTCGACCCACCACCAGAGTCGGCGCGCCGCCGTCGTACCGGACGGCATCGTCGCCGACGCCTCCTCCCGCCCCGCTCGCCGCGGCGCCTGTTTCGTCGACCTCGTTCGGTCCTTCGGGAGGACCGGCTTATCAGAGCGTGCTCGACGTCCCCTCGGGCCTCGAGCTGGCACCAGCGCCGGCGTTCGCGCCGGCTCCGGAGCCGGTGCTGGCGTCGGCTTCGTCATTCGCGACTGCGTCATTCGACCCCGCGGCGCCCTTCGCGCCGGCGGCGGTGGGCATGGCCGGGGAGGTGGTGCCGGCGCTCGAGAATCCTTACCAGGCTCCGCGAGCGCGGGTAGACCGTCCCCTGGTGCGGCGCTACGACCCGCTCGCCGGCATGGTGCTGGCGAGCCGGCTCAGGCGCCTCGCGGCGGTGATCGTCAACACCCTGATCTTCCTCGTTCCGATCGTCCTGGTCGCGGCCATCTCGGGCGATCTCGCCGACTTCGCCGCCGCCGACGCGGATCCGAACGAGATCGTGTGGATCGTCTTGCGCCGGATGTTCATCTTCTTCGTGCCCATCGTCCTGGTCAACGTCTACCTGCTCGCCAAGTCGGGGCAGACGCTGGGCAAGAAGGCGCTCGGCGTCAGGATCGTCCGCTACGACGGCTCCGAGGCGAGCCTCGCGCGCCTGCTGGTGCTGCGCTTCGGTCTTCCGAACACGATCGGGATGATCCCCTTCCTCGGCAGCTTCTTCGGCCTGCTCGACGCGCTCTTCATCTTCGGCGACGAGCGCCGCTGCATCCACGACCACTTCGCCGACACCAAGGTCGTGTTGGCGTAGGGTGCGCTACCGCCGATCTCGGCATCGTCGATCGAGGCGTACCAGCGTGCGACGTTCGGATCGCACCGCTCCTTCTTGCGCACCTCGCGGTCATGCTCGGCCGTAGAGTGTTAGCATCCGGTCCTCCAGGGAACGCAGGTGCTACTTCGAGAGAGGCTATCGACCACGAACGCCTTGCAGCACGATCATCCGAGCTGGCGCCGTCGTCTTGACGTGGAGACTCCTTCCGCTCCCGTACGCCGGATTGAGCTCGGCGACGCGTCGGTGCCGTGTCTCACCGTGCTCGCTCACCCGGATCCCGCCTGGGTGGGCGCCCGCGCCGTGCCGCGCGAGCTCGCGGCGCCGAGCGCCGGCAGATCGGGTTCTTCCAACGCGCCGACGCCGGCACCCTCTTCCTCGACGAGATCGGCGAGACGCCCGCCGACGTGCAGCCCCTCCTGCTGCGCGCCCTCGAGACGGGGCAGATCCAGCCCCTGGGCGGCGAGCCCGTAGAGGTCGACGCGCGGCTGATCTCCGCCACCGACGCCGACCTCGAGGGCAGGATCGAGGCCGGCGGCTTCCGCGCTCCCTTGCTCTACCGGCTCAACGGCTACGAGATCGTGCTGCCGCCGTTGCGCCGGCGCCGCGACGACGTCGGGCGCCTGCTCTTCCATTTCCTGCGCCAGGAGCTGCGGGCCGCCGGCGCCGAGCACTGCCTGGCGCCGCCGCCCCCCGGCGGCGAACCGTGGATGCCGGCCGCGACGGTGGCGCGCCTGGCCGCCTACGACTGGCCGGGCAACGTGCGCGAGCTGCGCAACGCGGCGCGGCAGATCGTCGTCGCCTACCGCGCGGCGCCCCACGCCGGCGTCGGAGCGCAGCTCGAACGCCTGCTCGGATCTCCGGAAACGCCGCCCCCGCCTCGTCCGCGGTCGCGCAAGCCCGCCGAGATCGGCGAAGAGGAGATGATCGCCGCCTTGCGCGAGCACCGCTGGCAGGTCAAGGCGGCAGCCCGGCGTCTCGGCATCTCGCGCCCCTCGCTCTATCTGCTCATGGAGCGCTCGGCGCGGATCCGCAAGGCCGCGGACCTCGGCGCGGGCGAGATCGAGGCCTGCCGCGAACGCCACGGCGGCGACCTGGCGGCGGCGGCCGCGCGCCGCGCCCTGAACGAGTTGCTCGAGCGCACCCCCGGCCAGTACACGGGCCTCTCGCTCCTCGCTCAGCTCGAGCTGACGAGCGGCGACCTCGGCCGCGCCGTCGAGCTCTACGCCGAGCTCGTCCGCCGTTCGCCCGGGCGGATCCAGCAGTCCAACCTCGGCCTCGCCTACTTCCTGTCGCGGCGCTACGAGGAAGCGGCGGCGCGCTTCGCCGCCGCCCACGAAGCGGCTCCGAGCAATCCGCTGATCGCCCTCAACCTCGCGGACGCCCGCCTGCTCAGCGGCGAGGGCGCGGCCGAGGCGCTGTACCGCCGCGTCCTCGAGCTCTACGCCGCCGATCCGGCGAGCCTCGACTGGCAGGGCCTGTCCACCCGCGCGCAGGCCGAGGCCCGTCTCGGCCTCGGGCGGCAGGCCGTGGCCTCGATCCGCGACGCTTCGCGCCTGGCGCCCGACAGCCCGCAGGCGGCTTATGCCGCGGCGCTGGTCTTCCTGCTCGTCGGCGAGGAAGCGTCCGCCGTCGTCGAGGCCGAGCGCGCCCTCGACCTCGGCCTCGAGCCCCGCTGGTTCGACCTCGAGTGGTTCGGCGCTCTGCGCGAGGATCGTCAGCTCGCCGCGCGGCTCACGGCGGCGGCTCGTTGATCAGGACCGGGTCGTCGCCGTAGATCACGCCGTCGGCGAGGATGATCAGGTAGAAGCGAAAGGTGGCGCCCGGCAGCGTGTTGATCGACGTCAGGGTCGCCTGGGTGGGGCTGTTGCGCTGCAGGAAGAACCCGGGGGGCGGATGATCCAGGGGCACCCGCGTGCCGTCCTCTTGCTGCTCGACGTATTGGAACGGCCGGGTGACGAAGGCCGCGTTCCTGACGCCCTCTCCTGCCTCCAGTTGGAAGACGGTCAGGCCGGTGCCGGGGGGAATCCGGACGGTGGTTTCCACTTCCTCTTGCACCCGGGTTCCCGTGTAGGTGAACGCGGGACTGCCGTCGATGAACGCGAACGTCACGGTGACGTCGGATCGGGTGGCGCCGTTGGCCATCTTGGTCCTCCTTGCGTCGGCGGGCCGCCTGGGCCGGAATTGCGCGAGCCTATCACGCCGCCGAAACAGAGAATCTCTGAATCGACGCGCCGCTGACGCGGATCCCCCCCGAGCGTTCGCGGTTGACGCGCCTTTGACGCGGCGCGCGCTCGCCGGCCGGCGATCGACACGGCTTGCGCGTGTCGAGGCGCTGCTCCGTGCGCCGAGGCCGCGAGCCGCCGGGGCGCGGCCGGCGCGGCGCGGAGGTCTCCGCGTCGTTTTTGCGTCGATGGCACACCCCTTGCTCTCCGCCTCCTTTCGTTCTCTCCAACCACGAACCAAGAGCTTCGGAGGACGAGATGACGAATCAGACTTCAGCAGCGGACGCCGATTTCGACGTGGTGGTGATCGGCTCCGGATTCGGAGGCGCGGCGGTGGCCTGCCGCCTGGCGCAGGCCGGCCGCTCGGTGGCGATCCTCGAGCGCGGCAAAGAGTACCCGCTCGGACAGGGCGAGTGGCGCACCACGGGCCACGGCACCCGCCACCGGCGCCACGGTCACTTCATGGTCGATCAGGGCGACGGCATGAACGTGATCCGCGGCATCGGCGTGGGCGGCGGCTCGCTCCATTACTTCGGCGTGCGCTTGCGCGTCTACCCCGAGATCTTCGAGAGTTCGCGCTGGCCGCACGAGATCACCCGCAAGTCGCTCGACCCCTACTACGACTTGGTGGGAGAGATGATCCCGGCGCAGCCGATCCGCGCCAACCCGGTCGCCGGTATGCCGGCGCGCGGCGTCGCCTTCCAGGCCGCCGCCGAGGCGACGCGGCGCGCCAAGGGCAAGCCCGAATGGGTGCCCATCGCCGTCCACGGCGAGCACGCCCCCAAGCAGACGCCCGCGGGCGTCCCGGTGACGCGCTGCGTCTACTGCGGCGACTGCATCCTCGGCTGCCCGCCGTCGGCGACCTTCGACGGCAACGTCAACGCCCGCGAGCTCTTGACGCTCAACTACCTGGCGGTGGCGAAAAACCACGGCGCGTTGATCTTTCCCGAGCACTTCGTGCAGGAAGTGACGAAGACCGCCGAAAGTTTCGAGATCCTCTTCACCGTCGGCGACCACGAGGAGCCGCAGCCCGAAGACCTCGGCCCGGTGGCCCGCGTGCGCGCCCGGCAAGTCGTGCTCGCCGCGGGCACCCTCGGCTCGACCGAGGTGCTCCTGAGGTCGCGGCGCCACTTCCCGAAGCTGAGCGCCCAGCTCGGCCAAAATTTCTCGGGCAACGGCGACTTCATCTACGCGCGCACCCAGCGCACGGCCCTCGACCTGCAGCCGAAGAGCGGCCCGCTCATCGTGGCCGGCGCCGACTTCAGCACCGAAACGCACAAGATCTACGTCGAGGACCTCGGCGCCGTGCCCTTCCTCGGCGCGATGCTCGGCGTCGAGAAGGGGCGCGTGACGACGCGCGGGCGCTACGAGATGCGCTACCTCGCAATGGGCACCGACGCCTCGAACGGCGTCCTGACCCTGAAGGACGGCAGGATCTGGGTCGAGTGGGACGGCACCGCCAGTCTGCCCCTCTACCGCGAGCAGCAGGCGGCGCTGCGCGAGATGAGCCAGCAGCTCAACGGCGCCTACGCCGATCCGCCCGGCTACGACCCGGTCACCGGCAACGGCCTCCTGACCGCGCATCCGCTCGGCGGCTGCGTGATGGGCGACTCGATCGAGCAGGGCGTCGTCGATCCCAAGGGCGAGGTCTTCGGCGTTCCGGGTCTCTACGTGGCCGACGGCGCCATCGTGCCCACCGCCCTCGGCAAAAACCCGTCCTACACGATCAGCGCCCTCGCCGAGCGCGTGGCCTTCCGGATGCTCCACGACCACGACCTGGCGGAGGGCGACTCCGACACTCCGGTCAACCGATAACCCGAAAGAAAAGCGATCGAAAGGAGATCTTCATGTCCACGACCACGACTACCGAACAACCCCGTCAAGCCGTCGCCGCGAGCCTTCCGACCCTGACCCTCGGCGACCTCGCCCGGATGTCGATCGAGGAGCTCGACGTCGTCTACGAGCTCTCCTTCACCCCCGCCGTCGCGGCGTTGCACGGTCCGCTCGACGGCCTGCCGCTGGCCGGCAACGAAAAAGACCCGGTGCGCATCGCCGAGGTCTGGAAGGGAAAGGTCTTCGCGCCGCTCAGCCCCACCGTGGGCTACGGCACCAACCGGATCGTCAAGGACGGCCAAAAGATCTACGAGTTCGAGTTCCGCTACACGCCCGCGAAGCCACTCCAGGGGACGACCCCGGTGATCGCCCTCGACTACGCCCTGCCGCTCAATCCGCCGCCGGTGCAGGCGATCCTCGACAACCTGAAGCAGGTCAACGGCCAGCTCTTCCTGGGCACCGCGAATCAGAAGACCGCGAAGGGCTTCAAGTTCCTCCTTTACTTCGGGCTGCAATATCCCGGTTAGAGCACGGAGACGAAACCATGACCAAGACACTTCGATTCGTGATCGCGGCGGCAGTTGCCGCCGCCGGCTTCCTCCCCGACGTCCTGGCCGCCGCCGGCGCCCTGCCGTTCGACGTGCCGGTGCCGCGGCCCAAGAACGCGATTCAGGAACGGCATACGCATTTCTTCCAGCCGCGCCGCGTCTACGACTTCCAGCAAGACGAGGTCGTCGCCAAGGACGTGCCCGCGGGCCTTTCCTATCGGCTCTACAGCGCCGTGGGCTTCAACCTCGCCAACAGCATGATGGTGATCGGTCCGAACGGCGGCGTGGTGATCATCGACACCCTGGGCGACACCGATTCGGCCCAGGACGTGGCCGAGCTCTTCCTCGCGAAATACAACGATCTCCACCCCGAGCAGAAGCGTGACAAGCTGCCCATCGAGGCGATCATCTACACCCACAACCACATCGACCACACGGGCGGCGTGCAGGGATTCCTCGCGGGCGCCGACCGTCCGGTGTGCCCGCCCGAGCCCGCCGCCGACCAGGGCCAGGACGGCTCCTACCTCGGCCGCGGCGACTGCGTGGAAGTGATCTGCCAGAAGAAAGTGATCGAAGCGGTGATCAACACCGGCACCGTCGCCGGGCCGATGATCAACCAGCGCTCGCTCTACATGTACGGCAGCCTTTTCTCGCAGCCCGAGCACCGCGACGGCAACCCGTTCTACAACAACGGCATCGGCCCCTTCATCAAGGAGGGCGACTCGTCGTTCCAGATGCCGTCCAAGACGCTCACCGACGAGCTCTACCTGAGCGTCGCCGGTCTCAGCATGAAGCTGATCTACGTGCCGAGCGAGACCGACGACGAGATCGCCGTCTTCCTGCCCGACCGCCGCAACCGCCGTTACCCCGAGTCTCGGCCGGTGGCCGGCGAGTCCGCCGTGGCGCAGGAAGACTCCTGGGGCGGCTCCGGCCTGCTGTTCTCGGCCGAGGTGCTCCAGGGACCGGCCTTCCCCAACCTCTACAGCTTGCGCGGCACCAGCTACCGCAACCCGGCGACCTGGTTCCGCAGCATCGACCGGCTGCTCCAGCTCGACTCGTGGTGCATGGTGCCGAGCCACGGGCCGCCGCTGTGCGGCCGCGACGACGTACGCACCCTGATGGTGAATTTCCGGGACGCCGTGCAGTTCACCCACGACCAGGCGGTGCGCTACATGAACCTCGGATACGTGCCCGACCAGCTCGCGACCATGATCCGCCTGCCGCAATACCTTCTCGACGGGCTCGAAGGCCTGAGGCCGCCGGTCGAAAACGTCGACGTCAAGGATTACCTGCGTCCTCTCTACGGCTCGGTGTCGCAGGCGGTTCGCGAGCTTTACTTCGGCTACCTGGGCTGGTACGACGGCGACCCGACGCAGCTTCACCCGAACCCGCCGCAGGACTTGGCGGCGCGGCGGGTGAAGGCGATGGGCGGCGGCGCCGCCGTTCTCGCGGCGGCCCGCGGCGCGCTCGACGCCTGCTCGGGAGCGAGCGAGGCGCAATACGCGCAGTGCCAGTGCTTCTGGAGCGCGAGCACGCAGTGCCAGGAGGGCGCGCCGCGCGAGTGCCAGTGGGCCGCGGAGTGCCAGTGGGCCGCCGAGCTGGCGACGGAGGTGATCACCGCCTTTCAGGGGGTGGAGGGCGAGAAGGAGGCCTTCTGGGACGCCCGCAAGCTCAAGGCCGAGGCCTTCGTCACGCTGGCGCCGCTCGCTACCAATCCGAACTGGTACAACTGGTACGTCACCTCGGCCATGGAGCTGAAGGAGCCGGCCTTCGCCTTGCTGCCGGCGCCCACGGGCGGGCTGACGTCGTGGGACATCGTCGCCCATCTGCCGCCGGGCGCCTGGGTCAACTCGTTGACGATGAGACTCGAGGCCGAGAAGACGGCGCGTGAGGACGTCCAACGTTCGCTCGGCTTCTTATTCCCCGCCGCGCCGGGCCTGCCGGCGGAGGGCTACGCTCTCGAGATCCGCCGTGCCGTCGCCCGGTTCTACGTCATGGAATACGAGCCGCCCGCGGGCGGCTGGAGCGGCCTCGACGCCGTCGTTTCGATCACCCGCGACGCCTTCTCGGACCTGCTCGAGGCCGAATCCGAGGCGATCAAGGAGCAGGATCCGTCGTATTTCGAGAAAACGCTGGACGCGCTGATGAAGGCCGGCGAGGTCGAGGTGCTCAAGGGCAGCGGCGAGGAGGTCAAGCGCTTCTTCCGCCACTTCGAGCCGCGCCCGGTGCACATGGTGCCGGTCACCGTCCATCCGACGTTGCCCGCGGAGGTGGGCAGCGCGCCGTAGCGCCTGTGATCTTGCAGTCGACCGGCTCCTGAGCCAGGATTCCCCGAACAGCTCGGAAAGGGGACTTTCGATGAAGCACGCTATCCCGCCGGCGACCGCCCTCGTCCTGTTCGCCGCCGCCCTGGCCTTGGCTCCGTTGCCGCTCACGGCCCAGCCCTCCGGCGCCGACGACGCGGACAAGGCCTTCACCTTCCACGAGATCCGCGACGGCGTCTACCACGCCGTGGGCACCGGCGCCCTGGCGGTGGGGTGCAACGGCGCCTGACGCTCCACCGCGGCGGACGCGAGATCCAGCTCGCGTTCTTCGGCCGCGGCCACACCGCCGGCGACGTGGTCGTCTACCTGCCCGCCGAGAGAGTGCTGGTCACCGGCGACCTGCTGACCGCGGGCGTCCCCTACATGGGCGACGCCTAGGTGCCGGAATGGATCGAGACGCTCGAGGCATTGAAGGCGCTGGACGTCGAGGTGATCCTGCCCGGCCACGGCGCCGCCTTCGAGGGGGTCGCCAAGATCGGCTACCTCCAGGCGTACTTGCGCGACCTCTGGCGCGAAGCGTCGGCCCTGCACGCTGCGGGCGTCTCGGCGCCGGAAGCGGCGAAGAAGATCGACATGACGGCGCACGCCGAGCACTTCCCCGAGATCTCGGGTCCCGGCGTTTCGGAGCACGCGGTGGAGCGGATCTACGAGCTGCTGGACGGGGGGTCGTGAACGCCGCGGACGCGCGGACGCGTCCATCGAGGGGGGCTTGAGCCGGCGCGGACGCGTGGACGCGTCGATCAAAGGCACTCGGGACGGCGCGAATGAGCGGACGCGTCGATCGAAGACGCACGGGACGGCGCGGACGCGCAGACGCGTCCATCGAAGGGGGGTCGAGTCGCCGCGAACACGCAGACGCGCCGATCCAAGGCGGTCGGGACGGCGCGGACTCGCGGACGCGTCCATCGAAAGAGGGTCGAATCGCCGCGAACGCGCTGACGGGTCGATCAAAGGCGGTCGGGACGGCGCGGACTCGCGGACCCGTCCATCGAAGGAGGTCGGGACGGCGCGGACTCACGGACCCGTCCATCGAAGGCGCTCGAGACGGCGCGGACGAGCGGACGCGTCGATCCAAGGCGGTCGGGACGGCGCGGATGAGCGGACGCGTCGATCAATGGGGGGCGAATCGGCGCGGATGAACGGACGCGTCGATCAATGGGGGTCGGGACGGCGCGGATGAGCGGACGCGTCGATTGAGCTGCCCCGTGACGATACCGTCGTCAAGGCGGTAGGCTTCGCCCATGGATGAGACGAAAGGGGACGTCCCCCTCTCGGTTTTCGTCTCCTACTCCCATCAGGACGAGAAGCACCGCGAGCGCCTGGAGACGCACCTCTCCCTGCTGCTGCGGGACGGACGGATCACGCTCTCGCACGACCGCCGGATCCGCGCCGGCGAGCACTGGGAGGAGCGCATCTCCGATTACCTGGAGACGGCGGACGTCGTCCTGCTGCTGGTCTCGGCCGACTTCCTGGCCTCCGACTACGCCTACGAGATCGAGGTGCGGCGCGCCCTCGAGCGCCACGGCGACGGCGCCGCGCGCGTCGTGCCCATCGTCGTCAAGCCGTGCGACTGGCAGGGCGCGCCTTTTGGACGGCTACAGGCGCTGCCGCGCGACGGCCGGCCGGTGACGTCGTGGGACGACCCCGAGGACGCCTGGACGCAGGTGGCCAGGGAGCTGCGCGCGCTCGTCGAAGAACGCCGCCAACAGAACGCGGGCTCGCCGCCACCCGATCCGGAGCCGAGATTTCCGAACGACCGGATCCGTGCCTGGTCCCGCACCCTCAAGGACGCCTATCGGCGCCAAGAGCAGCTCATCGCCGCCGGCCGGAACACGCAGGACGCGGACGAAGAGATCGACGATCTACGCCGCCGGCTGCGCGAGGGCGGCCTGCAGTCCGGCGACCTCCTCTACCGAGGCCGCTTCCAGCTCATAGAGGAGATCGGCTCGGGCGGCTTCGCCACGGTCTGGCGAGCCTTCGACCGCCGCCGCCGGACGCCGGTGGCCGTCAAGGTGCTCCACTCCCAGTACGCGCGAGACGCCTCGCGCCGCGACCGCTTCTTTCGCGGCGCGCGTGAGATGGCGTCGCTCCACCACCCGGGCATCGTGCGCGTGATCGAGGAGCAGGGGCGCGATGGCCGCCTCCACTTCTTCGTGATGGAGCTGGTGGACGACGGGGACCTGCAGCGCGCCGTCAACGACGGGCGATTACCGGACGTCCGCGAGCGGCTGCGACTGGTGCTCGATGTCGGCGAGGCCCTGGCATTCGCCCACCAGCGCGGCGTGATCCACCGCGACGTCAAGCCGGCCAACGTCCTGCTCGACGCCGCGGGGCGCGCGCGGTTGACCGACTTCGACTTGGTGCGGGCCGTGGATTCCTCCGCCGGCACGCGCACCGGCAGCATGCTGGGGACGTTTGTATACGCGGCTCCGGAGGTGCTGCACAATGCCAAGGAAGCGGACGTCAAGGCCGACGTCTACGGTGCGGACAGGGCACGTGCTGAGTTTCGGAGCTTCTGGGACCCGGGCGTCGAGGACCGGGATCGGGGTTTCCGCGTGTTGCTCCCGCCGGATCCTGCCGCCCGAGGCACTTGAGCTCTCGCCCTTCCAGCCGAACTTGGCCTCCCGAACCGAAGAGGACGGAAGACCAGGAAAGCGATCATCTGACTTACGCCTCGAGCTCCACCGGCAGCAGCAGGTGGTTCTCGACGAGTACCCGGTCCACCGTGCAAAGGGGAATGCCGCGGACCGTGCTGTGCCCCGCGAGGAGACGATCGAACGGATCGCGTGTCCAGTCGAATGCGAAAGCTTCCCGCACGAGCCGCAGGAGAGGGACCTCGTCGATGACGAAGCGTTTGTCCTGAAGCAGGGCGTCGGTGAACTCAGGCAGCTTCGCCTTGACGCGACCGATCTCTGAGAGATATTGGAGCTCGAGCAGCGATACGGGCGATACGGTCCATGGCAGATACTGGCCGAGCCAGGGAAATCTGCGAAGACGCGCCGAGTCGAGAGTGATCCAGATGAGGAAATGAGTATCCAGGAGCAGCGTCACGGCTCTTCGTCCGTCCCTCGGGGGAGAACCTTCGCTCGAAGGTCCTCGCCTGGCCCGGTCCACTCCCAGCTCCAGCGGTCTGCCTCGTCGGCGTCCGGAACCTGGAGAACCTCCCGATAATCCGGCGGCTGCCGCCCGGCGTCGGCGGACGACTCGACGGCCGCTCGCGCGTCGCCGGCGGCCACCTGCTCCACCATGACGATGACTTCCGCCTCGGCGCCTGCCGGCAGGCCGGGGACGTCGAGCTCGATCCGCCCTCCGGGTTGGATCGTCACCCGTTCCTTGACCGCTTGCATCATCCTCGCCGTCTCCTCTGGTCCTGTGGGCTCCGCGCCCGAGGTGGACTCAAAGGCCTGTGCCGATCCCATCCTAACGCAGGAGCGACGCCCCCGCCTTCCCTTTCGCTCCCGATTTGCCAATAGTCGGCGCTCCGCCGGAGGCAGCCCTCCGGCCGGGCGCGCGCCATGGAACGTAAGGCCAAGATCGTCGCCACCCTCGGGCCGGCCAGCGCCGGCGAGGACGTCATCGCCCGGCTCTTCGACGCCGGCGTCGTCTGGGACGCCCGCTCCCTGCGGCGGATCCCGGAGCTGCGCCTCGAGCGCGAGGTGGCGCCGACCCTGGCCCTCGGCACCTGGCCGCCTGGGAAGCGCCGAATCGTCAAGCGCCGCGGCGACGGAGGCGGCCTTCGCTCCGACGACGACAGAGACGAGTACCAAGGCGGCGGCTTCCCGGGCAACCACCTCGCCTCGACCCACCCCAAGAGTCGGCGCGCCGCCGTCGTACCGGACGGCCGTGCCGCCGACGCCTCCACCCGCCCCGTCCGCCGCGGCGCCTGTTTCGTCGACCACGTTCGGTCCTTCGGCAGGAGGACCGAGCTACAGGAGCGCGCTTGCGAGCCCCTCAGGGCTCGAGCTGGCGCCTTCGCCGTCGTTCGAGCCGTCTCCGGGGCCGTCGTTCGCGCCCGCGCCGTCGTTCGCGCCCGCCGCGGTGGGCACGGCCGGGGAGGTGGTGCCGGCGCCGGAGAACCCGTATCGGGCTCCGCGAGCGCGGGTGGATCGTCCCCTGGTGGCGCGGTACGATCCGCTCGCCGGCATGGTGATGGCGCGCCGGCTGACGCGGCTCGGAGCGGCGATGATCGACGGTGTGACCTATCTCGTCCCGGTCGTCCTCGGCGTCCTGATCTCGGGCGACCTCAAGGACTTCGCCACCGCCGATCCGGAGCAGGGAGAGATCAGCATGATCCTGCTGCGTCGGCTGTTCATCTTCGCCCTGCCCATCATGCTGATCAACGTCTACCTGCTCGCCAAGTCGGGGCAGACGATGGGCAAGAAGGCGCTCGGCATCAGGATCGTCCGCACCGACGGCGCCGCGGCGGGCCTGGCGCGCCTGCTGGTGCTGCGCAGCCTCCTGCCGAGCATGCTCAGTTGGATCCTCTTCATCGGCGGCTTCTTCGGTTTGCTCGACACGCTCTTCATCTTCGGGGAGGAACGCCGGTGCATCCACGACCACTTCGCCGACACCATGGTGGCGTTGGCGTAACACGGGTCTTGGCGTAGCGCTCGGTGACGGAGATCGACTGGCCGCGGTGGACCTCGGTCGACCGCACGACCCTGCTCTTCGTGGTCGCCGGCGGGCGCATCCTCCTCATCCGCAAGAAGCGCGGCCTCGGCGCCGGAAAGATCAACGGCCCGGGCGGCCGCATCGAGGACGGCGAGTCGGCGCTCGCCGGCGGAACGTCGGCCGCTCGATGCCGTGCGGTATACTCATCTTCTCCGAATCACGAGGCCCGTCCATCACGATGCAGTCGCCTCCTCCACATCCAGTACCCAAGCTCACCAGGGAGCGCTGGTTCGAGCGCTTGACCCGCGGCTGGCGGGAACCGGGCGACGTCACCGCCGTCCTCGACCATCTCGCCGCGGTCGCCCGCGAGGTCTTCGGCGCCGACCTGTGCGTGATCTACCCCATCAACCCGATCACGCGGCGCTCCGTCCGGGAGCCCGGGGTGGCCGGCGAGCTCCTCGAGCCGGGTAGAAGCTGCCTCGACAGACCGCGCAACGACGGCCTGGCTCAGCGGGTGATCGACGACGGATATGCTGCGGTGGAGGATCCGACGGTCCTCGACGAGAAGGATCAAGGCTTCTGCCGCTGCCAGAAGGTGGAGAGCTTTGCCGCGGTCGCTTTTCACACCGTGACCCACCACAAGCCTTTCGCCGTCCTCTATGTCGACTACCGCCGCGCCGTGGGCCTTGACGAAGCTTTCGAGAAGCAGCTCCGTCACTTCTCGCAGCTCGCGTCGCGGGAGCTTCAGCTCACCTGGTTCTTTCGCCGCTATCAGTTGGTCGGCGAGGTCGGTCAGGAGATCAGCCGGAGCTTCCTGCACGAGGCCGACCTCTTCGAGGCGTTGCAGCGCAAGGTTCGTCACGTCATCGACACCACCTATTGCCTCCTCTTCGCCGTCTACCGTCCCGAGAACCATACCCTCGACGTCTTCTCCCATGTCGACGGGTCCTTGGTCGTCGACGAGGGGCGCGCCGTCGACGCCTCCCTGGAGCGTTTCCTGGCCGGAGACCTCGACGAGCCGGAGGCATGGCCGGTCTCGCTGCCCTGGCAATCCCGCTCGGCGGTGCACGTACCTCTCTCGAACGAGGGGAGGCCCTTGGGGATTCTGTCGGTGCAGCACCCCGAGCCCGACGTCTACGACGGCGAAGATCGGCACCTGCTCGAGCTGGTGGGTCATCAGGTCTCGCTCGCGTTGTCCAATCTGCGTCTCTACGGCCACCTGAGCCGGCTCCACGAGGTCGGCAAGAACCTGACCCGCGATCTCGAGTCGAAGACGGTGCTGCAGACGGTCGTCGACCGCATCCGGGAGACGACCGGCTGCGATCTGGTGATCCTCTACTCGTCCGTCGCGGCGACTCCGGGCTACGAGCTGCCGCCCGTGTGCAGTGGCGAGCTCCGCCAGGGGGACATCCACCGGCCTCGCTACCTGGAGGCCGGCGGCATCGTCGACCGCGTGCTTCATCTGGAAAAGCCCCTGTTCGCCGACGACGCCCGGGAGCTCTACAGATCGGCCGAAGACCCGTCCGGAGGGCGTCCCGACCACTTTCAGGAGCGCGAAGGGATCCGTTCGGTGGCGGCGCTGCCTCTGAGGTTCGGCGACGGCGCCGACGACGCGGTGGGCGTGTTGTTCGTCAACTATCGGACCCGGCAGCGCTTCGGAGCCGACTCGGCCTTGAGGCAGTTGATCCAGGGGTTGGCGGCGTATGCCGCGATCGCGATCAAGAACGCCCGTGAGTTCGGCGCCGAGCGGCGGCGCCACGTCAAGACGCTCGAGTCGCTGCGGGACCTTGATCGGAAGCTCAGCCAGCACCCGGACGATCTGGACCAATTGCTGGAAGTCATCCTAGACATCGCCTGGCAACGTCTCTCCGATCGGGTCGCTCCCGACGAGGCCTCGATCCTGCTGCACGATCCCTTTTGGGACGAGCTCGTCACTCGAGCGGCGATGGGCCCTCACTCGAAGAGGAGCAGGGGCCAGGTGCTGCGGCTCGGAGAGGGTCGAGGCATCACTCTCGAGGTCTTCCGCACCGGTGAGCCGCTCCTCGTTCCGGACGTCCGGGATCCGGAGTGGAAAGATCGCTTTGTCGACGTCGGCGGCGACACGCGCTGTGAAATGGACGTTCCTTTGAAAGACGGCGACAAGGTGCTGGGGGTCATCAACCTGGAGAGCCGGGAACCCCGGGCCTTCGACGACACCGATCTGCAGCTCATGAAGACGCTTGCCGGCCAGGCCGTTCTGGCGGTCAAGATCGCGCAGGCCTACGAGCAGGAAATGCGCCTCCGCAAAGACGAGCACACCCTGATCAATATCGCCAAGAAGCTGACCCAGCAGCTCGACTTCAAGAAGCTCTGGGACGCCATTCTCCTGGATGCGATTGAGAACACGCGTGCCAAGGCCGGCACGCTGGTCCAGGTGGACGAAAAGAGCGGAGACCTGATCGTTGTGGCGGAGCACGGGGTCCCGAAGAGCGAGATCGGCCGGCGCTGGAGCCGCGAGAAGGGGATCCTGGGGCTCGTGGCCCGCGAAGGCGAGTTCGTCAATGCCGATCTTACCGACCCCAAATGGCAGAGGATTCATGTACCCGAGCCCCCCGGCATGAAATCCGAGATCGCCGTGCCTCTCAAGAAAGAGGGGCAGGTGGTCGGAGTCCTCAATATCGAAAGCCCGAAGCTCCGCTTCTTCGGCCAGCGCAACGAAATGATGCTCGAGGGTCTTGCCGACCTGGCGGTGATTGCCCTCCAGAACGCCGAACGTTTCGCGTCTTCCGAGCGGCGCCTTCAACGGTTCGAGGTGCTCTTCACGAGCCAGGAGCTGGCTCGGATTACCGCTCGCGATCAGCTCGGAGACGCCTTCAAGAGCGTCGTGGAGCTTGCTTCGAGGCTGTGGGATTGCGAGGTCGTGATCCGGCGCCTGGAGCCCGAGGGATTCCGACTCGTCGAGAGCACCGGCAAGAGCATTCCGCGTCCGTACGAGGTGATCGCCCTCGACGACCCGCTGGCCGGGAAGGTCTACAAGGAATGCCGCACGGTCTATGTTCCCGATGCTCTGAACCCCCCGCCGGAGGTGGGAGTGTTCCCGCGCTCCAACGACCGAGATCGGTCTTTCATCGTGACCCCGATCGCCGTCGAGAGCCTGTACTACGGCAACTTGGCGCTGAGCCATCTGGAGGCCGATCACTTTCGTCCTCCCGACGTCAGGCTCGTCAAAGGGCTCGCCCAGCAGCTCGCGGTCGCCCTGCACCGCATCGAGGAGATAGAGGCCCACCAGAAAGCCGAAAAGCGTGCCTTCGAAGCGGAGAAGATGGGAGAGGTGGGGCGCCAGGCCTACGAGCTGCTGCACCGCCAGGGCAACGATCTGGGCCTGGTGAGGACCTCCGTGCGCAAGATCCGGCGCGCCCTGGAGGCCACGGGTGGCGTCGACGATGAGATCGAGGCCGAATTGAGTAAGATCCACACCAGCGTCAGCCTCGTCCTCAGCGTCGGTAAGAAGCTGGCCCATGAGCTCTCCGGGGACCGCTATGGTGAGCCGAAAGACCGCCGTGGAAACCCACGAGTCTATCCCGTGAGAGCGCTGCTCCAGCACGGGATCGACATTCTTGCTCTCGATGAGGACATGCAGCAGAAGATCCGAATCAAGCTGGCGGTGCCTCAGGATTCGTTGGCGGTGAAAGTCGACTACGGGCAATTCGCGGATGCTCTGCTCAACCTCCTGATGAACGCCGTACATGCGATGATGCCCGACGGCGGAAGCCTCATGGTCGGAGCACAGCGGCGGGCGGACGAGGTCGAGATCTGGGTACAGGACACCGGGCACGGCATCAGCCCCCGCCACCTTGGCAATCTCTTCGACCTCGGCTTTACCACGAAAAAGGGAAGCTCCGGCTTCGGTCTCTGGAGCGTCAAGAAGACGGTCGTCGACAGCGGCGGGGTGATTGACGTCGAAAGCGAGCCGGGACAGGGGACGACATTCAAAATACACTTGCCCAGTGCCGAGGAGGTGCCCGGTGCCTGAGCCCTCGCGCGGCAGGAACGTCTGGCTCATCGATCGTCGTGGGTATTGGCGAGAGCCCTTTTCCCGAGCTCTGAGGGACGCGGGCTACGGCGTCGTCGCCTTCGACGACTACGCCTTGCCGGCGAAGCTTGACGAGCTCCCGGACCTCGCGGTGATCGCCTGCACCGCCGTTACCGCAGCCGAAATCGCCCTTGTCAAGTCGATGGCCGACCGCGGGCACTACATTCTGGCCCTCGTCGCTACCCTGGCCCCGAGGGCGATGCGCGGGCTATTTCGCGCCGGTGCCTACGACGTCACTGACATGCCCGTCCAAGAGAAGGACTTCGTGACCCTGGTCGAGATGGCCCTGGAAGACTCCAGCACGTGCCGTGAGCACCAGGCCGCTGCCCTGGCCGGATTGTGATGAAGCGAGCCGCGCGCATCCTGGTGATCGAAGATCTGCCCAGTTGGCAGGAAGCCCTCGCCGAGATCCTCCGCGACGGCGGCTTCGCCGTCGAGATCGCGGCGAGCAAGGCGGAGGCGTCGAAGAAGCTGGCCGAAGGGCTCTATCACCTGCTCGTCGTCGACCTTCGCCTGGAAGAGGGAGATCCCTCCAACGTCGAGGGCATGGACCTACTGCAGGAGCTGACTCGTTACGGCCTCGCCGAGAGCTTCAAGGTGATCGTCCTCACGGCTTACGGCACGCGGGATCTGATGCGGGAGGCCTTCAAGCGCCACGGCGTCGACGATTTCTGGAGCAAACAGGACTTCGACGAGGACGACGGCGCTTTCCTCGCCGACGTCGAGCGGCTCCTGGGCGAAGAGGCGGAGCTCAATCTCGACCTGTCGGTCATCTGGCAGGGCGGCCTCGATCCCCGCCAGGCGGTCCTCAACCTGCTCGTCGACGGCCAGCGGATCAAGAAGTCGACGCCCGAGCAGGAGCTCTTGGCCGTCGAGGTCGACGACCTCCTGTGCCGCCTTTTCCACGACGCCGAGACCGTCCTGGTCGATCCGCTGTCGACCGGACGTAGCGGTGCCGGCGTGCTGCTGATCCATCCCTTCTACTCCCACGGCAGCGGCCGGCCCGCGGTGGTGAAATTCGGCGACGTCCGGAGCATCAGCGACGAGCGGGCGAAGTACAACGAGTTCGTCCGTCCTTTCGTGGGGGGCGGCCGCAGCACCACCGTGGTCGCCAGCCGGCGCACGCCGCGACTCGGAGGCGTCGTCTACTCCCTGGTGAGCGACCGCGGAAAGCGGCTCGAGAACTTCGCGAGCTTCTACCGCAACGCCTCCATCCCCCAGATCCGCGAAGTCCTCGACGGGCTCTTCCTCGATACCTGCGGCGCGTGGTACGACAACCAGGGCAAGCTCGAGCCACTCGACCTGACCGAATACTACAGCCAATGGCTCGGTCTGACGACGGAGAGTCTCACGAAGGCTCGCGAGGGGCTCAAGTCGGTCCAGGGGAAGGACGAGAAGCTCCATTTCCAGACTCTCACCAACCGGCGCCCGATGCCCAACGCTCTGCGGCACTTCCCGGGGACGCCCCTCGTCGTGCCGACCTACGAGACCATCACCCACGGCGACCTCAACCCGCAGAACATCCTCGTCGACGACACGGGGCAATCGTGGCTGATCGACTTCCAGGCCACCGGACCGGGGCACGTCCTGCGCGACGTCGCCGAGCTCGACGTTTCCATCCGGATTCACCTGCTCGGCCCCGGCGACGCCACCCTCGACGAGCGCCTGGCTCTCGAAGAGACCCTCTGCAAGCCGGACAGCTACGCGCAACTGGAGGAGCTGGCGTGGGAACGGGAGGGCTCGAACCCGGCCGTGGACAAGGTTTTCGCCACCTGTGTCCACCTGCGCACCCTTGCGAGGCGATTGCTGGCGCGCCAGACCGGCTCCGACCTCAAGGAATACTATGCCGCCACGCTCTTCTGCGCCCTTCCCCAGATACGATTCTCGTTTCTTTCGAAGGTCCAGCGAGAGCATGCTCTTTTATCCGCATGTTTATTGACCGAGCGCCATGGACTCTGATCTATCCGCGATTTCCAGACTGCGAATCCTCGTCGTGGACGATGATCCCGGCTGGCGTGAAGAGCTGCTCTCTAGCGTTCTGCGACGCCTCGAAGAATTCGCCGGCCAGAGCACTCGGGTCGATACCGCGGACGACGAGATCCAGGGACGTGAGAAACTGGCCAGCGCGGATTACGACTTGGCGGTCGTCGATCTCTCCCTGCTCGGCAAGCCTCCCGACGGCAAGGATCCCGACGACCGGGGTTTCGAGCTGCTGCGGAAGATCCGCACGGACCCGTCGCAGAGGCGATGCGGCGTGCTCGTGGTCACTGGCGTGCCTACCGGCGACCGCATGCACCGGGCGCTCCGGGAATTCGGCGCCACGCGGGTCGTCGTCAAACCCGAGTACGAAGACCGAGACGATCCCGAAGAGTTTCTTCTGGATCTTGCCAAAGCGGCCATCCTCGAAGGACGGGTGCGCGGCACCGCGGAGCGCCGGCGCTCGCGCGCTTACCTCACGATGACGTTCAACGGCACCGGCTGGATCGACAGTGAGCTGCGGAGTCCCGCGGGAAAGGTTCCGGATCGGATCGAGAGCGCAAAGTTCGACATCGACGACTACGTACGCCGCGCCGACAACATCAACCTTCTCCTGGTCAACGACAAAGCCAATGTCGGCTGGCGCAAGGAGATGGCATCCTTGGGAGAATCGCTTTTCAAGACCGTGGCCGCGGTCCCGAAGCTCTACGACAAATGGTCCGGCTCCAAGCCCCTCGTCAAGGAGCGTGGCGACCTCTGGCTGCGCTTCAGAAGCCCGTCGGAGGGGCTCGGCGTCCCCGTCGACCTCATGCGGGAAGGGACAGAATATTTCTGCCGGCGGCATGTTCTGAGCCGTGAGCTGATAAGGACCGGCTTCACTCGCGCTCTGGCGCCGTTTTCCGAATTCATCAGTGAGTTGGCGAGCCAGAATCTCCCCTTGCGGATCCTTCTGGTGGGGGCGAACGGCGACGGCAAGATCCCTGCCGTCGACGAGGAGGTCCGACAGCTCTCCCTCGCCATCACCGCTGATTTGAGGCGGATCGGTCTGCGCTGCGACCCCACCGTCCTGACGGGCGACGCCGCTTCTTACGGCCGGGTGAAGAAGGAGCTCCAGAAGGGCCGTCATCACGTCTTCCATTATGCTGGCCACGGCCGCTACGACGGCGACCACCCGGAGGCCAGCGGCCTCTTGCTCCGGCACGAGGGCGGCACCCGGGCGTTGACTGCCGGCGACCTAAGCCAGGTCGTGAGCTCGGACCTTCAGCTCGTGTACCTGAGCTGCTGTCTGGGCGCGGTCAACAAGAGCCAACCGGCGTCCGACGAGTTCTGCGGCATCTACGGTGCCCTGGCCCAGGCGAACGTCCCGACAGTGATGGGGTACCGCTGGGTCGTCCGCGACGCCGCCGCCCTGCTCTTCGCCGCCACCTTCTACGCCCACCTGTGGCGAACCTTGTGCCCGGGAGAAGCCGTCCTCGAGGCCCGTCGCGAAGCCGCCATGGGCGAGTGGGGCCTCGACGACCACACCTGGGCCGCGCCCGTCCTGTTGATGCAAAGCCCGTAGAGATCCTGACGTGCGATGACTCAACCTTCTAAAAACAAGAGAGCTTTGCTCTGGGGCTCGTCGTCGCCGCGCGCGACCCAGCCGTCGCGAAGGTTTCTCGGCTCGCTCCAATATCTGGAGGACCGCTTTCAGCAGCCGATCGACCTGTTGACCACGAATAGTGTCAAGAAACTTTATCTGCGTCGGCAGATCCTGCGGGAGAGGGGCAATGTCTTTGGCGGATGAGACTTCTCTAGACCGGAAGGCCCACCAGAAAGCCGAAAAGCGGGCGGTAGAGGCCGAAAAGATGGGCGAGATCGGCCGCCACACCTTTGAGATCATGCATCGCCTGAGCAACGACTTGGGATTGGTTCCAACGTCGATTCGGAAGATCAAGAGGGTTCTTGACGAGATTGGTTTACGGCAGCCACGGATAGATGGCGAGCTGGACCGCATTCTTGACGATGTCCAAGGGGTACTTCGGTTCGCTAAAGAACTGATGAAGGTGCTGAGTCTACCCACTCAACGTCAGCCGGAGGACTGCTTTATTGGGACCCTGATAGAAGAGATCGTCGCAAACTTGCGAATTGAGGATAAAGCTGTGGAACTCGATCTGCGCGTCAAGGATACCGCCGGCAGCATCCGCGGCGATTCACAGCAGATTTCTGATGCTCTGTTGAATCTCCTCAACAACGCCATCGAAGGCATGCCAGAGGGTGGCCGTTTGACCGTTGAAGCAGACGGTGACGATTCCATGGTTACGATACGGATCAGTGATACAGGCCAAGGAATTCAAGCAAGTCATCTCAAGAGGATATTTGACCTCGGCTACACCACAAAGTCCGGCGGCTCAGGGTTTGGACTCTGGAGCGTCAAGCGTACCGTTATGAGTCACGGCGGTGAAATCGATCTGGCAAGCGAGCCAGGAGCTGGTACGACTTTTGCCATTAGGTTGCCGCGAGCGACCAAGGCCAACCAAGCTCCTACGACACGGTCTCACCACGAGGTGTCCGAGCCTATTCGTAACCCCACCGCGGATCTTTCACCAGAGAGGTCCAAGAAAATGCCCCCGGAACAGAGTTCTGATAATGACACCGAGACTGATATGGGGCCAAATGCGAGATTGGCCACCTCGTCCCAAGTACGGCCACGACGAATACTCATCGTAGAAGATCTGCCGGTGTGGAGAAAGGCGATTGGTGAGTCTCTTCAGGGAGCAGAATTCGAGATCGAGACTGCGGCCTCCAGGCGAGAGGCGGAAGAAAAGCTGGCAAGAGGAACATATGATCTCTGCATCCTCGATCTCAGGTTGGAGGACGCGGACCCTGCAGATATCGATGGTATGGAAATATTGCGTAACCTACCTACTGATCAGAAGCGACCGAAGGTTATCGTTCTAAGCGCCTACGCTACTAGAGACGTAATGAGGGAGGGTTTTAGCAAACACGGTGTGTCAGATTTCATCTCGAAACAAGATTTCGAAGACATAGATCTTCGAGATGAAGTTCGTCGGCTTCTTGATGAGGGGCTCGCCGAGAACCGAGACCTTGAGATTCTCTGGGACGGTCTCAGTGCTATGGAGGCGGTGGCGGTGCTAAGATTGGGCGGGGTTCCTCTTGCGGACGCAGACAAGGAGGCCGTCGCCAGCGAGCTTGAAACTCTCCTCCGTCGCCTCTTCAACCGTGCTGATATTATCCACGTCAAGAGATTGCACCCCGGCTGGAGCGGTGCCGGCGTCTTGAGGGTGGAACCTTTCTCCGAGGCGCATGGACAGCCGCGGATCGTGAAGTTCGGAGACAGCCAGCAGATCGACCGCGAGCGTGAGAATTTTTTGAAGGTGGCCAAACCGTATCTGGGTTCCCGCGCGATGGTCGAAGAATATCGCAAAAGCGGGCGCTTGGGGGGCCTCGTATATTCTCGTGTCGGCGCTAACTCTCGTGACGCAGGAAGCCGTGGACCTCGTCCGGGAAGACGAACGTCTCCACGTGGACGTCCCGCCCGCGCAGGCGACGCACCAGGTCGGTGGTCTGGATGAACATCACGTTGCGGTCGTCGTCGCCGTGGACGAAGAGCACCGGCGAGCTCCAGTAGCCGAGCTCGGCCACCGGCGATGAGCGCCGCGCCAGCGCCAGCAGCTCCTCGTCGGCGAGGCCCCAGCCGCCTCCGGGCTGCGGGAAGCGCTCGCCGCGGTAGGACCAGTCGTGGCCGCCGTGGAGGTCGACGCCGGCGGCGAAGAGGTCGGAGTCGCGGGCCAGACCGAGGGCGGTGAGGCAGCCGCCGTAGGAGCCGCCCCACAGCCCGATGCGCCGCGGATCGACCTCCGGACGCTACCGGAGGTAGCGCCCGGCGGCCAGGATGTCGCGGTACTCGGAAGCGCCGCGCGGCCCCTGGTCGGGCGCCTGGCGGAAGGCGCGGCCGTAGCCGATGCCGCTGCGGAAGTTGACCGCGAGCACGACCGTACCGCGGCTCGCCCAGATATTGGTTGAAGGCGTAGCAGCGGGCGTCGTAGCCGCTGTAGTGCCAGCCGAGGACCATCTGGAGGATGGGGCCGCCGTGCACGAAGAGCACGCCGGGTCGCCCGTCCCCGGCGGCGGCTCCCGGCGGCAGGAAGAGCTGGCCGTGGACGGTGAGCCCGTCAGACGCCTTGAAAGTGACCGCCCGGCCGCTGTTCGCGCCCGCGGCGCCCTTCGCGCCGGCGGCGGTGGGCATGGCCGGGGAGGTGGTGCCGGCATCAGGATCGTCCGCTACGACGGCTCCGAGGCGAGCCTCGCGCGTCTGCTGGTGCTCGCTTCGGTCTTCCGAACACGATCGGGATGATCCCCATCCTCGGCAAATTCTTCGGCCTGCTCGACGCGCTCTTCATCTTCGGCGACGAGCGCCGCTGCATCCACGACCACTTCGCCGACACCAAGGTCGTGTTGGCGTAGGGGGGGTGGGGGACCTTGGCCGAAAGCTCTCGTCAAAGGACACGGAGGGCGGGCGCGTAGCCCTCCGCCGGCTTATCCTCGGGCGTCGCTTCGGTGGCGCCAGCCACGCCAGCGGGCTGATCCCTTGTTATGAGCTCTGAGACGAGACGCGAATGCTGAGGAGTGAGGTGCAGCCGTTGATCGAGGAGGGCCTGGCTCCCATCCTCGGTCCGACCATGGCCAGGGCCGCGGTGGAGGCGCACAGCTCGCGGCTCGCGATCGCCGGCAGCGAGATCGACGAAGCGGGGCTGGGCGAGCTGCTCACCCGGCTCGAATTGGGATTGAAGGTCTTCGTCGGTCCGGACAAGAGCCGCAGCGTCATGCGCGAGATCCGGTCGCGGATCGACGGCCGGAGGACGGCGGGCAATGGATCGTAGCCGGATCACCGACCGGCTCTTCCTCCTCGCCGGCGTCCTCCTGGCGCCGGTCTTCCTGCCGCCGTACGCCGAGCTCCTCGGCGAGCCGGTGCGGACGGCGGTGGGCGGCCCCGCCAAGCTCTTCTTCCTGCTCCTCGCCGCCGCCTTCGCGGCCCGCAGCGCCCGTCGCTTCAGCCCGCGCAGCCCCGCGCGGACGGCATGGCTGCTGCTGGCGGTCGGCCTGTTGCTCTATTCCTGCGGGCAGCTCACGCTCGTCGTCTACCAGCTCGTCTTGGCTGTTTCGTCGCCCTTTCCCTCCCTGGCGGACGCCTTCTTCATACCCGCGGCCTGCGTCCTCATCGCGGCCTTGATCTGTCTGCTCCAGGTCTACCGGCGCAGCGGCCTGCCCTTCGACGCGAAGCGGGACTTCGGGTGGGTGGGAGCAGGGTCGCTGTTGGTGTTGGGGACGGTCGTGGCGTTCGTGCTGCGGCCGGTGGTGGCGTCGTCGACGGGCGGCCTCGGTCTGCTGCTCAACCTCGCCTACCCGATCTCGGACCTGGCGCTGCTGGTTCCGTCCTTGATCCTGTTGCGCGTCAGTTGGCGGCTGCGGGGGGGGAGCGTCGCCAAGGTCTGGCTCGCCCTGGTGGTCGGGTTCGTCGCCATCGCCGCCGGCGACGTGGCCTTCGCTTACTTCAGCGAAATGGGGGTGGGGGGTCTCGATTCGGTGATCGACCTGCTGTTCCTTGCCGGCTACATGTCGATTGCGCGCGGCGCCTTGGCGCAGGACGAGATCGCGGGCTAGCTCGCCCGCGGGCGTGCGGCGCCACGGCGGCGCTACCGCCTTCCCTTTCTCCCCCGATCTGCCTATAGTCGGCGCTCCGCCGGAGGCGGCTCTCCGCCCGGACGCGCGCCATGGAACGTAAGGCCAAGATCGTCGCCACCCTCGGGCCGGCCAGCGCCGGCGAGGACGTCATCGCCCGGCTCTTCGACGCCGGCGTCGACGTGGTGCGTCTGAACCTCTCCCACGGCAGCCACGACGACCACCGGCGGATGATCCGAACGGTGCGCCAGGTGGCCCGCGCCCAGCAGCGCTTCGTGCCGGTGATCGTCGACCTCATGGGGCCGCGCTACCGGCTCGGCCAGCTCTCCGGCGTCCGCACGCTGGCGGCGGGCGAGGAAGTCGCCCTCGGCGAGGACGCCGACCTGCCGGTGGAGGACCCCGAGCTCCTGCGGCACCTCCGGCCCGGCGAGCGCGTGCTCGTCGACAACGGGCTGGTGGAGCTCGAGGTGGTCGAGCTCGAGCAGCGCCGGGTGCGCACGCGGGTGCGCCACGGCGGACCCGTGGCGACCCGCAAGGGCATCAACCTGCCCGACACCGACCTGCCCTTCACCATCAGCGACAAGGACCGCGCCGACGTCGCGCTGGCGGTGGCGGAAGGGGCCGACTACGTGGCGGTGAGCTTCGTCGGCGGTCCCGAGGACCTCCGGGCGGTGCGCGAGGTGGTGCGCGGGGCCGGCGGGCTGCTGCCGCTCGTCGCCAAGCTCGAGCGCGCCAAGGCCATGGAGAACCTCCTCGAGACCGTGCGCGAGGCCGACGCGGTGATGGTGGCGCGCGGCGACCTCGGGGTCGAGGTGCCGCTGCACCAGGTGCCGGTGTGGCAGAAGAAGATCATCGGCGCCGGCCGCCGCTACGGCAAGCCGGTGATCGTCGCCACCCAGATGCTCGAATCGATGACGCAGCACCCGCGGCCGACGCGGGCCGAGTCCTCCGACGTGGCCAACGCCGTCTTCGACGGCGCCGACGCCCTCATGCTCTCGGGCGAGACCGCCGCCGGCGCCTATCCCGTGGAAGCGGTGCGGACGATGGCCGAGATCATCGTCCACGCCGAGTCCTACGAGGCCTCGCGGCCGGCGCCGGAGGGCCGCGGCGCGGCCCGGCAGCCGCTGGCGCCGGGTCCTCCGGAGATCCGTCAGCTCAGCGAGCGCGACGTCCACCTGGAGATCCCCGAGGTGGTCTCGGCCACCGCGGTGCGCGCCGCCGGCTGGCTCGCCGCGCGGCGCATCGTGGCGTTCAGCCAGGGCGGCTTCACGGCGCGCATGATCGCCCGTTACCGCCCGCGTCCGCCGATCACCGTGTTCACCCCGGATCCGGGAGTGGCCCGGCGCCTGCAGCTCGTCTGGGGCGCGCGGCCCTTGCTGATGGAGCAGGTCCACCACCACGACGAGGTCGTGCGGGTCGTCGACCGCCTGCTGCTCGATTCGGGTCTCGCCGCGCCGGGCGATACGCTCGTCATCCTGATGGGCGACCCGATCGACCAGCGCCCGCTGACCAACCTGATGCGGATCCACAGGGTACGCACCCACTCCGATTGAGGGAAGGCTTCCCATGACCATCGAGATCAACCACATACCCCACCACACGCTGCGGGCGTACAATGCCCGCCGGGCGGTGCTCCTGACCAGCGAGCCCCTGGGCGACCGGGTGCTGATGACCACCAGCGGCAACCCCGCGACCCTGCACGAGACCACCGGGCTCGAAGCCCTGGCCGAGTGCCGCCGCAAGGAGAAGATCCACGCGATCTGCATGACGGTGCTCAAGCTCGACGCCGAGCTCATCGCCGAGGCGACGAGCGAGCTCGAGAACCGCTACCGGATCATCTCCGAGCTCGACATGCTGCTCGACTACGAGCAGGACGTGTACGTGGCCTACGCCGTGACCCACTACAACCCCGGCCAGAAGCCGCTGGGACCCCTGACGATCAACATCGGCGGCGACTGCTACCGCACCGGCCGGGCGATCAAGGACCTCCAGGCCGTCCTCGACCGCACCCGCGACCTCGCCGAGGCGATGCTCAAGAAGGCGGTGATGATCTTCCCCGACGTGCCGGCGCTCCACGGCGGCAAGAAGGGCGAGTGGATCGTGCTCGGCCGCGAGGGCCGCAAGGTCACCGGCCTCTCGGAGGAGGCGATCATCGCCGTCGGGTCGGCCATCATCCCCAAGGGCATCCGCTTCCTCAACCTCTACAAGGAGGCGGAGGCCCGCCGGCTCGGGATCTGCGACGCCTTCCCCGAGCGCGACTACGTGCGCCCCGACTCGGGCTCGCCCGACGTGCTCTCGGGCGTCTACTGGCGCGGCGAACGGCCCGAGAAGTACATCAACATGTGCGACGCCTGGTCCAAGCGCGGCGAGGACATGTCGATGTTCACCTGCCTGCCGCCCAACCTCGGCGGCACGCTCGACTCCTCGTCGCGGCCCACCGGCTACGGCGTGGCGACGACCACCGTCGAGCTCGCCCGCCGCTACTTCGAGCGCCAGGGCAGGAAGCTCGAGGAGCTGCGCTGGCTGCTGGAGGCGGCGGGCGGCGTGGGTCGCAACACCGTGGAGGCGCTGGTCCAGCGCTACGGCGTCCCGCCCGAGAAGATCACCGTCGTCGACCGCAACGACCAGGCCGCCAACCACGTGCGCGAGAAATACCTGGTGCAGTCCGTCACCCTGCGCGCCTCGGACTTCTACGAAGTCCGCCTGCCCGAGGAGGTCAGGAAGGGCGAGCGCTACGACGTGTGGATCAACAACGGCGAGGGCGACAACACCCGCCCCGACCAGGTCGACAGCCTGCTCGCCGCCGGCGTGCGGGTGTTCACCGGCGGCGCCAACAACTTCCTCCACGTCGGCACCCAGCAGGAGTCGCTGCGCCGGATCTTCGCGGCCGGCGGCTGGACGTGGCCCGACCCGGCGACCTCGGGCGGCGGCTGGACCCTGGCGGTCATCGGCATCCTGGCGCGCAGCCAGGGCCGGCCGGCCAACACGCACGAGACCCAGGAGCGGATCCTCGACATCATCACCTCGCGCAACGCCCAGCTCGTCGCCGACGTGCTCGACCGCCTGAGCGCCGGCGCCGGCGGCGCCGACATCTGGGCCAGCGTCGAGCGCCTGATCGGCGAGCGGGTGGAGAAGACCCTGAGCCGCGAGCTCACCAGCGAGGAGATCTTCCGGTACGCCGACACCACCCGATGGAACCTGCCTTGATGGAACCTGACCAGATCGAGAGACGACGATGGCGAAAGACGACGACGCGTACTCCCCTGCCGAGATCGAGCCCCGGTGGCAGCGACGGTGGGAGGCCGACGGCCTCTACCATTCCGACGTCGACAGGGCACGGCCGAAGCACTACGCGCTGACGATGCTGCCGTACCCCTCGGGCGACCTCCACTTCGGCCACTGGTACGCCATCTCCCCCTCCGACGCCCGCGCCCGCTTCAAGCGCATGCAGGGCTACAACGTGCTCTTCCCGATGGGCTTCGACGCCTTCGGCCTGCCGGCCGAGAACGCCGCGATCAAGAACAGCGTCCATCCCAAGGTGTGGACCTACAAGAACATCGAGCGCATGCGCGGCCACCTCCGGCGCATGGGCACGATGATCGACTGGCGGCGCTCGACCATCTCCGCCGACCCGGAGTACTACCGCTGGACCGAGTGGTTCTTTTTGAAGCTCTTCGAGCACGGCCTGGCGTATCGCAAGATGTCGCCCGTCGACTGGTGCCCGAGCTGCAACACCACGCTGGCGCGCGAGCAGGTGTGGGGCGAGGCCAGGCTCTGCGAGCGCTGCCAGACGGCGGTGATCAAGAGGGACCTCGAGCAGTGGTTCTTCCGCACCACCCGCTACGCCGAGGAGCTGCTCGACTTCTCGAAGATCGACTGGCCGGAGCGCGTGCGCCTCCTGCAGACCAACTGGATCGGCCGCTCCGAGGGCGCCGAGGTCGTCTTCCACACCGCGGACGGCGATCCGCTCGAAATCTTCACCACCCGCCCCGACACGCTGTGGGGCGTGACCTTCATGGTGTTGGCGCCGGAGCACCCGCTGGTCGGCAAGCTCACCACGGACGAGCGGCGGGGCGACGTGGCCGCCTACGTGGCGCAGGCGACCCGCCAGACGGAGATCCAGCGCCAAGCCCTCGACCAGGAGAAGACCGGCGTCTTCACCGGCGGCTACGCCGTCAACCCGGTCAACGGCGAGCGGGTCCCGGTGTGGATCGCCGACTACGTGCTGATGACCTACGGCACCGGCGCCATCATGGCGGTGCCGGCCCACGACCAGCGCGACTTCGAGCTCGCCCGCAAGTACGGCCTCGAGATCCGCCCGGTGATCCGGCCCGAAGGCGAGGAGCTGCCGGACCCGGACGCCATGACCGCGGCCCTCGCCCACTACGGCCGCATGGTGCGCAGCGGTCCGCTCGACGGCACGCCGGCCGACGAGGCCGTGGCCAAGGTCTGCGCCTGGCTCGAGGAGCAAGGGACCGGCCGCGGCGCCGTGACCTACCGTCTGCGCGACTGGCTGATCTCGCGGCAGCGCTACTGGGGCTCGCCGATCCCCATCGTCTACTGCCCCGAGCACGGCGCCGTGCCGGTGCCCGAGGACGAGCTGCCCGTGCTCCTGCCCGACGACGTGGAGTGGCGGCCGACCGGCGAGAGCCCGCTCAAGCTCCACCCCACCTGGCGGCATACCAAGTGCCCGCGCTGCGGCGGCGACGGCGAGCGCGAGACCGACACCATGGACACCTTCATGTGCTCGTCATGGTACCACCTGCGTTATCTGAGCCCCCACTACGACCAGGGGCCGGTGGACCCGGCGGAGCTCGCCTACTGGATGCCCGTGGACACCTATACGGGCGGCATCGAGCACGCCACCATGCACCTGATCTACACCCGTTTCTTCCACAAGGCGTGCCGCGACATGGGGATCCTCGCGGGCGACGAGCCCATGCGTCAGCTCTACAACCAGGGCATCATCCTCGGCGAGGACTCCGAGAAGATGTCGAAGAGCCGCGGCAACGTGGTGGCGCCCGACGCCCTCCTCGACCGCTACGGCGCCGACGCCATCCGCGCCTTCCTGATGTTCGTGGCCCGCTGGGACCAGGGCGGCCCCTGGGACAGCCGCGGCATCGAGGGCTGCGCCCGCTGGCTGCGCCGCGTGTGGACGCTCTTCACCGCGCCCGCGCCGGGAGGCAAGACGGTGGATCCGGAAGTCGAGAAGCGGGTGCGCCGCAAGCTCCACCAGACGCTCGCGAGCGTCACGACGGACTTCGAGACCTTCCAGTTCAACACCATCGTCGCCTCGCTCATGGAGCTCCTCAATGAGCTCTACCAGGCGCGCGAGGAGGGCGCCGCGTGTACGCCGGCGTGGGAGGAAGGGAGGAGCGTCTACCTGCGGATGATGGCGCCGGTGACGCCGCACGTCGCGGAGGAGCTGTGGGAGCGGGCCGGCCAGCCCTACTCCGTCCACCAACAGCCCTGGCCCGAGGTCGACGAGGAGGCGACGAAGGAAGACGTCTTCACCCTCGTCGTCCAGGTCAACGGCAAGCTGCGCGACCGGATCGTGGTGCCGGTCGGGATCTCCAAGGAGGAAGCGGAGGAGCGCGCGCTGGCGAGCGAGGGCGCTCAGGGGTTCATCGCGGGCAAGGAGGTCAGGAAGGTGGTCGTGGTGCCGGGGCGGCTGGTCAACGTCGTCGTCGGTTGAGGGGGGGCCCGTGAGTCTCGTGGCCGACCGAGTGTGGTAGCCTGGTGCCAATCCGGTGCGGATCCACCCGCGATCTCGTCGACGCCCAGGCGCGAGACCTCCACCGCCTCGGCGCCCCGGGCCTCGGGCAGGCCGTCGGTGAGCAGAAGAAGGCTCTCGTCGGCGGCCACCTGTGCCGTGCGCGGACGAACGCCCAACGGCAGGCGCGGGCCGGGCACGGACAGGGGTTGAAGCCGGCGGAGTCGACTTGACCGACTCGGCTCGCCGCCCCAAGGCCCGGGAAGGCGACCCGACGGACTCGGCTCGCCGCCCCAAGGCCCGGGAAGGCGACCCGACGGACTCGGCTCGCCGCCCCAAGGCCCGGGAAGGCGACCCGACGGACTCGGCTCGCCGTCCCAAGGCCCGGGAAGGCGACCCGACGGACTCGGCTTACCTCGTCAAGGCCCGGGAAGGCGACCGGACGGATGCATGATGGCGGCCGGCCGCCGTCAACGGATGCTCGCCGGATGCGTCTCCATCCGGGCTGGTCGCGGGTCGACGGAGGTGGATGCGTCCGCGGACGCGGAGACGGTGGAAGCGGTCGAGTCCGCTGCCAAGAACGCAAACGAGAAGAGGACCCGAGCGCCTCGGCTCGCCGTAACCCGCTACCTCGCCTGGGTTGAGCTCGACCGTCACGTCCACATCCGCGCTCATCCGCGGCGCGCCCCAGAGGATGACGGCTTGAGCTCCGAAAACGTACCACCGCGTTCCCGCGCGCTCGAAGGACATCGGCAAGCGCCGCCAGCAGCTCAGACGCGGGCTGGAGCTCGGACACGGCGGAGAAGCTCGGAGACACGGGAATGGACTCTCAAGTCGGCCTCGCGCTGCTTGTCATCGGGCCAGTCCGGCTGCACGGACCGCACGTGCTGGCGGAGCTGGTCTCCCACGCGCAGTGCCTCTTCGGGCGTTTGGTTCCGCTTCCTTTCGGCCCAAAAGCGCGTCTTGAGGTCCTGTGCGAACGCCCAGTCGCAGGCCGAGCTGCTGGAGCATCGCTTGAAGAAGCCCTGCGCGTCTCATGGCTCTCTGGCCAGCTCCGGCGGTGGCTACCGGGGCAAGCGGTTTCGTGAGCTTAGCACATGAGCGGCGCGACCGGATCGTCGTGCCGGTGGGGATCTCGACCGAGTGTGGTAGCCTGGTGCCAATGCGGATCCGGTTCTACCTCGACCGCACGACCAGGCCTGCCGCACATCTATGAGCACGACGTCACCGAGACTGAAGTCGAAGAGCTGCTCCGACGACCTGGCGAGGATCGGCGCGGTCGCGAGGGCTCACGCGTCGCGCTCGGCCAGACGCGCTCGGGCCGTTACCTGCGGGTGGTCTACACGCGAGATCCCGAGCCCGACAGCGTCTTCGTGATCACGGTCCACGAGCTCAAGGGCAAGCCGCTCGCCGCGTTCAGGCGACGACACAGGAGGCGACGACGATGAAGGAAAGTCACTTCCCACCTGGATGGGACGAGGCACGCGTTCAGAGGGTTCTGCGGCACTACGAACGGCAGAGTGAGGAAGAAGCGGTCGCCGAGGACGAAGCTGCATTCGACGGCAAGGACGGGGCGATGATCTGCGCGAAGCTATCGCCAACGCGGTCATGCACCGTGACTGGTTCAACGAGGGCGCCAACGTCTTCGTGGAGATCTACGCTGACAGGATCGAGGTCAGCAACCCCGGCGGCCTGCCCAGCGGGATGCTCCCCTCGGACCTCGGCCGCAAGAGCGTGCGCCGCAACCCACTGATCGCCGATCTGCTACACCGGATCGAGTACATCGAGAAGGCGGGCACGGGCATCCGGCGCATGCGGGAAGCGGTCAGAGAACACGGCAGCCCTCGCTCGTCCTGATCCTCCGCTCCCTCGACCGGGCCGAGGTGTTGGCTCCGATCCGGGACATCGGAGCCTGGGCGGAGCTCCCACTCGTGCTTGTCGTCAACAACTTGCACAGGTCTCTTACGCCGACGGCATCGTGCGACGCGCTTCCGCTGCTCTTCGAGAGCAGCGACCATCTCTTCCTGCACACGGCCCGCACGTTCGAATCGTTCTGCTGGACGTCGGCGCTCACATCTCCATCACCGCCGCGACGTCCGCGTCGACGTCGTCGTCGCCCTTGCTCGTCCACCAGGTCACCACGAAGAGCACCGTGAACGACGCCGCCAGCGCTACCGCCGACGGCAGCGCTCCGGCGGCGAGCGGCGGCTTGGGCAGCGCCGGAAACCACGCCTGACGGCCCCAGAGCTCGAGGCCCAGGTTGAGCGCCAGGCCGACGGCGATCGACGCCGTGGCCGCCGCCGGCGTCACCCGCCGCCAGTTGAGCCCGACGGCGAACGCCGGCGCCAGGGCCGCCGCGAAGGTGCCGTAGGCGAAGGTGCCCAGCAGCGCGATCAGGTCGCCGTAGAGGAAGGCGAAGAGCGCCGACGCCACCGTCACGCCCACGACCGCCCAGCGGCCGCGGGCCAGCTCGCGGCGCACCGGGCGTCCGAATGCCTTGGGCAGGTCGTGGACGAGCGCCGCCGCGGCGATGTTGACGAACGAGTCCGCCGTCGACATGATCGCCGCCAGCACGCCCGCGAAGACGATCCCGGCCAGCAGCGGCGGCGCGAAGCCGAGCAGGAACGCCGGCGCCGCGTCGTCGGGACTGGCCAGCGGCGCCAGGCGTCCCGACGCCACCAGCGCCGGCACCGCCAGGCCGATCCCGATCCACAGCAGCACCACCAGGGCCTGGCTGGAGCTCAGGGCGAGCGGGAACCACTTCAGCTTACGCGGGTCGTCGAGCATGTAGAACTTGTGGAGCATCTGTGGCTGGCCGAGCACGCCGACGCCGAAGACGAAGTAGAAGCCGAGGGCGGTGAGCGGCGCCGCCCCCAGGGGGTCGAGGAAGCCGGGGCCGAAGTCGCTCGACTCGGCGAGGGTGCGCCCGATCGCGCCCAGGCCGCCGCCGGACTCGAGCGCGTAGTAGAAGACGCCGAGGGCCGCGGCGATCATCAGCGCCCCCTGGACGACGTCGGTGTAGACGCCTGCCACCATGCCGCCCGCCACCGCGTAGGCGAGCACCACGACCACGCCCACCGCCATGCCCGCGGCGAGCCCGGTGCCGAAGATCGAGTCGAGAACGAGCCCCAGGGCCTGGAGCTGGGCGCCGAGGTAGCCCACGGTGCCGGCGATCACCGCCACCGCCGCCAGGCCCGACGCGCGGCGGCTGCGGAAGCGGGCGAGCACGGCGTCGGGCACGGTGTAGATCTCGCGCACCTCGGCCAGCAGACGCAGGCGTTTCGCCACCGTCCAGCACAGGAGCCCGGCGGTGAAGCTCACCGGCACGCTGATGAAGAACGACGACACGCCGAGCCGGTAGGTGAGCCCCGGCCCGCCGAGGAAGAGGAAGCCGGAAAACGCCGCCGACATGGTGGCGAGCGTCGTCACCACCAGCCCGATGCCCTGGCCGGCGATGAAGAAGTCGCGGGCGTCGTGGGTGCGGCGCGCCGCCCAGACGCCGATCGCCAGCACCACGGCGAGGTAGGCGAGCGACGAGGCGATCACGGCGGGCTGGGCGAGGCCCGTCATCCGCCGCCCTCGCCGCGGCCGAAGCGCGCGCGCAGCTCCTCGAGGTCCCGACGCCGGAGGCCGTGGCGCTCGAAGGTCCACGCGTAGAGGAGGGCGACGGCGGGAATGGGCGCCAGGAAAAGGCCGACGAGCTGCAGGGTGGTGGCGAGTGGCAGGCCGAAGAGCCAGGGCGCGTCGCGTCCGTGGAGGGTCAGCAGGCCGAGGAAGCACGCTTCATAGAAGACGAGGAGGGCGACGAGACCGACTTTGAGGGCGCCGGCGTCGCGTCCGGCTCCGAGGGCGATCAGGGCGAGGGGAAAGGCCGCCGCCAGGACGGCGAAGGCCCACTCGGACGTCCGGGTGCCGAGGAGCAGAGCGAGGAGGATCGCCGGCGAGGCGATCGCGAGGAACCACAGGGAGATCTTGGTGGCCATGGCTCGGGGATCTTAGCTGGTGCCACCCCGCGCCGAGGTCCGACGCGCTGTTGTGGTGCAGGCGGGCGGTTGACCCGGAGCCGGCCGCGGGCTAGAATCGCAGAAGGACGGATTGTTCCGATCGACCGACTTGAGGAGGAGTGAGCATGGCCCACGTCTGTCGTATCCCCGGATGGAGCCTCTTTGCCCTGGCGCTGGCGACGTTCGCCGCGGTCCCCGCCGCGAGCCAGGTCGGCGACACCACGGACGATCCCTATGGCCGTTCGCCGAAGCGGATGTTCCAGAACGAGAATCTCAGACGGCTGGATCAGGACATCAAGCGCGAAAAAGAGGCGATCGACGGCCTCTCGCCCGAGCAGCGAGAGCACCGGGCCCTCGCCATGGTCGTCTTCGAGCCCGCTCCGGAGGGGGGCTGGAAGGTCGACTTGAAAGTGCGCAGCGGCGGTACCGCCACCGTCGCCATGAAGGGAGCCCGGTTCGATCTCGGAGACCCGGAGGAGCAGGGAGAGTGGACGGTCAGCTCGGGGAGCTTCGAGGGGACCAAGCTCAAGCCGATGACCGTCGTCGTCACGCCACCGGGTCAGAAGGACCGCAAGGCGGTCTGCGCCGACGCCGCGCCCATCGCCGCCGGCGAGCGGGTCGCCTACTGCGTCATCATGCTCCCGACGAACGGCGATTTCTATTGTCCGGCGCCCGACGTCGGCGCCGCGGCCGGGACCTGAGCAGGCCGGTCGGCGGACGCTGAAGCCCTCAGTCCTTGGGGACGTACGGATCGCGGGCGGAGGCGACCGGCTCCCAGAGCTCGATCTTGCGGCCCTCCGGATCGAGGATCCAGGCGAACTTGCCGTTCTCCTCGGTGTCGGGCCCGCCCACGATCTCGACGCCCTCGGCCGCCAGCGCGGCCAGGAGCGCCTCGAGGTCGTCGACCCGGTAGTTGATCATGTAGGGCTCCGCGCTCGGAGCGAAGTACTTCGTCGAGTCGGGGAACGGGCTCCACACCGTGTAGCCCTTCTCCTCGGGCGCGTCCGGCTTCCTCCAGAAGAAAGAGAAGCCCCAGGGGTCCGACTCGATGCCGAGGTGCCGGCGGTACCAATCCTTGAGGCCATCGGGGTCGGGGGTCTTGAAGAAGACGCCGCCCAGTCCTGTCACGCGTTTCATCGTCCTGCTCCTTGTGGTGCTTCGGAATCGGCCGTGGGGCGTGGATGCTAGACTATGGCGCCGAGCAGTGTCGTTCAACCGGGCCGAGCGCAGCTCCCATGTCCTCCCACTCCGACGCCAGCCGCCCCGCGGTGCTCTTCGTCGGCCGCCGCGGACCGGCACTGGCCGCGGCCCGCGCCCTCGACCTCGACGTCGTCTGCGTCGACGAGAAGCCGCCCGGACGCAAGGAGGCGGCCGTCCTCGCGGACTTCGTGCCCTGCCGGCTCGAAGACCCGCAGACCGACTGGCGCGGGCTGGCCCGCCGCGCCGCGAACGGCCGGCGCGTGGGCGCCGTCTTCGCCCTCACCGAGCGCGCCGTGGTGCCGGCGGCCGAGCTGCGCCTGCGGCTCGGCCTCGGCGGCGACTCGCCGGAGGCGGCGCGGCGCTCGACCGACAAGGTCGAGATGAAGCGGGCCGCCGCCGGCGCCGGCATCCCTTGCGCCCGCTTCATCGACGGCGGCCAGAACTTGCGCGTCGACGAGCTGGTGGCCGAGCTCGGGCTGCCCGTGGTCTTCAAGGGCCGGGTCAGCTCGGGCGGACGCCAGAACCGGATCTTCCGCCGGCGCGACGAGATCCGGCGCAAGCCGCGCCGCGGCTGGATGGCCGAGGGCTTCGTCGACGGCGTCGAGATGAGCCTCGAGGCCCTGGTGGCGCGCGGACGCACGGTCTTCGTCAACGCCACCGAGTACTTCCGGGTGCGCTGGGCGAACATCCTGCCCGCCGTGCTGCCCGAGGACGTCCTGGCGGCGGTCGCCGACCTCAACCAGCGGGTGCTCGCGGCGGTCGGCATCGACACCGCCTTCACCCATCTCGAGCTCTTCCTGACGCCCGAGGGCCCGGTCTTCGGCGAGATCGCCGCGCGTCCTCCCGGCGGCCACATCACCGAGCTCATCGAGCTCGCCTACGGCTTCGACCCGTGGCAGGCGTGGC